>OLJF01001861.1_pt1 | contig 11687 bp, 9 predicted proteins | sample 1609751 | NCBI WGS metagenome assembly OLJF01 (sample SAMEA4350171, study PRJEB24818) | metagenome | biome: human; feature: gut; material: faeces | place: Denmark | collected 2013-09
TTCCAGATGGGCCAGCAGCAACAGGCCCAGCAGCAGGCGGCGCAGCCCGCTCCCGCACCTGCGGCGCAAGGCTGGACCTGCACCTGCGGTCAGGGCGGCATCACCGGCAACTTCTGCCCCAACTGCGGCAGCAAGAAGCCGGAGCCGAAGCCTGCCGGGGACAGCTGGCAGTGCGCCTGCGGCACCACCGCCACCGGAAAATTCTGCCCGGAATGCGGCAAGCCCAAGCCCGCCGCCGCAGCGGACGGCTGGACCTGCACCTGCGGCGCGGTGAATAAGGGCAAGTTCTGTGCCGAGTGCGGCAAGCCCAAGCCTGCCGGTGTTCCTCAGTACAAATGCGACAAGTGCGGCTGGGAGCCGGCTGACCCGCAGCATCCTCCCAAGTTCTGCCCTGAGTGCGGCGACCCCTTTGACGACGGGGACATCGTGTAATGAAACGGCGGATGATTTGGATTTTCCTGGCGGGCGCGCTGGTAGGGATCGTCCTTTCGGGCCTGTATAAGCATTTTGTCACGGACCAGATCATGGATGGGGGCAACGGCATGGAGAATCCGGATCAAAACCTGTTCCTGCTGGACGGGGACGGTACTTATGTGGACAATTCCCTCCTCTGGCCAGTGCTGGAGGGAACATGGGAAAGTCCGGAGGACGGCTGGCAGGCGGTCATCAGCGAAGAGGACGGCTTGACCCTCCGGTTGGACGGCGAGACCGTTCTGGAAACCCCGCTGGACTTCACCTACATCCCGCGTAAAAAGATACAGGACACAGGGCTGATGTTAGACAACCGTGTTCTCCAGAAGGCGGACGGCACGGAATGGGGGAAGATCCTGGACGTTTACCACTGTGCCGGGGCCGGCGAGGACAGCGGCAGACTGGAGCTGACGGTGGACTGGTCGGAAGCGGCGGACAAAGTGGTGGAGCTTCAAAAAGTTGAAGAATAAGAGCGAATAGCGGATTTTTTGGCGAATACCGTCCCCGGCCGCGGGAGCCACGGCCGGGGACAAGATCCCGGTTCCGGGTGGACAATGCAATGTGAGCCGTTACGGCGACTGAAAACAACAGGAGGAAGCTATTATGGGATTGTTTGATAAGAAATACTGCGACATCTGCGGCGAGTAGATCGGACTGTTGGGCAATCAGAAACTGGAAGACGGCAACCTCTGTAAGGACTGCGCGAAGCAGCTCTCTCCCTGGTTCAGTGACCGCCGCCGCTCTACGGTGGAGGACATCATCAAGCGGCAGCTGGCCTACCGGGAGGAAAACCGGGGCAGGGCGTCCCAGTTCCGCACCACCCGCTCCTACGGCGAGGATTGTAAGGTCCTGCTGGACGAGGAGCATCGTTGGTTTACCGTTACCCGTGCCCGGGATCTGGCGGGCGCCAACCCGGATATTCTGGACTGCACCGCGCTGACCGGCTGCCGCGTGGACATTGACGAGAGCCGCACAGAGCAGAAGCGGGAGGGGCCGGACGGCAAGGAGGTCTGCTACAACCCGCCTCGCTACGAGTATTCCTATGACTTTGAAGTGATCATTTCCGTCAATAACCCCTACTTTGACGAAATGAAGTTCTGCCTGAACAACAGTTCTGTGTACATCGAGCCGCAGAACACCATGCAGCGGCCCATGATGGGGCAGCAGGGTATGATGGGCCAGCGTCCTATGGCGGGCCGTCCTCAGAGCGGCATGGCGGGTCAGCGGCCTATGATGAATCAGCCGGGCATGAACCAGCGTCCTATGGCAGGTCGGCCCCAGAGCGGCATGACACAGCGTCCCATGATGGGACAGATGAATTCTGTGGGCCGGATGAATACCATGGCTGCCGGCTTCGATCCGGAGAGCAATCGGGAATATCGCAAGTACCGCGAAATGGGCGACGAGATCCGAGCGGCGCTGCTTCAGGTGATGGAGACCGCCCGTGGCGGCGGCGCAGTTCAGACAGCCCCCATGCAGCAGAAGGCCCCCATGCAGCAGCAGGAGACCTTCGCTCCCGCTCCGGCAGCGGCCGGCCCGTGGACCTGCCCCGCCTGCGGCGGACAGAACGACGGAAAGCTCTGCGAGTATTGCGGCGCGCCCAGAGCCTAAAGACAGGCCCCGGTTTTTGGGCGTGAGACGACCGAAAACCGGATGGACCGACGGTGTATCCCCCACAATGCGGGGAGAAAAAACTTTTTCGACACACTCAGCGTCCGCCCGCAAACACGGGCGGGCGCTGAACGGAACATGAAGAAAGAAGGATGAGAGCAAGCATGGCAGCACAGGTGACCAACTATCAATGCCCAAGCTGCACCGGCCCGCTGCATTTTGTGGGCGCTTCCGGCAAGCTGGAGTGCGATTACTGCGGTAGTACCTATGATGTAGCGGAGATCGAGGCGCTTTACGCGGAAAAGGAGGAACAGGCCGCGGCGGCGCAGCAGTCGGCAGAAGAAAAAACGGCGGCGGAAAAGAAGGCAGCCGAGGAAGGCGGCTGGGAGATGCCGGACCTCAGCGCCCACTGGGGTGCCGAGGGAGACGGCATGAAGGCTTACAGCTGCCCAAGCTGCGGTGCGGAGCTGATCTGTGACGCAAGCACGGCGGCTACCTTCTGCCCTTACTGCGGCAACCCAACGGTGGTGCCGGGGCAGTTTGCGGGAACGCTGAAGCCGGATTTCGTGATCCCCTTCAAGCTCAGCCGCGAGGACGCCATCCGCGAGCTCAAGAAGCATTACAGGGGCAAGGTGTTCCTTCCCAAGAGCTTTTCCAAGGAAAATCACTTACAGGAGATCCAGGGGGTCTATGTACCCTTCTGGCTGTTCAGCGGTGAGGCGGAGGGCAATGCCCACTATGAGTGTACCCGGTCCCACAAGCGCACCGAGGGTGAGTATGAGGTGATAAAGACGGAGCACTTTGACGTGTACCGTGCCGGAACGATGCCCTTTGAAAAGGTGCCGGTGGACGCCTCGACTAAAATGCCGGATGATCACATGGATTCCATCGAGCCTTACAATTACGATGACCTGAAACCTTTCTCCACGGCGTATCTGCCGGGCTTCCTGGCGGATAAGTTCGACGTGTCGGCGGACAAGAGCCGGGAACGGGCCGATGTCCGCTGTCTGGGCAGCTTGAAAAAGGCGCTGCAAGGCACCGTAACGGGATACGCGACCTGTTTCCCGAGGGGCGAACACGCAGACATCCAGCGGGGCAAGGTCCACTACGCGCTGCTGCCGGTGTGGCTGCTGAATACCAAATGGCAGGGCAAGGATTTCCTCTTCGCCATGAATGGACAGACCGGAAAGCTGGTAGGAGACCTGCCTGTGGACAAGGGGCGATTCTGGGGGATGTTTGCCGCCATTGCCGTGCCGCTGTCCGTATTGAGTTCGGTCATCGTCCTGCTGATGCGATAAGGAGGGACGGACATGAAAAGAAAAGTCACAGCTTTGCTGACGGCGCTCCTGCTGACGCTGACTCTGTGCGCCCCCACTCTGGCGTGGACGGAATACGGCGCGATCTACGATGAGACCGACGCGCTGGGCTCGGACGAATTGTCCGATCTGGGTCAGTACACCCTGCCCCAGCTGGCGGAGGCGCTTCACCTTGACCTGCGGGTGGACATATTTACCAATGAGGATGTCAGCGAGGGTACCACCGCCGGAGATATCGCCACATATGTTTACAAAGATTCCGGCTACGGCTGGGGCGAGGAAAAGGACGGCATCTCGCTGACGCTGGTGATGGAGCCTCTGGCGGACGGTTCTTACACCCTGGCGGAGACCGACTGGTGCGTCTACGCGGTGCTGAGCGAGACGCGGGGCGACGGGCAGGAACTCTCCGGCTTGGTGTATGACGCGGTGGAGCCGTATATGACGGCGCGGGTGTGGGACGGCACGGATATGACCGTGAGCGCCGATGCGCTCTGTCAGGCAATAAATGCCATGGCGGCGACGGCGGCGGACTATCTCTCCGCAGACTTCCCAACGGAGGCGCAGCAGCCCGAGACCGTCCAGTCCGGCGAAGCTCCGGAGTTGGGCAGCACCGGCATGAACTATGTGTTCGATCTGCGGGGAATGCTCTCCGACGGGGAGCGGGAAGAACTGGAGGATCGGGCCGAGGATATCGCCCTCCGCCGTAGCTGCGGCATCTATACCCTTTTTGTGGAGGACTTTACAGCTTACGGCTACGGTGACGATCCCTATACCGCCCTGTATCAGATCTACCACGCCGAGGGCCTTGGTGTAGGCGAGGACCGGAACGGCGTCATCATCATGCTGAGCATGAAAGAGCGGGACTACGCCATGTTCGTCTACGGCGAATGGGCGGAGTATGCTTTTGACCGATACGGCGAAAAACAGCTGGAGGATCGCTTTTTGGATAAATTCAGCGGCGGCGACTGGTATGCCGGGGTTTCCAGCTATCTTGCCGCCTGTGACGAGTTTCTGACTCTGGCTGAGGCCGGAAAACCTGTGCGGTCCAGCCTCCTGCCGGCCATCGGCATTGCGGTGGCAGTCTCCTGCCTGATCGCGTTTCTGGTGTGCATGATCCTGAAGGGACAGATGAAGTCCGTGCGCAAGGGCGTTGACGCCAACGTGTATACCACGGCGGGCGGTGGATTGAAGCTGACGGACAGCTATGACCACTACACCCATACCACGGAGACCCGCCGTAAGATCGAGAGCGACTCCGGCGGCGGTGGCAGAAGCAGCGGAGGAACTGTAAGCCGCAGCGGCGGAGGAGGTCACGGCCGCAGCGGAAAATTCTGAGAAGGAGGCCGAATCATGAAGCGCTTGACTTTGCATCGGCTGGCGTCGGCACTTCTCTGCCTGACGCTGGCTCTTAGCCTGACTGCCTGCGGAGGGAAAAAGAAACCGGCCCCGGCAGCGGGAAACGGCGGCGTAAAGGGACCTGTTTCCAGCAGCAAGACCGATCAGACCGGTCAGGCCGATCCTGTGAAGCCTTCCGAACCGGAAGCGGAGGTGGACCAGGAGCTGGTGAAGGAATGTCTCGACAAGCTGGGCTTTGATTTGGAATACGGCGGCTATCCCGGCGCCGCGGCCTATCTCGGCTACCGGGAGAAAGGGGACACCTCCAAGCTGTCGGACTGGATGCTGGAAAACTGCCTTGACCTGACGGCGGAGATGTCGGTCATGCTGACTATCCCCTCGGAGCGGGTCCTCGGTCCGGGGTACGGCAAGCTGTTCTGCGTCATTCCGCGGGGAGAGAACACCAGCCTTGCCGTGAATCACATCACATGGCAGCCTCAGGGCAACGGCCTGCATCCGGTGGCGGACGAAGTCCTCTACCGGGAGGAGTATGCCCAGCCTGTTTTGCTGTTCGTCGATCCGGAGGAGCTGGATATGGAGGTCAACCTTGTGGCCGATGACGGCACGGTGGTGAACTGGTATCCGCAGGAGGACCTGTACGGCGATCTCATCCTGCCTGCCAGCGAGGAGGGCCGATTGCTGCTGTTCGACTTCTCCATCTACACGAACACCATCGCCATCGACCATCCCGAAGGCTGGGAGCCGTCCGGTGACGATTGGTGGTGGCCCCCTACGGATCTGGGACTGGCCGATACCTCGTGGGATTGCGATGAGTGGACGCTGGAGCTGCATTACGGCGACTGTGACCCGGACTATGCGGGACTGGCTAATCTGTACGAGTGCTATGACGACCGGATGGATCTGCGATTCTTCGGTGTATGACGCATGGAGGATGACTGCCTGCGGCTGGATATGTCCGCCGGGGTGGGCAGCTCCCTCAGCGGCAGCTTCCCAGTGCTGATCTCCCCCTCTGGTGAGTATCTGTACTTCCAGCGCTCCCGCATCGGCGAGGGGATGCCCTTCCTGCGGAACGGCGAGGACTCCACTACCTTGAGCTTGCGCTACGGTTGATGAAACCTTTTATACGAAACAGACCCGGCAGCTGATTTTCAGCCGCCGGGTCCTTTTTATTGGCTATATGCGTGGAAATTTTCTGTGGGTATCAGAAAGCAACGTGCATGAACAGGGCCACGCAGCAGAGAATGATCGCCAGAGGGACGTACACATACCGGCCCACATTGTACCAGAGATCGCCGCGTTTTTTCGTACTGCCGGTGTTGATGGCGTCCAGCAGGGCGTCCTTCTTCATCACGTAGAACCAGGAGACCGCGCCCAGTGTAGCGCCGATGGGGATGATATAAATGGACACCAGATCCATCCAGGGACCCCACTTGCTGATGGTCTCCATGCCGATGCCGAAGCCCAGGCACAGCGCGCCCAGCAGTACTAGCACGGTAACGCGGTTGAGCTTCGGGAACTTGTGCATCAGGGACTCCGCCACCACCTCAAACATATTCTGCAAAGAGCTGACGCCGGCGAAAATCATGGCCATATACAGGATGATGGCGAAGAGTTGGCCCATGGGGATGTCCTGCAAGATGGTGGGCAGGGTCACGAACAGCAGGCTGGGACCGGCGCCCACGTCCAGACCGTAGGAGAAGCAGGCGGGGATAATAACCAGAGCGGCTACCACGGCGGCAATGGTGTCAAAGAGGGCCGTGTGCTGGGCCACGCCCACCACATCCTCGTCCTTGGAGAGGTACGCACCGTAAACGATCATGCCGCTGCCGGTGACGGACAGGGAGAAAAACGCCTGCCCCATAGCCCGGATCCAGATCATGGGATTCGTCAGGGCCTCCCAGCGGGGGGTGAACATAAAGACATATCCCTCCGCGGCGCCGGGCAGAAGGGCCACCCGCACGGCCAGGATCAGGAAGATCACAAAAAAGACAGGCATCATGACCTTATTGGTCTTTTCAATGCTGCGGGCGCCCAGGAACAGCGTCAGCAGCGTGCCCACCACCACAACGATATGATAGGGAATCACAGAGTAGGGGGTGGAGGAAAACGCGCCGAACCAGGCGGCGGTGTCTGTGGTCAGCAGTGTGCCCAGCAGGGAATCCACCAGAGCCTTGAGCACATAGGTGACGATAACGGCATAGCCGATGGCGATGCACAGGGAGCCAGCCAGAGGCAGCCAGCCCAGCAGACCGCCGACTTTACCGGCAGACTTGCTGCGGGTGTCCCAAGCGTTTTCGTAAGCGCCCAGCGTACCGGTGGCGGCACGGCGGCCCATGGCAAACTCCGCCGGAAGGCCCACATAACTGAAAATAAAAACAAACAGCAGATAAATCAGTAAAAATGCGCCGCCGCCGTTGCTGCCCATTTTATTGGGGAAGCCCCAGACGTTGGCCATACCCACCGCCGAACCGACGGACGCAAGGATAAAGCCCCAGCGGCTCGCAAAGTTCTTGGTGTTTTTCTTGTGTTCCATGTTTTTCTCCCATCCAGCCGTAAAAAAACCGCACGGGATCGGGGCCCGTGCTATCGGCTTCTATCTGATCCCGGACTTCCGGGGGAAACAAACCCCTCACAGGGAGGGCGCTTTACTATTTTAAAGCTTTGCTGACAAAAAGTCAAGGGAGGAACAATAGTTGTCCGCAGTAAAAAATACGCCGCGAGAGAACCGCTCCTGCTGAAAACAAAGGCCCCCGCCTGCGTAGAAGCGCAGGCGGGGGGCGATGTATGGTCAGCGCAGGAGTTTTTCCAGATCGGTCTTCATGGTAACGGTGAACCGGGGCAGATCGTGGAGCCCCTTGGCCAGATCGGCGCACTTGGGCGTGGTCATCAGAGTCACAGGAAACAATTCGTCCACAAGGGCTTTGGCATCCGGGTCGGAGCAGCCGAAGGGATAGGCGAAGCAGGTGACGCCGCCCAGCTCCTCCGCGATCCGGTCATGGCTCAGCTGAATGTCGTCCAGCACACGGGTCTGGAAATCCGTGTCGGACTCGTTGGGGCGGCGCTCCACGCCGTTGGCCCCGCCGGACTCAAAATTGCCGCCGTCGCCGCCTAAGTTGTGGAGGCGGTAGCTGTGGGAGCCGATCTCTACCAGACCGGAGGCCGTCATTTCCCGCAGCTGGTTCCAGGTGCAGAAGTTGTCCGTAGGCAGATCCGGCATGAGGACGATGATGGAAATGCAGGCCTTTACGCCGTATTCCCGTAAAATGGGGTACACCAGATCGTAGTTGCTGCGGTAGCCGTCATCAAAGGTGATGAGGATGGGCTTTTCCGGCAGGGCGTCCCCGGCGGCCAATTCCCGGGGCAGCACCGGCGTGTAGCCCTTGGCAAGGATGGCATCCAGATCGGAGCGGAATTTGCCGGGGGTCACGGTCATGTCATTGCAGTCCTGCCCGTCCGGGACCATGTGGTGATACATGAGGACCGGCAGCGGGTCCGCCACAGATTCCGGCATCCGGTAGCGTACACGCAGAGGACGGCGGACAGAAGCAGCATCGCCAAGGGAACGACGGCGCGGGAACACAGACGTTTCATAAGATACTTCCTTTTCTCCCGCGGCGGCGGGAGCGTATTTTTGAAAGGCGGCGCACAGGGCCTTTCACCGCGGAATATCACTTCACCATTATAGACGGTTTGACCAACGGAAATGTTGCGTATTTCTTAAATTTTCCGGGAGAAAAATTTCGGGCCCGCAGATGTAAGGCAATTACTGTGCTTTGGCGTCATCATACCATTTCCGCAGGTAGGTGAAGGGGCGATCGCCGTCAAAGCCGGTGGCGGTGCCTGCTGCCAGAAAGGCGTAGGTTCGGTCCTGATATACGCAGTATACCTGCGGGCAAGGCCCCCAGACGGTAACGGTGATGTCGCCGTTCCGGGAGGACAGGGTCAGCTTCGGCTCCGGCAGAGCACCGTCCTCGATGGGGGCGGCCTCCGCCCAGAAAAAGCTGTCGGAAAAGGCGGCGGCCCGCAGGGACGTCACGCCTTGGCTTGGGTCCAGTGTGCGGATGTTCACGGAGCCGTTTTCCCGGTATTCCAGCGTGATCGTCCCCTCCGACACCAGCGCGTCCATGATCTGCTGGGCCTGCTGAGCCGCCTGAGCGGAGCGGGCGGAGTACTCTAAAAAGTAGTCATACGCCTGCTGCTGAGCGTCATTAAAGGAGTAGGCGCACCAAGACAGGCTTTGAACAGCGTCCATATAAAGGCTTTGCTGCTCCGCCGTGCCGTGTTGCAGAATTTTGTCCAGCTTTTGACACACGAGCTGCCGCTCCGCCTCGCTCATCCCACTGAGCTGGGTCAGGAAACGGCCGCCCTTGCCGTCATAAAGCTGAAGCAGCAGCTCCTCCGGTGTGGCATCCGACACGGAGGATAACCCCAGTTCCACCGCCCAGCGCTGCATCTCCGCGTCAAATACCTTCGAGCCGGGACCGCCGTCATTGAGCATCCATTCCTCTAGGAAGGTGTACTGTCCATCCGTTTCTGTGAAGAAAAGATAATGGCAGTAGGGGTAATCCGGCATGAGCCAGCCGTCCTCATCCACATAGGCCCCGCCGGCCAGCGTGACGTTGGCGGGCTTTTGGGCATGATACTCATAATTCAGGTTATAGGCGATAAGCGTTCCATTGGGATAAGCCCTGTACCAGTCCTCCGACACATATTCCACCCGCCAGTTATCAAGGTCGGCGCCGGAATCGTATCCGCCGTTTTTGTAGTCCTGATAGGCTTTCTGCACGGCGGCCTTGGCGGCGGCCAGCACCGGCTCCGGTACATCGGGCGTTCCCACCACATGATCCGCTGTCTGGCTGTCCTTATCAGGCTTGTAGACCAGCAGCGCCCCATCCCGGTAGTAGAGATAGCGGGTGAAATCGGCGTTGGGCTGGGGATGCTCCGCCGTGGCCCACTCCGGCATGGTTACAAAGCCGGAAACTGCCAGGCGGCGGTAGTTGAGATCCCAGCTGGCGTGATCCCAGTAGTTCATTTCCGGCCAGGCGTTCTGCAAAAGGGCCTTGACGTCGGCTTCGTAATACCGGTTGTCCCGCAGGAAGAAGAACTGCCCGGAAACGCCGGAGGCGGCGCACAGCTCCAAAGCACCGTCCCCATTCAGGTCGATGAGCTGGGCGTCCCCCTTGGCGTGGGCCAGCAGGTAGGGCGTTCCGCTGTTGTCCAGATAGTAGTAATCCGTGACGGTGCCGATGTAGCCGCCCCGTCCCGGCCCGCCGGAGAGGTAGTCCCTGTAGGTGACTGTGAAGCCGCTGTACCCCATCAGGTCTTCAAAGAAGAACAGATCGGTTCTCTCCGCGTCGTTGCTGACGTCCACGTTGTTGGGGAAGGTGAAGAACACATCCGCTTCCCATTCCGACATGCCGTCCCGTCCGGCGGCTTCCGACTGCATCACCGCCGCGTAGACATTGCCGTCGGTGGAGCGATAAATCCGGATGGAGTATTCCCCGCCATCGGTGCCGTCAATGATGAATCCAGCCCCCCGCTGGTCACAGTCCATGGAGTGGCGGGTCAGGGTCGTTTTCTGCGGCTGATAGGGCGTCAGGCCGCTGAGGGGAATGGTCATCCAGGGCTCCTCATCCGGATAGGCAAAGGCGGAGGGCACGTCGCCGTCCAGCAGCAGGTGGGACACGAACCAGTACTGCCCGTCCCCCCGATCCAGCAGGGTGACGCACTCGTTGGTCTCGCCGCCGTAATAGAAATCCTTCCAGTAGAGCTGGATATAATCGCCCCGCCGCTGGCCGCTGGTGAAGGTGACGGAGCGGTAATTGGTGTCCCCGTGGGTGTGGTAGTAGGCGTCATACTCCGGCAGGTAGTCAAAGGCGTCCAGATCCACCTGATTGGTCTGGGCCAGCGTCAAACCGGTGTTCTCCAGCAGGAAAGCGTCCATATCCGCCCGGGTGAACTTGTCGGTGGGGCAGATCTGGCTGCCGTCCTCCGCCAGCACCCCCAGCTGTTCCAGCTCCTCCTGACTGGGCGCCTCCCTGACTCCGCCGCCGTCATAGAACAGATCCGTACAGGTTGATCTCCTGGGGCACGTTGTACAGGCAGGTGAGGAACTGGTTGTGGGGATTGGCCCGCACCACGCCGTCAACATCCGTGTCGTGATTGAAAAATTCCGTGTTGAAGAAGGCCAGCTCCTCCCCGGTGAGGGGACGGGTCACCCCCAGCAGGTCATCCGGCCTGCCGCAGATCTGGTTGGAGAGGATGCGGAGCCCGCCGCCGGACTGCGGTTCCACCGTAACCTTTGCCCAGACCTCTTCCCCGGAACCGGCGGTGTCTACCAGATACACGCCGCACTGCTCCGGCTGGTAGTAAAGGGTCACGGTATCGCCGCTGCGCTCTCCGGCATAGAAGCAGACGGAGCCGGGGGCGTTGGTGTCTCCATGGAAATGGTAATAGGCGTCGTAGTCCGAAAGGTAGGAGAAGCTGCCCATATTCAGCGCGTCAGTCTCCGCCAGCGTCAGTCCCGTCCACCGGGTCAGAACGGCGTCCGCCTGCTCTGCGGTGATTTTGATGAGATCCACCTCCGGATCGCTGCCGCTGTAGTAGGTGTCCGTCACCTCCTGCCGCTCCGCATCGGAGACGGCCTGTTCCGGAGAGACGCCGTTGTAAAACAGCTGGTACATGTCTATGCTCCGAGGCTGGTCATAGACGGAGGTCAAAAACTGGACGGGACGGAGGCCGCAGTCATTCCCGGCAGAGTCCTGCCAGCAGTCAGCAGAGTTGAACGCCAGCGCGTACCCGGACAGCTCCTCGCCGGTCAGAGACCGCACGGAGGGCTTTGCCCCGGTGAAGGTGAGGGCGCATACCAGCGCGGCGGCGGCCACCACCGCCAGCAGAGCGACGCCCACAGTGCGGCGGTTCTCCGCAATGCGG
>OLJF01001863.1_pt1 | contig 11660 bp, 9 predicted proteins | sample 1609751 | NCBI WGS metagenome assembly OLJF01 (sample SAMEA4350171, study PRJEB24818) | metagenome | biome: human; feature: gut; material: faeces | place: Denmark | collected 2013-09
CTTTGCGTCTCGTGGGCACTCCCGTTTGTTGAGTGCGTAGCGGTATGGGCACTGAAACTACCAGTGGTCTCCGCTCCGCTTCGGTCGTTGCATAACAGAAGTCCACCGGACTTCTTGCAACACATACCGACGTACTCAAACCCACGAGTCACAAAGTTTTTCTACAAAATTACTGGAAACCAAAGGAACTGCCAATAAACTATTGACACATATTTACACATGTTATATAATACCAACCATGATGATACTTCTCCTGTCTGCCAGTGGAGGGAGACGATAGGATGGAGAACACACAAAAGAACATTGAGAAAAATTTACAGTCATCCAAAAAGCATTCTTACAATTTACATAGCCCCGGCGTACGCACTTACAAAGACAGCGTATTTTGCCGAATATTTAACGAGAAAAAAGAATTATTGAGTTTATACAATGCTCTGAACATGTCTCATTACGAGAATCCAGATGATTTAGAAATTATTACTTTAGACAATGCTTTATTTCTTCAGATGAAAAATGACGTAGCTTTTCTTATTAACACCAATGAAATGTGTTTAATTGAACACAGCAGCACCGTCTGCTTGAATTATCCACTACGGAGCCTTTTGTACCTAGCCAGAGAATATGAAGTAATTCTCGAACAGCGAAATGAAAACATCTTAAAATATGGATTGGTAAAAATCCCAACACCTGCCTGTATCGTTTTATACAATGGTATGGAAAAACGTCCGGAAGTTGAAATTTTAAAACTCTCTAACGCTTTTGAAAATCAAGAAGTTGAGCCGTGTCTTGAACTTTTTGTAAAAGTATTGAACATCAACAATGGTATGAACGAAAATGTATTAAATGGTTGCAAAACGCTAAAAGATTATGTTATACTAATCTCAAAAATACGGGAAAATTATAACGAAATCGGAGACTTGGCAAAGGCAATACACAAAGCAGTTGACTATTGTATTGACGCAGACCATTTGCGCTCGTTTCTGATTCGAAACCGAGCGGAGGTAGAGCCTATGTTGTTATCAGAGGGTACGGTGGAAGAATACGTGGATAGCATGAACGAAGTCAAGGAACAGGAAATTGAGCGGCTAAAAAAGGTAGTTCAGGAAAAGGATGAGGCATTATCACAAAGAGATAGTGAAATCGCTCGATTAAAAGCCTTACTTGCATCAAAAGAAATTCCATAAATATCATTTCCACACTTATTAAATATCAACCTACCATATTTGCAGTTTCCTATAATTTTATCCAATTCCTTTTTGTGCTTCACAAAAAATGCACTTTGTTTTTCTCGTCCCAGCGTCTGCCAGTCACCATCCTCACAAATTAAATCCTGCGTAGAACCCAAGTAATCCGGAATTGGTTTCGTATCTGAAAAATAGCAGTTATTGTACCACTCCGGGTCCTTCCATTGCCGATATAGAGTTATTCCGTCCAAACGAACAATCTCTTTATCCTTAATTTTTTTCCACTTCTTTTCCATGTCTTTTTCTTTAACATAATGTGTAGCAACCAGATAATCCGGCATTTCCGATGCCAACAAATCAACTGTATCCGGCACCCTTTCCTCCAGATAGCCAAACAGGTATCCATTTCGGTAAGTAACTTGTGAGTAAGGCACTTCATATTCTGCCTTCTTTTTGAGCGAATAATCGTATTTCAGCAAATAATACTTTAATGCTCTTCTTTCAATAAGTACATAAAGATACTTTTCGCTGGCTGTTATCATCCATGGGGCTTCAGAAAGCCCTGTTTCTCGAAGCGGTTCATTTTTTTCATTTCCCACAACGAGTTTAACCCCATCATAAGTATCACCAATCCATGCAGTCCCATGAGGTGTCTTAATGTGGTTTCTCCCATACTCAATTCCGTATTCTATTGGTGGCTTTAATAAATCACAGCCGGCAAGCAGCATCACCAAAAGCAAACTCACACATGCAATATGTATCTTTTGTCCTTTAAAAATTTTCTTCATAATCCCCCCTTACTCTATACTTACTACGAATTTTTCTTCATCCGATAATATAGTATTTTTTTCCGTCACTTCAAAATATTTTCCAGAGCTATTTTTTACCGGGCTTATGCTGCTTCCTTTTTTTATATCTCCCCATGCATAGATCTCTCCATAATGGGAGCAGTTAAATATTTTCTGTGTCTTTTTTGCATTCAAAAGAGCCTGTGTATAAATTGCATTTTCTTTTCGGTAAATCACTTCTTTTGAATTTGCCAAACCAAGCATTTCTCCATTCGTAAATGTTTGCAAAATTTTAAACTTCTTACTTTTAAAATAATAGCAAAAAGTGAATGCCTTTTTTATATCTTTCAAATCAATTCCTTTATACATGTTATAAACCCAGCCATCCTTAAAAACATTGCAATAGCCATATATGTTATCACCATCCTGTAACATACTCATGTCGAATTTTTCATTCGTCAAATTCAACTCTTTCAAAATTTTGTTCTGTTTTTTTCTGCTGAAAGTATATGGTTCTGCTGTGTATCCATCCTGCTCTATTCCGGAAGAACAAATTTCTCTCCCGCAAAATAAAGGAATTGTTTTATTATTAGAAAAATATGGCACATCATGACGTAAATCATCTTCATGCCTATATAAAACAACAGAACCGACTTTCTCCTTCTTTTTTTTCGTAGAAATTTTATTCCATTGATTTTTCCAATTCTCTTCCTTAACATAATGTGTTGCCTCAATATAACGTGGCGTGAGATAAAAAAATACACGGTCATAATCTTCATTGCCATCATCATACCCAAACAAGTACCCGTCTTTATAATATATATTATGGTACATTGTGTGATTGACTTCTTTTAAATTCATTTGCAAATCATACCGGCAAATAATTCTTACGTCCGCTGTTTTTTCACTAGCCATTACTTCTACTACAACATAAATCCAATTGTCACTAGCAATTATTTGATTTACATTTGCATTCTTGTATGGCAGCGCAATATTTTTGATTATCTTTGGCTTATCATTTACCATTTCCCCATAACAAATATTTCCACTCTCTGAATTATAAACAACAATATGATTTCCAATTTTAACCGAATCAGCTCTATTTAACACGTCAAATAAATCTGTCTCTTGATTATTTGTGTCCGAATTTGAACAGCCGGCAAGCAGCATCACCAAAAGCAAACACACACATGCAATATGTATCTTTCGTTCCTTGAAAATGTTCTTCACAAATTAACCTCCTGCTCTAAATACTTTCATCCGCAAATACCTGCCAAACTTACACTACAAAAAGGCAAGCTGACCAAAGCCAACCTGCCTTTCTGGTTTTACGCTTTTAACACATTATAATATTCGCCAAGAATTACTTCCTCTAACACCGCTCTCATACCACTATGAATCGGATGTGCAACATCACGGTATTCACCATTTGGCATTTTCTTGTTCGGCATTGCAACAAATAAGCCCCGCTCTCCTTCAATTACCTTAATATCATGAATGGCAAATGCCTCATCCAAAGTAATCGAAGCAACCGCTTTCATTTTCGCATTCCCGTCCACAATCCGGACGCGAACATCTGTTATCTGCATCGTATCCTCCCTTCATCTGTACGCTACATTACATAACGCTCATTCCTCTCCTGAATGATTTTAACGTCATCCGGACTTCCGACATAGTTGGAATTTGCCCGAATGGTTCCATGACTCTCTACGATGCAATTTTCAATATAAGTGTTATCCCCAATGTAGACTTCATTTAAAATTATCGAGTTTCGTATTGTACAATTGTTGCCTATATAAACTTCCTTAAACAAAACGGAATCTTCAACCTCACCATTGATGATACAACCACTTGACACAAGGCTGTTCTTAACTTTTGCGCCAACATTGTATTTAGCCGGAGGTAAATCCTCAATTCTTGATGCAATCTGTGGGTATTCATTAAAGAAATACTCTCTTGTTTTGCGGTCTAAGAAATCCATATTTGTCTTAAAATAGGAATCAACCGTTGTTACATTGCTCCAATAGGAGTCCAACGGATAGGCATAAAATTTCTTGATTCCTTTGTAACGGATAAAAATATCCTTTACCAAATCGAATCCATCTTCCGCCCCTGCACGCTCAATCATCTCAATCAACTGTCTGCGGCGGATTACATAGATTCCGGTAGAAACCAGCGTTTTCGAAGTCACAAGCGGCTTCTCTTCAAACTCGGTCACCCTGCCTTCGATGTCAACCGATACGACACCAAACCGGCTCGGGTCATCTACCGTTCCCAAGTCCTTCGTCACGATGGTAACATCAGCATTTTTCTCAATGTGATATTCCAAAAGTTTATTCATATCCATCTTGTATACACAGTCACCGGATGCAATAATTACATACGGCTCATGACTTGATTTCAAGAAATCAATGTTTTGCGCAATGGCATCTGCGGTTCCGCGGTACCAATAACTATTGTCATGGGTCTGTGTCGGTGTGAATACAAACAAACCGCCTTTTTTACGTCCAAAGTCCCACCATTTTGATGAGTTCAAGTGCTGTGTCAACGACTTTGAATTGTACTGCGTAATGACACCAACTTTGTTAATCCGGGAACTGGACATGCTGCTAAGTACAAAATCGATGCTGCGGTATCCACCGGCAATCGGCAGTGCTGCTGTCGCACGATTTTTTGTCAGTTCTTTCATGCGGGCACTGGACCCACCTGCTAAAATCAATCCTATTGCTCTCATTACATGTCACCTGCCTTTATCAAAGTTTCGCCACCTGCTAAGGTGTTATCCGGGTAATCTTCAATGGTTGTCTTACCCGCTATGGCAGTGTTTTTACCGATGGTAACGCCATCCGGAATCACGGTTTTTTCGCCAACCGTAACCAAGTTAAAGGCATAGACATCCGGCTTTAGTTTGTTTGGAATGTTGTCTTCGCCCGCACCGAGCACGCAATTTTCTCCAATTATCGAACCCTCTGCAATAATTGCACGGTCAAGAACGGTATTTTTACCAATTCTCGCAGAATTCATAATAATCGAATCACGCACTACAGCGCCTTCCTCAATGACAACATCCGAACCAATCACAGAGCTATGTACTTCTCCGTAAATCTCACAGCCGTCACCCATAATGGCTTTGTCAATCACAGCATCTCCTGCAATATACTGTGGACGAATCCATTCGTTACTTGTGTAAATCTTCCAAAACTCTTCGTACAGGTTAAATACCGGAATCAAGTCAATCAATTCCATATTTGATTCCCAGTACGAACCAAGCGTACCAACATCCTTCCAGTATCCATTGTACTCAAAGGCAAAAATGCGGTCGCCCCTTTCGTGGCAGTAAGGTAAAATATGTTTACCAAAGTCACAGCCCTTCTGGTCTTTCAACTGAATCAGGGCTTCTTTTAACACCGGCCATGAGAATATGTAAATACCCATAGATGCCAGATTACTGCGTGGATGCTCCGGTTTTTCCTCAAATTCCAAAATACGATGGGTATCATCTGTAATACAGACGCCAAACCGGCTTGCCTCTTCAATCGGCACCGGTATCGTCGCCATCGTAATGTCCGCGTGATTTGCCTTATGGAAATCAAGCATTACCTGATAATCCATCTTGTAAATATGGTCACCACCAAGAATTAATACATAATCCGGGTTGTAATACTCCATATAATTCAAGTTCTGGTAAATCGCATTTGCGGTTCCGGTGTACCACTCGCTGCTTGTGCTTCTCTCATACGGCGGCAGGATTGACACGCCCCCAATATTGCGGTCAAGGTCCCATGGAATTCCAATGCCGATATGAGTATTCAGCTTCAACGGCTGATACTGTGTCAGCACTCCAACGGTATCGACTTCCGAGTTGATACAATTACTCAACGGAAAATCAATGATTCGATACTTTCCCCCAAAAGCAACAGCAGGTTTTGCTACATTTGCAGTCAAGACCCCCAGTCTTGACCCTTGCCCCCCAGCAAGTAACATGGCTATCATTTCTTTTTTGATCATGTTATCACCCCTGTTGTTAATATTGTAAAATAAGTATACCACATTGTTTAAGTTTTGTGAATATTTTTCACAAAATATTTTCTTATGATTCTTTGATTTTGTACATTTTGCACAAATATCGTGTGAAAATCTTAAGCATATTCACCTTTTTCCTTGTATTTTCTCCCCTGTCTATATATAATGAATCTGAGGAAACATAATTTTGTTTCCAAATAATAGAAGGAAGGGTGTCATTTATGTACGAAATCGACTTTACACATCCGGGAAAGATTCATTTTATTGGAATTGGCGGCATTAGTATGAGCGGGTTCGCCGAGCTGCTTCATTCCATGGGCTTTACCATTACCGGTTCCGACTGGCATGAAAGCAAAATCACAAAACATTTGGAATCTCTCGGCATACAAGTAGTATATGGACAAAAAGAAGAGAATATTACAAAAGATATCGATTTGGTTGTCTATACCGCAGCAGTTAAAAAGACCAATCCGGAATATCAGGCGGCTGAAAAATTAAATCTTCCGCTGATGGAGCGCGCAGTTATGGTTGGGCAGGTAATGAAAAATTATTCTTCCGCCATTGCCATTGCAGGAACACACGGAAAAACAACGACCACTTCGATTGCTTCCCACATCTTTTTGGCAGCAAACCTTGACCCGACAATTTCCGTCGGCGGTATTTTAGAAGCAATCGGCGGCAACATCCGCATCGGTCACTCCAAGCATTTCATTACGGAAGCTTGTGAATACACGAATAGTTTTCTTCACTTTTTCCCTACTGTGGGAATGATACTTAATATAGAAGAAGACCATATGGACTTTTTCCATGACCTTTCTGATATCCGTCACTCTTTCCATTTATTTGCGAAACGGATTCCGGAGCATGGTACATTAATTATCAATGCGGATATTGAAAATTATGAAGAAATTACAGAGGGACTTTCCTGCCGTGTTATCACATACGGATTAGAAAATAAAGACGCTGATTTTACAGCTGAAAACATCACTTACAATGACCTTGGATGCGGCACCTTTGACGCAGTTGTACAAGGAGAAGTAAAGGGGCATTTCCATCTGTCCGTAGTCGGCAGACACAACGTTTCCAATACCCTTGCCTGCTTAGCGTTAGCCTCTCTCTATGGCATTGATGACGGCACCGTCCAGAAAGCATTGACTACATTCCACGGCGCAGACCGCCGCTTTGAATACAAAGGTGAGAAAAACGGATTTACCATTATTGATGACTATGCTCATCACCCGACGGAAATCCGAGCAACACTCACAGCAGCGAAAAATTATCCGCACAAAACGTTATGGTGTGCCTTCCAGCCGCATACCTACACACGCACCCGCGCCTTTTTAAAGGATTTTGCCTCTGCTCTTTCTCTGGCAGATAAAGTAATCTTAGCAGACATTTATGCGGCGCGTGAAAAAGACCCGGGAGATATTTCTTCTGCTGACCTTGCAAGAGAATTGGAAAAACTCGGAAAGGAAGTTCACTATTTACGCAGTTTTGACAAAATCGAAAAATTTATTTTAAAAAATTTAGTCAACGGCGACCTGTTGATAACTATGGGTGCCGGAAACATAGTAGAAATTGGTGAAAATCTTCTGAATAACTAAGTTATGAACGTTATCCACAACCTTATCAACATTCAGTCGAAAGATACGGTTGTGGATATTTTTTTGTTCAAAAAAAAATGTGAATAAATTGCATTTTTTACTTGACAAGCTCAACCAACGTAATTTCGGCACATTGACCCACTCTTTCTACCAGAATAGTCTGTTTGTGGTTTTGTTATGAACATTATGCACATTATCAACAGATAAATTCTACATGAAATGTATGCACATTTGCAATTTGCAACTGTTTTTTCTTTGTGATATACTCATCCTTGCTGACAGGTAAAAAATACCTGATGGAGAAAGGGAATGAGTTTTATTATGGGATTTACAATTTCCACAACATCGAATTGCGGACTCACTTTGATTTCCAATTCATTTATTCAAAATCATATGCCATCTGCAAATGGCAATTTCGTGAAAATATATTTGTATCTGGTTATGCTCTGCCAGCATGCCGACACCGCAGGTAATTCATCCATTGATGCTCTTGCCGATTGTTTCGAATGCACAGAAAGTGACATTTTGCGTGCACTGCGTTACTGGCAGAAAGAAGGACTTCTTTCTTTCACAGAGCAAAATGGCGAGATTACTTCGATTGTTCTTTCTACTGATGCCACAGACACTGCGTCAGCAGTTACGGCAGAAAGAGAACCGGATATCGATGCTTCACCGGTAGCGGAAGAAACCGTTGTACCCGACGGCATCTCCATTCCGAACCGCCAGGAGTATACTCCTTTACAAGCGGAAGCACTGATGAAAGATATTGAAATCAGCGAGGCGATTTCGCAGGCAGAAAAGATACTTGGCACGACCCTTTCCACCACACATCTGCAAATGATTTTATATTTTATGTGTGACATCGGATTTTCACAGGAGATGATTGCTACCCTGTACCGCACGGCACACAGCCGCGGAAAGACTTCACCAAAGTATATGGAGGCAATTGGTCTTACATGGGCGAAAAAGGGGATTACAACGCCGGAGGAAGCAAAGGATGAATCTTCTGCTTTTTCAGGTCTTTATCATGTCGTAAGCAAAGCACTTGGCTTAAATCGCTCCCTTGCTCCGGCAGAACGTGAAATCATTGATACATGGAGTGATTACGGCTTCTCGGATGAAATTATTGAGCAGGCATGTAAGCGTACGGTTTTGCAGACCGGTGGCACAAATTTAAATTACATAACAAGTATATTAAAGGACTGGCACAAGAAAGGTGTCCTCACCCTTGCGGACATAGAAAAATGCGACAAGTCATTTCAGCAGAAGAAAAAAACCGGAGAGCAGAAAAACTCTGCCACACAGCAAAAAAGAAACCAATTCCAGAGTTTTCCTCAAAGAGAGTATTCAAAAGAGGATTACAGTTCACTGGAAAAACAGTTACTGCGCAATGTGCAGGCATAAAACAAACGAAAGGATTCATTTATTATGCTTTTGACCAACAGTCAGTACGAGCATCTGATGTCCCACTACTATCATCAGCAGCTCAAGGACAATTTCATCCTGAAAAAGCGCATGAAGGAAGTCTATGATGCGATTCCCCAAATGAACGAATTGGAAAATCAGATTCGTACACTTTCGGTGCAGCACGCTGCCTCTCGTTTGAAAGGACAAACCGATTCGATTGACCTAGATGCCGAGATTGATAAAATCACAAAACAAAAAGAAGCCCTGCTTTTGCAGCACGGTTACCCGGCGGACTACCTGAAACCGGTCTACGAGTGCGCTGACTGTAAGGATACCGGCTATATTGACGGCAGGAAATGCCATTGTTTTGAAAAACTGATTGTTCAGTATTTGTACTCACAGTCAAATTTGAAAGACGTTTTGGAACATGAGAATTTTTCTCATTTTAATTTGGATTTTTACCCGGATGACTACACCGAAGAGGCAACCGGCGAAACACCGCGTGACAATATGCGGCATGTCTTAGAAACCGTGAAATCCTATTTATCCGGTTTTTCGGACACACCGGGAAATCTTCTGTTATACGGCAACACCGGTGTCGGTAAAACTTTTTTAACAAACTGTATTGCAAAAGAGCTTTTAGACAAGTCTCATACCGTTGTGTACTTGACTTCTCTAAAACTATTTGATATTTTAGAATCATGCAAATTTGACCGGGACTTATCACAGACCCGGAAAAATGCTTCGCTTTCTTATTTATTAAGCAGCGATTTACTGATTATCGATGATTTGGGAACAGAATTAAACAATAGTTTTACTTCCTCTCAGCTTTACCACTGTATCGATACACGATTAACAAACCACCGTTCCACGATTATTTCAACAAACTTGTCGTTTGATGATTTACGGGAACGCTACAGCGAGCGGATTTTCTCCCGGATTACAAGTAATTATACATTATTAAAAATCACCGGCGATGACATTCGTTTGAAAAAGGCAATTATGCAACATTAAGTATGTTTTTCTTTCTGTTGCTGCAAACTATAAACCTACAACACAATATTTACACGGAGGACTTTAATCATGAGTCAAAAAGATTTGTCGAAAACAATCCCTTATGGAGACCTTGGTATTATTCCATTGGAGAGCAGCAAAGCAATCGGAAAAAAAGTGGATGATTACATTGTTGGCTGGAGAAATGAAGCCGATGTAGATTCTTCCATTCATTTTACCAATTACAAAAGGGATTCTTACATCATCGATGCCGTATGCCCACGTTTTGGGTCCGGTGAAGCAAAGGGTATCTTAAATGAATCCGTCCGCGGAAAAGATGTATACCTTCTTGTTGATGTATGTAACCACAGTTTAGCTTACACAGTATGTGGACAGGTTAATCATATGTCACCGGATGACCATTTTCAGGATTTGAAACGTATGATTGCCGCAATCAGCGGAAAAGCAAGACGAATCACTGTTATTATGCCTTTCCTGTATGAAAGCAGACAACACAAACGCAGTTCCCGCGAATCGTTAGACTGCGCTTTGGCACTTCAGGAACTGACCGCTATAGGCGTTGACAATATTATCACTTTTGACGCACATGACCCTCGCGTACAGAATGCAATTCCATTAAAGAGTTTTGAAACTGTACAGCCAACATATCAGTTTATTAAAGCCCTTTTGAAAAATGTACCGGACATTCATATGAAACCGGAAAACATGATGATTATCAGCCCGGACGAAGGTGCTATGGGACGTGCAATTTACTTTGGTAACGTAGCCGGTGTTGATGTAGGAACCTTCTACAAACGCCGTGATTACACAAAAATTGTTGAAGGACGTAACCCGATTATTGCACATGAATTCCTCGGTGCTGATGTTTCCGGTAAGGACGTTGTCGTGATTGACGATATGATTTCCTCCGGTGAAAGCATGATTGACGTTGCAACTGAATTGAAGCGCCGCAATGCAAACCGTATTTTCGTTGCTTCTACTTTTGGTCTGTTCACAAACGGTCTGGAGAAGTTTGATGAAGCTTATAAGAGTGGTCTGATTTACCGTGTCATGACGACAAACTTAGTATATCAGCCGGAAGAACTGTTACAGCGTGAGTATTACATCAATGTTGATATGAGCAAATACATTGCTCTCCTTATCGATACTTTAAATCATGATTCCTCGATTGCGGAATACTTAAATCCAACCGAGCGTATCGAGCGCATCCTGAAGAAATATCATCAGTAACACTAATAGAAACGTGTGTCGCAAGGCGCACCTATCAAAAAGCCTGTCAAGCATTTGCCTGACAGGCTTTTTTAACCCTTATTATTTATTCTGTACCCTCCGTTGCCGGGTCTGCTGCCGGGTCTGCCGGAGGCTCTGTCGCAGCCGGTTCCGCTGTTGCCGGAACTTGTGTCGCCGGTGCCTGCGTGGCCGGTGGTTCCGTAACTTGTGTATCCGTTCCATCATCCGGGTCCACATCAACGTCATTATCATTCGAATCTGCCGGGTCCGTATCTACACTTCCACCACTTCCGGTATCTTCCTGTGGTGTCGTATAATCACTACTGCTGCCACCACCGGAACTTCCCGATGATAACTCACCCAAATCAAATTCTTTTACATCTAAGTCTTTATGAATCTCATTCATGTAC
>OLJF01001865.1_pt1 | contig 11649 bp, 12 predicted proteins | sample 1609751 | NCBI WGS metagenome assembly OLJF01 (sample SAMEA4350171, study PRJEB24818) | metagenome | biome: human; feature: gut; material: faeces | place: Denmark | collected 2013-09
TTGTGCGCATACGTTGACCACACATAGCTTAGCTTGTTCGCTTTTTTTTTTTTAATTATGCTGCCACCACCGAGATCTAACCTGGGTCGCGTCGTCGGAGGCGCAGATGTGTTTAAAGGACCGGCAGGCAGCCGTCTGCGCAGCGGCGGAGGTTTTTTCGGCGGAAGCCTTGCATACCTTTTTGCAAAGTTGTTCGGCGTCACGGGCGGATGTGTTGCACTGGCGGGCATTGATATTATCATGCTGCTTGTTATCACAGGGCTTTCCCTCCGAAAAACGGGCAAAAAGCTTGCCGAAAGCGTTGCGGAGGCTCACGCCGTTTCGCGTGCCCGCCGACAAACCGAGCTTTACAACGAAAAACTTGACGACACAAAACCCGAGAGAGGGCGCAAAAAACAAAGCTCATCCAACGAGCCGCAGTTTGACGAGGACGGATTCCTTGTTCATTCCGGAAAACCGCTCACGGCGGGGGACAGCGATTACGGGGCGGAAAGCGGCGAACAGGTTTCCTCCCTTGCAAAACGCAGCAAAGCCCGCAAAAGGCAGGAAGCGGAGATGTCCGCACGTTCCGAAAACGGGAATGCGGCGGACATTGCCGAAACCGTCGGCACATCCGATTTCACCGCACGGCGCACCCCGCAGAAGCGCAGGCCTTTCGGCACCGAAAAAAACAATGATGAACTTGAGTTTTTCCCCGTTTCGGGGCCGCTCAAAACAACAAAACCTCAGAAGCACAGGCGCAGCGGAAAACGTGAACTGAAAACAAGCGATTTTGTTCCCTCCGATGTTGATGTTGACAACGGGTCTCGGGAGGATTTCCCTTCCTACGGCGATGAACACATTGACATTCCCATGAACCTTTCCTATGCCGATGTTGAACGCGACGAAGAGGGCTTTGCTCCTCCGACAGCGGATGACGACATGCCTTTCGAGCCGGATTATTCCAACGAGTCTTCCGATTCGGCTGTTTCCGCGTCGGAAGAGCCGTTTGACAGCCCCGCCGCCGGAGATTCAACCGAAGCCGATGATGACTTCCTGCGCGGCATTCCGGTGACACGCATGGAAGACATTCCGCCGCAAAGCATCACGGAACAGTCCGAAACGGCGCAAAGCGGCTTTCCCGCAGAACGCAAATCAACACCCGTCGGCGGCAATGATTCTTCGCAAGGCGGCAGTCCCTCGGGAAACACCGTCTCCTCCGTCGTTCCCGCCGCCGTGATCGAATACCAACGGCCGCCGTACAGCCTTCTGCGCCTGCCCGACCCTGCGGCAGCGGTTGCATCCGAATCGCCGACCGAGAAGGCAAAGGTGCTTATCGAAACGCTCAACAGCTTTAATATTTCCGCACGAATCGTTAATATCAGCGTCGGTCCGGTGATAACAAGGTTCGAGCTCCAGCCCGCACAGGGGATCCGCGTGAACCGCATCACGACCCTGAGCAACGATATTGCACTTGCGCTTGCGGCTCCGCGTGTCCGCATCGAAGCGCCGATACCCGGAAAATCAGCAATCGGCATTGAAATTCCGAACAAGGATACCGCACCCGTGTACCTCCGCGATGTGCTTGAAACGCGTGAATTCAACTCTGCAAAATCCCCGCTTACAATGGGCTTGGGCAAGGATATTGCGGGCAAAGTCGTGCTTGCGGATCTTGAAAAAATGCCGCATATGCTGATTGCGGGTCAAACGGGCTCCGGTAAATCCGTGTGCATCAACTGCATCATATTGAGCTTGATCTTCAAATCCGCACCTAAGGATGTTCGAATGATCCTCATCGACCCGAAAGTCGTTGAGCTGTCCATCTTCTCCGCGCTTCCGCACCTGTTCTGTCCCGTTGTTACCGAACCGAAAAAAGCGGCGGGCGCACTGCGCTGGGCGGTTACGGAAATGGAGCAGCGTTACGGCAAGATGGGAAAAGTCAACGCCCGCGACATCTACCGCTATAATGCCATGCAGGAGCGTGAGGAGGATAAGTGGCCGCGCCTTGTTATCATAATCGATGAGCTTGCCGACCTTATGATGGTTGCTTCAAAGGATGTTGAAGAATCCATCTGCCGCATTGCGCAGCTCGGCAGAGCCTGCGGCATTCACCTTATCGTTGCAACTCAGCGGCCGTCCGTTGATGTTATCACAGGCCTTATAAAAGCCAACATTCCCTCGCGAATTGCGTTTGCCGTTTCAAACGGCACGGATTCCCGCGTTATTATGGACGCAAGCGGCGCGGAAAAGCTGCTCGGCAAGGGCGATATGCTTTTCCATGCGAACGGCGCAAGCAAGCCCACACGCGCACAGGGTGCGTTTGTGTCGGATGAAGAGGTTGAAGCGATTCGCGACTTTTTCCTTCAGAATCAGGTGGCTGCTCCGTCATATGACGAAAGCGTGTTGAGCGAAATCACCGGCGGCGGGGGAGGACTCGGCCAAGGCAACGGCAAACAGGATGACGATCTGCTTCCCGATGCGGTGCGGCTCGTTGTTGAAAGCGGCACGGCCTCCATTTCAATGATTCAGCGCCGGCTGCGCGTCGGCTATGCGCGTGCGGCAAGGCTTGTTGACATCATGGAACAAAACAAATTCGTGAGCGAACCGGACGGTGCAAAGCCCCGAAAGGTGCTCATTGATGCAGCCGAATACAACCGCATATTCGGCGGAAATCTGCAAAGCGGCTCCCCCGGGAGCGGAAAGGATACTGATTAAGTGAACAGCGATAAATTATATTCAAAATGCCCCCGTGTCGGTCTCGTCTCCCTCGGATGCAGCAAAAATGCCGTGGATTCCGAAATTCTGTTGGGCGAACTTAAGTCACGCGGGTTCGATATCGTGAACGATGCCGCGCAGGCGGAAATCATTATTGTTAACACCTGCGGCTTTATCGAAAGCGCAAAGACGGATTCCATAGATACGATTCTCGATATGGCGCAATATAAAACCGCAGGCAGCTGCAAACTGCTTGTTGTCACGGGTTGTTTGAGCCAGCGTTACGGTGACGAGCTTGCGCGGGAACTGCCCGAGGTTGACGTTTTCAACGGCGTAAAAAACTATCCCGCTCTTGCGGAGCGGCTTGCGGAAATCTGCGGAGTTGAACCACCCGCGCCCGAAAGTGCGAATGCTGCGGCGTGCTGCGGCATCCCGAAGCGACTGCTCACGACCCCGTCATATCGCGCATATCTGCGCATTGCGGACGGCTGCGACAATCGCTGCACTTATTGCGCGATCCCGCTGATTCGCGGCGGCAGAGTCAGCACCCCCATGGAGACCCTTCTTGCCGAGGCTGAACAGCTTGCAAAAAGCGGGGTCACGGAGCTGACCGTTATTGCGCAGGACACTTCGGCATACGGCATTGACCTTTACGGAAAACCCATGCTGCGTGAACTGCTTGAAAAACTGACCGAAATTGAGGGGCTGCATTGGGTTCGCGTGCTTTATGCCTATCCCAACACCGTCACGGAAGAGCTTGTTGACGCAATGTACCGCAACCCGAAAATCTGCAATTATATCGACATTCCGATTCAGCATATCTCGGCACATATGCTGCGCGACATGAACCGCCACGGCAGCGCGGAACACATCCGCGAAATCACGGACTATATCCGCCGCAGTGCTCCCGGGTTCATTCTCCGCACAACGGTCATGCTCGGCTTCCCCGGCGAAACCGAAGCGGATTTTGACGAGCTTATGCATTTCATGGCGGAACATCCTTTCGACAGGGTGGGCGCATTCACCTATTCCGCCGAGGACGGCACACCTGCCGCCTCCATGCCGAACGCAGTCGATGCGGAAACCGCCGAGCAGCGGCTTGACAGGCTCATGCGTCAGCAGATGAAGATTTCCCTTGAGCTGAACCGCGCAAGAATCGGCACCGTTGTTGAAGCCCTTGTTGACGGCGCGGACGAGGAATTCCTTTTCTGCCGTTCCTACGCCGAAGCAGCCGATGTTGACGGAATCATCAAGGTTCCGCATTGCGGAAACCCCGTTCCCGCCGGAAGTTATGTCAGCATCAAAATCACCGGTGCGGATTATTATGACCTCTGCGGTGAATTGGTGCCGCCCCTTAGAACGGTTATGCGGTAAGCCGGCACCGCCCCTTAAATACTGTTATGCAGGGAGTCGGCGCCGCCCTTTAAAACTGTTATGCGGTGAAGTCGGCACCACCCCTTAAAACTGTTACGGAGAAACAAAAATGAACCTTCCAAACAAGCTTACAATGCTTCGCATGCTTATGATACCGCTCTTTATCGCATGCTTCTATCTGCCCGAAAGCTGGCTTATCGGCACACTGAACGGCGTTCCGCTGCTGCTCAAATACGTTCTTGCAGCAGTGGTTTTTCTGCTTGCCTATGTTACGGACACGCTGGACGGGCGCATTGCGCGCGCACGCGGCCTTGTTACCGACTTCGGCAAATTGATGGATCCGACGGCGGACAAGCTGCTCACCTCCGCCGCACTCATCATGCTCTGCCGATTTGAAGTCATGAGCTTCGGCAATTTCCTGATGCCGGTGTTCACATTCATCATCATTGCGCGGGAAATCTTCGTCAGCGGCATCCGCCAGCTTGCCGCAGGCAAGGGCATTGTTATTGCCGCAAAAGCCATCGGCAAGGCGAAAACAACGCTGCAATTTGCCGCAATCCTTATTACCCTGCTTTGCGGACCCGTGTTCACGGCAATAGGCATTCCCATGGATTTCGTGCTTATCTGCGCCGCCGCTGCGCTGACGGTCTGGTCCGGAATCGACTACACCGTCGGAGCCAAGGATCTTTTCAAAAACAGGTGAGCGTTCGCCGCATCTCAACATGATTAATGCTTTTAAATCAGCCCCGATTTTTTCGCGGGCTGATTTTGTTCGAAAATATTCCGAACACTTTCTTTCATGAAAAAAGCTTCAATTAATTGTCTTTTTATCCATGACCGATTCTAAATCGGCTTTTCTTTTAAGAACGTTTTTTAATCCCGTTTTCCCTGTTCAAACCGCAGTCGGTTCAATTTCGCAGTGCTTTTTAATTATATTATTTTTTGATGTTGACACACAGTGTAAATCATGGTAAACTATTAAAGTTGTTTTTTTCATATCATCTTGAATAAAACGATAGAAAAACTAAGGAGATCTAAAATGATCAAAAAAATCGTATCTTTGTTGCTTGTTACAGTAACAATTCTCTCGCTTGCTGCACCGCCTATCTGTGCTGAAGCATTGAATGCCGACAATATACCCATTGTCGAGTACATTCCTCAAAATCCAGCTACCCCCTCTGTTCTCAGCAACGAGGGTAGCTCTGACGATCGTTATGCTGACGCAAAGATTATATCTGTCAGTCGTGAAGCAACACTTACTTCGAAACAGACAGATCTTGCAAATCTTATGAATGAACGCAACGTGGTTTTTTTCAAAAACCAATCTGCATATGAGGTTTCCCAAGCAACAGGAATCCCTTCCGGTTTGTCATGTGATTCTACTGAAACAAGTACAGTTTTGCTCGGCACCTCTGTCACCAGGATTGATGAACAGTATTTCTTTACCGAATCTGTTGCTGTTCCTCTTTTGCCCACAGATGAACCTTGCGACGACTGTGGAGAAAACTGCACTGGCGAATGCGGCGCAATCAATCCCCCTGAAGGTGGTTCACCCATAGTTATTACGGATGATGATTATAATTGTGCAGCACGCGATGTCTATTACTCTGAGCGGCTTGACGTGGATGCTGAAATCCGGGCATCGATTCTGCAAACTCCTTATAGATTCAAACGCGAAATCTATGTTTTTCACAAGCAGGAGCGAGTCGGAAGGCTAAGTATGATCGTTACGACATATAAACGCGGTCGAATGTACTTTGATGGTCAAAATCGTGATGTATACGATGTTGTCGTGTTGTGTAAATCTGCACCAAAAAGCAACAGAAAAGTCAAAAGCTTTATGACGAGAATCGGTCACGACTACAACACAGGTTATCGTTCCGGTTGTATCATTGACGAGTCGGAAATTCCGAGCTACGGAAAAACTCACTCTGTCGAATTGGGACTGAACGCAGGCGCAAATTCTTCTGGTGAAATTGAGGCCGGGCTTGGTGTTAACTTCACTTGGAGCTATGAATCAAAGGCGTTCAACTGTGCAAACGACTTCTTCGAATCTCGTTATCGAGAATGGCGTATCAAGCCGAAGACATCGGTTAACACTCTTGGCGATGCGTGGAAAATGCAGCCTGGAATAAGGACGTTCAACAATGGCAATTCCGGCAAGTATTTCTTCGTTCGCATCGAAACCGAGTTGCGCAATGGCTACTTTGGAATGACTCGTGGGAAAGGTTCCTATGAAGTACATTGTTCTTTCGATTAATTGAAAAGCATAGGGTGTTTATTATTAAGAAAAGAGGTCTAAGATGAAAAAAAGTACAAAAATCACAATTATCGCGATGTCGCTCGTTATTGCACTGCTTATTGCGGCAGTGGGCGTGCTTTGGTATTCGCTGAACACCGCCGAAACGTTTGCGAACCGCAGCCGAACCGATATAGCTCTCGGCAAGTATGAGATTCTGCGCGACCGCAATGCTTCTCCCGAAAAGTTCCTTGAAGCCGCAAAAGCCAAAGATTATGACATCATAATCTTTTCAAAGGAACAGACACTTGCTCTCGGGGAAAAAATCAAAGAGCTGTTCCCCGACGGCAATGCCGACAGCAGGCGTTTCACCATTGGAATTGAAGATGTTATGCCGAATGACCTTGCAAAGCTCTTCAACGATGAAATGTTCTCAAACCTTGAAATTTCCGGTTTGTATTGCGGTGTGATCATTGATTTTGACAGTGTCCCCGGTGCATCCATGACGGTAAGTCCCTGCGCGCCCTCCTACTCCGGCAGCATCATTGTTGAACAGGCTGCAAAGAAGTTTTCGGATGAGCTGCTGTCCCAAATTCTGCATAACAGAAATTTCGAAGGCAGTCCCGAGGCGGCTTCCGACGGTTTGAACTGACCGAACCCGCCTGCTCCGCTTCAAACATCCTTTGTGTGAAGGATATGCGCAAAGCCCGAAGCAATTTATCATTTTGAAATGAACAAAAATCCGAAAAGCCGTGCCGCATCGGCAGCATTGTTTTTCGGATTTTTTTATTTTCGCTTTTATCGGCTTCGGTGCGCTCACCGTTCAAACGCCTGCACGGTTCTTTTCGGCTTTTTTTCGGTTTTTTTACCCACGCTCTTAAGCGCACGGATATTCCGCATCATATACAGCAGGAACGAAAAGCACATCATCGCCGTGCAGATTATTATCAGCGTGTCCGACAGCGCAGGAGCAATATTATAGAACATAACATGTGCAATCATCAGCGTGTATAAAAGAAAAGTCGTCAGCTTGCCGTGCCATTCCGCCGCAAGAACCTTTCCCGTGCGGCGAATTACGGCAATGCCCATGCAGCCGGTGACGATTTCCTTCACGATAAGCAGAACGCAGGGGAACAGCAGGTTGCCGAAGCGCGTCAACAGGCAGGCAAGCATCACAATTTGTGTGAGCTTATCCGCAATCGGATCGAGCGCCTTGCCGAGGTCACTCACCATTCCGAATCTCCGCGCAATAAAGCCGTCCGCAATATCCGTTGCGCCCGAAAGCAGCAGCACCCATGCCGTTGCGGAATAATCCTTCCGAACAAGATACAGCCACGCAAGTGCAGGAACAAGCAAAAGCCGGAATGCGGAAAGCACATTCGGCACGGTCAGAATCTTGTTTTTGTAAATTTCGTTTTTGCGGGCATCATCCGCCTCGTTGTTTTTCATACTCTCCTCCCGCCGGTTCATCCTTTTCGGTTTTTTTCATCGAGCATACGCTGCCCGGGCTTTTCTCTGCATTTCCTTTTTCGCATTGATTATATGCCGCCTGCCGCAACGTTGTATCAATTCAACATCAACGCCCGTTAAAAAAAGCAGATATCATCTTTTTAAGGAAATTATCCCTTTTTCAGTCTTTCTCGACGGGGAAGGATTCATTCTTTATTTTTAATTTTTTCGCTCAAACGCAGCGGATTCCGCAGCCTTCGGCCGAACGTTATTTAAGTTTCGGATTCGCTGTTCGACATTTGCTCCGCATACCTTTCATCGCCCCACCATTTCGGCATCAGCTCATTCAAAGTAATCGTCTCACGCGTTTCGTAGTTAACAAGAATTTCCGCATCTTTGTTGCGCGGGGACAGCTGCATGAAAAACTCGCGGCACGCACCGCAGGGCATTCCGCTTCCGCCGCCGCAGGGCGGTGCATCACGGAACGCGATCATGCGTTTCACAACAGTCTGCCCGCTGTTCACAAACATATTCAATGCTGCAACACGCTCCGCACAAAGGTTCATCACACCGCTGCAGCTTCCAATGCAGAATCCCGTGAAGATCTCTCCGTTTTCGCTTTCAAGTGCGCAAACAACATGATGCGCATACACAAACGGCGTAACATCCTCCGGATGATATTGTTCCTTTGCTTTAAGGTACAGTTTTTCCCAAATATCCATATCAATAATACCTCTTAACTCTCCCAACGATTATCAGCTGCGGTTGTCCGCTGCATAAACTATGCAGCCTATGCCCGCAATCATTGAAAAAAGTATTGCGCCGCCCATTCCGTCCGTAACAGCCGAACCTGCAAAAAAGCCTGCAATTCCGGCAAGTATCATGATAATTACCGAAACTGTTGTTCTGAGTTTTTTCATATGCTTCTCCTTATTTTGAATTGCGTTTTCCGCCACGGCTCATTTTCGGGTCTGAAAGCACAAAAAAACAACTTTTATCGTGGTAGACAAAAGTTGTTTTCTTGATGGTGCGGTTGATGGGACTTGAACCCATACGGTCTCCCATACGCCCCTCAAACGTACGCGTCTGCCTGTTCCGCCACAACCGCATTTTTCACTGCGAGAGATATTATAACTCTTTCCGATGCATTTGTCAACACAAATTATGTCCGAAAGTCAATATATTTTTAAAGCTGTGCAAATTTCCGCCTTTTGCCCTTTTGCAGGGTGCAAAACGTGCTGCGTTTATGTTATAATATAGGCACAGCAAACCCTTGTTCAGGGTCGTTTTACGAATAAAATCGGGAGGTTGGGGCGATTTTCGGCTTTTACTGCGCAATTCCGTCCGAACCGGAAAGGGAACAGAACATGCAAAAAGATAAAGCACTTGAAATGGCACTCGGTCAAATCGAAAAGCAATACGGCAAGGGTGCAATTATGCTGATGGGAGATGCCGCCTCAAGGATTCAGGTTTCCGTCATTCCGACGGGCTGCATTGAGCTTGACGCAGCTCTCGGCGTCGGCGGCATTCCACGCGGAAGAATAGTTGAAATATACGGGCCGGAATCCTCCGGCAAAACCACCATTGCGCTGCATATCATTGCCGAAGCGCAAAAAATGGGAGGTATGTGCGTTTTTATCGATGCCGAACATGCGCTTGACCCCGTTTATGCCGAAAAGCTTGGCATCAGCATGGACAAGCTCTATGTTTCCCAGCCGGACAACGGCGAACAGGCACTTGACATTGCGGATGCACTCGTTCGCAGCGGCGCGATCGACGTTATCGTTGTTGACTCCGTTGCGGCTCTCGTTCCCAAAGCCGAGCTTGAAGGCGACATGGGTGATTCTCACGTCGGCTTGCAGGCAAGACTCATGAGCCAGGCATTGCGCAAGCTTGCCGGCGTTGTCGGAAAATCCCGCACCTGCGTTATTTTTATCAATCAGCTCCGCGAAAAAGTCGGCGTTATGTTCGGCAATCCCGAAACCACCACCGGCGGCAAGGCGCTGAAGTTCTTTGCCTCCATCCGTTTGGATGTCCGCAAAATCGACACGCTGAAACAGGGCAATTCGCCTGTCGGCAACCGCACGCGCATCAAAGTCGTTAAAAACAAGGTTGCGCCGCCTTTCCGCGTTGCCGAGTTCGACATTATCTACGGTGAAGGCGTTTCTAAGGAAGGTTCCATTCTCGATATGGGCGTTGCAAACAAAATCATTACAAAGACCGGCGCATGGTTCTCCTACGGCGATATCCGCATCGGACAGGGCAGGGAAAACGCACGCAATTTCCTGCGCGACAACCCCGAGCTTTGCAAAGAAATCGAAAAGAAGCTCCGCGACCTTATCGAAACAGCCCATGACGAAACCGCTCCCGTCAGCGAGGACGAGCCCTATTCCGAGGATGAATAATTCAAAAGCAACCCGCGCTTTATGCCGTGCATACCGAAAACATGCCGGTTGACGCCCCGGTTAATGTTCCGCAGTTAAATTTTCAATTACAAAAGCTCCGCAGCAGGTATTTCGGCCGTGCGGAGCTTTTTCGCATTTTATCCGTTTTGTTCAAATTCGAATTCTCCGCCCAATCCGAGCGCGGCACGGAGTATCAGCACGGCGTCCGAAAGCGTGACGTTTCCGTCCCCGTCCGCATCGCAGAGCGCAGCAGTTTCGGGCGAAAGCTCAGCCGTTCCGAGTGCGCACCGCATCACGAGCAGCGCATCCGCCGCCGTCACAACGCCGTCCCCGTCCGCATCGCCGGGAACACCGGGTTCGCCGCCGTTAACAAAGATCCATCCGCTTTGCGTCTGCGTCGGCACGGGATATTGATCGTCGTCGGTCATCATATAATTAAATTTCTTAACTTCAACGCGGATTTCGGAATCCTCCGCAGCGCCTGCAATCACGGTAAAATTCATTGTGTGAATAATGCCGTTGTTTGCCTGCGTCATGCCTTCGTTTCCCGGATACAGCACGCCGAGGCTGATCCTGCCGGGCATGGATGTGTCCAGATGGTTAAGCGTGTTTTCCCAATCTATCGCACTGCCGCGGGTCACGGAATTCAGCTCCAACGCCTCCGGATCATACCAGACCGTGACTGCAAGCGCATGTGCAAGATAGTCTTCACCTTCAATGCAAAGATTGATGTCTGCCGATTCGCCCGCCGCCGCCGCTGCCGTGTCCGCATAAAAAAGCACCGTCTCCGTGTTTATCCTGAGTGCCTCGGCACTCGCCGCCGCAGGCCGAACAAAGCCGCACAGAACCGCTGCGGCAAGAATGATTGCAGCAGCAAGAAGTCCTGCAAATCCGCGTTTTGCTTTCTGTATTTTTCCGTTTGTCATCTGGTTTTGAACCCTCCCCGTGACTTTGCACTTATTCTATCTTTTTTTTGCATGATTTGCAACACCCTTCAACAAAAACCTCGCCCCCGCGGTTGCCCGCAGGGACGAGGTCAGGAAGAAATCCCGCTGTTCTGTTAATGGGGGAGGAATCATGCATCAGGGTGCTCCATCCTCCCCATCGAAGTGGTTATTGCTCGATATGCATTGCGAAACGAAGTGCCAGCAGCGCATCCATGGAGGTTATGAATCCATCGCCGTCAACGGATTTGACAAACAAAGTTCGCAAAATGCAAAAGAGCCGCAGCACTATGACTTTCGGCTCTTTCACTCATAGGGACTTCAACGTTATATATAAATTGTTGAAAGGCTCTTCTGCTCGCAAATTTATAAACAACTTTTTGGATTTGAACCTGATTGCAGAATAATTAAAGCAACCCGATCCTCACCATATGCCGGATCTTACGGTTTCAATGGCAAGCAGCTTCCACCCACCTTTTTCCTTGGCAACAGCCATAGTTACTTCTTGGTCCTCGCTTCGCCTTCCGTTTTTCGCTGTTAGTAT
>OLJF01001872.1_pt1 | contig 11622 bp, 10 predicted proteins | sample 1609751 | NCBI WGS metagenome assembly OLJF01 (sample SAMEA4350171, study PRJEB24818) | metagenome | biome: human; feature: gut; material: faeces | place: Denmark | collected 2013-09
GTTTTAAAGGTTCTGAAAGAGCGCCGCAGCATCCGTGCTTTCCGCCCGGAGCCGCTGAAAAAGGAGGATCTGGACGCCATTGTGGAGGCCGGTCTTTACGCGCCCTCTGCCAAGAATCTCCAGAGCACCAAGCTGGTGGTGGTGCGTGACGCCGCCGTGCTTGCCAGACTGGAACGGCTGAACAGCCGGATTTTAGGCACACCGGAGGGGACACCCTTTTATGGTGCGCCGGAGGCCATTGTGGTGCTGTCCGACAGCGAGTATCCCAACTGGCTCCAGGACGGCTCTCTGGTAATGGGTAACCTGATGAACGCTGCTGCCGCATTGGGCGTCGGCTCCTGCTGGATTAACCGGGCCATGGAGACCTTTGAGCTGCCGGAGGGCAAGGCTTTGCTGGCGGAGTGGGGTCTGGGCGAAAACTGGAAGGGCGTCGGCAACTGCATTTTAGGCTATACGGATCAGGCTGTCCTGGGGGACAAGGCCCGGAAAGAGGACCGCGTTCTGTATGTGTGAGGAGGGCGGACTATGAATGAAGCGATCCGGCAGGTGACCCACGTTCAGAACATCCGCTATGACAAGGCTGAGGAGCGGCTGTACATCATCGACCAGACGCTGCTGCCCAACGAGGAAAAAGAGATCGAGCTGCGCACCGTGGAGGAGATGATCGAGGCCATCAAAATGCTCCGCATCCGGGGCGCGCCGGCCATCGGCATCTGCGCGGGCTACTGCATGTACGCGCTGGCCAGGGACATTGACGCCAAGGACAACGAGACCTTTTACCGAAAATTGCAGATCGACGGCGAGCTGCTGAGGGCAGCCCGGCCCACGGCGGTGAACCTCAGCTGGGCGGTGGGGGAGATGCTGGATACCGCCAAGACCCACCTGAAGGATGACCGGGCGGAATTGCTGGAGGCCCTGTACCGCAAGGCGGTGGACATCCACGAGGATGACATCGCCAAATGCACCGCCATCTCCGAATACGGCCTGAGCCTTTTGAAGGACGGCGACGGCGTTCTGACCCACTGCAACGCCGGGCCTCTGGCTACCTCCCGGTACGGCACCGGGCAGGGCCCCTTCCTGCTGGCGGCAGAGCGAGGCATCCACATCCGCGTGTTTGCCGACGAGACCCGCCCCCTTCTGCAAGGGGCGCGGCTCACCAGCTATGAGCTGCAGCGGGCGGGGGTGGACGTGACCCTCATCTGCGACAATATGGCGTCTATGGTGATGAAAAACGGCTGGGTGCAGGCCTGCTTCGTGGGCTGTGACCGCATCGCCGCCAACGGCGACTTCGCCAACAAGATCGGCACCAGCGGCGTGGCCATCCTGGCCAAGCACTACGGTATCCCCGTGTATACGCTGGGGCCCACCTCTACCATCGACATGAACTGTCCCGACGGGGCGCACATCCCCATCGAGCTGCGGGACGGCGACGAGATCAAGAATCTCTGGTACGAAAAGCCCATGGCCCTGCCGGAGGTGAAGTGCTTCAACCCGTCCTTCGATGTGACGGACCATGAGCTGCTCACCGGCATCGTGACGGAGAAGGGCATCTGCTACCCGCCCTTTACCGAGAGTCTTGCGGCGCTGTTCAAGGACAAAAAATAAGGAGGATCTGATATGGCTATTTTAGAATCTCCCTCTGCCTGCATCGCAGCGGAGGAGGGCGTCATCGCCAAGGCGGTACTGATGCCCGGCGACCCTCTGCGGGCGAAATTTGTAGCGGAGCACTATCTGGAAAACCCGGTGTGCTTCAATACCGTGCGGAATATGCTGGGCTATACCGGCATCTATAAGGGTCGGAAACTGTCCGTCATGGGTCACGGCATGGGCGTTCCCTCTGCGGGACTGTACGCCCACGAGCTGTATAACTTCTACGGTGTGGATACCATCATCCGCATCGGCTCCGCCGGCGGGATCGGCGAGGACGTGAAGGTGCGGGACGTGGTGCTGGCCATGGGGGCCTCCACCAATTCCCACTTTGCCGACCAGTACCGGTTCCCCGGCCAGCTTTGCGCCACGGCGGACTACGGCCTTTTGAAGGACGCTGCCGCAGCGGCGGAACGGCTGGGCATCCGGGCGGACGTGGGACAGGTGTTCACCTCCGACCAGTTCTATAATGACAATCCGGAGGCCAACGCCACCTACCGGAAGTTCGGTATTCTGGCGGTGGAGATGGAGACCGCCGGTATTTACTGGACGGCTCAGCGCTTCGGCAAGCGGGCGCTGTCTATCCTTACCATTTCTGACCATATTTTTACCGGCGAAGCCCTGAGCGCTCAGGAGCGGCAGGACTCCTTCCATGAGATGATGGAGATCGCCCTGGAGACCGCGTGGAACGCGGCGGAATAAGAGAGAAAGGCATCATACATGTATCGCACAGTGATTTTTGATCTGGACGGCACGCTGCTGGATACCATCGGGGATCTGGCGGCCGCCGCCAACGCCGTCTGCCGGGAAAACGGCTGGCCGGAGTACACCGTACAGGCCGTCGAGGGCATGGTGGGTCACGGCATCCCCAATCTGGTGAGCCGGTTCTCCCCGGCGGAGGCCCAGGAGCCGCAGACGCTGGAACGGACCCTTGCGCAGTTCAACCGGTACTACGGCGCTCACAATATGGAACTGACCGCACCCTATGCCGGGATGCCGGAGCTGCTGAAAAAGCTGAAAGCCGCCGGAGTGCGGCTGGCGGTCTGCTCCAACAAGGCGGACGAATTCAGTCAGGTGATCGTAGCTCACTACTTCCCCGGTATTTTTGAGGTGATCCGGGGGAATCTCCCCGGCACACCGGTGAAGCCGGACCCCGGCGTGGCCCGCGGGATTCTGGAAAAGCTGAACGCCTGGCCGGAGGAGACGCTGATGGTGGGAGACAGCGATGTGGACATCCGCACCGGACACAACGCGGGCTTGAAGGCCTGCGGCGTGACGTGGGGCTTCCGCAGCCGGGAAAATCTGGTAAACGCGGGAGCGGATTTTCTGGCAGATACCCCGGCGGAACTGGAAAAACTCCTGATGAACTGAAAATCGAGGCGGTCCCGCAAGGGGCCGCCTCAATTTTTTTGCTGTCTGAAAAAGTTGTCAGGGGAGGGCTGAATGCACTCAAAAGTGCATAAAATGAAGCAGCGGAACGATAGAAAAACGGTTAACAGAAAAAGTTTTAATTGCTATCAGGAAAGCGATAACCAATTATAGAAAAAAAGCATTAACAATCCGTTCACAATTATGGTATACTTGACGATAGAGGAGAGAGGCAATCCCACTTTAATTGTGTAAAAACACAATAAGCAGTCCCAAGAACCTATCAACAAGCTTTGGAAGAAAAAAGGAGGAACCCTATATGGGCAATACCCTGAACAACAAGAAAGCGAATGGTTTCGCGCTGCTCCCGTTCCTGGTATTCATCGTTGTCTACATGGGCGCCGGTCTGGTTTACCAGTCCAAGGGCGTCGACATGGCATTCTATCAGTTCCCCTCTGTTACCGCGATGTTCCTGGCCGTTCTGGTGGCCTTCATTATGTTCAAGGGCAGCATCAACGAAAAGTTTGATACCTTCGCCAAGGGCGCTGCCAACGTGGACGTTCTGACCATGCTGATCATCTACATCCTGGCCGGCGCGTTCGCCACCGTGGCCGCTGAGATGGGCGGCCGTGACGCTACCGTCAACCTGGGCCTGAGCCTGGTTCCCGTCCAGTTCCTGGCCGCTGGCCTGTTCGTCATCGCTGCTTTCATGGGCACCGCTACCGGTACTTCCATGGGCACCATCTCCGCCATCACTCCCATCGCTGTCGGCGTTGCGGAAAAGGGCGGCCTGAACATGATGGTCGTTCTGGGCGCAGTTATCGGCGGCGCTATGTTCGGCGATAACCTGTCCATGATCTCCGATACCACCATCGCCGCTACCCGCAGCCAGCACTGCGAGATGCGTGATAAGTTCCGCGTGAACTTCCTCACCGCTCTGCCTGCCGCTCTGGTCACCATCGTGGTGCTGCTGATCGTGGGCCGTCCCGAGACCGTTACCGAGATCGGCGACCTGTCCTACAGCTTCATCAAGGTTATTCCCTATCTGCTGGTTCTGATCCTGGCTCTGGTCGGCATGAACGTGTTCCTGGTGCTGACCATCGGCATCTTCGCTGCCGGTATCGTGGGCATCGCCACCGGCGCTATCGATCTGGCCGGTTTCGCTCAGGCTGTTTACAACGGCTTCTGCGGCATGAACGAGGTCTTCTTCCTGACCCTGCTGTGCGGCGGTATGTCTGAGCTGATCGCCAAGAACGGCGGTATCGAGTGGATCATCCAGAAGCTGGGCAAGGTCATGAAGGGCAACAAGTCCGCTCAGGTGGGCATTGCCGCTATGGTCTCTCTCTGCGACTGCGCTACCGCTAACAACACCGTGGCTATCATCGTGGCTGGCGACATGGCCCGTGAGGTCTCTCACGAGTACAAGGTCGACCCCCGCCGCACCGCTTCTCTGCTGGATATGTTCTCCTGCGTGTTCCAGGGCATCATCCCCTACGGCGCGCAGCTCCTGGTAGCTTCCTCCCTGTGCAACGCTACCGTTACCAACGGCACCACCATCAGCGCCGCCAACATCCTTGGCTCTCTGTGGTATTGCTGGTTCCTGGCTGCTTTCGGCATCCTGTCCATCTTCATCCCCTTCGCCGATGGCATCTGCCGCAAGGATCCCTGGAACTGGGAGTATGACTGCGCTGAGTCCAACGTGGCCGCTAAGAAGGCCCTGCTGGAGAAGGAAGCCGCTGAGGCACAGCAGTAATCAAACATTGGATCTCTCCTATTCTCGCACTCTTACTCTCCTAACGGAAAACGCCGGCCATTGGCCGGCGTTTTCCTGTTGCCTGCAAGGTTCTGTGTTTCAGGTGAAAAGAACCTGCGCAAAAAATAAACCGGACGAAATCGTCCGGTTCATTTATCTATATGTGCTTATTTGCCGACGATCTGACGATGCAGGGAAGAGGTATATGCAATGGAACGCTGAATAGACTGTTCCAGAAGGCGGACAAATCCCTCGGCGTGAGAGGAGAGCTTGGCGTTCTGCGGATAGATCCAGCCCAGCCGCACCGGATCCTTGTCCGTCAGAGGGATGGTGACCACATTGGCGGGGGAGAGATGCTCTGCAAGGAGGCCGCTGCCGGTGCTGTAAGCGTCCGTATTGGCCAGAACGTTCATGGCGGTGGAGCGGTTGTTGACGATGATGGCCTTGGAGGGCTTGCGCATGGATACCATGGGAAGCTCTTCGGAAAAGTCCACGGCTACGCCCTGAGCCTGTTCAAAGGAGCTGTAAGGATAGCCCTCCAGATCCGCCTCCGACACGTGCTCCAGCTGGGTGAGGGGATGTCCTTTCCGGACGTATACACAGGGGGGCACCACCGCCAGCTCGTAGAAGGTCAGCTCCCGGGCGTCCAGCAGACGGCAGACGATCTTTTCCGTCAATTTGGTCAGATAGATGACGCCGATGTCCGCCCGGTGGTCATACACATCGTCGATCACGCCGTCCATGCTGGTCTCTTTCAATGTATATTGATAGCGGTTTTCCTGGTTTTGCTGGAGCATTTCCAGGAAAGCGTCCTCTGTAAAGGGATACCGCTGGGTGGAAACGCTGAAATGCACCGGCGCGATGGTGCTGCGGGATTCGCCGTATAGGCTCTCGATCCGCTGCTTCTGTTCCAGCAGCGAGACCGCATAGCCCAGAAACTCCTTGCCCTCCGGCGTAAACTCCACGCCCCGGTTGCTGCGGACGAAGAATTTGATACCCAATTCCTCCTCCAGTTCCCGCACGGCGGTGGAAATGCCGGATTGGGACAAGAACAGCTTGTGGGCGGCCTTGTTGATAGAACCGCATTTGGAGATCTCCACCACATATGTCAGCTGCTGAAAGGTCATTGGATCGTCTCCTTTTTACAAAATTCATAAAATTTTCCGCAGGGTGCCGCAGGGGAACACAAGTCCGTCCGCCGGGCTCCTATGGATATAGTTATACATCGTTTGTTGAACCACATTATACGGAGCCTATCACGAAAAGTCAATCCATTATTAAAATAACTGTGAATGAATTGCGAAAAAGAGATACTAACACCTTTTCGCGGAACGTGATAGTATAATAGGTGAAATCCAATAAAAGTATCCGATGAGACTTTCTGGTTTACGGCAAATGTTTACATAAATTTTGCGTGTAAACACCTCTCTACTCGACTCGCTCTCTCCTTTTGCCAAAAACGTGGAAAGTTCTTACAGATAACTGAAAAACGATAACAACAAAATTTGCCGGTCTCACCGGCCCCGGAACAAGGAAAGGAAGGCATTTATTATGGATTGCAAGAACATGGGCTTCGCTACTCGTCAGATTCACGCTGGTAAGCACGACAACGGTGTCGGCGCACTGTGCACCCCGATTTATCAGACCTCTACCTTCGAGTTTGATACCGTGCAGCAGGGCGGCGCCCGCTTTGCCGGTCAGGAAGAGGGCTACATCTACTCCCGTCTGGGCAACCCCTCTCTGACTCAGGTCGAGGAGAAGCTGGCTGCTCTGGAAGGCGGCGAGGCTGCTCTGGCTACCGCTTCCGGCATGGGCGCTATCTCCTCCGCTCTGTGGAGCTCTGTTGAGGCCGGTGACGAGATCGTTGCCAGCGATACCCTGTACGGCTGCACCTTCGCTCTGCTGAACCACGGCATGAGCAAGTTCGGCGTCAGCGTGAAGTTCGTTGACTTCGCCGATCTCGCTGCCGTGAAAGCCGCTCTGACCGAGAAGACCAAGGTTGTCTATCTGGAGACCCCCTGCAACCCCACTCTGAAGGTGGTTGACATCGCTGAGGTCGCCAAAATCGCTCACGAGTACAACAAGAACATCCGCGTCATCGTGGATAACACCTTCTGCTCTCCTTACATCCAGCAGCCCCTGTCTCTGGGCGCCGATGTGGTTGTCCACAGCGCTACCAAGTACATCAACGGCCACGGCGACGTGATTGCGGGCTTCGTGATTTCTGACGCTGAGTTCATCGGCAAGTGCCGTATGTTCGGCCTGAAGGATATGACCGGCGCCGTTATGAGCCCGTTCAACGCCTTCCTGATCGCCCGCGGCCTCAAGACGCTGGACATCCGTATGGAGCGCCACAGCGCCAACGCCATGAAGGTTGCCGAGTTCCTGCACGATCATCCCGCCATCGACAAGGTCTATTATCCCGGTCTGGAGGACTTCGAGGGCCACGAGATCGCCAAGAAGCAGATGAAACTGTACGGCGGCATGATGTCCATTGAGCTGAAGGCCGACCGCGACGCCGTTGCCAACGCTCTGAACAAGCTGCAGCTGTGCACCATCGCCGTGTCTCTGGGCGATGCCGAGACGCTGGTCGAGCACGCCGCTTCCATGACTCACTCCACTTACACTCCCGAGGAGCTGAAGGCTTCCGGCATTTCCGAGGGTCTGGTCCGTATCTCCGTCGGTCTGGAAGATCCCGATGACATCATCGCTGATCTGAAGGCTGTCCTGGACACCTTGGTGTAATTTACACAAAAAAATTGACCCGCCGCTCCTCTTGAAGGAGGGGCGGCGGGTTTTTTGACCGGATCGGCAAGGGTTGACAGAAGCCGGATCCGTGTTTATACTTGAATCGTGGACGATTCAAGGAATTCTGTCTACGGCATGATTTGGAAAATCAGCACGAAACGATTTGGAAAGGAAGTACATCATTATGAATTACACCAACACTCCCGATGCCCCCGCCGCAATCGGCCCCTATTCTCAGGCTATCTCCGCCAACGGCTTCCTGTTTGCTTCCGGCCAGGTCCCCCTGATGCCCGGTACCGGTGAGATCGTCGGCACCACCATCGAGGAGCAGGCTGAGCGCGCCTGCCAGAGCATCAAGGCCATTCTGGCTGCTAACGGCCTGGGCTTCGAGGACGTCATCAAGACCACCTGCTTCCTGGCTAACATGGAAGACTTCGCTGCTTTCAACGGCGTGTACGGCAAGTATTTCACCGGCAAGCCCGCTCGTTCCTGCGTGGCCGTGAAGGAGCTGCCCAAGAAGCTGCTGTGCGAGATTGAGATCATCGCTGTCTGCAAGTAAGACATTTCTGACAACCAAAGAGCACCAAAAAGCAAAGCGTTTGTTTTGAAATGGACAGGCCGCTTTTCCGCTGAACGGCGGAAAAGCGGCCTGTAGTTTTTGAAAATAGTTTAATAGAGGAGAGAGTCCTGGCTGCCGGGCAGAAAAGGTATGTGTGCGGAAAACCCAGGGGACGCGCCATTGAAATCAAACATTTTCAGGACTTTTGTGAAGCTCTGAAAACAGAAGACAGAGTGTGTCGAAAAAAATTCAACACGAAAAAAGAGACGCCCGACGGGCGTCTCTTTTTGTGCATATAGGGGGATTATGTGAAAAACGGGGATAGTCAAATGAAACCAGTCGCTATTTTCTGCGCGGTCACATCTGGAACAGGGTGATCATCAGCGGCATCGTGATGATGCAGAGCAGCATGGTCACCGTGTTGATCAGACTGGCATAGAGGGCATCCCGGCCGAACATCTGACTGAACTGGGTCACGATATTGGCGGAGGGCGCGATCACAGAGAGCAGACTGATGATGATCAGTGTTTCTCCGTGAGGAGCCAGCGCGGCCAGACCGCTGTACTTGGCAACGCAGACCAAAATAACCGGCAAAACGATCAGCCGCAGCAGCACAGGCTTCCAGAGCTGGCGATAGGAGCGCAGATGCTGCATATCCATATCCGCCATCAGCATACCGATGATCAGCATGGCAACCGGGCCCATGGTATTTCCGGCCATGGCGAATGCCGACCGAATGACTGCGGGCAGCCGGATCTGAAATGCAAACAGAAACAGACCTATGGCAATCGCCAGAATGTTCACATTGCATACCAGATCCCGCAGGGAGATCTCTTTTTTGCCGCTGATGAGGATCCGGGCATGGGTCCATACCAGAATGGTCTGCACGATAGAGTAGCAGGTCACATACATGACCCAATCTTCACCAAAAATTCCGATGACAAGCGGAACCACCATGTTGGTGCAGTTCGAGTACATGACAGAGGCTGTTTCCACTGTATTTAGGCAAAACAGCTTTGCCGACAGTCTTCCCAGCACGAGACTCAGCACGTTCATCATCAGTGCAGATAGAAGCGAAAGCTCCATCATGCGTACGGTATCCGTTGTGCGCTCGATCTGAAAAGCGTTCAGGATCACGCAGGGGATGATGACATACAGCAACAGCATGGACAGTACACGACTGTCCTCTGATTTCAAGATACCGGCCTTTACAATGGCCCAACCCAGAAAGATAATGATAAACAACTGGGCGATCTGCTGCAGCAGGATTAGACTCAGCATTTCTCCTCTACGTCTTTCAGACGGCCCAGATAGGGACTTTCCGTAGTGCTCATGCTGGAAGCGGCATTTTTAAAGCGCTCCACGCTGGCGGTGGATTCCTTGACAGGACGGAGGGTGCCGGCGCCGGCCACGCAGCCGCCGGGACAGCCCATGCCCTCCAGCAGATAGCCGTTGCGCTTGCCGGCCTTAGCCATGGCCAACATCTTGCGGCATTCCTTCAGACCGTCGCCGTACTCAATGAGGATCTCACGATCCGGGTCAATGTGCTTGATGGCTTCCACCACAGCGGCAGCCACGCCACCGCCCACGGCGAAGCCGCGGCCAAAGCCGCTGCCCTCGTCCATGCCGTCGGCAGGATCTGCCTCAAGGGTCTTGAAGTCGATCTCCTTGGCGTCAAACATACCCAGAAGCTCCTCGAAGGTCAGCACAAAATCCACGTCGGAACGGACGGACTTCCGGTTGGCCTCCAGCTTCTTGGCGGCGCAGGGCCCGATAAAGACGATACGGGCGTTGGGATGGTCCTTCTTGACCATCCGGGCTGTGATAACCATGGGGGTCAGGGCCATGGAGATGTTGTCCTTGAACTGGGGGAAGAGCTTCTTGGCCATCATGGACCAGGCGGGGCAGCAGCTGGTGCCCATCCAGTCCAGCTTTTCGGGGACTTCCTCCAGGAAGTCATGGGCTTCCTCCACGGTGCACAGGTCGGCACCAATGGCAACCTCTACTACGTCGGCAAAGCCGAGAATCCGCATGGCGGCCTTCAGCTTGGCGGGAGTAGCGTCGGGGCCGTACTGTCCCACAAAGGCGGGAGCCACGCAGGCGATGACCTCTTCACCACGCTTGATGGCCTGGATCAGCTGGAAGATCTGGCTCTTGTCGGCGATGGCGGCGAAGGGGCAGTTCACCAGGCACATACCGCAGGAGACGCACTTGTCATAATTGATCTTGGCACGGCCCAGCTCATCGGACTCGATGGCGTCCATGCCGCAGGCGGCAGCACAGGGGCGCTCCACCTTGGAGATCGCCCGGTAGGGGCACTGGTTAAAGCACTTGCCGCACTTGATACACTTGCTCTGATCAATGTGGCAGCGCTTGTTTTCGTCCAGATAGATGGCATCCTTGGGGCAGACGTTCATGCAGGGGTGGGAAATGCAGCCCTGGCAGCTGTCGGTGATGCGGACCTGCTTGGGAGGGCAGGCGTTGCAGGCATAGGGGATGATATTGACCAGGGGCTCGTTGAAATATTTCTGATCCGTGGCGGCATCCTGGATATTGGCGCTGATGGGGGCAGAGGGGCCGTTGGGGTCCAGATCCATGCCCAGAGCCAGCTTGAGCCGGGCGGAAACAATGGCCCGCTCCAGGAACACGTCATGGCGATGATGGGCAACCTCTCCGGGAACGATCTTGTAGGGGATCATATCCACCTGCTTGTAATCGTCGCTCTCATAGGCCAGCCGGGCCACTTCTGTGAATACGCTGCGGCGGATATCGTCTACCGCGCTGTGTACACCTCTCATATCTTTCCTCCTGTGTCCGGCAGCAGTCGCATTCTACTCCGGCATCGTTAGTGTCATCTGTTTATGGGCAGATGCAGTCAAGCATATTATAAGCAAACGTTTTTTCCTTTTCAACTGCCCTTTTTCACAGCTTTTTTGTGATTTTTTTCCGATTTTGCACACACTTCTCAATTTCTGCCGTCGTGCTCCTTGAGAAATCCTGAAAATCCGGCAGCTTTTTAAAGTTTTCCTCGCTTATTGTGTCCGGCTGTGCTATAATATATGGCCGTAATTCCGATGCTTTACATTTTTGAGGAGGTCCGTCCATGGCAAATCGCCGCCGTCCCCGTTCCCGGCTCCACGCAGTCATGCGGTGTGGGCTGCTGGCCCTGTTGGTCCTGTTTGTATATTGGGACAATACGGCGCTGCGGACCGATTCCCTGACCTATACCTCCACTGCGCTGCCGGCGGAATTTGACGGGCTGCGGATCGTGCAGCTCAGCGACCTGCACAACCGGGAATTCGGAAAGAACAATCAGCGGCTGTATGCGGCCGTGAAACAGGCAGCACCGGACCTGATCTTCCTTACCGGCGATCTGGTGGACGAGTACGCCGAGGCCCCGATACCGTATGCAAAGGCGGTAGGGAAGGCCCTCAGTGCCATTGCCCCCACCTACTATGTGACCGGCAACCACGAATGGGCGCACGGAAACGCCGCCGTGGAGGAACTGAAAACAGCCCTGCGGGAGTCCGGCGTTACGGTGCTCTCC
>OLJF01001880.1_pt1 | contig 11587 bp, 14 predicted proteins | sample 1609751 | NCBI WGS metagenome assembly OLJF01 (sample SAMEA4350171, study PRJEB24818) | metagenome | biome: human; feature: gut; material: faeces | place: Denmark | collected 2013-09
AGTTGCGACGACGATTCTTTCAAGCATTTTTCTAATAGTCATTTTCTTCATTTTTAGGGTCCTCCGTGGTAAAAAAATAAGTTGCGAAGGCTCATTTGAACCTTGCAACTTAATACTACTCCTCACATCCCTGCCGGAGCACAAAATTTATGGTTGACGGGCAGGGCAAAACATGGTACAATACAGCTTGTGACTTCCCCTCGGAAGCACATGCGCTTGTGTGGCTCAGCTGGCAGAGCAGCTCACTCGTAATGAGCAGGTCGCCGGTTCGAATCCGGCCACAAGCTCCAAAAGTGACCGTATTCTTCTGAATACGGTCACTTTTATAACTTTTCAAAGAATTTGTAATGAATAAAAAGCGTCTTGACGTCCGGCGTATCCACCTCGGGATCACGCCCAAGGCTGACGCTAAGCAGAAGATTGAGGCCGCGCTGACGGATGAGGTTGAGATGAAGCTCGATGAAGCGCTTAAGGCCGCAGCAGCAGACAGCGTGCGCTACACGGAGGACGAGGTTTTCAGCCGCCGCGACTTACGAAAGCAAATATAAACCCATACAGGCCAAAACGCAGCCCCGTTTCAGACGGGGCTGCGTTTTGCTGTCTGCACACAATGCGGCCTACGCCGCGCTGCTGGGCGCGAAGACACACATGGACGGATAAAATGCAGCTTGTTGCTGCCCCATGTCATCTCCGTCAGCTGGTCGCCCAGATAAGAGTAGTTGTACGTCGTGCCGTTGACCGTCTTGGAAATGCACTTGCCGTCGGCATTGTAGCCGTAGGTGATGCTGCTGCCGCTCATGCTCATAGACGCCAGCTGGCGGCCGTGCTGCCAGGTATACGTCCACGTTCCGTCGTTCAGGGGGTTGCCTATGGCGTCGTAGGTGATGGATTTCCCGTTATACGCCGTCAGCAGGTCCGGCCAATCAGCGTTGCCGCAGCCGCCCCCGGAGAGGATGAAGCCCCTCCGGGGACAAGTTTCAGGGATTAGCGGCTGAAAAGGTGTACTACAATCGCCGTTGTGATACTGCGGAGCTTGTCGAGAGGAATTCTGAAACCTTTAAGGGATGCTGTGCATATCGTTATTTTCCATTCCTGTATCTTGATCTCATCAGAGAATCAACCTGAAAACGGATAATCAGACAGAGCAGGCCTTTTACTGCAATCACGGAAAAAATGAGGATGTTGTTTTGCACGACATTCAGCATATAAACTGCAAGCAAGATTGCATATTGTGGAACAAGTGACACCAACTCCATCAAATAGATCCAATGATACACATCAAACGCCGATCTGTGGCTTTTTAGGAAGGATCTAATAAAGCCCAAGAAAACACGATCCTTTAAGGATCGTTGCCTGTATATATTCCTTGCGTTTTTCCGATTTCTTGCGCCAATTAAAAAATCATATAAAAATCTACGCAGGGAGCTAATGGCAATCGTATCTAAAAGAGCCAAAAGAACGATATACAAAACTACAACTTTGGTCATTGAACGTCACCCTTTTTACTTGAGACATGCTCTGACTATGTTTTTGATGGTTACAGCTGTTGTACCTACAGAGGATTTCCCCAAAGATTCAAGAAGTGGTTTAAAAACATAATCTCCTCCAAGTCTATGTGCTGTTTTTGCGTAATAGCTTCGTGCCTGCGGATTAAAAAAACCTCGTTTGAAGAGTTGCTTTCCCGCCGCCATAATGCCACCTGAATTTCCATAACTGGCACCATTGCCGCCCCAAGCACCGCATACTAAACCAACAGCACCATCAATTAACATATCTCCAACGTCAAAAGACTCCTGTTTTTTTGAAATGTACATTTTATTTGCTTGCTGAGCAGCATTAGATGTCATAGCTATGGCTGCACCACCAACAGCTTGTACAAAAACACCCGCGCCACTTGCCGCCAATGCACCTCCTCCTGCGCCAGCAAGAAAACCGATTGCCATGTCTATTGCGTCTCCTCCGCTTGCTGCCGCAGAGACGGCTCCAATAATTCCTCCGATGGCTGCCCCAACAACTAGGTGCCAAAACTCCCCGCCGTCATCTTTTCGGCTGATCGGGTTATTGTCGCAGTAAGCAAAGAGGTTCTTATCCCAGTTGGCCTTGTTGGGAGAAGCGGCCACCACCGCAGCCGTGTCCGCATTGATAAACCTTCCCCAGGCCGGGTTATAATACCGGCTGCTGAGGTAGTACAAGCCCGTCTCGGTGTCATAGACATACCCGCGATAGCGGAAAGGATTGTACTTTCCGATATCGTCCACATGGGAGCCGTAATGATACAGCATATTGCCCCATGCGTCGTAGATATAAGTCACAACCGTGTTCCCGTTGCCGTCCACGATCTGAACCACATCGCCCTGCGCATTCTTGACGTACAGATATGTGGTCCCGTTGTACGTCACGGACGCCGGGCCAATGGAGTCGTAGGTGAAGTGCATCCGGTTGCTGCCCCAGGACAGGTCCGTCAGGGCGTCGCCCAGATAGGCGTAATTATACGTCGTCCCGTTGACCGTCTTGGAAATGCGCTTGCCATCGGCATTGTAGCCATAGGCGATGCTGCTGCCGCTCTTGCTCATGGACGCCAGCTGGCGGCCGTGCTGCCAGGCGTAGGTCCACGTGCCGTCGGACAGGGGATTGCCTATGGCATCGTAGGTGATGGATTTCCCGTTATATGCTGTCAGCAGGTCCGGCCAATTGGCGTCGCCGTGGGTATAGGTGCTGCTTGCTGTCCGGACGTGGCCGACAAAAGACGGCCACGTCCGTCAACCAAGACGATTATTCCCTCTGGTCAGGTTCCTGATCCTCCAGGTCAGGAGGTATTTCCCACCGCCGCAGGCTTTCAAATTGCATGCGTTCCTCACCCGGCAGTAGTGGAAAAATCAAAATGTGAGGCCAACGGTAAATAGCGGATTCCAACTGAAAAGCCCCACCAGCTGTCGTCCGAATCGGTTTGGTACTGCAAACCATCAAAAATGGCTGCCCCACTTCCGTGCTACCCATCTTATCTACCGGGAACACACCTACAATTTGAAACCGCTGCCATGGATATAGGCGGCGAAAGACACCCAGAAAAGTCACGGTAATTCCCTTAGTGGACACAATATATGTTCGGCTGGTAGCGATAATATGAGCAAAAGATAATACGTTAAATATAATGCCCAGGGAGACAATCGTGACCGTGTCAATTGCTATGCGTATGGGTGGCTGAAAAACCCAGCAAAATGTCTGAACGAAGTATTCATAATCCACATATGCCAGCACCATCGCCATTCCTACCGCCGCTGCATGAAACTTTCGGGGTTCAATACGTAAAGTATTTGCTTCTGGGTTTTTCATACCGTCATCCTTACCGGGCCTGTGTTTCGGCCCCTCGCCGTCTGTCGAAGATTTGCCCCTATAACAAGGGTCCGTCGGGATATATCGGATATCTTTCGCTCCTCCTTACCGCAGGGGCTAAAGTATCCCAGCGTCTGTCCCCGTCCCCTTTTCATAGTTGCGTTCCTTTCGCAAAGTGGACGCAGTCCTGCGTCTTTACTATTTACAACACCACCGCGGCAGTTTTGCAACCACTTTTTTGCAGTTTTGTAAGGATTGGAATATGTCACAAAATAGAAGGGATTTTTTTGATACTGTACGCAAATGTGAGTCTACAGTATGAACTTTTCGGGAAATAAAAAATGCGGAGTGCCCGTTACAGGATACTCAGATCCTATAAGGACACTCCGCATGGCATGCTGTACCACTGTAGATTTTTGAACCCCCGGCTCAAAAATGCCATGTGCAAGTCGGAATTCTCCGAATTTTTCAACTTTTCTCAAACTTTTTTGATGGGTGCTTTCAAGAGCTGCCAATTAGCCACATGAAAAACCGTTATGCGAAAACACTCATTTTTTCTCTGGCATCTCGCTCATATCCGCGGCTGCCCCTTCCAGAAGGTCGGTCACGACCTGATTGAGCTGCGCGGCGTTCTTGGAGGTGATGACGGGAACGTCTGTGCGTTCCTCAACCGCCTTCCGTGCGATTCCGGCGGCCTCACCGCCCTCGCGGGCAACCGCTATATTCTCTGAAAATGTGCTTGGTGCTTTCTGCTTGGGAATTTCCGTAGTGGTTGCCTCCGCCAGCATATTCAGCACCAGCTCCAGCGTGGTCATGCTATCACGAAGGTTTTCCTTTTTCAAACCTTTCAGGTTTTTCTTTTGCCCCCCGCAGAGCCGGGGGTTGACTTTGTGAACCAAGCCATTCACAGCATATCGGACTGCCACCGGGCAGTCCGATATGCTGTGATGTGCTGATAGTTCCTTGTATGAGAATTGCCGACCGCTTGCGTCCTATTTCTCAAACAGATACAGGAGGTATCCGTAGCCCTCGGCCTCCATTTTTTCATAGGGGACGAAGCGCAGGGCCGCGCTGTTGATGCAGTAGCGCACGCCGTTGGGCGACTCCGGGTCGCCGGTGAACACATGGCCGAGGTGGGAGTCTCCGGCGCGGCTTCTGACCTCCGTGCGGCGCATTCCGTGGCTCAGATCCTCTTTTTCCACCACAGCAGGGCCCTCGATGGGCTTTGTGAAAGCCGGCCAGCCGCAGCCGCTTTCGTACTTATCCGTGGAGGAAAAGAGCGGCTCACCGGTGACGACATCCACATAGATGCCCTTTTCAAACTTGTCCCAGAACTCGCCCGTGAAGGCGCGCTCCGTGCCGCTCTCCTGCGTGACGCGGTACTGCTCCGCCGTCAGCTTGTCCCGGATGGACTCCGCCGCGGGCTTCTGATAGTCGCCCGGGTCGATGCGCAGCCGGGAGAAAAGCTCCATCTCCGCGCGCGGAATGTGGCAGTAGCCGTTCGGATTCTTTTCGAGGTAGTTCTGGTGGTATTCCTCGGCGGGATAGTAGTTCTTGAGCGGGCCGATCTCCACGAAGAATTTCTCGCTGCGGCCGCGCTCGATCTCCGCGATGCGCTTCACCGTTTCTCTCGCGCTTTCGTTGGTAAAGTAAACGCCGGTCTGGTACTGGCTGCCCCGGTCGTTGCCCTGCCGGTTTTGTACCGTGGGGTCGATCACATAGAAGTAGGCCAGCAGCAGCGCGTCGAGGCTCACTTGCTTGGGGTCGTATTCCACCCGCACGGTCTCCCGAAAGCCGGTCTCTCCCTTGCAGACGGTCTTGTAATCGGCGTCCGCCTCGCAGGTGCCGTTGGCGTAGCCGCTCTCGGCGTCGATAACGCCGGGGATGGACTGCATCAGCTGTTCCATACCCCAGAAGCAGCCGCCCGCCAGATAGATGACATTTTCCGTGGTATCCATATAGGTGATCTCCTCATCGGACCGGTCAAAAGCCGCTCCGTCCATGTTTGTTTCCTGTCCGCTCTTTTCCTTCGGCACAGTCTGCTGCCCGGCGGCGCAGCCGCCCAGCAGCAGCACTGCCGCGAAAAGCAGGGCCAATACGCTTCGATGCATCGCGTTTCCTCCTTTCAGGGGAAGCTGGGCTCACTCTGCCCCTTCGTGCGCCATGGGCAATGCAATGGCGCGCAGCAGGCACTTTTTAAATCTCGGGTCAGCCCATATCGGCGGCAAGAGCCTGGTCGATGAGCTTTTGCAGCGTCGCCGCCTGCGTCTTGTCGGTGATGGCACCCACAATGGGATCGCCCACGATGTTGCCGCTGCGGTCCACCACATAGGTGGTGGGGTAGGCGAACACATTCTCCACAAACTTGCCGGCCTCGCCCTGGGCGGGGAAATAGACATTGGGATAGGTGACGCCCTTCTTGGACAGAACGGACTTGGCCTCGGAGATGGCAGCCTCATCGCCGCCCAGGGTGAAGGAATTGATGCCGACGACACCGCCGCCCTTCTTGGTCAGTTCCTGATGCAGGGACTCCAGCTCGGAAAGCTCGCCCACGCAGGGATTGCAGGTGGTGAACCAGAAATTCACCACGGTGACGGCGTTCTTGGAGAACAGGTCATCGCTCTTGACGGGGTTGCCGTTGAGGTCCTTGCCCTCGAAGGCAGGGAACTTCTGCATCTTGTCGCCGTTGCCGGGGGTCGTGGGGCTGTCGGCAGGGATGCTGTCACCATTGCCCGGGGCCTTGGGAGCCGCCTCGGGGAACTTGGCCTCAATGGCGGTCAGGGTGCGCTCGATCTCCCGGATCTTCTCGCCTCCCTGGCGCAGCAGCTTCAGCTCGTCGGCGGTAAACTTGTCCTTGGCGGACTCAATGGTGTCCAGCAGGAAATCACCGTAGTTCTTACCGTCCTCCTGCATGGTCATGCCCTTGTCGGCGGACATGAACACCTTCTCCCAAAGGGACTGGTTTTCCATCAGAATGGCATTCTCCTGGTCCATCAGGGCCTTGTACATAGCGGCCGCCTCCTGGGCGTTCTTGGGCTCAGCGTTGGGCTTTGTCATGTCGTCGTTGCCCTTTTTGCCGCAGGCGGCCAGAGAGAGCACCAGCAGTGCAGTAAGCAGCAGCACCAGAATTCTGCCGGCAGTATTCGTCCTATTCATTTTCATTTGTTTGTTTCCTCCTTGATATTGTTGTTTGTCTGCAGCGTTTCCGCTGCTTTTGTCTTATCTTTACCGTCTCCGAAGCCATAGCGGAAACACACGGCGTTTGTGGGACAGGCGCGTATACACATCCCACAGCGGATGCACTCGGTGTGGTTGGGCGTCTTTGTCACGTCCACATCCATCTTGCAGGCTCTGGCGCATTTCCCGCAGGAGACGCACTTGTTTTTATCCACCTTCATCTGGAAGAGGGATACCCTGTTGAGCAGTGCATAGAACGCTCCCAGCGGGCAGAGCCACTTGCAGAAGGGACGGTAGAACAGTACGCTCAGCACGATCACCGACAGTAGAATGCCGAATTTCCATGTAAACAGCTTGCCCAGCGCCGCCCGGATGCCGGCATTGGCAAGGGACAGCGGGATGGCTCCCTCCAGCACGCCCTGGGGGCAGAGGTATTTACAGAAGAACGGGTCGCCCATGCCAACATCGTTCACCAGAAGCGCCGGCAGCAGGAAAACCATCACCAGCAGCACGGCGTACTTCAGGTATGTCAGAGGCTTCAGCTTCTTTGTGGAGAGCTTCTTCGTAGGAATCTTATGCAGCAGCTCCTGAAACCAGCCGAAGGGACAGAGGAAGCCGCAGATAAAGCGTCCCAGCAGGACTCCCAGCAAAATGAGGAAACCTGTGATATAATAGGAGAAGCTGAACTTGGACGAGCCCACCACCGCCTGAAACGCCCCGATGGGACAGGCTCCGGAGGCCGCCGGACAGGAGTAGCAGTTCAGCCCCGGCACGCAGACGGTCTTCCCTGCCCCCTGATACAGTCCGCCCTTGAGGAAGTTCGGCAGATGCAGGTTGGTCAGCAGCGTCGCTCCCGCCTGGATCCAGCCCCGGAAGCGGGACAGCACCTGAGATACGCCACTTTTTTTCTTATCCAATGCCCACACACTCCAGACATAATTTGATTGCTTTGCTCAGCACCGTCGCTGCCTCGCCCCGCCAGACGCCGAAGCACAGCATGGCGGCTCCCGCTGCCAGCAGGATCACCTGGGCCGCCGCCTTTTTCCTGCAGCTCATTTTTCATCACCCTTTCCGATTTTCTGCCCCTATCATAGCGCAGGGGAGTTAAAGTCTCTGTTAAGAAGAAAAATTTAACGCAAACCTTATCTGTTTTTGCTATAATGAAAGCAACACAAAAACGAAGAAATAAAAAGGAGGGCTCTCATGCACCTTTTAGTAATTGAAGATGAACGCGCCCTGTGCGAGACGATCGTCCGCAGCCTGCGGCGGCTGGCCTACAGCGTGGACTACTGTTATGACGGGGAAAAGGCGTTGGCACTTCTGGGCGTGGAGCGCTACGATCTGGTACTTCTGGATCTGAACCTGCCGAAAAAGGACGGCATGACGGTGCTGCGCACCCTGCGGCAGACCGACCGGGAGACGCGGGTGCTGATCCTCTCCGCCCGCAGCGAGGTGGAGGACAAGGTCCAGGGGCTGGACGCCGGGGCCAACGACTATCTGGCAAAGCCCTTTCACCTCGCCGAGCTGGAGGCCCGCATCCGCAGCCTGACATTGCGGCAGTTCACCCAGCAGGATGTACTGCTGACCTGCGGAGGCCTGAGCTTTGACACCCGCTCCCGCACCGCCGCCGTCAACGGGCAGACGCTGACGCTCACCCGCAAGGAAACGGGGATACTCGAATACCTGATGGTGCATCAGGGGCGGCCGGTGAGTCAGGAGGAGCTGATGGAGCACGTCTGGGACAACAGCGTGGACAGCTTCAGCAACTCCATCCGGGTGCATATTTCCGCCCTGCGGAAGAAGCTTCGCGCCGCGCTGGGCTACGATCCCATCCGCAACCGCATCGGCGAGGGCTATCTGATGGGAGGCGAGGAAGCATGAAGCGTCTTTCTTTGCAGTGGCGCATCACGCTGATGACCGTCCTGCTCATCGGCATCACCTGCGTGGCCATGAATCTGCTGCTCTGCTCCTCCGGTGTGTACTATATGGACACCATCGCGGACAGCTTACAGGGCGGCAGCACGGTGATCCTGAATGAGGGCGGAGTAGCGAGCTTTGACCCGCAGCTCATAGCGCCCAATGAGGAGCTGACCATCGTCGTCGATGGGGCACAGGGGCGCTTCCGCACCACCAACTGGTATATCACGGCGGCGGTAACGCTGCTCAGCGGCATCCTCGCCTATTTCGTCAGTGGACGCGCTCTCAAGCCCCTGCGCAGCTTTGCCTCGCAGGTGGGGCAGGTGCAGCTGAACAATCTTGCCGATATGAGAATCGATGAAGATGTGCTTCCGGAGTTCCGGCAGCTGAGCCGCTCCTTCAACCAGATGCTGGAGCGGCTAAACAACGCCTTTGCCGCCCAGCGGCAGTTCACCGGCAACGCCGCCCACGAGCTGCGCACGCCGCTGGCGCTGATGCAGGCGCAGCTGGAGCTTTTCTCCGCAGAGCACCCTGATGTGCGGCCGGAGACTGCGGAGTTCCTCACGCTTTTGCGCGAGCAGACGGAGCGGCTGACACAGATGACCAAGACGCTGCTGGAGATGAGCAATTTGCAGCAGGTGGCGCGGAACGAGCAGCTCCAGCTCGCCCCCATGGTCGAGGAGATCTTCACAGATCTCGCGCCGCTGGCGGAGCAGCGAAGCATCTCGCTGGAAGCGGAGGGCGACGCCGCTCTCACCGGCAGCGACGCGCTGATCTATCGTCTGCTCTTTAACCTGACGGAGAACGCCGTCAAATACAACCGGCCGGGCGGCTCGGTACGGGTCGAGCTTGCGCAGGGGCAGGAAAAGTGCATCATTCGCGTTTCCGACACCGGCTGCGGCATTCCGGAGGAGTATCAGCGCAGTATCTTCCAGCCCTTCTTCCGGGTGGACAAATCCCGCAGCCGCGAGTACGGCGGCGCGGGACTGGGACTTTCTCTGGTGTGGGAGATCGCCGACCTCCACGGCGGCTCCGTTTGGGTGGAGGAAAGCTCGGACAAGGGCACGACCATCGCGGTAGAGCTGCCGGCAGGGACAGAAAGTGATCCCTCCGGCGCGGATATCACATAACAGTCCTCGGCTGATTCATGGCGATCGTTTTTCAACCTCCACAACGTTATCGCAGCAGCTCTCGATCAGCTCCCTGTCGTGGGTGATCACGAGAATGGTTCTGCCGTTCCGCGCTTCGCCTCTCAGCCTTTCTGCGACGAGGCGCAAATACTCTATGCATCAGTTTCCTCCAGAACGGCTTGTTGCAGTCCACGAACCGTAGCCTGCGGAAGATCGGCAGGATCAGATTTTCCTCCATCTCCTCGATCTCACGGAACGATGTAATGGCCTTGCAGGCCGTGTAATAGCTCATAATGGCGATGCAGTCGTAGGTGCCGCCTACGCCGTTGTGGAAGTTCCGTTTGCCACCCAAGTCGGTACGCCAGTCGGAGAGAAACTCCGCATACTACCGCTGTACCTGTTCCCATATCGCCTCCCGCTCCGCTTCCGGGTAGTGCAGGGCGATCTTCGCCCGTATCTCCTTCTTGCAGGGATTGGAATACAGCACATGGCATTTGCGGTCGAATGGGAGCTTCTTGTCCTTCATCTTCCTGCTTCTCCCTCATTTCCGCGCCGTGATGCAGAGCCAGCTTTTCCTTTTGTGTATTTGCACCTCGTGAAAACCCGCCTGTTCCAGATACGCCTTTAATTCAATGTCCTTATAGATGGTCATGCCGCCGATGATCTCCGTCCACTTTTCGTCCCTGTCCGAGTCGCCGTTGCTCTCGTTGCAGATGAGAAATGTCGCACCGGGCTTCAGCACTCGATAAACCTCCCGGAAGCATCGGGGCAGGTCAGGCCAAAAATAGACGGTTTCAAAGGCCGTGACCGCGTCGAACCAGTTGTCAGCAAACATCATATCCGCCACGCTGCCTTGCAGAACGGTGCAGCGTCCCTCCATGATGGCGGCCTTGTTGACCTTTTTCGACTTCTCCGCGCTGACGGGCGAATAGTCGATACCCTTGACGACGCCCTGCGGGCATTTTTTCAGCAGCCTTTTCATGTTCGCCCCGCCGCCGCAGCCGCAGTCCAGCACCTTGGCGTCCGGCACAAGCTCTAAAAATTGAAGTCCCCACCGAGCAACGGCACCGTGCCCGACGTTCATCATGGCGACCATGAGCTTCCCGCCAAAGCCCTCGGGCTTGCGGGTGTTTTCAAAGAATGACATATCACACCTCCGATTTCATGCATTCCGCATAAGTCAATGGGAACGAGGCTTTCAGCACAGTGCTTTTCCGTACCATCCAGCCGTTCTGCCTTAGGAAGCGCAGGTATTCCTCGCTCGCCCACTTGCTGTGGAGAGGGAAGCCTGCCAGCTTCATGAAAAATGCCCTGACCTTACCGGTAAACGAGTTCCCTGCGTGGGTAAAGGTCGGCGCAATCAACACGCCATCGTCTTTCAGCACCCGGCGGATCTCGGCAAGGGCTTTCTCCGGCTGCGGCACAATGTGCAGCGCGTTGGACACGATCACCACATCAAAGGATTTGTCTACATACGGCAGGCGGAACATATCCTGCACGGAAAAGTGCAGCTTCGCAGATTGATTACCCCGCTTTGCTTCAAGAATCATCTCCGCGGAGACATCCGTCGCCTCGATGTGCGCCGCCGCGTTCACGATGTTTTTGGCGATCAGCCCCGTGCCGCTTGCCAGCTCCAGCACCGTTTTGGCTTTCACCACCGGCCGAATGAGCTCATACATCTCCTCATACGCCGCGCAATCCCTTCGCATAAAGCGGTCGTAGCGACCAGCATTTCTGTCCCAGAAGGTCTTTCGTTCTTTCATAGCCGTTGCCCTTATCTCTTCTTTATTTTTTGCCGCATTGTGCCTCTCGGAAAGGATTCAAAGTGCCGCTAAATCTCCCCGTGCGGGCATCTGTCCCGCCGCTGCCTGGCGTATTCCAGCAGTGCATTGCACGCCGGACAAAGCGCCTCGCCCCTTGTCCCATGCACGCCCCAACAATACCGGCGCACCATGAGGGTAACGGTTTCGATCTCCTTTTCCTTGTTCAAGTTCTGAAGTCCTTTCTGTTTTATAAATAGTTAGTCTCCT
>OLJF01001895.1_pt1 | contig 11512 bp, 7 predicted proteins | sample 1609751 | NCBI WGS metagenome assembly OLJF01 (sample SAMEA4350171, study PRJEB24818) | metagenome | biome: human; feature: gut; material: faeces | place: Denmark | collected 2013-09
ATGTATGGCATGGAGCTGATGAGCGGTGCGGTGTCTCCTCTGGCAGATATGCCGGGCTTTACCCACTTCATGACTGCCTTCACCAATCCCTTCCTGGGTGTGCTGGTGGGCGCCGCCTTCACCGGCATCATCCAGTCCTCCGCCGCCTCCGTTGGCATTTTGCAGGCACTGGCCATGACTGGCTCCGTCACCTACGGCATCGCTATCCCCATCATCATGGGCCAGAACATCGGTACCTGCGTTACGGCTCTGATCTCCTCTATCGGCGTCAGCCGCAACGCCAAGCGGGTGTCCGTCATCCACATCTCCTTCAACCTCATCGGCACCGCTCTGGGTCTGCTGGCCCTGTTTGGCGGTGAGATGTTCCTGAATCTGCCCTTCCTGACAGAACCCATCGGCGCTGTTGGCATCGCATTCTGCCACACGATCTTCAACGTCTGCACCACCCTTGTGCTGCTGCCCTTCAGCCGGCAGCTGGAGCGCCTTGCCAACAAGGTGATCTCCACGGAGGACAAGCCCTCTGACTTCGCCTTCCTGGACCCCCGGCTGATGCGGACCCCCGGCGTGGCTGTCAGCGAATGCGCCGTCATGACCAACCGCATGGGCGCTCTGGCGCTGGAAAGCATGCAGCTGGCTCTGGCCCAGTTCATTCAGTATGACGGCAGCCGGGAGGAGCAGATCCTGGCCAACGAGGACAAGCTGGACACCTATGAGGACCGTCTGGGCGGCTATCTGGTCCAGATCTCTCAGCACGGCACCTCCTCCGCCGATATGCGCACCGTCTCCCGCCTGCTTCACGCCATCGGAGACTTTGAGCGCATCGGTGACCACGCTCTGAACCTGCAGGAATCCGCCAAGGAGCTTCATGAAAAGCAGTTGACCTTCTCCACCATTGCCCGGGAAGAGGTGGATGTGCTGACCTCCCTGCTGGAGGATCTGCTGAACAGCGCCCTGCGCAGCTTCCAGTCGGACGATCCCCAGATGGCCCGGCAGGTGGAACCTCTGGAGGAGACTATGGACCTTCTCACGGAGGAGATCCGCAGCCGTCACATCCGGCGGCTCCAAAGCGGCCAGTGCACCATCCAACTCGGTTTCATCCTCAACGATCTGCTGAACAATGCCGAGCGTGTGGGCGATCATTGCTCCAACATCGCTGTCAGCGTCATTGAGGAGCAGGAAAAACAGGCCGCCTCCCACGCCTATCTCCACAGTCTGAAGAAGAATGACGAGTTCTCCTTCCAGCTTCAGCAGAATCTGAGTCGGTACGTCCTGCCTGCGGAAACCGCAGAGGACCAGCCTGCCGAATAAGAAACCTTGCCAGCGTTCCCTTACGGGAGCGCTGGCTTTTTGCGTTTCCGGCCGCATATTCGGTTGAGGATGGCCCGTTCTGTCCGGGAAATCGAAAAATCAGCAGTCTCAGCCGCCGAAACAGTCCCTTTCTGTATAAATATGTGCTTTACCTTCCGGTGTTTTTCTGCTATACTGTATGTTTGTTAATGTGGAACATTGTTTGTTCCGCCTGATTTGAGAATGGGGGTGTCCGAATGAAGTATCAGAAATGGCATATCGGTACGGCATCAGAACAGGACACTGCCCTTTTGAAGGAAGCCGGCTACCCCAGTCTGCTGGCCACCGTGCTGGCCGCCCGGGGCATCACCACTGCCGAAGCTGCTGCCGAGGCGTTGGAGCGGGAGACCTCTCTGACGATCTCCCCCATGCTCATGCGGGACATGGACAAGGCGGTGGCCCGGATCCAGAAGGCGCTGGCCAACGATGAGACCATCGCCGTTTTCGGCGATTACGATGTGGACGGCATCACCTCCACGGTGCTGCTTCTGGACTATCTGAAAAACTGCGGTGCCAAGTGCCTGCGCTATATTCCCCGGCGGATCGAGGACGGCTACGGCCTTTCCAAAGACGCCATCCAGGGCCTGCGGGACAAGGGCGCCACCCTGATGATCACCGTGGACTGCGGGATCACCGGCAACGAGGAGATCGACTTTGCCGCATCCATCGGCATGGACGTGGTGGTGACGGATCACCATGAATGTAAGGAAAACCTCCCCAGGGCCGTGGCGGTAGTGGACCCCCACCGTCCGGATGACACCTATCCCTTCAAATATCTGGCTGGCGTGGGCGTGGCGCTGAAGTTGGTGCTGGCTCTGGGCGGACCGGACCGGGAAAACGCCCTGTTCGCCCGGTACTGCACCCTGGCCGCCATCGGCACCATTGCCGACGTCATGCGGATGGAGGGCGAAAACCGCACCATTGTCTCCTGCGGCCTTGCCGCCCTGAACCACACGGATTTTGTGGGCATCCACGCCCTTTTGAAAGAGGCAGGGCTGCTGGGCAAGCCCATCACCTCCATCCAGATCGGCTTCGTTCTCTCCCCCCGGATCAACGCCGCCGGGCGCATGGGGGCTGCGGATCTGGCCGCGGACCTTTTGCAGGAGACCGATCCCGCCAAAGCGGAGGAGCTGGCCAAGCAGCTATGCGACCTGAACCGGGAGCGGCAGGCGGTGGAGCAGTCCATCTGCGCCGATGCCATCGCCCAGATCGAGCGGCTGCGGCCGGAGGAACGGAACGCGCTGGTGCTTTCCAGCGAGGAATGGCATCAGGGTGTGGTGGGCATCGTAGCCTCCCGTCTCAGTGAAAAATACGCCGCCCCCAGCTTCATGATCCATCTGAAGGACGGCTCCGGCAAGGGCTCCTGCCGCTCCTACGGCGGGTTCAACCTGTTTTCCGCGCTGGAATCCTGCTCTGACCTGCTGGACGGCTTCGGCGGTCACGAGCTGGCAGCCGGTTTCACCATCCCGGAGGAAAACATCGATACCTTCCGCCAGCGGATGAACCGCTTCGTAAAGGCTGCCTCCGGCGGTGAGCGGGCGGTGAGCTGTCTGGAGGTAGACGCCGCCATTTCCAACCCGGCGGATATGACGCTGGAGCAGGTGGACCATCTGGCCCAGTTGGAGCCTTACGGCTCCGGGAATCCCCGCCCGGTGTTCGCCCTGCTGGGCGCCACGGTGGACAGCGTTCAGGCCGTGGGCCAGGGCAAGCACCTGAAACTGCGGCTCAGCAAGGGCCCCAGCCGGTTTGACGCCATTTTCTTCTCCATGCCGGAGGCCGCCGCTCAGTTGGAGCCCGGCTGCCGGGTGGATGCAGCCTTCTATTTGCAGGCCAACACCTTCCGGGGCACCACCACTCTGCAATTGCAGCTGGTGGACCTGCGTCCCTCTTTGACTCCCAGCCGCCACGAGGCGGAATCCTTGGACCTGCTGCACCGCCTGACGGGGAAGCAGCCCCTCACAGCCCAGGAGACCGCCCGGCTCATGATCTCCCGGGACCAGTTTGCCGCCTTCTGGCGGATTCTGGACCGGCACCTGAAGCAGGGCAAGCTGGAAACAGATCTGCTGCCCTATCTCCGTTCTCTGGCGGCGCAGGTAGGCGGCTGCGACAGTTTTCTCCGGGCCGCGCTGGCCCTGACGGTCTTTCAGGAGCGGGGACTCATCTCCCTGTCCCGGCAGGAGGACCGGGTTACGCTATGTCTCAATCCCATTCAGGGAAAGGTGGATCTTTACGCCTCTCCCTGCCTGCGCCGCCTCCGGGGCGGTGCGGAGGTTAAACGAGGTGATTCGCAGTGACGATTGACGAACAGTTTGAGAAATTGGAGAACACCGTCCGGGAATACAATCCCGGCGCGGATTTCAAGCGCATCCGGGAATCCTATGAATTCGCCAAGCAGCATCACGGCGAGCAGCGCCGCAAAAGCGGTGAGCTTTATATCACCCACCCCTTAGCCGTGGCGCAGATCGTGGCGGAGGAACTGCACCTGGACTCCGAGTCCATCGAGGCGGCCCTGCTTCACGATGTCATTGAGGATACGGACGCCACGTATGATGACGTGGCCAAGCTCACCTCCCCCACGGTGGCGGATCTGGTGGAGGGCGTCAGCAAGCTGACCCGGATCCAGTACGCCACCAAGGAAGACGAGCAAATGGAGAACCTCCGGAAAATGCTCATCGCCATGAGTAAGGACATCCGGGTCATCCTCATCAAGATCTCCGACCGGCTCCACAATATGCGGACCATGGAGTATCAGACTCCCGCCAAGCAGAAGCAGAAATCTCTGGAGACCATGGAGATCTACGCCCCCATCGCACACCGGCTGGGGATGCAGCGGATGAAGTGGGAGCTGGAGGATCTCTCCTTAAAATATCTGGACCCCATCGGCTACGATGAGATCGTCTCCAAGCTGGACGCCAAGCGCCCGGAGTATGACGCTCTCATGAGCCGCACTCAGGCCCAGATCGATCAGCGGCTCAATGAAATGGGCATCAAGCACATTGTCTACGGCCGCATGAAGCACCCTTATTCCATCTACCGGAAAATGTTCAGCCAGAACAAATCTCTGGATGAGATTTTCGACCTCTTTGCGTTCCGGGTGGTGGTGGACACCGTCAGCGACTGCTACAACGTGCTGGGCGTGATCCATGACCTCTACAAGCCCATTCTGGGACGCTTCAAGGACTATATCGGCACCCCCAAGCCCAACGGCTACCAGAGCCTCCACACCACCGTCATGGGCAATGATGGCATCCCCTTTGAGGTGCAGATCCGCACCACGGAGATGCACGAGATCGCCGAGTACGGCGTGGCCGCCCACTGGAAGTATAAGCAGAACGGTCAGGGTGCCGGCACCGAGGGCAAGTACGAGTGGGTACGCCGTCTGCTGGAAAATCAGGAAGGTGCCGATGCTGAGGAGTTTATCCACTCCCTGAAGGTGGATATGTTCTCCGACGAGGTGTTCGTGTTCACCCCCAACGGCGACGTGCAGAACCTCCCCGCCGGAGCCACCCCCATCGACTTCGCCTACGCCATCCACTCCGCCGTGGGCAACCGCATGATCGGCGCCAAGGTGAATAACCGCATCGTCACGCTGGACCATGTGCTGAAAAACGGTGACATCGTGGAGATTTTGACCTCCAAAAACGCCAAGGGCCCCAGCCGGGACTGGATGAAGATTGCCAAGAGCAACGAGGCCCGCTCCAAGATCCGCCAGTGGTTCAAAAAGGAAAAGCGGGACGAGAACATCGCCAACGGCCGCTCCGCCTTCGATGCGGAGCTGCGTCACTGCGGCATCGCCATGAAAGACGTACTGGACCCGGAATTCCTGCCGGTGCTGCTGAAAAAGGTAGCTTATCCCACGCTGGACGATCTCTACGCTGCCATCGGCTATGGCGGCTTCACCGCTCAGAAGGCGGTGAGCCGGATCCAGGGCGAGTTGCAGCGCCGCCAGCAGCAGCGGCAGCAGGAGCAAATGCTGGCAGAGGCTGTGGCGGAGCCCAAGGAGGACCCCAAGCCTGCGGACACTCCCAAGCAGCCCAAGGCCGTCAAGAGCGAGCAGGGCATTATCGTGGAAGGTCTGGACAACTGTTTGGTGAAGTTCTCCAAATGCTGCACCCCCGTGCCGGGAGACGCCATCGTGGGCTTCATCACCCGTGGCTACGGCGTGTCCGTCCACCGGGCGGACTGTCCCAACGCCTCGGAGGAAAAGCGGAAGGAGCAGCCCGACCGCTGGATCCATGTCTCCTGGGGCACCGATACCAATGACAGCTATCCCACCACCATCGAGGCGGTCTGCAAGGACCGGCTGAACCTGCTGCTGGACATCTCCTCCGCCCTCTCCACCACCAAAACCTTTGTGCTGGGTCTGAACACCCGCAGCACGGAGGACGGCTTCGCCATCATCCGCATCGAGATCCAGATCAAGGATGGCGCGCAGTTGTCCACCCTCATGAACAAGCTCCATCAGATCTCCGGCGTTCTGCAGGTCAACCGGCCTGTGGGCTGATCTTTCGCGGCATTGGAAACGGGTTTTCTCCGCTGCCGCAAAGAACCGCTCTTGATAAAATGCAAAACACACGGATTTGCCCGATTTGCGGGCAAGGCCCATTACGAAGCATACCCTTTCGGGTATTAAATAAGGAGTTGCTACCATGCGTGCTGTTGTTACACGAGTCAAAAACGCCTCTGTTGTCATCAATGAACAGGTCAACGGTCAGATAGGCACCGGTTTTCTGGTGCTGCTGGGCGTAGGCCCCAACGATACGGAGGTCACCGCCGACAAGCTGGCGGACAAGATCTGCAATCTGCGGGTCTTTGAGGATGAAAACGAAAAGATGAACCTGAATCTGGAGCAGGTGGGCGGCAGCCTGCTGGTGGTGTCCCAGTTCACCCTGTACGCCGATACCTCCTCCCGCCGCCCCGGCTTCTCCGGCGCGGCCAAGCCCGATCTGGCCATCCCCCGCTATGTGCGGTTCATGGCTCACGGCCGGGAGCTGGGCTTCGATGTGCAGCACGGCGAATCCGGCACCGATACGCAGGTCTATTCCCAGAACGACGGTCCGGTCACCATTCTGTTCGACACGGAAGAGTAAACTGATTTCAATGAGGTGTGTCTTATGAAGATCCAAGCCTTGCAGGTGGGGTCCATCGGTACCAACTGCTACATTCTCTGTGATGAAGCGGCTAAGGTCTGCTCCGTGATCGATCCCGGTGCGGAGCCGGAGCTGATCCTCTCCGCCGCCGAAAAGCTGGACTGCACCGTGGATAAGATCCTGCTGACCCACGGCCACTATGACCACACCGGTGCGGTGGTGGCTTTGATGGAGACGCTGCCGCCGACGGCGGTCTATATCCATCAGGCGGATTTTGACAGTCCGCAGACCCAGCTGTTCCCTCTGAAAAGCGAACTGGCCCGGATTCCCTTCGGCGGCATGAATTTCTACGGTGAGGGAGACCGCATCACGGTGGGCACGCTGGAGCTTCAGGTGCTCCACACCCCCGGCCACTCCGAGGGCAGCGTCACGCTGCTGTGCGGAGATACCCTGTTCTGCGGGGACACCCTGTTTGCCGGTTCCTGCGGCCGGACAGACTTTCCCGGTGGCAGCATGAAGCAGATGATGGCCTCTCTGGCCCGGCTGGCCGCCCTTCCCGGGGACTACCGGGTCCTGCCGGGGCACATGGAGCCCAGCACTCTGGACCGGGAGCGGCGCTTCAACCCCTATATGCAGATGGCACTGCGGGAGCAAGGCTGATATGAAGCTGGAATTTTTAGGTCATGACGAGCGCTATATCGTCGAACAGAGCCTGATGACCCTCTTTCCGCTGGAAAAACCGACCTATGACGCGGTACAGCCGGAAGATGAGGCGTGGTGCCGCCTTGCCGCCGGGGAAACGGCGGCGGACTGCCAGGTCACAGCGGAACTGCACTATCACGGATACACCGCCGCCGGGACCTTTGCATCCCCCCTCACCGGCACGGACTTTGAAAAAGAAGGCCAGCGGCGCTACGCCGTGGCGGCCTGCTTCTATCTGGCATTTCTGGATCTGTATCCCAAGCTGCCGGAAGCGCTCCGCGCCGCGGAAAAGCTGACGCTGCCCCCCTGGGGGATGCTCACCGGCGTCCGGCCCGACAAGCCCATCACACGGGCGCTGATGGAGGGCAAGACCCCGGAGGAAGCCAAGCGGGAACTGAAGACGCGCTATTTCGTCCCTGAGGACCGGGCGGCGCTGGCTTTGGAGACTGGTGCCGTGGGCTATCAGGCGTTGAAGCGGTTGGAAAAGCGGGATATCGACCTGTATGTGGGTATTCCCTTCTGTCCCACCCGCTGCGCCTACTGCTCCTTTGTCAGTCAGAGCGTGGAGCGGAGTTTTTCTCTGGTGGAGCCCTATGTAAAGGCCCTGATCGCGGAGATCCGCTCCGGCGGGGATATGGTGCGCAGCAATCGTCTGCGCCCCCGCGCCTTTTACATGGGCGGCGGCACCCCCGGCATCCTGACGCCGGATCAGATGGATGCCATCCTGACGGCTTTGGAAGAATCCTTCGACCTCTCCGCCTGTCCGGAGATCACGGTAGAGATCGGCCGTCCGGATACCATCACCGCCGAAAAACTGGCCGTTCTGAAAAGTCACGGCGTCACACGGGTCTGCGTAAATCCTCAGACCATGGAAGATCACGTCCTCGCCGCCATCGGCCGCCGCCATGTCTCTGCGGATACGGTGCGGGCCATGGAGCTGGTGCGGGCCTACCGGTTCCCCCACGTCAACATGGACCTCATCGCGGGACTGCCGGAGGATACACCGGAGGGCTTCCGCCGTTCTCTGGACAAATGTCTGGAACTGGGGGCCGATGACATCACCATCCACACGCTGGCGCTGAAAAAGGGCAGCCGCATTCTCATGGAGGGTCTCTCCATTCCCGATGGCGCCGCCGTGCAGGCCATGCTGGACTATGCCGCCCCTACCCTGCGGGCCGCAGGCTTCGTCCCCTACTACCTCTACCGGCAGAAGTATATGTCCGGCAGCTTTGAGAACGTGGGTTGGAGCCGCCCCGGCGGGGAGTGCTGGTACAACGTGGACATTATGTCGGAGCTGTGCTCCATCCTGTCCTTCGGTGCGGGCGGTTCCACTAAAATGGTGGAGCCCGGCACCAACCACATCGAGCGGGTCTTTAACCTGAAGTATCCCAAGGAATACACGGAGCGGCCGGAGAAAATCCAGCAAAACCAGGCTGCTTTCGTGGAGTTTTATCAAAAATACGTTCCCGAAACTTAAACGGGCGGCCACGGCCGTAAGGAGGGTCATTCATGGAACATAGCTGTGAAGCGTATTGGACCAAGGCGGAAGGACTGGCGCGGGACGCCATCTGTACCATGGGGTTGGGCGCCAAACGGTTGACGGATGCCGCCAAGCGGCAGTTAGAGATCGCGGATCTCCGCGCCGGCGTCAACGTCGGTCTCCGGGAACTGGGCGAGCTGCTGTATGCCACCCACACCGGCACTCCTACGGATTCCGAGCTGCTGCTGGAAAAAATGCGGGAGATCGATGAGCTCAAGGCCCGGCTCCGGGAGTTGGAGGGAGAACCCATCATCCATCTGATCTGCCCCCGCTGCGGACATGAGGTCCAGCCGGAGGACGTATACTGCCGGGACTGCGGCGAAAAGCTGTAATGACGGGTATGTTCCGCTCCTGCGGCGCATACCTAACCAATAGCGGCGGTACGCCGCCGAAAGACTGTCGATAAAGCGATAAATTCTCCGCAACGGTAAGGTAGGGCAGCCGTTAGCGGCTCCGCCGCTTTACGGATGCCGCATACCCCTTGCGGGTAAAGGGTGTGTGCGGGAAACCTAAGAGGGGTTTCCTGCGCCATTGAAATCCTAAGTTTTCAGAACTTTTATAAAGTTCTGAAAACCTGCTCAGCGGGGCGAAAAGATTTTTTTCGCCCGCTGAGCGGGGATACGCCCCGCCCCTCTCAATCTGAAAATTCGAGGTAACATCCATGGCAACTCCTGCGAAAAAGCAATCCTTCTTAGGCGGCGCCGCCATTTTGGCGGCGGCTGTGGTCATCGTCAAGCTCATCGGCGCGGCCTATAAGATTCCCCTGAGCAACATCCTGGGCAGCGCGGGACAAACTTATTTTGACACCGCCTACCAGATCTACAACTTTTTGCTGACCTTTTCCACGGCGGGCCTGCCCCTGGCCATCTCCCGGATGACCAGTCAGGCCCACGCCAAGGGGCTGGAAAACGAGAAGCGGCGGATCTTCTCCACCGCCATCTGGCTGTTCTTCGGTCTGGGTTTGGTCTGCTCCGTGCTGATGTTCTTCCGTGCGGACGCGCTGGCCCGGTTCCTGAATAACTCTCTGGCCGCCACCGCCGTACAGGCGCTGGCCCCAGCGGTGTTCTGCGTGTGCCTGCTGGCCTGTATGCGGGGCTACACGCAGGGTCAGGGCAACATGACCCCCACTGCCGTCAGTCAGGTGCTGGAGGCCCTTTTGAAGCTTGGCATCGGCCTGCCTTTAGCGTGGTACGTGCTGCACATCGGCAAGACCGCGGAGCTCAGCGCGGCGGGGGCCATCGTGGGTGTCACGGCGGGCACAGCGGTATCCATGCTGTTCCTGTGCGCCTATCTCGTCACCCACCGGAACCGGAAGGAATCGCCGGACGTTCCCTCCTCCAGCGGGCAGATCATTAAGCAGATCCTGCTCATCGGCGTTCCCATCACCCTGAGCAACTCCGCCATGAGCATCATCAACATCATTGATACCAAGATCGTCATGGGCCGCCTGCAAAACGGGCTGGGCCTTTCAGAAACAGCAGCGGCTGTGCTGAACGGCCAGTACCGCATCGCCATGAATATGCCCAACATGGTGGCCTCCTTTGTTTATCCTGTCACCATGAGCCTGATTCCCTTCGCGGCGGCGGCGCTGGCCCGAAAGGACCACGCTGAGGCGGACCGCATCATTTCCTCCGCCTTCCGACTCATCGCCATTCTGGCGCTGCCCGCGGGCGTGGGTCTCTCCGTGCTGTCCACCCCCATTGAGCGGCTCATGCTGCCCATGCAGCCGGAGGACGCACTGGCGGCGGGTCCCCATTTGCAGATTTTAGGCATTGCCCTGATCTTCATCTGCCTGATGATTTTGACCAATGCCATTTTGCAGACCTATGGTAAGGAGAATCTTCCTATTTTCACCGTCATCGCCGGCGGCGTGGTGAAGGTGGTCATGAACTACATTCTGGTGGGCAACCCGGACATCAGCATCCACGGCGCGCCCATTTCTACCCTGTGCTGCTATCTGACCATCTGCGGACTGAACCTCTTCTTCGTGTGGAAATATTCCCCGGAGAAGCCCCGGTACACGCGGCTGTTCGGAAAGCCCATCGTAGCCTCTGCCGTGATGGGCGCCGCCGCCTGGGCGGTGTACGGCCTTGTTGCCAGAGTCCTCAGCGGCCACAGTGCTTACGGTGCCAATGCCCTCGCTACCTTCTGCGGCATTCTGGCCGGTGTGGTGGTATACGGCGTTCTGGTCATTACCCTGCGAATCTTACAGGCAGAGGACGTAAAAGCTCTGCCTAAAGGCGAAAAAATAGCCAAACTTTTGCGCTTGAAGTGAACGATTTATAAAAAATCCTGTTATATCAACGTTTTCAGGATAAAATAGCTTGCAAAGGCAGTGGAGATATGGTAAATTTTCAAAGGAAACAACGCTATGGGTGGGAGGATCTTCTCACCATCATGCACCTGCTGCGTGCCCCCGAGGGCTGTCCTTGGGACCGCGAGCAGACCCATCAGTCCATCCGCCGGAATTTTCTGGAGGAGACCTACGAGGCGCTGGACGCCATTGACCGGAATGACACCCCCGGTATGTGCGAGGAATTGGGGGATGTTCTGCTTCAGGTGGTGTTCCATTCCGTGATGGAAGAGGAGCAGGGCCGTTTCACCGCAGATGACGTGGTAGACGGCGTGGCTCAGAAGCTGGTGTTCCGCCACCCTCATGTATTCGGTGCCGCCGAGGCCGCCGACAGCGCACAGGCGCTGGAGGGCTGGGAGGCTCAGAAAAAGAAGGAAAAGGGGTTCACCTCCCCGGCGGACGCTGTGGAAGCCGTACCCCATACGCTGCCGGCGCTGTGGCGGGCGGAAAAGATCGTCTCCCGCTCTGTAAAGGCCGGAT
>OLJF01001898.1_pt1 | contig 11487 bp, 15 predicted proteins | sample 1609751 | NCBI WGS metagenome assembly OLJF01 (sample SAMEA4350171, study PRJEB24818) | metagenome | biome: human; feature: gut; material: faeces | place: Denmark | collected 2013-09
AGATATTCTTCCACGCTCCTGCGGAATGGGTCGAACACCAGCCCGCCGGGGACCTCTTGGGCAAGAATCTGTTCTGGGGTGAACCATGTGGCGGTGAACATCTCTTCCTGATCGCACACCGGGATTCCCGCATAGTCGTTGACGCGGTATATCTGCACAGGGAGGATTTCTTCTGGTTTTCCTTTGCAGTTACCAAGATAGGTAATATTTCCAACGTCAATTCCAAACTCTTCTTTGGCTTCCCGGCGGAAGGCCACCCCCGGCGTTTCTTTCGGCTCGATATGCCCGCCGGGGCCACACCAGCCTTGGCCATCAGAGCGGCGCCCGCAGAGGATCTTGCCGTCCTGCACGACAAAGCCCGCCACATAGCCGCAGTCTCCTTCATCGGTAACAAGACCGCTGGCATCCGCGGCATTCTGTTGCTGACCATCAGCGGCTTCCTGCTGGGTATCGGCTCCGCCAAGTCCCCAGTCTTGGTGAATGTCCGCTTCCGTGAGAATGTTCTCTGGGTCAAACTGTTCGTCACGGACCATCGCGCGGCGAACTTCTTCAGCTTCGACAATTCCATTTGTGACGTATGTGCCAGCGGTCTGTGCTCTGGTGAGCTGTGCCGCAGCAGCAGCTTGGTCTTGTGCTGCCTTTTCATCGTCAGACGGGCTCCACGCGCTCTTGTAGGTCACGGTGTACTCAGGTATCTCCTTGACTTCCCTGTTCCAAACCATGCCGCGAAGAATCAGCTCAACGAGGGTGCGGGTGTTATCGCGGAGGTCACCGTTTTGGAGACCCCCGACGAATTCCTTGTAATTCTCAAGGTCACTCTCTCCAGTAGCATTCTCGCCCGCCGGGGAACGTCCAAAAAGCCGCGTCTGTGGGATATGAGATACAGCAGACAACATCGCACAGGCATTGTCCAGAATGTCCTTAACGCCAGCAACAGACAGGGATTGAACGCCCACATCCTCGCCGTCGGCATCAATAATGACCATGTTCAGCAGATTACGGGCAAGGTCAAGCATTTCCATACGCTGAAGAACCGTATCCTCGCCGTCTGCCGTGGAAAGCACACCAGCAAGATTCTTCATCTTGTAGGTCACCATCGACAACCGCTCCAGCAGGCGAATAGAATAGCCGGGGCCTATGCTGGCATTTCTCAGCTCTTCACGAATGCGCAGATACTCCGGGATGCCCCATGTGCGGTAGAGATTAGCCATAGTGGAGCTTTCCGGGATGTCCGAGTTATGGAAAACAAGGCATCTGGACGAATGCACAACATAGTTGCCGTACACGCTGTTGACTTGGTAGTACTCCGGGATGCCAGTGCCGCCCCGGCGGTAATCCTCATCGTCCGGGTTGTTCTCATATCCATTGACCCAAAGAGGATACATTTCGTTGCGGCCATATACCAACAGCTCTTCGACGCCGTGCACGTCACGCCAGTTCAAAGGATCCTGCAGGAGCCGCCCGTCGTCAACCAGCATCACCACAGCAGCGCCACCAAAGAGCCGCGCCCAGCGCAAAGCCTTGGCAAATTTGCTCTGGTATCGGATGGTCTGCAAGTGGTTGTCGATCTGCTTCTGCAAGTCTTTGTCCTTGATGCCGAGGTCGATGCCGTTCTTGGTTGCGTCGTCCGCCGGGGCATCAATAATGGTTGAGAACAACCCGTTTCCTGCATAGAGATCGGCCAGCTCCGTATCGCTTACCGCAGAGCCAGACGCCCACTGGTAGTACTCCGTGCTGTCGTGCTGGGTGCCGTACTTGTTCAGCACATTGTAGTAACCGTCAAGGCGCAGCTGTGTTTTGATTTTTCCGGGAATAACTTTTTTCACGCTTTCTCCTTTCCGGTTATGTTAAATCAGACTGCGGACATCAAAAATTCCGCCCTCGTATAATGCCAGAGCAACTGCATCAGCCCGGTCCGGGCTGGTCAGGCCGCGCTTCTTTAGCGACTCCTTGCTTTCAAGTTTCAGCTTGGAGGGCGCGCCGCTGAAGATGTATTTGCGGGTCGTGAGCTGACCTATCAATGTCGCGTCATCCGGCAAATGCAGGAGACCAGACGCCGCCATGTCGCGCAGGACAGCCCACATCCATGTTGAAATATCGGCATATCTCCCGGCGGCTTCCTTGTCAGGAACAGCAGACGAGAAATTGACAGGAACAACCATGAGTTTGTTCAGCTTCTGCCGAATCTTCTCCCTGTTGAGAATATCCGTCACTCCGCCGCCCACACCCGTATCGTCAATAATCGCATAGATCAGACCGCGATACTGCGGATGCGCTGTGCGCAGGGCCTTGTACATTTCGATAATGTCATCGGCTGTTGCGTACAGGTCTTGACCGTGGCGCGTGACCAGCTTTTGAATGTCCCCGTCAATGTTCTTCGCAATGGCGGTGTCGTCGTTGCCGAAGCGGGCCACATCGCACCCAATAGAAATTCTGGCCGGAATGCTGTGCTCAAGCGGTTCAGTATTGACCGCTTTTGTGGCAAGCGCCATCGGAATAAAGACGTCGTCCTCATTTTCCGGGAACTCGCCGTCAACACGGACGCGGACCACATTGCTGTTCTTGCCGAACTTTCGCTCCAAGTCAGCGATATTTTGCTTATTCGTGCGGGGGCTGTCCCTGCTGGACACCTTCATGCAGTAGTAGGACTGGGCATCCACGGTGTGCGAATCGTGGAATGTGCCAGTGTTCTGCGTTGGGTTTCCGCACATCAGTAAGCGGTTGTTATCGCCGGACAATGTGCCCTGTATGGCCTCCATGATGGGGTCAGCAACGCCGGACGCCTCGTCCACCACGAAAAGCATATTGTCTTCGTGGAAGCCCTGCATATTCTCTGGCTTAGTGGCTGTACGGGCCACGGCGAACCAGCGTTTCTCATGTCCTCTCATGTAGACACGGGTCTTTGTCCATACAAGCATGGCCTGCAAGACAGGACTGCGCTCCTGCCACTTGGCAATCTCAGCCCAGAGCACATCGTTCAACTGCTGGCGGGTCGGTGCCGTGCACACGACGCGGGGATACGGGAAGCAAGCCAAGAACCAGAGCACCAAGTTTGCTTCAAAAGCTGTTTTTCCAACGCCCTGTCCTGAACGGATGGAAACTTTGCGGTGCTGTGCAATGGCCGTAGCTGCTTCTTTTTGCCATTTATCCGGCTTGAAGCGTGTAACCTCTTTGAAGAACAAGCAGGGGTCTTTGCGGTACAGCGGGAGCCGTTTGGCGAAGACTTCACGTTGTCTCAGCGCCATCGTCCTCGCCCTCCACTTCTGCATCCGCCGCCTCGACTGCCGCCACCCAGTCATCTACCAGCTCATTCTTGCCGCTGTTGCTCATTCTGCGCAGGTCGGCAAGCTGCTGTATCACCTTCGACTTCTGGCGCTGTACATCGGTCAATAGCCGCTCTAAGCGCTCAACGATGAGGTAGCTTGACTCGGTAGTGGTTGATGTCTCAACGCTGGTGCCGGGAAGACGTTCTTCCCTTTGCACCTTTGCATCTATCCGCTCAATGTAAACCTCCTTGTCGTTGGCCTCTTTTTCTTTATCCTCATCCAGCCGGGTAAAAGACCTGCTGGATTTTGATGTATGCACCGACTGGATGTGCTGCTTCTTTTCCTGAGCCGCCGTGATGCGCTGGAGCAGGAACGCTTCGCGGGCGGTCAGCAGTTGAAGCTCCTGTATCAGCAGGTCCTCTGCATCCACGTCTTTCGTGCAGTCCTGTATAGCTTTCTGGTTTTCCTCGGAAAACGCGCCAAACATCACAGCAGACCAACCGCCGTGCTTTAGCGCATTCTGATTTCCCGGCGGTGCCCCGCCATGATTGCCAACAGCATTGACGTTCCCTTTCGGCGCGCCGCCGAGATTCGGTCTCTTCTCAGGCTGAGCCGCCGGGTCTTGCTGGGTGCATTTTGAAGATGCACCCTTTGGGTGCGACGGGGTGCGCTTCTTGGGTGCACCCTTTTGTGCATCCCAATACCGCTTTTTCCAAGACTTGACCGTGTTCAGCGATACGCCCAGCTTCTTTGAGATTTCGGTGCATCCCATCCCTTTCTTATAAAGGGTGAACGCCTTGTCTCGCGTTTCCATCTACATCGCCACCACTATCCCTCTTTGTTCTGCTCGCCCGGTATTTGGCCTGACGGTTATGTTGTTCCAAAGAAAAAGCGCCGACCCTTTGCAGAGCCAGCGCCGCGCCCCCTCTTACACGATTCTTGCAAGAGCGGTTTTAGAAATCATCATGTTGCCGAGTTCCACGGCCAAGAAAGTGCCAACGAACAGCCCTGCGGCCGTCAGCAGGAACGGCGCTCCCACCATTGCGTACAGCTCCACTCCGATGAACAGAGCCACGGACAAAGAGAGGATAACAGCTTTCCACAAAATCCCCAGTTTTTTCCACGGCCCCCAAACAACAAGGAGATACGCTGCTCCCTCGGCCATCAGACCAAAAGCCACATCGACAGGTCCAAACGGGCTGGTTGCGTTTGCGATTGCGATTCCCAGCAGAACCGCCGGGGCATATCTCTTGTCTTTGAACGGGAGCGCACAGAGCATATTTGCAACCCGGAATTGGATTGCGCCCCACGACAGGGGGTTCAAGGTGGTCAGTGCCACATACAGTGCCGCGACAACGGCGGTCTGGCAAAGAGCACGAGTATTTTTCATCTTGCGCCCCTCCCTTAGACCGTTACCGTCACATGGCCATGCACACCGTCGGTCACATCCGACTCGACCTCGACCCAGTAGGGATGAATCTCCCCCGTGAGCCACTGCTTCAGCTTGCAGGCGGCTTCCTCAATGACAAGGCTCTTACCATCCAGCTGCTCGCGGATGAACTCATCGATTTCGCAGTAGTCCGGGATCCACTTCTTCGGGGTGATGGTCACAGTGAAGTTGTTCGTGTAGTCTGCCTTTCCAATAGGGCAAAAGCACCTGCACTTCTGGGTGTATTTGATTTTCGACACCCCATACTCATTCTTGAACTTAGGCATTTTCCTCTCCTTTCGGCTTCTGGACGATGAACAGCAGCTCTTTCGCCTCACGCGGGAATGGGATAGCCATAAACGCTGTGAGGAACGCAGACGGGACATAGGACTTCATGCGTTCATAGAAATCCTTGAGTGCCGACGGCTGTTTGGAATAGAACTCGTCCATTTCGCGGACGCTGGTGACCAAACCGACCTCCTGCACAATACTGAATCCGATTTCGGTCAGCTTGGCTTTCAGTTCATCGTAGCCCCACTCATAGACATGAGCGCGGTACTGGGTCTGATACCCATTGCCAGGGGTGTTCGGACAGGAGAGAAACATCTTTGCACCCGGCTTCATCACCTTGTAGCATTCTGCAAGGCTTTTTGCGCCGTCCGTAGGGTGCATATGCTCGATGGCGGAGGTGTAAATCACGAAGTCGGCAAAGCCCGCCGGGATGACCCTAGACATCTCTGCGACGTTGCCCAGCTTCCAGCCCACCCGGAACGGGTAGTAGGAGGCCAAATCCTTGGGTTCGAGGTTCTTTGCAGTTGCGCCGCGCATCGCTTCCTTGATGTTCACCTTGCTGATGTCCACTCCAGTGTAGGATGCAATGTCCTTTGCGTAGTAGCGCAGCAGCGGGAGCATCAGAGAGCGCCCACAGCACACATCCAGCACGTTCATCCCCTTTTTCGCCATATGGGCGGCGGCGAGGTGCTGGATATAGTTCATAACGTCCAGATTGGTGAAAAAGCCATCTCTGAACTGCATATAAAAATTCCGCATCTGGTAGGTGGTGCAGAGAATCTTTTCCCTGTCCATGCCATCTTCGACGCGGTAGACGATTTCTTTATCCACGCCATTTTCCTTTCGTATCAAGGTATTTCTGGTACTTTATCCACTCTCTCAACGAGTACTCCCGGCGGCGGCGATAGTCAGCACCGATCATCCCCTTGGGCGGTCTGACCACGACCATCTCTGTGCCATTGAAGTATGACAGCCCTCCGAAATTGACCTGTGTGGTCCATGTCGTGCTGTCCACGCTGTAAAAGCCGAAACTCACTGCATCCTTTTTGGTGTACCCCAGACCATGCACCCGCACCCCACAAGAATTTGCATACTGCACCAAACGACGGATATAGCCGTACTCGCTGGGCTGTATGTGCTTGATTGCGAAGCCGCCGATGCCGATATAGGGATAATCCCTACACAGGCGCTTGAACTCGTCCAGACCACGGGAGCGGTGCCAGACCGGAATGCTTTGCTTTCCTGTCTCTGCTTCAAGGCGCGCTCTCATGCGTTTTACAGCGTCATAACCTACGATGGAATCCACATCCAGCTCGAAGAAATGCTGCACGTTGTTGCGGTTGATAAAGTCGATGTACCGACTCAGGTATCCATCCCAATCTACTGGCTTTGAAGACGCTTCTATACCGTGCATAAAAGTAAATGCCCCGCTGTCGAGCAGGAACATTTTCCATTTTGGAATTTCTTCGATTTGCCATGGTCGGATGTAAAAGAAGCTCTCCAGAACATATTCTGGATGGTACTCTTTCACAATCTTCTCGGCCGGGAATGTACCTGCCAGACATAGCCTCATGTCTCAAACCATTCTCCGCAATGCGGACATTGGATGAGCTTAGAGCCGCTCTGCTGCGGCACAGCGAGCTGAGAAGATTCCGGTTGGGTAGATTGCTGGGTCTCGGCGCTCTGCTCTGCATCGGCCGCTTTGGGCGGCTGTTGGACGGGTTCCGTAAAGAACTCCTCGAAGTCGGCATCCTCCACTTCCCGAAGAAGCCCATCAAGCTCCACCTCGCTGAAACCCGTGTCCGTCAAATCAACGTCCAAGGCTTTCAGCGCGTCCATTTCGGCGCGGAGAACATCATCATTCCACGAAGAAGCCTCGGCCACCTTGTTGTCTGCGATGCGGTATGCGCGGATTTGCTCATCCGTCAGGTCATCGACCCGAATACACGGCACTTTGTCCATGCCAAGCCGTTTTGCGGCCTCATAGCGGGTGTGTCCTGCGATGATAGTTCCTTTTCCGTCGATGAGGATGGGGACACGGAAGCCAAACCGCTTGATGCTCTGCGCAACAGGCTCAATGGCCGCTTCGTTGTTCCGGGGATTGTTCTCATAGGGATGGATTTGCGAAATATCCTGATACACTACTTGCTGATTCATTTTTTCTCCCTTCTTTGCTATCCCGCTGGCGTTGCGGGTCAAATTGGGGAGCGGCGGTTTTCTGCCTCCTTTCCGGGCATAAAAATACCCGCTCGGTGGCGAAACCGGGCGGGCAATGCGCTATGATTAGAATTTTACGGTATTATTCTACCACATTTTTCATGCCGTGTAAATGACATGATTTTGACATCGGCCTACTCCATGTCCAAGGCATCAATGCCGAACATGAGCGCCGAGATTTTTTCAACGGCCGCATCGTGGTCTCGGTATGCCTGACGGGTGCTCACGCCCTCCAGCGCCGCAAGCTGCTCAATGGACTTGGCCTCGTCGTCAATGTACATCGCTTTGATGATGCGGTAGCCGCGCTTATGGGCCTCATTCTTGCTCTGTTCGCAGTACGTCTCGTACAGGGCCAGCATCGAATCAATATGACGAACCATGATTTTTGTACGGCGGCAGGAGTTGCGGATCGATTCGACCGTAATCGCGTTATTGCGCTGAAGCATCATATCAAGCAGTTCCAGCGCAGTTTCTTCTTCCTTGCCGTCATGGTCACCCGTTTCGTCCGTGTAGACCGCGCCCGTGCAGTGCTTCTTGAACATCCGATAGTTTTTCAGCAACAGCTTCGTGTTCCGAAGTCGGCGGTCACAACGGCCTGCGGCTTTGCGGGTCTGTTCTGCGATAACTTCCTTGGCGCCCTCACGAGCAGCCTTTCTTGCGGTTTCCTGAATAACGGCCATCATTTCTTCCGGGATAGTCATTTTGCGCACCCTCCTGTTCTATCGTTGCCAAAATACATCAATTTAGGTATAATAGACTTGCTCTATCGGGGGATTGCGCAAGCGGTCCTCTTTTTTATTACTCAGATGGATTTCATCCTGCGGGTCACCTCGCTCTGACTCAAAACCGCCAGCGGCACACGCTTGATGCCCCGCTCTGCCGCCATCTTAGCCGATACGGCCTCCATCGCCCACAGCATATCCGCACTCTGGGTCTCTGCGAAGCCACCGGGCAGGATATGATTCTTGCTTTCCCGCATATCGTTGACTTTGAGTTCTTCCTGCAAAGCCTGTTCCGAACAGCGGCGAAGCAGCTCCATTGCGTAGGCTTCACCGTCCTGCTCTACCCATCCGATGTACTGCCGGTAATTATCCAGCGTTTCCCGCTTCAGGCGGGCAAGCCGTTCCTTACCGAAACCGAAGGTCAGGTGCGTTGTCGCCGCCATAACCAACCATGCAATTTCCGCCCCCTCATTCTGAGCCATGCGGATCTGCTCTTCCCTGCGGTTGCGCGGAGCTTTAGTCTGCGGAAGCCGGATCTCGAAATCGCAGATGCCCTTCAAGTCCTCCCGCATAGCATCTGTTGCGCTTTTGCGGTTCTCGGTCAGGATTTTTGTTTTGTACCGCTGCTGAAACTCGTGCATTTCATTACAGGCCCGCTCTAGGCGCGTAGCTCCAATGCCCTCTTCTTGGTGCATGGCCACTACCATACACCAAGTGAAGATCTGCGCCGTCTTATCCCGTTCATCGGCCCGCTGCTGGCGAATGTTCTTCATCTGTTTTGCCATCTCCAATCTTTGCACCCCCAAATTTTTGCCAAGAGCCTTTTTGTTTTGCTGCAGTTCCAATAGTTCTTACACCACTGGCACCGGCCATTGCACAGGAACGCCAGATGTGCTTTCATGTACCCTCCTTTGCATTTTTGACCTTCGGGCCCGCCATGTGATTCACGGCCCAGGACCAGCCCACCATGGGCAATGCGGCCACGATCAGGATAATTCCGGCCGCATCCACGACCATCGAACTAAAGAAAATTTCACGAATCAGATTCATTAGATTCCTCCGCATTCACTATAAGTCCCGAAATTCCAACATTCTCTTTTGCATAACCCACAGCTTCTTCTGCGGATACTGCCCACACATAAGATTTTTTGAGCAGTTCCTTATTACTCACTGGAGATCTATATTCCACTTTGTACTTATGAACTATTTTCCACTGCCGGCGAGGTGCCGATGCTTCCTGCCAACACGCTGCTACCGGTTTTTGCTCTTCTACGCATACCGGGCGCAGCATTCCAAAATCGGGGTGCTCATAAGCTACTTTCTGCAAGGCTTCTTCTACAGCTTTCGGAGTGTTTTCTCCACGAATCCTTGCAGAAAATATACATTTTTCTGCCGTATCATTTTTTCTTGCTTCGATTGCGACCTCATAGCACGGCACCCTTATTCACTCCTTTCCTGCCCGCCGATTGAAGTACACCACCGGCGAAACACCGCGTTCATCACAGCCCTTGTTGTTAAAACTGACGATTGCACCGCAAGTTCTCTTATTGGTGCACCGAATACATTTCACGCCCGTACCACTCATAACTTCATAGGTAGATGCGCCGCAGAACGGACATTCTCTGCTCTTAGGCCCGACATGCGCTTTCATTTTCTTGCTCCTCTCTGTTCCAGTCTTTTACGGGTGCATAATACCCGCACATCACACAGCAAACAATTCTGCGACGGCTCCCCAGCAATACGATAAGCCTTGGCGTCGTACTTCTAAAAGGTTTTCCCCATGCCAGAAATCTGCTTCCGCATTTAGGACACGGGAGAACCGCACCTGTTTTCTCCATCAGGATCCTCCCCTGCGCACCGACTTCTTACCATTTCCGGCAAACTTGTCAGGCCGTTCGTCGCTCATGCCGCGGGCCAGCACCAGCGCTCGCTGGTCATTCGGCATCTGGTAGACACAGCCAGTCGAAATGTGCATATACAGGTCATTCAGGACAGCGCGGGCGATTTCCGCTGTTTCATACTGCCCCAGACGATAGACATTTCCGCCTCCAGTGGGTACCGCCTTTATTTCATGCTCAGGACTCATATACACGCTGGTGCACTGGGCAATGTTCGTGATGGAGTCCCATTTTTTGTTCATGACGTACATTCTGCATCCTCCACATAAAACCAGGATTGCGGTGGACGCCGAATCTCTACAGGCTCATAGCCAAATTTTGTTGCCCGCAGTCTTGTGAAATCACTTAACGGTCGTGGGCGGTCGTAAATTTTCAGGTCGGAAATGTGCCAGCCGCAGCCGTCACGGCCTTTGAGATATTTTTCGGCGGTTTCCTTGCTCATGCAGGCCGCTTCAAGAAGTTCATCGGCTGGTTTGTAATATGATCCGGGTGCCATAACGTACAGGCTCGCCGGTTCCCAGCTTCCTGTTTCTCCAACATGGGTTAGGCCGGTAATTTTCTTACAGGTGAACTCGCCAATGACGCGCCCCTTTTTTTCTGGCCAGCCGCCACGATTCCACGCGGCCACATCCCGGTTGAGGGCATTCATAAACAGGCTGTCACTCCCGGCCAAGGTGCAGTAGATGTATGCCTTAAACGGCGTCCCATGCACAGGGCAAGTCCTGCGCACCTCAACTGTCTTTTCTCCGCCGAGAATCTTCTTGCACCACTCAGGCCGGATACTCAGCAGAACAGCTTTACCCTGGACCATAATAATCAAACCCCCATACATCGTGATAATACTCTGCGCTACGAACTTCTTCGCCGCTACCAATAGAAGGAAGAACCCCTAGCATGGAAAGGTCATTCCAGCGCTGCCTGTATATGCACCTTTGGCACTCCCTATTTAGGGTGATGGGGTGGTTGTGGAACGTGACAAGGTCAGTTTCGCAAACCTCTTCCGTGGTCGCCCCACAATAAGGACATATCCAGATAATTTTTGCCATAGTCGGTCTCACACTTCCCAGTCTTCAGGACAGCCCAAAACGCATTCGCCATCTCCGTTATCACTGGTCGGTCTGTCAAAGCAGCAGCCCTCACAGCCATCAGTGCGAGATTTGCAATGGTTCCTTATGGCGATTGCCATATCAACGGGATCCACCAATAAAGCGCTAGGTGCTTTCTCATCGGTACCCACCTTGCGCAGAATCTCGCAGGTCTCTTTCATGCCTTGCTGATTTTTGCAATGAATGACTACGTCGTAGGTGTCATCGTACAGCTCGAATTCGCCATCATCATTGCGTATAAGTAAGATTTCTTTGCTCATTGTTCATCCTCCAAATAGGGCTTTGGCAGTTCAGGGATCGGCATCCAAATAGGATATATGTCCGGCGCCCCTTTTACATAAGGCCATCCCTTGTTTGTAACAAATCCTTCAAGGCCGGCATCCAAAACAAGAACATCACCATACTGGTTTCCGTCTTTTTCCACAGGTGGTTCCTCTTCGGTCTTACGCCAGCGCAGGCTATCTTCTTTTCTATGGTTCCAGCTATCAGCCTCCTCCAGCGCAAGAGAAAACCCAAATCCAAGCGGACACTTGGAATCATCCGGGTGTGCCCAATAGC
>OLJF01001899.1_pt1 | contig 11473 bp, 10 predicted proteins | sample 1609751 | NCBI WGS metagenome assembly OLJF01 (sample SAMEA4350171, study PRJEB24818) | metagenome | biome: human; feature: gut; material: faeces | place: Denmark | collected 2013-09
ATTGGAATAGGATTGTATCGGCTTTCACGTGGTAGTCAAACAAATTCACCTTTTCGCCCGTTCCCTCAATTTGTGCCTCGTTAGCCGTCATTGTGCCGATTATTCCGTCCATATCTTCGAGTTCGCATTTTCATCCGAATATGTATTGTCGGTTCTTTGTAAGGATAATTTCGACGGGCTTTGTTATGTCTGCCATATTAGGGGCAAACAGGTAAATAAATGTTTCGGGAAATATTTCGTCTTTGGGTTTTCCTACAAGCAGGACTATTCCCTCTGTTTGGCTCCATTTAACCGCCTTTTGAATTATCTGCTTATCCTCTCATGCGTCGGTCTTTCATTCTGTTTTAGGTTGTTTGTATCTGTTCATTTTAGCTAAAATTTAATTGTTATTTATCTTTATAAAGATAAGATTATTAGCGGAATAAACAAAATAAGAAAGTGACAAACTCTGCAAAAGGGTCTTATAAATTAACCTTTTCACAAAGTCTGTCACTATTAGAAACCTTTGTTATTTTGCTGCTTCAAGGCAAGCAATCAGAAATTTATTCGCATAGATGAAGTTATCCTTTTGTATCGGCAATGATGCGATGGCTTTTTCTCCATGAAATAGATTGTTACGGTATCTGTAAATAATCATGATGATGGCTTTAATAATATCACATGAATTATTGGTTTGCCCTAATAAAACACGCTGAACAGAGGTCGTATCATCATTATTTCTCAATCGCAATCTCTTGAATCGCTCGTTTGTAGAACCGTTCGTTATATATCTCCTTTGTAAGTATTGTAGTGTTTGATTAACAATATCGGACGCTAAATGTATGTTTTGGATATTGCACTTATTTCTTCCGAAATTACATTTGAACCATTTCGCTTCAAATATATTCCATAATATTAAGAAATTCCGAACTTCCACGTATTCCTCGGTATTGATAGAAATGTGTAAATAATTGTCAATCCATTGTGATATTTCAGACGTATTTTTACTTTTATTTTCCATAATGCCGAAATGCTTTTATTCATCTAATCCCGTAATGCTTGCAAAGTTTTTCCATCCTGTTGCGGCTTTATAAGCATTGGCACAACCCGAAGGCACTTTCAGTACCGAATAAGGATTTATGCCGACAAAAGCATTGTTTTCACAAGTTGGTGGCGTTTCCGTGCTGACTTTGAATAATCGCAGTTCGGGATCATTGTAAAAGGCACATTCTTCGATTATCTCAACCTGTGTACAAGCAGACATATCGACGGTCATTAGATTCTTCAATTCACTGAAAGCACCATAAATATAACGATACCCAACATTAGTATCAAATCCTCCCCCGATAATTTTCAACTGAGAACCTTTTTCAAAGGTTACGGTTGTCAATTTGGAACAACGCTTGAATGCTGTCGCTTCAATCGTTTCTACACTTGCAGGAATCTCAATGGAGGTCAAGGAAGAACAACCCAAGAAAGCGCCATAATAATAAGAAGAAGAATAACCTCCCCCGATAATTTTCAACTGAGAACCTTTCTCAAAGGTTACGGTTGCCAATTTGGAACAATCGCTGAATGCTGTCGCTTCAATCGTTTCTACACTTGCAGGAATCTCAATGGAGGTCAAGGAAGAACAATCCGAGAAAGCGCCATGATAATAAGAAGAATAGTAACCTCCCCCGATAGTTTTCAACAGAGAACCTTTCTCAAAGGTTATGGTTGTCAATTTGGAACAACGCTTGAATGCTGTCGCTTCAATAGTTTCTACACTTGCAGGAATCTCAATGGAGGTCAAGGAAGAACAATCCGAGAAAGCACCATAATAATCCGAGTAAGTGCCAAAATGAGAAGAAGAAGAATAACCTCCCCCGATAGTTTTCAACTGAGAACCTTTCTCAAAGGTTACGGTTGCCAATTTGGAACAACGCTTGAATGCTGTCGCTTCAATAGTTTCTACACTTGCAGGAATCTCGATAGAAGTCAATGCCGTACAATCCGAGAAAGCGCCATCATAAGAATCACCAGCGATAGTTTTCAGTTGAGAACCTTTCTCAAAGGTTACTGTCGCTAATGACGAACAATGCATGAATGCCTTCTTTTCAATAGTTTCTACACTTGCAGGAATCTCAATAGAGGTCAAGGATGTGCATCTATAATAAGCATTATTGCCGATGGTTTTAAGTCGAGACCCTTTCTCAAAAGTTACGGTTGCTAAAGATGAACAATCTGAGAATGCCGTATTTCCAATCGTTTCCACACTTGCTGGAATCTCAATAGAGGTCAATGCAGTACAATCCGAGAAAGCACCATAATAATAATCGCCACCGATAGTTTTCAGTTGAGACTCTTTTTCAAAGGTTACAGTTGTTAGAGAGGAACATCTCTTGAATGCAGAATATCCAACTGTTGTTACATTTGTAGGGATTACAACACTTCTGAGGTCGCTTTGATAAAACATTTCTTCCCCAATCGTTATTAATGTATTTGGGAGAATCAGATGCTCGACATTTTTTGAATTATAAAATGCCTGTGTCGGCAATGCCGTAATATTTACCTCTGCAATATCGAGGTTTTTCAGATTGGGCATCATGCGATAGATAAACAAGAAATCGACATCATTCAGCACACCCGTGATTTTCAACGATTCGATATTGGCATAATCATAATCCGCCAATTCATTTTCCAGTTCACCTTTCGTTTCGACATGTATTTCGGTACACATTCCCAATTGTCGAAAGATAATCGTTTGCAGGATATTCCCTTGTTCATCCTTTAAGGCAACCGTTGCATAGCGTTGAATCCCTTCGTTAGCAGTTACCTCAAAAACAATCGTATCTTCCCGCATGGCTCGTGTTTCGGGAGCCAACGACAACCATGATTTTGCATTGTCGGGAATCTCAACGGTATAATCCAAATTCGTTGTCAATTTGATTTCCTGTGTACCCCCAGCAGGAGTAGCATCAATAGAGTTATCTGCTATATTGATTTGCCCCTGCATACAATTCAAAGATACCATAACAGTACGATAGGAACCGTCATTAGCAAACACAAGGATTTCGCTCTCAACAATCGGATTAGGAGCGGTAATCGTAATCGTCCCCTTATCCGTGGAGGTAGCATTTACTTTGACTTTCCAACCATCCTGTGCAATGGCTTTGACAACCGTATTTTCGGTTGCATCCGTAATCGTGTAGGAGATTGTTTTGCTCTCTCCTCCATTAAGAATGGCTATATCCGTTGTATCGAATGCAATTGCAAACTTTGAATTATCGCTTTTAGGAATCGTGATAACAGAATCGTCCTCCAATGTGAAATAGACATTATCATCATCTTCTCTTACACTTTTGAAGATGCCATTCGTTCCGTCCTTGCCATCGACACCATCTTCTCCATCCGTCCCGTCTTCTCCATCTTCTCCGTCTTTTCCATCGGCTCCCGTTGCTTGCCCTATATCCGTCCAAGTTTTACCATTATCCATTGAAAGCATCCAGCGACCATTTTCTATTTTCAGTTGCGGTGTAATTCCATCCTTTCCGTCTTTTCCATTCGTTCCATCTACACCATCTTCTCCGTCCACACCGTCATTTCCATCCTCGCCATCAACTCCGTCCTTGCCGTCTGTTCCTTGTGCCTTTACCTTATTTCCCTTTTCATCGGTCAGCCATTCACCATCAAGTGTCCAATAATAGATGCCGTCCGTGTCTTTCTTCACACCAATAATAGGAGCGTCCTCGCTATTTTTCCCGTTTTTAATTGTAGCAGTAGAACCATCTGAAAAGTGGATAATGTAACCATCGGATATTTGTTCAACTTTGGAAATAGACAAATTATCCTGCAATGCTTCTACAATCTTCTGCAACGATGAAATATTCGTGTTCATCTGTTTGCAGAGTTCCTCCAATTTCGTTACACGATTTTCGAGGTCATTCAAATCATTGCGCAATGCGCTGTCGTCGTACTTATCGCTACACCCAAATAGCAACAAGCCGCAAAACACAAGAGATAGTAGTTTTTTCATAAATATAAACTTGCATTTATTATCTTTGTCCTCTCCAAAGATAATAAATGTCATTCTATGCCCAAAAGATTAGAAAAACTTTTGCTGTAAAATTTTAGAAATAATGTCGTTTGAGCATCTTTTTGTCGAATTAGCACTTTTTGAATTGTCGAATTAGCACTTTTTTGTCGTTTGAGCACTTTTTGGAAATGTGTTTCTGTGACCTTTTCCGATGTTGTTTTACTACACAATTTATTCCCGATTTGATTTTTTCCATTTGGCAGGCGTACATCCTTCTTTCTCGGAAAATAATTTGATAAAGTTACTGCGGGAAAGAAAACCGGAGGACTCAGCCAGCTTCTGTATATTGATTTCTGGATGCTCCTTCAGTATGTTTTTCGCATACTCCAACCTGAGACTGGTTATCCATTCGCGGAATGTCATTTTATATGTAGTCTTGATATAAGCGGAAAGATAGGTACGGTTCGTATAAAGTATTTTGGACAGTTCTTTTATGGTAAGTCCCTGCTGGACATAGCCGTCTGTCTTTATCCAGTTGTCAACCTTCTCTATAAATTCTGTATAGGACTCAGGAACTTCTTCTGAAACCATTTCGGGTTCAATTCCCGAATTTGTCAGAAGTTCTTCTTCAGATTGAATATCCTGCTCAAACGCATTTTCTACCTGTTCATAGAACAGGAGGTAGTTCTGATAACAGTGAAAAAGATAACAGTAGAACGGGATTGATGAAAGCACCCAGATATACACATATCTGTCAGGTAGGAATGTCAGCAATCCGCATCCAACACCGAAGATAACAGCCCAATAAGTGAATATAGAAAGCCATTCGATATATGCGCCTATATCATCCGCTTGAGTTTCATTGAAAATCCGAATGGCTCTACGATATGCAACTATGACTCTTCGAGCTAAAACGACTCCAAAAGCGATTAACCAGACAGCTAAAGCAAATAAAGAGATTTTTTGCATGATTCCGCTTGGCAACAGAAACAATACAACTCCGGAAAAAGTTGAAAATATAATCCATAAAATGATATGTGTCCACACACGCCGTTTGGTAATGTAAAAACGATCAAGCAACATTATCAATGCCGAACTGAACAGAGAGTAGCACAGAAAGTATGTGGACATGTTCATCAATATGGAAGAATTCACATTTTTGAATCGGATGCCAAAGAAGAAATGTACCGAATAGTTTGCTGAAAGCAGCAACATAGCTATACCCATCATCTGTCGGGAGCGGAGATAATTCGTGAAAATTTTCTTTTCAGGAGTCTTTGCAAACAAAAAATAAAAGCCGAAGAATAACATTAACGGCAGTGCGGTACAAAGTGAAAAACTGTATATAGATGGTTCCATTGTTATACTTATTTGATTTTGATACAAATTTTGATAAATTTCCGAATTATAAGCCAGTTGGAATAAAAAACAGAAATATCTCCGAGTGCTCGCTGCTTGAGTTAAAAGGTCAAGACCGACTCACCTAAGATCTTGCATCAACGTGCTCTAAGTCACACGTTTCTTATTGAAATCAAATAATGAGAATGAAGTATTTATTTTTTTCATTACAATTCTTTATAAGGATTATGTTCAGGAACCCTAATGAGTTCTTTTATATCAACTTCCAGACATTGAGATATCTGTATTAATGCTTCTAAAGGAGGTTGACAAGCATTAGTACACCATTTGGAAATGGTTGCTTGGTCTCTGCCAAGTTTCTCTGCAAGCCATTTGTTCGTTTTCCCCTTTTCTGCAAGCATAACTTTTATACGATTAAGATTTTTCTCAGCCATTGCGTATATTATTATTGTTTTCGGTTGCAAAGATACTCATTTTCCTCCAAATATCGTTTGTTTATCCGAAAATCATTATAAAAATCGGCAAATAATTTGCCTAATTAGAAATTTTGCTAATTTTTGCATGATTTACAGAGACTCGTCCCATCTTCATCTTGCATACCACTATATTCTATTAAAATGAAAACAGATGTGCCTACTTATAATTTTCTTCTTTTGGAGTTGATTTATGAATATCAAAATCGGAAAAATTCCGCGTTATCCGTGTTAATTTTTGTTTTCTCATAATTTCATTTTGGGGTTACGGGATTTTGTTGTTCCTAATTTGTTTCTTTTGCCATTTTGTCATTCGGATTAGCATTGATTATCAGAACATTACAAACAATCAGTAAGATTGCGAAACAAAAATAGCGTACAGTGTACAACGACAAAAATCGTTCTCTCTGTACGCTATTAAATCTTATTAAAAAGATGAAAGATTCTAACTAGCATCTCTTGGCATCGTTCCGTTCATTACAATAATCATCGGATACTCGTTTTTTACTTGCTCTGCTTGGCACACCTTGCGGTTCACAACCTTACTGATAAGCCATTGTCTGAACAACAAGGCTTGATATGTATCCATTTGAAGTGCTATGGCGATAATCACTTCCATATCATAGACATTCGCAGAATATCCATTTTCAAGGTTGATGTATTGCGAATGCTGGAAGTCTTTCAGCCCACTTTGTTTCCAAATGCGCTTGATGGTATTCTTCACTGCTGTCCCTGTTACATTCAACAGTTCGGCAATCTCCCAAACTGTCATCCACACCTCACCATGATGTGGGGCGTAGATGACCATATCTTCTTGTATTGTTATCACTTGTCGTTTCATACTCTGCCATTTATAGTGTTAGTATTATCGTTGCAAACATTTCCAAACGTGAATTCCTCAATGTTATTTATTTGCTGAGACAACTTTTCCACGTCTTTGCTCAATTTTTCCTTGGTAATCTTGGCATACACCTGGGTTGTCTTTATGTTCTTGTGACCAAGCATTGAACTCACGGTTTCTATTGGAACTCCGTTGGAGAGGCAAACCGAGGTTGCGAACGAATGACGGGCACAATGCCAGGAAAGCGGCTTGGTGATACCACATTTCTTTCCCAGTCTTTTGAGCGAATCCATACAACTTTGGTAGTTGGGTACTGGAAACACCTTGCCGTCTTCACACAATCCACGGTATTTTTCCATAATCTGCTTGGGATAGTCAAGCAACTTGATGTTGGCTTCCGTTCCTGTCTTCTGTCGATGGATAACAATCCATTCACCTTCATCGAAAAATTCCTTGATGTTCTCTTCCTTCAAGTTGTACAGATCAATGAAAGCGAGACCTGTAAAACAACAGAACAGGAACAAGTCACGCACCATACTCATCTTCTTTCTTGTGATAGGTGTTTCCATCAACAGGTGAATCTCTTCTTTGCTCAGAAACTCTCTTGTGGTCTCTTCTTCCTTGTACTCATATCGTCTGAATGGGTCTTTTACGAGCCATTCATTATCTATGGCACGGAATACCATTGCACGGAGATTGCGGACAAACACCATCGCAGAGTTTATCTTCAAGTGCTTGTCGGTTCTGAGAAAAGTCTCGTAGTCTGTGATAAAAGGCAGCGATAACTCTTTTAGAGCAATATCTTTCACATGGTAATGTGTCTGCAAGAACTCGCCAACATAGGCACACCCGATTCTATACTTCGTGTATGTACTCAAAGATTTCATGCCAGCCTTATATTGCTTTTCCATTTCATCACGGCTTTGAGAATGGACTTTCATCAGTGTATGGCAACGATACTCCAAGCCAAGAAAGGCGTTCTTCACCTTGTCGGCAGTGACGAAGTTGTCCCTGTCCATAATCTCCTGATAATGCTTGCTGATACTCACACGCATCTTGTCCAATTTGCGGTTCACCTCCAAAGCCTGCATACTCTTACCTATCATGCGTCCGCCCTTGGTGTCCCACAAATCTGGATTGGCAGTTGTCTTGCAACTGAACTGCGCCTGTGTTCCGTCCACTGTGATACGTCCCATAACTGGAACAGTACCATCTTTCTTTACTACCTGTCTTTTGAGGTAGAAGATAATTGAAAATGTACTCTTCATAACGTCATTCTTTTTTGCGTTCAAAATTAATACATGAAGAGTCTTTTCTTGCTACGCATTTCACTGCAGAACACGGCAAATTTGGTTCGTAACCAAAAATCTTACGTTGCTCATTAGTAACTCACTATAAATCAGAGTATTCAAATTCAATTCGTAACCTTCCTTATTCTTCCGAACCTCAACATTCCCCATTTGGGGTATAGGTTACGGATAGGTAACGTTCCTCTGTCTCATCTTGTCGTATTCCCGTCTTCGTCTGTCCTCGCCACTTTTAACCAAAATGAGGAAAGTAACTGATAACCAGTAAACTTTCCTCATTCTTCTCTCAAACACTTTTTATATGTACTTTCTATTTATGTAAGTATTTGAATTAAGTGTTTTTCAAATCTTACTATCCGCCCCTCAATAGTGGATTCAATAAATAAGAAAGCGCAGGGCTGAAAGCTCATTTGAGGATAGTAGGCCGTAGGATTGCCCGAACATTCAAATAAGCAACAACCCCGCGCCGTATCCGTAAAGGATATGACGGGAGATAAGGTCTGCTTATTCTCATGTTCAATGAATTTCCTACGTTCACTATCCGAGAATAAACTTACGCTTCCGTAAATTTCAATATGTCATCCACAAAGGTAAAAAACATATTCTGAAAACGCAATGACCTTATCCCGCTTTTCGGGATTGTTGCCGTATCAAATTTCTGAAAAACAAAGTTTCTATCCAATAGTGGGGAGTATGGAATCGAAACTTTGTTAGTTGTAAGTTGGGTTAATCGTTCCCGCAGATTTCTTGTATTACGCCGTCCATGTAAATAGCCTGTCCGCTGGATTGTCTGCCCCACCAGTAGCAACCGTATTCCTCGATGATAACCTCGCCCTGCTCTTTCAGTCGTTCGGCCAGCCAAGAATCAATCAGCCACCATTCCATAACATCATCCACGAACGGATAAAGATATTCTTCGGAAATAAGGTTTGCCCGTATCATTTCCTCGATAACCGTGCTTTGATTCTTCAAAACACAATTCTGTACTATTCGTTGTGCATCCATTGGATTTCCAGTTTTGAGGTTAGTTGCAACAGCCAACGGTTTACGAAACATGTTAAATTGTGTTGGTCTATTTCGTTGCGAGGTATTAATCCCTCTACCGTCGGTGTGGCGCAACATTTCTCGATTTCAAAAAAATCGTTGATGTAGTGGTAAGGGATAAACTGCCGTTTAATGGTGTTAAAAGCAAAAATCACTTCGGGGTCACGGAAAAGAACGCCATTTATTTCGATGTGCTGTGTCAGCGAAATAAGGTTGTACTTTCCGATGCAGTCAGTCAGTTTCACATGGATTGTCTGGCTTGCATTTTTGATTTTCAGTTTTTTAGCCCGCACGGCCAACAAGGTTTGCAGAATCTCTGTCGCCCTTTCATTTAATGTTTTCATGGTTTGTAAAGTTTAGAGTTATTCCCCATTACTTGTAAAAAGATAACTCCATTCATAACCAACTAAAAAGGCGGCATATCTCCATGTAAGAATAGCTTTCCGATTCTATATAATGCAAATAATTCTATGCTGTTATATGGTTTCGGGCATAAATAGGGAGCGGTCTGTTTTATGTGGAATCCTATTAAATGGTAAGTAAAAAATTCGATTTTCCATCCGAAAAGGGGGAGGGGTGAAAAATAGGGATTGTCCGCTCGGTCGGGGTATCTCGGTTTGTTTGTCTGCAAGTGACAACCTTTTCAGAAAAGGATATTTTATAGACCCTTTCACAAAGTTTGTCACCTTTTTGTTGCGGGACAATTTCGGCATAAATCGCACGATATGTGGAATGGATGATAAATAGGTTTACCCAAAACTACCCTATAACAGAAAGAATCGCTATCTTTGCCGAAAAGCAAGTGTACCATGTCTTATAAACCGCCTTACACCATTACGCCGAAGATCACGAATTTGGTTGCACAAATCAGCGAAGCAATCGGCGGCTATTATGCGCACGAAAATCTGCGTCTGCATCGTGTCAATCGAATCAAAACGATTCACGGGACGCTGGCTATTGAGGGCAACACGCTTTCGACGGAGCAAGTTACGGCGGTATTGGAGGGAAAACCCGTCGTTGCTCCTATTAACGAGGTGCAGGAAGTGCGCAACGCCCTTAAAGCGTATGAGTTGCTCGATATGCTTGACCCCTGTAAAGTCGATGATCTGTTAAAGGCTCACGCCACGATGGAGGCGGGATTGATCGACGAAATCGGTTGTTTCCGCAAAGGCGGTGCGGGTGTGGTGTCGGGGAAAACGGTTATCCATTATGCGCCCGATGCCGAACGTGTGCCGTTTCTCGTAAACGATCTGTTCGAGTGGTTGCGCATCACGGATGAACACCCGTTGATCGCAAGTTGTGTCTTTCATTATGAATTCGAGTTTATCCATCCGTTTGCGGACGGTAACGGTCGTACGGGGCGATTGTGGCAGACCTTGATTTTGAGCAGGTGGCGGCCTATCTTCAAAAACCTGCCGATCGAAAACATTGTATATAAGTATCAAAAGGAGTATTATAAGGCGATTGCCGTAAGTGGCGGTAAAGCGGGTTGCACGCCTTTCGTCGAGTTTATTTTGGGGGTAATCGCCGAAACGCTCACTACCCAAGAAACTACCCGAAAGACTACCCAAGAAATTATTTTGGAAGCCATCGCCCGCAACCCCAGCATTACACGGGCGGAGCTGGCCGAGGTTGTCGGAATCTCACCCGACGGTGTGAAATATCATTTGCAGAAACTCACCAAGTTGGGCAGGCTCAAACGGGTGGGGTCTACACGCCGCGGAGAGTGGGTGATCGAGTGACAGGAATTCCGAAAAAGGTACTTTTATAGATCCTTTTCAAAAGTTTGTCACCGACCTGTTTTCACCCGTTACGGGCTATATGATCCGCTTTCCCAATTCGATGAACCGTTGTTTGTTGGTGCGCACCTCCCTGTACTCGAAATATATTCCGATCATCTTTGCCGTCACTTTTTTGCGGTAGGGGATGCCGAGCCGCATAATCAGGTCGTTCATAAAACGATTGACGACGCACACGGGTAGCTTGTCGCCCGTTTTCAGTCGGTCGTACACCTCCCCGCAAACTTTTTCCGAGGTCAGCAGTTGTTGGCTTTCGTTTTCCTGTATCTGTTTGCCGATTTCGTTCATGTTGTAGTTGTGCCGTTCGATCTCTGCCGCTCCGAGAGCATAGTAGGCATCCACCATCATCGGCACTTGGTTCTGAATCTCCTCGCGCAGAAAGTAGTATTCATTCCACGTTCGGTTTTGTTCCAGTATCTCCAACTGCCGCACGATTTCGCGGAACAGGTCTTTCATTTTCAATCGGGGATTTATGCGTTGCAGTCGGTCGCAGTCCGACAACGGATAGATATGTTCGGCGCAATTTGTGTGAAATGCTTTCGCGTACTCCTCCCGCACCAGTTCGGCGTCGGTGTAGTACCGCTTGATCCGCTCGTCGTCATAGGCGTTGTCCCACATGAACCAGTTGCGCGTTCCGTCGGCGTTCATGAACC
>OLJF01001904.1_pt1 | contig 11456 bp, 7 predicted proteins | sample 1609751 | NCBI WGS metagenome assembly OLJF01 (sample SAMEA4350171, study PRJEB24818) | metagenome | biome: human; feature: gut; material: faeces | place: Denmark | collected 2013-09
CGATATAGACCGCGTCCTCATCGGTCGCTTCTTCTTTCCCGAACAGAAGATAGACGCCGCTGAAGGAGAGTTCATTTCTGCCCGCGTAATCATTCAGCCGTAGCCGAGGAATCCGATACGCGAGCCCATTCCAGTTATCGAGCGTCGCGCGAACCGCGCCATCAAAATTTTCGTCTAGCAGCAGAAACTGAACGAGGTGTTTCTTATTCATAGCGGCTGATCGCAGAGAGGAGTTTCGTAACGTTCGTTAGTGTAGCAATCCCAAGCAGCGAGAAGATAGTCCTCAGTTCAATGACCTTCAGCAGTGATCCGGAAACCGCCTGACTTCCTCGTGAAATGCGGGTTTTGATTTGTTGCTATAGCTATGTATGATGTTACTTCGACATCAGGGACAGCCGTTTGGTCTTCTTTAACGGCAAACAGGGGGAATTGTTAGCCCTGCCCTTCCCGCCGCTTCTTATGGATGAACTATGACAGACCCGCAATACATGACAAAAATCTTCGTTGATACGACAAAAAGAAAGAAGGTCATCTTTATCAAGGTGGCCGAGCGGCAGGGGAAGAAATTAGGCGACTGGGTAATGGATGTCCTCACTGAACATCTGAAAGCACAGTTTATCGATGCCGCAATGAAATCCGGCATCAGCTTCAGCGCGCTGGAATTGAAGCGACGCGAGGACGGCTGGGTGGAAGTGAACCCGGATACGATGCATGAACTCTGCCGGCTCGCCAAAATCCCGCCTCATTATTACGACCTCAGTTCGGAGGAGGATCTCGCGGATATCGTGTTCAGCTTGTACGCGGAATGGAAGAAACAGGGCGGAACCCCTGACGCGGTCGCGGAAGCGATTCTTGAGGAGTCAGGCGTTCACCTCGCGCCTGAAAACAAAGAGGAGTCGCGGCAGGCCTTGGGATAAAGACTGCGACTGAAACTGGAGCTGAGCCTGTGCAGAAGCGCACCTGAAGACTGAGGCTGTGAGTCTATGGAGCGCCTAAGAGAATCCGGGAACTCCCTGGCGGGGAGCTCCCTGGATTCTTGGAGCACTGGTTTGCAGCCAGTACACAAGTAAGTCCTGTACCTGCCGCGTAAGGCGCGGGAGTTTCCTCAATACGGGAAACCGCAGACGCGCCTCCAAACTGCAAAAACGGTGAAACTGTACCGGAAGCCGGAATACGTCCGGCCCCGTTTCAATATTTTCTTCCCTAATGGGGAATTCGGTGCCAGCCTCCTTTGAGATTGGGAGCCAGACCCTTACAACAAAAAAAGATGGAGTCACGGCCGGCCTCGGGATGAAGCCTGAGACTTGTGCTGTGGCGGAGCCTTAGGAATGAGCGCGTTAGCGAATACTGAGACTGTGGTTCACTTGGCGCCCGTCCGGAACGCGGGGCGATCCAACAGGTGTTGGCCCACTGCTTTCCGATTCGGCTGGTGCGCAGCCATCAAGAATGAGTCCTGTACCTGCCGCGTAAGGCGCGGGGGTTTCCTCAATGCGTGAAACCGCAGGCGCGCCTCCAAACCTGAAAAAAGGTGATGCTTTACCGGAAACCGGAACACGTCCGGTTCCATTCCGATAGTTTCTCCCCAGAGGGGAATTCGGGATCAGCCCCCTCCAATCGGGAGCCAAAACTGTCCAACCAAAAAAGATGGAGTCACGGCCGGCCTCGGGATGAAGCCTGAGACTTGTGCTGTGGCGGAGTCTTAGGAATGAGCGCCTTACCGTGAATTCTGAGACTGTGTTCACTTAGCGCTCCTCGGAATAGGGGACGATCCTACTGGTGTAGGCCCTCTGCGTTCCGTCCTGGCTGGTGCGCAGCCATCAAGAGTGAGTCCTGTACCTGCCGTATAGGGCGCGGGGGTTTCCTCAATGCGTGAAACCGCAGGCGCGCCTCCAAACACTGAAAACCTTTACGCCTTACCGAGAGCCGCTAAGTAATCGTAGGTGGGCTGGAGCTCGTGCGGGATCACGATCTTCAGATTCCGCACGGCTTCTGTCTGATTCAGAATCCAGTCGGAATACTCAGTCTCGATCTCCTTCGTGCGGCTGTTCTTCCGATCCCACTCGACCTGATAGGCGGAAAGCTGCTTCTGGTACTCAAGCTGCTCCTCCCGATACTTCCGGTTCCGGTCGAGATTCTCGTTCTTCGCCATGATCTCGATCTTCGCCTTCAGTTGGTTCAGTTCCGCTTCCCACGTCCGGTGGCTCTGCTGCCAGCGGTTATACGAGTCGTACACCGCGTCAGGTTCCACACTCGGGCTATAGGTCCGGATCGCGGTGTCCTGGCCGCGGCCCTCCGTCCCCACGGGCCTCACGGATTTCTTCGCGAGGTCATCCTTCGCGTTCGCGAGAACGCCGTCCGGATGGATATAGATACCGAGTGTGCTCGCCTTCGCTTCGAGGAGCAGATAGTGCGCGAGGTCGCGGATCGAGAGCCGAGTCTTCGCCCACTCCGTATCCACGGGATCCGGTTTTTCAGGCGCTGAAGGCCGCTCCACCTTTGGCTTCGCGTCGATCTCGTCCTTCCGGGGCTTGTTCTCCGGGAGCTTCAGCCAGTCTTCAAACGACAAGTGTTCGAGATACTCCGTCCTCTCATCCCGCTCCTTCACGGCTTCGTGAACGTACGCGATAAAGCCCCGCAGTTCCCCGATCCGGGCCGCGGTGGGGAGGAGCGACTCGAGGAACTCCTGGTCCTTTCCCTTTTGGACGAGACGGGGTTCCGCGACGCCTGAGAGGAGCTCCATATAGACATCGTAAAAGGTGCTGCTTTTCACGATTTCCTCAAGCCGGTTCACTTCCTGGGACGCGAGCGCCGCGAGAAACGAGGCGCTCGTCGCCGTGAGACCGGGTTCCGGTCTCTCAGGGTTCACGAAAAACTGGTCATGCTTCTTAAAATCTTCAGTCATTTTTTCTTATCCTATGCATTCATCATTGCAGTCCTTCACGACATGAAAGTGGATACCCACCACTTCATACACGACGTCGGACTGCTCTTCAGGCGCCTTCTCAGCCGTTACATCCGTTTTCTGCTCCGCCTTTCCGGCTGCCTCAGAGGCTTCCTTCGCCGCTTTCGCGGCTTCCTTCGCTTCCTTCTTCTTCACCCAGCGGGGGCGGGAACCCTCTTCAGGCGCCATCTTCACGATCTTGGGGTCGAACTCCGCGAGCGTGTCGATCAGATCCGTTTGAGACGCGATCACGTTCCCAATGTCCTTATAGACTTCGGGGGACTCGTCTATCGACCCCGAGAGCAGGCGGATCCCGCGGGACTTAAGGATCGCTTCCATGTCCTCGTGCTTCAGGGTTTTAAAAGCCGCTTTTCGTGACATCGCGCGCCCCGCGCCGTGAGAGCAGGAGCGGAACGATGCCTCATTCCCTTTCCCGCGGACGATGTAGCCTGGGGTCCCCATGGAGCCCGGGATGATCCCGAGAACGCCGTCGCCTGCGGGTGTCGCCCCCTTGCGGTGAACAATCAGCTCTTCCCCGTTATAGGTTTCTTTCCAGGCGAAGTTGTGATGGTTCTCGACAAAGCCGAGCGACCCGACCCCGAGGTGCTTAAGCACATGCTCATGAATCAGCTCGTGGTTCGCGGACGCGTAGTCCCCCATCAGCTGCATCGCATTCCAGTACTCCTTCCCTTCCTTCGTATCGAGATCGAGCCACGCGAGGTGGCGAAGTTCGTCCGGGAGCTCAGGGTGAAGGGAACGGGCGACCTCCGAGTAGTAATCCGCGACCGCGCTTCCCGCGCCGCGGGACCCCGAGTGCGAGAGGAGCGCAATGTACACACCCGCTTTGAGTTTCAGCGTGGGTTCATCGATGTCGTGATCGACGGTCAGTTTCCCGAATTCCACAAAGTGGTTTCCAGCGCCTGAGGTTCCGAGCTGCGCCAGCGCCCGCCCGTACTGCTGCTTCGTGGGAGGCGTGATCGACCAGTCGCGGTGCATCACGGGGTGGTCACGGCGCTCGCATTTCGAAAACTCCGCCCCGACCCCGAAGCGGGTTTCGGCTTCAAGGGCCTCAGCGAACCGGTCAGACTCGGTCTCAAGCTTTTCGTAGGGCAGATCGAGAATCGTGATTCGCATGCGGCACGCGATATCGACCCCGACGGCGTAAGGGATCACGGCGTTACGCACGGCGAGGACGCCTCCGATGGGAAGCCCGTACCCCGTGTGGGCGTCAGGCATCAGAGCGCTTCCGACCGCGATGGGGAGGCGGCACGCGTTTGCCATCTGCTGGAACGCCGCATCCTCCACGTCGCCCTTCGCCCAGGATTTCCAGGGCGCGGGGGTTTCACGCTCCGTATAAAACGTGTGCTCCGCTCGGGCTTTCGCGAGCAGCTTCGCGAGGGGCATAAAGAGCTGTTTCAGCTCCCCCATGGGTTCCTCGGTGGGGGAATCGGAATGGGCAAGCGTCGAGACCAGCGCCTTCACGGCTGCGGGTTTCGCGCCGTTTGAGACCGCTTTATTCGCGGCCTTCATCGCGGGTCCCGTCAATTCAGGGAGACGGGGGATCCCGAGTTCGTAGAGCGTCTTAAGGTCAATCATTTTCTTTTCTTCCTAATTTCTAAAAATCTTTTTTCATACAGACGGCACCGTAATGAGCCACCCGTGTTTCTGCTGATCCATGTGGACCGGCTTTCCGGTGAACGCCTGGATCACCTGAGCGCAGGTCCGCGTGTGGGCGGACGGCGCGGTCGTCACAAAGTGACCGCCGCCCGCGAGTGCCATCGGAACCAACAGCTGATCCTGCAGATGCCGGCACACCGGGACGTCAGACTCGAGAAACACCGAAGCTTCATCTGCCGCGATCTTCGACACTGACTCCGCCGAGAGCCTCGGGCGTCCGATCTCGGAAAACACCGAGGTGCCACTCTCAAACTCCGTCCGGATCAGCACCGCGTTCCCCGCTTCCGGGACCGCGTGGTTCGCGTCCACCGTGACCGCGTCTTCCGTGAGTCCCAGCCGAGCGCCGAAATCGTGGAGCAGCACCTTCCTTTCCCGCTCCGCCACTTCGGGCGGCAGGTGGCAGTTGAGGATCACGGCGCTCACGCTCTTTCCCCTTCCCCGCTCCCGAAAATCAAAGGGAGTCGGGCTGAACGGCCCTGCCGCCTCCATCCGGACGATGCCGCCCGCTGCCTGAAAGAACGCCGGGCGCGGCATCGTGAAGGTCACCGGGTACCCCATCCGATTGAGACAGGGTTCGAGCGTTTCCTTCAGGAATTCAAACGCCGGTGCGAAGGGGCAGTAAGTGCCGCCCGTGACCGTGACAGAGGCTTTTTCGCCCGCCTTAAGAGAGCAAATCAGCGCCGGGACGATCGCCTGGAGGACGAGCGCGGTGCTGCCGCCGGTCCCAATATCAAAGCGGTAGCTCCCCACCTGCACTTCACCCGGAACAAACGTGAGTTCAGTCGAATTCATTTTGGCCCCCGTCACCTCCGCTCCGCAGATCGCGGCAGCGGCACGGACGGATGAGAGATGCTGACGCCCGAGCCCCGCCTTCTCCCGCTTCCCCCGTATATTCCGGATGTGGAACGGGATCCCGAGGGCCGCGGACATCGATAGCGCCGCGCGGAGGATCTGGCCTCCGCCTTCCGCCCCGTTGATCTCAATCGTCTTCACTGTCGTCATGATGGTTATCGATTTTTGATTGGCTGTTTTTATCTTTCCTGCCCTCTCTATCGCACAAAGCGTGCCAGTTTTTACGAACCCTGTGAAATCAGGGCTCTGGCGGCGATACCCCATTTTTCAGTAGAATTCCGATAGGGAATTTTTGATCCCTTAATATCAGACTTGATCAAATTGGATCGGTACGATGGCTAAGAAAACGGTTGTGATTGGGCTCGCGGGGCCGACGCTCGACGCCCGGGGCGGGAAGGACCGGTGGCAGAGGTGGCGGCCCACGGTGTCGATCGGGCAGCATGATGATCTCCTCGTCGACCGCTTTGAGCTCCTCTGTCAGGAAAAGTATCAGTGGCTTGGGGAGCAGCTGGCATCCGACTTCAAACAGGTGTCGCCGGACACCGAAGTAAATATCCACCTCGCGAAATTCCCGAAGCCCTGGGACTTCGGCGCGGTGTACGCGGAGCTCCTCGACTTCGCGAAGCACTACCCCTTTGATCCGGAGAACGAGGATTACCTCGTCCACATCACGACCGGCACCCATGTGATCCAGATCTGCCTCTTTCTCCTCGTGGAGTCCCGGATCATCCCGGCGCGGCTTCTGCAGACGAGCTGCCCCGAGCGGCGGGATATCGCGGGGAAGTACGACATCATTGATCTCGATCTCTCGAAGTACGATCAATTGGCGGAGCGGTTCACCTTAGAGCGGAAAGAGGCGCACCACTTTCTGAAGGCCGGGATCGACACCCGGAATGCCGCCTATAACCGGATGATTGAGGAGATCACCCGGGTCTGTGAGCGGTCCAAGGATCCGATCCTTCTCACCGGGCCGTCTGGCGTCGGCAAAACGCGGCTCGCGCGGCTGATTTACGAGTGGAAAAAGAAGAACGGCCAGGTGTCGGGGGCGTTTGTGGAATTGAACTGCGCGACACTTCGGGGCGACGCCGCGATGTCGGCGCTCTTTGGCCATAAGAAAGGCGCGTACACCGGGGCCTCGGAAAACCGGGCCGGGCTTCTCGCGGCGGCTGATGGCGGTCTCCTCTTCTTAGACGAAGTGGGAGAGCTTGGGGCGGACGAACAGGCGATGCTGCTTCGGGCGATTGAAGAAAAACGCTTCTACCCCATGGGGTCGGATACGGAGTCGACGAGCGACTTTCAATTGATCTGCGGCACGAACCGGGATCTCAAAAAAATGATCCGCGAGGGGAAATTCAGGCAGGATCTGCTCGCCCGTATCAACCTCTGGACCTTCCGCCTCATGGGGCTTAAGGACCGCCCGGAAGATATTGAGCCGAACCTCATGGTGGAGCTTGAGAACGCCTCCCGGAAACTCGGGAAACTTGTCCGCATGAATAAAGAAGCGAAGGAAGAGTTCCTCCGGTACGCCTCCGAACCCGAGTCCGCCTGGACCAGCAACTTCCGCGATCTCTCCGGCGTCGCGACCCGGATGGCGGTGCTCTCTGACAGCGGCCGCATCACGACGGATCTGGTTGAAAGCGAATTCCGGCGTCTCCGCGACTCCTGGAAAGAGGACGCGGGGGACGGAAACGCGGACCGGGATCTCGTGGAGGAAGTGCTGGGGGACGAAGCCGTCTCGCGCCTTGATCTCTTCGATATCCCGCAGCTCGCGCTCGTGATCCGGGTCTGCCGGCGCTAGAAAACGATGTCAGAAGCGGGCCGCACGCTTTTCGCGGAATCCTTCAAGAAACGAAAGAGCACGAATGACTCAGACCGCCTGAGGAAATACCTCGCGGGGTTTGGGCTCAGCTGGAAACAGGTGACGGAGACCGAGACTGAGACGCGGTAACCGCGATCGGAGCTTCTTTTTCCGCATCCTTTCTCCCAACCGATCGCCGCTTTCTCCCAAAATCACCCCCATTTTGGGAGAAAACTGTAACAGCCGGGAAAAAGAAGCCTGATCTGATGAGACCTTTGCTGTCAGTTCCCGGACCAGGGATCAATGAAGGAAAGGCTCCGCCGCTCATCCATTCATGAGTCACATTTAAACAGAGAACGGTGAACGGACAAAGGGAATCGGAAAGCCATATTCCCTTCAAAAAATGTGAATTGGACACTAACATTCGCTTCAAAAAATGTGGAAACCGCACCGGGATTCGCTTCAAAAAATGTATAAAACTCCTCAATATTCGCTACAAAAAATGTAATATAGGATATAATATAGGAATAAACAACGGTTTTTTGGAGTAGCCATGGATAGAGAATTAATGCAGGATTTAGTCAAGTGGAAGAATTCACCTCGCCGTAAGCCTTTAATTCTCCAGGGAGCCCGACAGGTTGGTAAAACCTGGCTTATGAAGGAATTCGGCCGCCGCTTCTACAAGCACACTGCCTACGTGAATCTGGACAACAATCCCAGAATGCAGAAGGTCTTTGAACAGGACTTTGACATTGATCGCATTCTGCTCTCGATCAACGCAGAGACCCATGTTGAAATCACTCCTGAAACTCTGATCATCCTAGACGAGGTTCAAGAATCTCCTATGGCAATTTCCTCGCTGAAATACTTCTGCGAGAATGCCCCGCAATACTCAGTTATTACTGCAGGATCTCTTTTAGGCATTGCGCTGCATAAGGGCATCTCATACCCGGTGGGGAAGGTCAATACGCTGCAGCTTCATCCTCTTTCTTTCTACGAGTTTCTGAACGCCACTGGAGATGAGGGACTAGCAAATCTGCTCGAACAAGGTGATTGGCCAACGATTAGCGCTTTCCACGATCGTTTTGAATTTGCGCTAAAGAATTATTATTTTGTGGGCGGTATGCCGGAATGCGTTGAGATTTTCACTGAGACAAAAGACTACGGGATGGTTCGTTCGTCTCAGAATGACTTGTTGTCGCTTTACGAGGCTGACTTTGGTAAGCACATTCCAACAAAAGACTTCGCCCTCGCCCGTCTAATATGGCATGCCATTCCCGGTCAGCTAGCAAAAGAAAACAAAAAATTCTTCTTTGGACAAGTTAAAAAGAACAGCCGTGCAAAGGACTTTGAACAGGCTTGCCAGTGGCTGCTTGATTGCGGGCTCATTACTCGGGTACCTCGCATTACCAAGCCCGCTGTTCCGATGTCTGCGTATATAGAGGAGAACGTTTATAAGCTATTCTTTTTGGATATTGGCCTTCTCACAGCAATCAGCTCGCTTGACGCGCGCTCCATTCTGGAAGGCAACAGGCTGTTTACTGAGTTTAAAGGGGGACTGACTGAGCAGTATGTGTGCCAGCAGCTGATCTCCGACAGCTCATATAAGCCCTATTATTTCACTTCCGAAAACGATCGCTACGAAATGGATTTCATGATTCAGATCGAAAACGAGGTGACACCGATCGAGGTTAAGGCCGAAGTGAATCTTAAATCCAAAAGTTTGCGCGCTTACTACGATAAATATCATCCCAATAAATGCATAAGAATTTCCATGGACGACTACATTGACCAAGATTGGCTGGTCAATATCCCGCTATTCGCGATGCATACCGCGCTTACTCACAAAGCTCCTGGCTTTTCTCCGCGGGCGCAAGCCCCTGCCCCCGGAGCTAAGTTGTAATATTCATTCCTGACTGGAATCGGGATGCCCGAGGCAGAGAGACCCCGGACGCCCGTTGGATAGGAGAGCGCAGCCGCGCCCAGATCCGGCTTCATCGGGGTCAGAACGCGGTCGTTCCCTTTCTTAACTTTTGATTGAAGAAAGTTCGCTTTTCTATTTGATTTAAAAGCCTTTTCAGAAACATAAAAATCCCCTTCTGCTAAATCATGACCAAAACCATCATCGCGGCGCTCGCTCTTGGGCTTTTCGCTGCCGCCTCCGCTAACGCCGTGAGCTGGGACTGCACGAAGGCCCGCTCCTACTCTGAAAAACTGATCTGTGCGAGTCCGGATCTTTCAAAGATGGATGACCATCTCGCGGTGACTTACGAAAAGGCGAAGCGAGCGACGGGAAACTCCGCGGTCTTTAAGAAGTTCCAGAACGAGAACTGGAAGCGGCGCGAGGAATGCCGGTCTATCGGCTGTGTCGTGGATTGGTACCAGACATCTGAAGCCTATTACTCGGAAATCATTCGCCGCGCGGCGGGCGGCGCGGCGGCTGCCCGACCCCAAGCGGGACGACCGTAAGCCACCTTTCAGGCGACCCCGGGGACAGTTTTCACATTTTCTGACTGTTTTCGGGTGACTTTGTCGCTCTGAAAGAGACGTTTCGCGGGTTTCTGTCCCCGGCGGTGCTTTTCCCGTGACTGAAACCCGGGGTTTTCAAAAATCCAGTGTCGGTTTTTCAGGCTTGTTGAATATCTGACTCAGCCCGCCGTTTTGTCGCCTGAGAGGGGAAGCGGGTGACAAAACCGGTGGAATTGACACTTTTCGGGTGACATCCGCTATGCAGCGGGAGACAGAATGCCGGATCCTGTCCCCCGGGTCGCTTTGAGAGGTGACTCCCGGTCAGAACTTCACCCGAAGCCCCAGCTGCGCGCCGATCGATCGGAAATCCGACCGCCCCGCCCGGTACGCCGCGTGCCCCCAGAGGGTCACGGATTTCGAAACCTCACCCTCTATTCCTCCGCGGAGTTCCGCGAGGTTCCGATTCCCAGAGATCACATCCCGGACCCCATCCATCCCGGCACCGAACGTCTTCGTGTCATGGATCCAGGAGAGCGACGCGTATGGCGTGAGGCTGAGCCCGGAGTCTTCCTGATTCATCCGATGCGAGAGGACCGCGGTCACCCGGATCCGGAGGTTCCCGGATCCCGTGCTTTCAATCCCGGTTCCCACGGAATCCCGGTGAGTTCCTGCCCTCACTCCCATCCGGATCGCCTGGAGTTCGAGTTTTCCAATGGTCTGATGGGTGACCCCGGTGTCAGAAGTCCACGCTCCCAGACTCCAGCCGTATCCGATTTCGACAGATCCCGTGAGTCCCCGCGCGTGATAGGTCTCTTTAGGCAAATCAGAACCGGAGACCGATGCCGAAAAGCGCTGATACTGAAGCCACGCGTCCGCGCAGGGACCGAGTCCGCCGGCATTCCGGGGGAGGAGTGAAGCGTAAAGCCCGGCCGCCGCTCCGGTCACGGTGCCTTTCGCGCGGTACCGGGTGGCATTTGACCCGGTGCGGGAACGTTCTCTTGCCGCTCCCGCTATCAGACCCACCCGGAAAATTGAATTCTCACTCACCGGTTTTGCAGCGATATCACCCCCGAATTGGACGACGCCCGAATTCGATCGTGTCGTGAGCTCGCCGTCCGCCATTCCAAACCGTGTGTGGCTCCCCGCGGTCCGGAGCCAGAATCCGGGCCCTGAAGCTGAGACACCGCGGTCTCCCGCTCCCCTCACCCCAATTCGGTCAGTCAGCCGGTGAAGGAAAAGCGTGTTCGCGGCGTAGAGGTTCGCGGCGTAACTGGCCATTTCAGGGCGGACGGCATGACGCGTGATCTCAGGGGCGGGGGATGGCGTTACCTCAGTCGGTGCCGGATCATTCCCTGGAGCGGGATCCGGCGAGGGTGTCGTGTCTGGATCCAGTGTCTTCTCATCCCCGGACTCGTCACCGGACGCGTTCGCTGGAGCCGGAGTCGGGATAATGACCTTCTCCACTGACGGCGTTCCCGGGGTCTTCTCAGGCTCCGCCGGGGTCGGATCGGTCTGAGGGACGGCTCCGTCCGCGGCGCTCACGAGGTACCAGTTCCCGTTTTTCGTCACCAGCGAATAGTCATACGCCCCGGCAGCGACCCGGTTCGCGAGCGTAAAGACGCCGTCAGACTTCCCCTTCACCGTGACAAGCTCGTTCCCTTCAACTGTCAGACCGCCCGGGCCGCCGGCGTTCGTGACCGTGATCGAGGTGTCACCCGC
>OLJF01001906.1_pt1 | contig 11438 bp, 9 predicted proteins | sample 1609751 | NCBI WGS metagenome assembly OLJF01 (sample SAMEA4350171, study PRJEB24818) | metagenome | biome: human; feature: gut; material: faeces | place: Denmark | collected 2013-09
CGGCTGCGGCACGGCATCTGCGTTGCCAAAATGCTCGATAAGACATCCAGTATTATCTGCGCTTTTGGCTTAGCAGCTGCCGCACCTCGCTCGCCGTATCGGCACTTAGAATTATGCGGTATTGCCTAAAATAAAATTTTTCCTGAAAGTAAAAATACGGTATGGTGTGCCACACCGCGCCGTGGTATGCTGGAAGCACACAAGGGAGGGCATAAACCATGAAACTGATGCTTGCACAAAATACCGCGCAGCAGCGCGCTGCCGTCCGTACTGAACAGCAGGCGCAGCGCCGGGCAGCTGCCTGCAAAAATGCCCTTGCCGCCCGCCGCTTGGCGGTTTATCAGGCCCGGCGGACGGAATGGCAGGCAGGCCAACCCCTGCGCTGACGGCAAAGGGGCAGGGGAGAGCGCGCCGCCGCTGCGTGCGATAATTTATGAATAGCATGTAAAATCATACAGAATCATGGAAGGCCAGCCTTTTTCGGGCTGGTCTTATTTTTTGCGCCATGGTATAATGTCCCTAAGTCACGAACAAAACTGTAGAATAAGGAGAGAACGAACCCATGAAATTTTCCGAAATGCCCTATGAGCGCCCGGACATGAGCGCCCTGAAAGAACAGTTTGCCGCACTGACCGAGCGTTTGCAGAACGCCCCTGACTATGCCGCTGCCCGCGCCGCTTTTTTGGAGGAGCAGGTGCTGAACAAGCATGTGGATACCCTGTTCACTCTGGCCAGCGTGCGCCATACCATTGATACGCGGGATAAGTTCTATGATGAAGAGATGGAATTTGCCAACAGCGCCATGCCGCAGATCCAGCAGTGGCAGGATTCCTGGACCGCCGCCATGCTGGCAAGCCCCTACCGCAAAAACTTTGCCGAAGAATACGGCGACCTGATGTTTGTGAACGCCGAAATTGAGCGCAAGGCATTCTCGCCCGATATCATGGAGGAACTGCAGCAGGAAAACGAGCTGACCCAGCAGTATGGCAAGCTGCTGGCCAGCGCACAGATCCCGTTTGAAGGCGGGGTGTACACTCTGTCCCAGCTTAGCCCGTTCAAGAATGACCCGGACGATGCCCGCCGCCTGGCCGCCTGGAAAGCCGAGGGCCAGTGGTATAAGGACAACCAGAAACAGCTGGATGATATTTATGACAAGCTGACCCACCTGCGGGATAAGATGGGCAAAAAGCTGGGGTACGAGGGTTATACCACCCTGGGCTACTACCGCATGGGCCGCAACTGCTATACCAAAGCGGATGTAGAAAAGTTCCGTGCCGCCGTGGTCAAGTATCTGGTGCCGCTGGCGGACAGCATCTACCGTGAGCAGGCCAAGCGCCTGGGTAAACAGTACCCCATGAGCTTTGCCGATAATGCCCTGATGTTCCGTTCCGGCAACCCCGCCCCCTGCGGCGATGCCGATGCCATTCTGGCCCAGGGCAAAAAGTTCTATGAGGAACTTTCACCCGAAACCGGCGTCTTCTTTAACACCATGCTGGACAATGAGCTGCTGGACGTGCTTTCCACCCCCGGCAAGGCGGCGGGCGGCTACTGCACCAGCCTGTGGGATTATCAGGTACCGTTCATTTTTGCCAACTTCAACGGCACCCAGCATGACGTTGAGGTGGTCACGCATGAAGCAGGTCATGCCTTTGCCGCATACACCAACCGTGACCGCGTGCCGTATTCCACCGTGTGGCCCAGCATGGAAGGATGCGAAGTCCACTCCATGTCGATGGAATTCTTTGCCTGGCCGTGGGCGGAGGGCTTCTTTGGCAAGGATACCCGCAAGTTCCTGTACAGCCACCTGGCCGGTGCGCTGACCTTTATCCCGTATGGCACCATGGTGGATCACTTCCAGCATATCGTGTACGAAAAGCCGGACCTGACCCCTGCCGAGCGCCACGCCGCCTGGAAAGAACTGCTGGGCATTTATATGCCGTGGATGAAGCTGGATGGCGAGATCCCGTTCTACAGCGAGGGTGAGGGCTGGCAGCGCCAGAAGCATATTTACGAAAGCCCCTTCTATTATATTGACTACTGCCTGGCACAGACCGTCAGCCTGCAGTTCTGGGCCATGCTGCAAAAGGACCGCGCCAACGCGTGGGAGCACTACATGGCATACACCCGCCAGGGCGGCAGCCGCGTGTTTACTGAGCTGCTGAAAAACGCCGGTCTGGACAGCCCCTTTGAGGAAAGCTGCCTGCGCGGCGTGTGCGAAACGGCCAAGCAGTGGCTGGACAGCTATGACCTGACGGGGATCGAATAATGCAGCAAAAGAAAACCCGCCGTGGGCGGGAATACCTAAATGACTTCCGCAGGGATGTCAACGGCAACTACCTGTACCAGGGCAGCTACCGCCGCTATACCGGCAGCATGCCGTATGCCAAACTGCGGGGCCTGCTGTGGGCGCTGTGCGGCGGGGCACTGGCGGCGCTGGCGGCGGCGGGCATGGTGCCCGCGCCGGGGGCCATGCAGCAGTTTTATGTACTGCTACCGTATGCCGGGGCGCTGGTGGCTGGCATCAGCGCGGTGTGGGCGCTGGCCCGCATGAGCCGCGGCGGGGCACGCCTGCGCAGCTATGTGTATGAAGAAACGGTAGCCAAACTGCCGCTGCGCTGCCTGTTGACCGGGGTGTTCGCAGCGCTGGCTGCAGTAGGGGAGTGTATGGATGTGTTCTTGAACGGCGGACAAGGCGCTATCTGGTATGCAGTATTATTTGCAGCGCTGGCCGCTGCGGCTGCTGCGGCTGCTTTTGCCGCAGGGCACACCATCCGGGCGGCGGTTTATACCGAAGAATCCGACTCCGGGCGCGAAGAGTAAAAGACCTTGCACCATAACGCAGAATTTAGCCCGCTAAAGTGCGACGCGGAAGAATTTTACAAAATTCAGCGTGCTGTTATGGTTATCCTGCTGACTTTTATTTAGATGTTGCCAAAACGGCGTTTTTTGGTTGACAGAAATTGAAAATTACGATATTATAATATAGTTATTGGTGACATTTGTTTGCGGTGAGGGAACACCGCAAATGCGGAAAGGCTTAAGCCTTTCTTATTTAACACTCCTTTTGGTAGTGTTAAAATTGCCGCCATTACCAAAATGATTTGGGAGGTTATACAAACATGAAAAACACCAAGCAAGTGCTTGCACTGGCCATGGCAGTTGCAATGGCTGCGGGCCTGCTGGCTGGCTGCGGTTCTTCCGCTTCCAGCAGCGCTGAGTCTGTTGCTTCCGGCGAGGCTACCAGCGAAGCCGCTGCTACCGATACCGGCAGCAGCGATGGCACCCTGGTTCTGGCAGATACCGGCTTTGAGGGCAAGTTCAGCCCGTTCTTCGCCGCTTCTTCCGCTGACCAGCACGTTATCGACCTGACCAACATTGCCCTGCTGGGCGCTGACCGTAAGGGCGAAATGATCCTGAAGGGCATCGAGGGTGAGACCCGCGAGTACAACGGCACCGATTACACCTACTATGGCCCCGCTGACTGCGAAGTGACCGAGAATGCTGACGGCACCGTTACCTATGCCATCAACATGCGCGATGACCTGGTCTTCGCTGACGGCACCCCCATCACCATTGATGACGTCATCTTCAACCTGTATGTTTACATGGACCCGACCTATGACGGTTCCGCCATCCTGTACTCCATGCCCATTGCCGGCCTGGATGATTACCGCAGCAGCATGACCACCCTGTCCAAGCTGATTGCCGAGGCAGGCGAGGACAACACTGATAACAGCCTGTTCACCGCTGAGCAGCAGAAGGCTTTCTGGGATGCTGTTAACGAAGGCGGCACTGCATTTGCACAGGAGATCGTTGATAGCTGCGTTGCTGCCGGTTACGCTGACGAAGGCGACGTTGCCGCTGCTGCTTCCGCTTGGGGCTTTGACGGCCTGGCCGCTGACGCTACCGCAAAGGATTTCTTCCTGGCTATCGCAGAAAACTATGACTGGAACTTTGCTTCCATGGAAGCTGAGACCGCAGGTTCTGCTCTGTCTGACCTGATTCCGGCTGATGTTTATGCTTACTCCACCACCGGTGTTGCCACCGGCGCTGACGTTGACACCGTTTCCGGCATTGTCAAGACCGGCGATTACAGCATGACCATCACCACCACCGAGCTGTCCAACTCCATGATCTACCAGCTGCAGCTGCCTATCGCCTCCCTGGATTACTATGGCGACCGCAGCCTGTATGATTACGACAACCACTCCTACGGCTTCAAGAAGGGCGACCTGAGCAAGGTTCGTTCCGTCACCAGCACCCCCCTGGGCGCCGGCGCTTACACCTTCAATAAGTACAGCGATGGCGTCATCTACCTGGATGCCAACCCCAGCTACTATCAGGGCGAGCCCGCTGCCAAGCACGTCAACATGAAGGAAACCCAGGAAGCCGATAAGATCACCGGTGTTCAGGCCGGCACCATCGACATTTCCGATCCTTCTTACTCTCTGGAAGCTGCCAACCAGATCGCTACCATCAATGGTGGTAATTCTGACCTCGACGGCTCTGTCATCACCACCCGTCTGATGGACTTCCGCGGCTATGGCTACATTGCCCTGAGCGCCAACAACGTTAAGGTCGGCGATGATCCCGCTTCTGAGGAATCCAAGAACCTGCGCAAGGCTATCATGACCGTGATTGCCGCTTACCGTGATGAGGGCATCAACTCTTACTACGGCGATACCGCAAGCGTTATCAACTACCCCATCTCCAACACTTCCTGGGCAGCACCCTCCGTTACCGACGACGGCTACAAGATCGCTTACTCTACCGACGTTGACGGCAACGAGATCTACACCAGCGATATGAGCGGCGACACCAAGTATGCTGCTGCTCTGCAGGCCGCCCTCGGCTACTTCGAAGCAGCCGGCTACACCGTTGAAAACGGCCAGGTCACCGCAGCTCCGGCTGGCGCCAAGATGGAATACACCGTCAACATCGGCGCTTCCGGCAACGGCGACCACCCCTCTTTCCAGGTTCTGACCAATGCAGCCGCTGCCCTCAAGACCATCGGCTTCACCCTGACCGTCAACGACCTGGCAAACGCTTCTGACCTGTACAGCTCTTATCAGTCCGGCGTTGCCGAAGGCTGGGTTGCTGCATGGCAGTCCACCAACGACCCCGATATGTACCAGCTGTACGACAGCAAGGGTTCCACCAACTACTACCAGATCAACGATGCTGACCTGGACGAGCTGATCGAGGCTGCCCGCCAGACCACCGATCAGGATGACCGTAAGGCCATGTACAAGGAAGCTATGGAGATCATCCTGGATTGGGGCGTTGAACTGCCGGTTTATCAGCGCAGCGAATCCGCCATCTTCTCCAGCGAGCGTATCGACACCGCTACCATCCCCAACGATCTGACCCCGTACTGGACTTACCAGTCTGAAATCAATACGATCGCTCTGAAGTAATTTCAGCGCAGCCTGTTGTTGAATTTATGGTGAGCAGCCGCTCTTGGTGCCGCACTGGTTCTGGGAGCGGTTGCTTGCTGTTAGTACAAACGGCGGCAGCATTTGCAGCCCAAATGTGGCCGTCCCATTCCCCCGGACAGTTCCCTCTGTCCGAGGGAGGGGGATGCCCATATTCGGTATCAAAGTAATGAGGTGTATCTGAAAACAAAGAAAATGACGGATGTTTCGCAAACATGAGGCGAATTTAAGGCAAAAAGCTGCAGGAATCCTTTGTGGATTCCAAGGCTTTTTAACGCAAAATTCAGTCGTGTTTGTAGAAACAGGCTAAGGCAACACCGCACAATTCCCGCCTGACGGCTTAAGCACCGCTCCGGCGGCTGCGGCACGGCATCTGCGTTGCCAAAATGCTCGATAAGACTCCAGTATTATCTGCGCTTTTGGCTTAGCATCTGCCGCACCTCGCTCGCCGTATCGGCACTTAGAATTATGCGGTATTGCCCTAAATTTTCGACTTTTTAGGTACACCATAGGCGAAGCTACAAGGCCCCGGCTCATGTGTATTTTGGAGCCATGCGGCGCAGCCATTAAAAACGCGGCCTCCCTGCCCGCGAAGGAAGGAACGATTTTTCAAGTGCGAAACTACGTCATCAAGCGTATCCTGCTTTCTTTTGTGATCCTGTTTTGCGTTACCTTCATCATCTATGTGATGATGCGCAGCCTGCCCAGCTCTTTTGCCGAGAACATGGCCATGCAGCTGTCCCAGGCACCGGGCGCAAAACCGTATCAGGAATGGCTGGATCAGCTCAACGCAGCCTATGGTCTGGATAAGGGCATCCTGCCCGGTTTCATGACCTGGCTGTCCAGCGCAGTGCACGGTCAGTTCGGTGACAGCTGGAAGTGGAACGTCCCTGTTGTTCAAAAATTCCAGGAAGTTATTGGTCTGTCTGTTGTCATGGGCGGCATCTCCTTTGTGGTGTCCATGATCATCGCTGTGCCCCTGGGCATCCTGGCTGCTACCAAACAGTATTCCCGTACCGATTACGTCATCACCGCTGTGGCTCTGGTGGGCATCTCTCTGCCCAGCTTCTTCTTTGCCACGCTGCTCAAGCTGCTGTTCTCTGTCAAGCTTGGCTGGTTTGACCTGTACGGCCTGGTCGGGCGTGATTATGCCCAGCTCAGCTCGTGGGGCCAGTTCTGTGACCGCGCCAACCATCTGGTGCTGCCCATCGTCACGCTGGTCATTGTTTCCATCGGCTCTACCATGCGTTACACCCGCACCAACATGCTGGAAGTGCTGAACGCCGACTATATCCGTACCGCCCGCGCCAAGGGCCTTTCGGAGCATGTGGTCATCTATAAGCACGCATTCCGCAACACCCTGATTCCGCTGGTTACCATCATCGGCGGTTCTCTGCCTGGCCTGTTCAGCGGTGCCTTGATCACGGAGACTCTGTTCTCCATCCCCGGCATCGGCTACATCTCTTACCAGTCCATGGTTGCGGGTGATATCCCGTTCACCATGTTCTACCTGTCCTTTATGGCGGTGCTTACCCTGGTCAGCAATCTGCTGACTGATATCATGTACGCAGTGGTTGACCCGCGCGTGCGCATTTCTTAAAGAAAGGAGACTGCACCCATGAGTGAGAATACCCAGAACAACACCCCCAAAAAGGAGCAGTACTCCCTGAACGACGACCGCCGCGTTAAGGTGCTTTCGCCCGGCGCGCTGGTTGCCAAGCGGTTCTTCCGCAACCGTCTGGCCGTTGTGGGCCTGACGATGCTGCTTGCCATGTTCGTCTTTTCCTTCATTGGCGGCGTGGTCAGCCCTTACGGCCAGGACCAGCAGTTCTACACCTACACCCAGATGTCCAAAGAGTATGTGGGTGTGACCCGCAACGATAAACTGCGTTTTGTTGTTGCCGATGGCCAAGAGTTCGGCTCCATTGCCCAGAGCAAGGGCAACGAGGCCATCAAGAAGGGTGAAGAGACCTTTACCTATAAAGATAACGATTACGAAGTGGAAACCCTGAGCGAGGACCTGTACGTCTTCCGCCAGGGCCACACTGTGCTGGCTTATGCCGCTAAGGATATGGTCACCGCAGCGGACGGCGTGGCCGAGCTGAGCTTTGATGCCAAGCTGGCCGCCCTGACTGCCCAGGCAGCAGGGGAGACCACCTTTACTGGCGATGGCCAGGATTATGAACTGGACGCTGACGGCAATATCACCCAGAGCGGCAACGAAGTTGCCTATATCGGCCGCTTTGTTGTTTCCGCTGCCGATGCCAGCGTGGTCATCAGCCGTGACTTCCGCGACCGCCTGGAAGAAGCCATTGACGATAATATTACCGAGTTCACCTACACCGATGCCGACGGCAACGAAGCCGAATATGACATCGTGTACGATGCCAGCACCGGCGTTTGGAGTGTTAAGCAGATGACGGAAACCTATGTGTTTGACCGTTACGCAAGCCCCAACAAGGAGCACTGGCTGGGCACCGATACCAACGGTATGGACATGCTGACCCGCCTGATGTACGGCGGCCGTGTTTCCCTGATCATCGGCTTCATTGTTGTTGCGATTGAAGGCTCCATCGGTATTGTCATGGGCGGTATCTCCGGCTACTTCGGCGGCTGGGTGGATAACCTCATCATGCGTATCGTGGACGTTTTCTATTGCCTGCCCTCCATGCCCATCATCATCATTCTGGGCGCTGCCATGGACGCCATGCGCATTGATTCCTGGACCCGTATGATGTACCTGATGCTGATCCTCGGCTTCCTGGGCTGGCCCGGCATTGCCCGCCTGGTCCGCGGCCAGATTTTGTCCCTGCGCGAGCAGGAGTTCATGACGGCAGCCGAAGCCTGCGGCATCAGCGCATGGCACCGCATCTTCCGCCACCTGATCCCCAACGTTATCCCGCAGCTGATTGTTACCTGCACCATGAGCCTTGGCTCCACCATCCTGACGGAAGCCACCCTGTCTTTCCTGGGTCTGGGCGTTAAGTACCCGTTTGCATCCTGGGGCAACATCATCAACGATGTCAACAACGCTTATGTTATGACCAACTATCTGTTCATCTGGGTCCCGGCCGGCATCTGCCTGCTGATCACGGTTCTGGGCTTCAACTTTGTGGGCGATGGCCTGCGCGATGCCTTTGACCCCAAGATGAAACGCTGATGAAAGGAGACACACACGATGGCTAAACAACAGGACGGTTACCTTTCCGCCAAGGAGTCGCGGCGTATCTCCAAAGAAAACCGCCGCATTACGGACCAGTACGAAAAACAGCGCAAGCGCAAGAATGTGCCGGAATCTGAGTATCTGACCCAGATGAAAAACCCGGAAAACGCTGTTGAATTTGATAACCTGCACACCTATTTCTTTACCGATACCGGCGTGGTAAAAAGCGTGGACGGTGTTTCGTTTGAAGTTCCCGTGGGCAAAACCGTGGGCGTTGTGGGCGAATCCGGCTGCGGCAAATCCGTTACCAGCCTTTCGCTGATGCAGCTGCTGCAGCGCCCCCAGGGCCAGATCGTTCAGGGCGAGATCCGCCTGAACCTGGGTAATGGCAAAGCCTATGATGTTGCCAAAACTCCCGGCACGGTCATGCAGCACCTGCGCGGCAACTATATTTCGATGATCTTCCAGGAGCCGATGACCAGCCTGAACCCGGTGTTCCGCATCGGTGCTCAGATTGATGAAGTCATTGCTCTGCATGACGGCGAAGGCAAGAGCAAAGAGGACATCAAAAAGCGCACCGTTGAAATGCTGGAGATGGTTGGCATCGCCAACAGCCAGGGTGTATATGAGATGTACCCGCATGAGTTGTCCGGCGGTATGCGCCAGCGTGTCATGATCGCCATGGCATTGGCCTGCAACCCCAAGGTTATCATCGCCGACGAACCCACCACCGCACTGGACGTGACGATTCAGGCCCAGATCCTGGACCTGCTGCGCAACCTGAAGGACCGCATTAACTCCTCCATCATGCTGATCACCCATGACCTGGGTGTGATTGCCGAGATGGCAGATTACGTTGTTGTCATGTACGCAGGCCGCGTGGTGGAAAAGGGCACCGCTCAGGAGATTTTCGCAAACCCGGCTCACCCCTATACCATCGGCCTGATGGCTTCCAAACCGATCGTGGGCAAAAAGGTGGACCGACTGTACTCCATCCCCGGCAAGGTGCCCAACCCGGTTAATATGCCCAACTACTGTTACTTTAAGGATCGCTGCGAGATGGCTCTGCCCTGCTGCGATGGTGAATACCCCTGCGAGATCAGCCTGTCCCCCACGCACAAGGTCAGCTGCTACCGCTACTATGAAAATAATCGAAAGGCGGGTGAGTGACGATGGCACAGGCAGAAAACGCAAAAAAGCTGGACTATACCCCCGTCACCTATGATGATCAGTATATTCTGATGGTCAACCAGCTTAAAAAATACTTCCCCATCAAGGGCGGCCTGATGTCTCAGACCGTGGGTCATGTCAAGGCTGTCGATGGCGTTACCTTCAACCTCAAGCGCGGCCATACCATGGGTCTGGTCGGCGAATCCGGCTGCGGCAAATCCACCACCGGCCGTACAATCCTGCGCCTTGCCGGCGAAAAAACCGGCGGTCAGGTACTGTTCAACGGCAAAGAAGTGTACGATATGACCGGCAGGGAGCTGCGTAACCTGCGTACCAAGATGCAGATCATCTTCCAGGACCCGTTCTCCAGCCTGTCCCCGCGTCTGCCGGTTGGTGAGATCATCGGTGAGGCTGTGCGCGAGCATAACCTGGTGCCCAAGGCAGAGTTCAATGATTATATTGACCAGGTCATGGATAACTGCGGCCTGCAGCCCTACCACAAAACCCGCTATCCGCACGAATTTTCCGGCGGCCAGCGCCAGCGCATCTGCATTGCCCGCGCCCTGGCCCTGAACCCGGAGTTTGTTGTGTGCGACGAACCGGTCTCTGCACTGGACGTTTCCATTCAGGCCCAGATCATCAATCTGCTGAAAGAATTGCAGGATAAATATAACCTGACCTACCTGTTCATCTCCCACGATCTTTCTGTTGTTGAGCATATTTCGGATACGGTCGGCGTTATGTACCTGGGCAACCTGGTGGAGTACGGTGCAACGCCGGATATCTTCAGCCATCCGCTACATCCCTACACCAAGGCACTGTTCAGCGCCATTCCTATCCCGGACCCGACCATTCGCCGCGAGCGCATTGTGCTGCAGGGCTCCATTCCGTCCCCGGCCAACCCGCCCAAGGGCTGCAAGTTCCATACCCGCTGCCCCTATGCGACCGAGCGCTGCAAGACCGAAGCGCCGCAGCAGCGTGAGGTGGAACCCGGCCACTATGTTGTGTGCCACCTGTACGAAAAATGAAGCATAACGAACCCTTTGAGGATGACGGCCGCACCGTGGCCGATATGAGTGGCATTGAGCACGACAGTATCTGGCTGCCGCGCCGCCGCAAGCAGGGCCATACCCCCGCGCAGCAGCCCCAACAGGCTGCTGACCGTCCCTGGGAGGAAGACCCCCAGCTGACCGGTAAGGAGCGCCTGTGGGCGATCCTGGGTGCGCTGAAAGCTACCCTGCTGATTTGTGGCGTCTACCTGCTTGGCCTGCTGGCCCTGCTGGCGCTGCTGTTTACCCTCTGGCATTAAAAAATACCCCCGCCTTTGTTTTGGCTGCGTGACAGCTGGAATAAGGACGGGGGTGTTTTGTTTTGTGGGGGGAAGGGCAACTTGCCCGGTAAGGTGGGGGCACCCGACCCCGCCGAGAAACGTAAATATTTGCTGCAAACCTACAAACATTTGTAGGGGACGATGCTTGCATCGTCCCGCGGATGAGCTGATGCGGTGAATTTTGTTAAGGCAACACCGCACAATTCCCGCCTGACGGCTTAAGCACCGCTCCGGCAGCTGCGGCACGGCATCTGCGTTGCCAAAATGCTCGATAATGTCGGGTTGCGGTACCCGCATCGTGCTTCGGGGGCAAAAGCCCCTCGCACTCTGCGACCGCTGC
>OLJF01001907.1_pt1 | contig 11436 bp, 10 predicted proteins | sample 1609751 | NCBI WGS metagenome assembly OLJF01 (sample SAMEA4350171, study PRJEB24818) | metagenome | biome: human; feature: gut; material: faeces | place: Denmark | collected 2013-09
CATTAAGGCATAAGTTATGATTATCAAGGAGAAACAAATGGAACTTACCGAAAGATTTTTAAAATATGTTTCTTTTCCTACAACATCCGGAGAAGACAGAGAAGGAAAATGTTCTACAGACGGACAATATGTATTAGCTGAAGAATTAAAAAAAGAATTATCAGAACTTGGATTAACCGATATCTCCAGCAACGAATATGGAATAGTTTATTCTACTTTAAAAGGAGAAGGAAATTTAACCATTGCATTGCTGGCACATATGGATACCTCTCCTTCAGCAAGTGGAGAAAATATCAAGCCACGTATAATTGAAAACTATGATGGAACAGATATAGAATTAAGTCAAAATATCTATCTTAAACCTCAAGAATTCGAAACATTAAAAGATAAAAGAGGACATAGATTAATAGTTACCGATGGAAAAACATTATTAGGCGGAGATGATAAAGCTGGTATTGCAATTATTATGACCGTTTTAAATGAATTGATAAAAGAAAAAGGTGGTTTAGTAGTGAATGAAGAGAGCAAATTACACTCTTTATCTCTTCCTATTGGTGGTATTATAAGTGATAAAAGTGGGAGAGAAGTGGCAGATCGCTATATGAAATTGAATGAAATACTTTCAAAAATGGGAACACCTTTAAAATCTCCTTTCATGACACTTTCATTTATGGCATTAATTGTAATACCTACTTTAAAGATAGGAGAAAAAGGAATCTTTGATTTTGAGAAGTTTGATTTTGTGAAATAGTATATGGCAGAAGATGAATTTGGATTGAAAGAGAAAGTCAGTAAATTACCTACGACTCCGGGAGTGTATCAATTTTTTGATGCAAATGGAGTAATTATATATATAGGTAAGGCTAAGAATCTGAAAAACAGAGTTTCATCTTATTTTGTGAAGACAAATCAGACCTCTAAAACAATGGTTTTGGTCCGTAAAATACGGGATTTGAAGTACATTGTGGTTAATACAGAGGAAGATGCGCTATTACTAGAGAATAATTTGATCAAAAAATACAAACCCCGCTATAATATTCTGTTGAAAGATGATAAAACGTACCCTTGGATTTGTATTACAAAAGAGGCTTTTCCACGAGTTTTTACCACTCGGAAATTTATCCGGAACGGTTCAGAGTATTTTGGGCCTTATACTTCGGCTAAATATGCTAACACCTTGATTTCCTTGATAAAATCACTGTATAAATTGAGAACTTGTAATTTATCTCTCAATAAATCAGCTGTTTATAGTGGAAAGTATAAAGTATGCCTGGAATATCACATCGGAAATTGTATGGGGCCTTGCGTTGGGTACGTGCAGGAAGAGGAATATATGGAATATATTGCACAGATCCAGAATATTTTGAAAGGAAATATTTCTTCCGTGATCGATTTTATGACTCGAAAAATGAAGGAATATACTGTTTCTCTTCAATTCGAAAAGGCACAGGAAATGAAGGAGGCCATAGAAACATTGAAAACTCATCAAACAAAATCCACGATAGTAAGTACCTCAATAAACGATATAGATGTATTTTCTTACTTGGAAGATGAAAAATATGCCTATGTGAATTACTTGAGAATTGTTCATGGAGCTGTGAATCAAGTGCATACTATTGAATTAGAGAAAAAATTGGATGAATCGAAAGAGTCTTTACTTTCTTTTGCCATTTTTGAGATCCGCCAATTGGTAAATAGTCACTCTAGGGAGGTTCTAGTACCTTTCTACCCGGATGTATTGATGGAAGGAATGAACTATGCTATCCCGCAAAGAGGGGAGAAAAAACAACTATTGGAGTTATCTGAACGGAACGTGAAATTCTTTAAAATGGATCGGGAGAGGCAGCGGGGATTACGGCGGCAGGATAGTAAATTAGATCTACTAAATACGATAAAAAATGATCTGAAATTACCTCGATTACCTCATCGGATGGAATGTTTCGATAACTCTAATATACAAGGAACCAATCCTGTAGCCTCTTGTGTCGTTTTTATTGACGGTAAACCGGCAAAGCGGGAATACAGACGTTTCCACGTGAAAACTGTTATTGGGGCAAATGATTTCGCTTCGATGGAAGAGATATTGTACCGTCGCTATCACCGGGTACTTGAAGAGGGTGGGGAGTTGCCTGATTTGATTGTGGTGGATGGTGGAAAGGGGCAATTAAGTTCAGCCGTGGCCACATTACGTAAATTGGATTTGTTGGAAAGAGTGCCTATCATTGGTTTGGCCAAGCAAATGGAAGAAATATATTATCCCGGAGATAAAGATCCTTATTTGTTAGCGAAAACTTCCGTGGCTTTAAAGACATTAATGCATATCCGGGACGAGGCTCACCGTTTTGGTATCACTTTTCATCGTAAATTACGAGAGAAAAAACAGACAATCAGTGTATTAAGTGAAATTAAAGGTATAGGTGAGAAAACAGAAGTATCTTTATTACAATATTTTAAATCTGTAAATGCTATAAAAGAGGCATCTCGTGAAGAGTTAGCAAAAGCCATAGGTCCGGCTAAAGGAAATATCGTGTATGATTATTTTCATTCTGCTGTTTCTTAATAATTTTATATCTTTGTGTGTATTTCAGTGTAATGGATGAAAATAATATTCTACTAGAAAGATTAAAGGCTAATGATGAGGCGGCTTATCAAGAGTTGTTTGAGACTTATTTCAAACAGTTACATCATTTTGCCGAGTGAATGGTGTTTGATTCTGAGGTTGTCAGTAAATACAGTTGCTTTTTCCTAAACAGCTAAAATCTCAGTTAATTTCACGGAAACTCCACTTTCAGAAGTTTTTGCAGAATTGGGAAAACAGGTTAAAATGGTTTTCTTGTACGACCATAAATTGGTTGAATGGTAATTTGGTGAAGCTTTCAGATTTTAAGGGAAAACTTGTTTATATGGATATTTGGGCGACATGGTGTGGGCCGTGTGTGGAAGAAATTCCTAATATGGAAAAATTGTACCAACATTATAAAGATGATCCAAGAATTCTGTTAGTGAGCGTATCGGTGGATAGTAAAAAGAACCTTTGGGAGAAAAAATTAGATGAAGACAAACCTCAATGGCCGCAATATATAGTTGATGGAGCTTTAAAGGATAAATTGTACAATGAATACATAATAACCGGAATACCTCGTTTTATGATGTTTGATAGTGAGGGTAGAATTATCACAATCAATGCGATGAGACCTTCTAACGGTAAACTGATTCCGTTTATAGAAGAACAGTTGTCCAAACCGAAAGAGATAAAAGGTCCCGGTGGTATGAAAATGATTAAACTGAAGTAATCTAAGATTAATATAAACTATTACCCCTTAAAAGTGTATAAACTTTTAAGGGGTTTATTCATTCATAATATCTGTTTGTCTATCGATAGAGGCTTGGTGGATGGCTTTGAACACGCGCTCCACGAGTTCTTCACTCAAATTATTCTTGCGGGCCTCTTCAAGAACACGGGTTAGAATTTTTTCCCAGCGATCCGGTTGGAGAATGGTAATATTGTTTTGTTTTTTATACGTCCCGATCTCTTCAATAATTTTCATCCGGTTGGTAAGGACTTCCATGATCGTGTTATCCAGTGTATCTATTTTTTCCCGGAGTTCTTCGATGATTAGGGTACTATTTGAGTTGTTAGGATGTTCTTCCCGGATTATCAGATGGGCTAGAATGTGATTTAATTGATCAGGTGTAATTTGTTGAAAAGCATCACTTAATGCACAATCCGGATTCACGTGAGACTCGATGATTAATCCGTCGAATCCCAGGTCCATTGCTTTTTGGGATATTTCCTGAATATATTCCCGATGGCCGCTGATGTGGCTGGGATCACAGAAAAGCGGTAAGTTCTTAATGCGTCGCTTTAACTCAATTGGTATTTGCCATTGAGGCATATTACGATAGCGAGTACTATTGTAGGATGAAAAACCGCGATGAATAGCGCCTAATTTTGTAATACCGCATAAATAGAGACGTTCAAAAGCACCAATCCATAGTTCTATGTCCGGATTTACCGGATTCTTGACGAGAACCGGAATATCAACTCCTTTTAATGATTCCGCAATTTCCTGAACAGCAAACGGGTTTGCCGTAGAACGGGCACCAATCCACACCATATCCATCCCGTATTTCAGTGCAGCCTCCACGTGATGGGCATTGGCGACTTCCGTGGAAATTTTCATTCCCAATTCCTTTTGGATATTTTGTAACCAAGGCAATCCTTTTACTCCGACTCCTTCAAAACAATTCGGACGGGTCCTAGGTTTCCATATCCCGGCTCGTAAAACTTCTATTCCATTGGTTTTCAATTGAGTTGCCGTGTTAAAAAGTTGCTCTTCACTCTCAGCACTGCAAGGACCTGCGATCATTAACGGACGCTCTTGTCGGGTAAACAGATTCCATTCGGAATAGGATTGTATTTCTAATGGCTTGGTCATTTTAACTACAAAATTAGAATTCAAAGATATTCTTTTTCCGCTTAAAAATGGAGCTATCCCTTTACTTTTTGGATAGCTCTCGGCGGATGATGTATTTCAACAAAATGTTCCGTGTTTGAAATTGAATTTGGATACTTTTTTAGTGAAAGTCTTTTTACGTGCTTGTTTTGAAACTGATACATGACTTTGCGTGTTCTTGTTTCCTTTCTGAAGATTTGATTTCTGTGTTTTCATGATTTTTAGATTTTAAGTAAGACTAAAAAACCCGGCTGGGATTAGCCGGGTTGAATGAATATAATATGTGTTACTTACATTTTTACAGGTAATACAAGGTCATCCCAGCTGTTGTTGAGGTAATAATAATAGTAGTAATAATAACGACCTGTATGTGAAAAAATAGTATTCATGTCTATAGTTTTAAATAAAAAAGGCCCCGAAATTCGGGGCCTGTATATTTTATATGATGACAATATTCCCCCTTTACTTTTCCGGAAAGTAATAATAGAAATAGTAATATGAGGTGTACATTGTGTTCATTTTCTTTTCATTGTTTGGGACAAATATAGGTATTCTGAAATATAAAACAAATAAGTAAGCAGAAAAGTTAGGAGAAAAAGTCTAACTTTGTGTGGATTAATTTGAAAAGGAAAGATGATGACTAACGAGGAGAAAAAATTATACTTGCTGGATGCTTACGCGTTGATTTACCGTTCGTATTACGCGTTTATCAATAATCCCCGGATTACGACGACGGGAATAAATACATCGGCCACTTTCGGTTTTTTTAATTTTTTACTGGAATTGCTTGAATTGGAAAAACCTACTCATCTGGCAGTAGTTTTTGACCCGGAAGGTCCTACTTTCCGTCATGAAATGTACCCGCCCTACAAGGCCCAGCGTCCCCCGATGCCGGAGGACCTGAGAAAGTCGGTGCCTTATATTAAAAGTATTATTGAAGGATTAGGTATTAAATCAATTGTTGTCAGCGGGTTTGAGGCGGACGACGTGATCGGTACGCTGGCCAAACGGGGAGAGAAAGAAGGGTTTCAGGTATATATGATCACGCCGGATAAAGATTATGCCCAGCTGGTCAGTGAAAAAGTTTTTATGTATAAACCCGGACGTTCAGGAAATAAATCGGAAGGCTGGGGTATTCCCGAAGTATTGGATCACTTCGGGATCGAACGGGTGGATCAGGTCATCGATATTTTAGGACTGATGGGAGATACGGCGGACAATGTTCCGGGATGTTCCGGAATCGGCCCTAAAAGCGCTGCTGCCCTGGTCTATAAATATGGAGATATCGACGGAATATATGCCCATATCGATGAACTCAAAGGCAAACAACGGCAGAATCTGCTCGATTGCCAGCCAACCGTCCATTTGTCACGTACCCTGGTCACTATTTGTACCGAAGTTCCTACCGATATCACTCCCGAAGATCTTGAGAAGAAACATATCGATGTAAAAATTCTGGATCCTATTTTCAAAGAACTGGAACTCTTTTCATTGGTAAAACGGGTATTGAATACAGATATAGAAGAAGATACCTCAGAGAAATTGTCGGACATCAAAGTCAGTTATACCGACCATTCCCAAGATCCGGCTTCTTTACTGCAAAAACTGGAAGAAGCAGATCTTTATGCTTTATATGTTGTTTTCAAAAACGGGACTCTGTATAATTCCTGGCCGACTCATCTGTGCTTCTCGACAAAACTTCACGAAGTAAGTTATATCAATCTGCCTAATGACAAAAACAAGGCATTGGAAATCATACTCCAATTCCAGGCCATTTTTGAAAACAAAAATAAAATTTTAATATCGGCCGATGTAAAAAACGATATCATTTGGTTGAAAAGAGCAGGTATCAAACTCAAAAATGATATTTTCGACATTAAAATAGCCCATTATGTACTCCATCCGGACATATCACACGACTTAGGCCGGGTTGCTTTGGAATACCTCAATTATAAACTCTCGGGAAGTAAAAAAGAAGATCAGCAACTCACGCTCCAGTTCGATGAAGAAGCATGGACGGAAGATAACGATTTTGCAGAGAAAACCGCTGTTATCTACCAGCTTCGTGAAAAACTCTGTGACGATCTGCAACAGACCGGCTTACTGGCACTCTATAACGACATCGAAATGCCACTGGTTTTTGTACTCGCCGACATGGAATACGAAGGAGTAAGCATCGATTGTAACGAACTTCAGTCCATTTCAAGCGAACTAAAAGAACGGATCGATATCATTGAAAAAGAAATCTATGAATTAGCTCATCAGGAATTCAACATCAGTTCCCCCAAGCAATTGGGTGAAGTACTCTTCGATAAACTGAAAATCGACAGTAATCACAAAAAGACAAAATCCGGTCAATACAGTACTTCAGAACAAGTGCTTGTAAAATTAGAAGACGAACATCCCATTATCAATAAAATACTGGATTACCGGGGATTAAAAAAACTTTTGACGACATATGCAGAAGCACTTCCCAGTTTTATCGACCCGGGGACAGGAAAAATACACACTCATTTCAATCAGGCAGAAGCGGCAACCGGTCGTTTAAGCAGCCTGAACCCGAATCTGCAAAATATCCCTATCCGCACAGAAGAAGGCCGGAAAATCCGTAAGGCTTTCGTTACCGGTAATGACGACTATTTGTTTTTCTCAGCCGACTATTCCCAGGTCGAATTACGGTTGATGGCTCATTTAAGTCAGGATAAAGAATTGATTCATGCTTTCAATCACGGTATAGATGTACATACCGCTACAGCTTCAAAAATTTATCATGTCACCTTAGAGGAAGTAACTCCTGAAATGCGCCGCCGGGCTAAAACAGCTAATTTCGGTATCATATACGGTATATCTGCCTGGGGCTTGGCCGAAAGACTCCACATCAGCCGCAAAGAAGGCAAAGAATTGATCGACGGTTATTTCGATCTTTATCCAGGCGTGAAAAAATACATGGAAGAATCCGTCGAAAAAGCCAGAAAAAAAGAATTTGTCGAAACAATTATGGGCCGCAGACGTTATCTCCGGGACATAAACTCCCGGAATGCCGTAGTCAGAGGGATGGCGGAACGAAATGCCATCAATGCTCCGATACAGGGATCGGCTGCCGATATTATAAAAATGGCTATGATCTGTATCCAAAAACGCATTCAGGAAGAAGGATTGATGTCCAGAATGATCATTCAAGTTCATGACGAACTCAATTTCAAATGCCATAAATCCGAACAATATCTCCTGAAAAGCCTGGTGACGAATTGTATGGAGCATGTAATAAAACTCTCTGTGCCTCTAACGGTTAGTACAGGATTCGGAAACAATTGGTATGAAGCACATTGACCTGTAAAAAAACTTGTTTCAATTTAATAAATGTAAATTAATCCCGATTTTTTTATATTATTGCAATAAATTTCAATCAAACCAATATGCGAGTATTTATTAAAAATAGAATCCTGTTCTATTTTATATTTTTCATATATACTCCGGCTAGCTTCGCTCAGGATTATTCCTTTTCTCAATTTTGGGAGAATCGGATTTATTATAATCCTTCCTTCGTTGGTTTGAATGAAGGTGAATTCAACGGACAATTGACCTATCGGAAACTCTGGCCCAAATTTCCGGGTAATTTTTCAACGATTTTTTTTTCCGCCGATTTAAAAACATACAATAATTATGGATTCGGATTATCCGTTATTTCAAGTGATGAAGGGGGTGGTTTTATAAAATCGAACAGTATCGGACTATCCTACTCCTGGAGAGGGTATTTCAACAAAGAAAAAAATATCTACTTTCAATTAGGAGTGAAAGGTTCTTATTATGACGAAAGGCTGAATCCGAACAAATACATTTATTCCGGGAATCTTCATGAAATATACGGTAACATTCTACCGTTACCGGCTTTGGACATTGTCAATGAAAAACAAAATTATTGGGATTTCAGTACAGGTTTTATGATCTATGTTCCCTGGGAACGTCATTACCGTGAATTTATGCATAATTTCATCGGATTTTCCGTCAATCATTTCACCCGCCCTAAAGACAATTTTATCGAAGAAAATGCCCGGATTCCGATCAAACTGAGTTTACAATGGAATAGTTTTATCAGAACCTCCCTTTATAGCCTCGACAAAAAAAGTAGTTTATATGTTTGTCCGGGATTATTATATGAAAACCGAGGAGATCGATTATTATCTTCCTCCTCATTCGATAACTTTATCGTCGGTTCGGATATCACCACCGATCCCTTATTCGGTGGAGTATGGTATAGTTCTCAGCTCCTGAACAGCGATAAAGAAAATTATAAAGCGATCATTTTCAAACTTGGACTCAAGTTGAATTCTGCCAATAAAAAATTTGAATATCGTCTGGCTTATTCCTACGATATGTCTCTTGGAAATTTAGTAAAATCAACAGAAGGATCCCATGAAATCAGTTTCAACATCACCTACAGATTCAATGCCAAATACCGATATAACATATTTTCATTCTGAACAAGATAGCCTGTCTATTCTACCATTACATCAAACTGAAACAGACACATTTGAAATCTATATGCCTGCTGGTCGATTTTTACCTTCGACACAGTTGGAACACAATAAAGACCTGTTCGGAAACGTACTATTCACAGTCGGTTTCCTGATTATTTTTGCATTTGTAAGATTAAGAGGTAAAGATCTGTTTTACAATCTATTGAATACATTATTGAAAAGGAAGAAAGCTGAAATTATTTTGAATGAAGGAATATCTTCCAATCTGATCTGTTATATTCTATCCTTATGTTTGTCCTTCTCCATCATTTCTATCGGTATCGTCTATATCATCGAAGGAAATTTTATCAATTTATTTACATTATATCTTTTCATCGGCTTATTTCTTTATCATTTTCTTCTTCTCTTGATTGTCCGGTTATTCGGATGGACTTTTAACGCTAAAAATATGGCCGACGAAGTCATCGTAAATTTATGGACTTACAATATTTTGTCAGGACTTTTGATTTCACCTTTTGTAATTGCAATCTTTTTCGTGAAATCTTTTGCTGTTATTCCTCTATTAAAGATAGTTATATTCGGTGCAATTTTACTTATGATTGTTAAAATTATAAGATGGATTGAAATATTAATCACGCATAGGGTTTCAATTTTGTATATGATTTTGTACCTTTGTGCCCTCGAAATCATGCCACTTCTTGTGCTTTACAAGATGGTAGAATAACATCAGGGTATTAATTTAAAACTTTACTGCTTTGAAGATAAAAAAGATACTCGTATCGCAACCGCAACCAACTACAGAAAAATCTCCCTATTCTGAACTAGCGGAAAAATACGGTTTAAAACTGGAATTTCGTCCTTTTATTAAGGTTGAAGGAGTTACAGCTAAAGAATTCAGACAGGAACGGATCAATATTCTTGATCACACTGCTATTATTTTTACCAGCCGTACAGCTATAGATCACTTTTTCAGAATCTGCGGAGAGTTAAGAATAACGGTACCGGACACGATGAAATATTTTTGTATTTCGGAAGCAACGGCTTTTTATTTACAAAAATACATCGTCTACCGTAAAAGAAAAATTTTCTATGGGGATAAGAAAGTGGATGATATGACTAAAATTTTACTGAAACATAAAACAGAAAATTTTCTTGTACCTCTTTCCGATATCCACAAAGAAAATATTCCCGGATTACTGGATCAGTTGAATCTGAAATACACGAAAGCTATTCTTTATAAAACGGTTTCCAGCGATCTGAGCGATATCAAAAATTTGAAAGAATACGATATCATAGCTTTTTATACCCCATCCGGTATAAAATCTTTATTCCAGAATTTCCCGGACTTCGTTCAGGATACCACAGTTATAGCAGCTTTCGGACCTGCAACTGCAGTTGCAGTCGAAGAAGCAGGATTACGGCTGGATATAAAAGCTCCGACACCCCAATGTCCTTCCATGACAATGGCTATCGAAGAGTTTATAAAGCGTTATAACAAAGAAAACAAAACAAAATAATCCAAAAATGAAGCTAATCACAAAAAGTTTGACTTTTTGTGATTAGCTTCCCTATAAGTTACCAACCTGCATTTATGTACTCACTCAGCAAAGCCGAACGTCTATGTAGTAAAATTCTTTTCGAAGAACTATTGACTTCTGAGATCAGCTTTGTAAAATACCCGTTCCGGGTCGTACTCAAAGATTCGTCTATACCCGGAGAATATCCTGCCAGGATAGCGATCAGCGTGAGTAAAAAGAAATTTAAAAGGGCTGTTAAACGTAACCGGGTAAAACGGCTGACCCGTGAAGCTTACCGTTTAAACAAACCCGAATTCTATCAGCATATAATCCCCGGACATACAGTAGATATTCTATTTATCTACCTCGATCAGAATCTTCCGGTTTTTTCTAAAACCGAAAAGGCCATAAAAAGTGTACTGAAGAAGATTCCATCTTTACTATCCTCTGTTTCCTGATCCCGGTAAAACGATCGTATGACACTTATTAAATGCATAATCAGTCACTTATTACTTTTACCGATTCGGTTTTATCAATACTGTATCTCCCCTTTAAAGCCACCCACCTGCCGTTTTGTACCCACTTGCTCCCAGTATGCGATCGAAGCTATCCGAAAACACGGACCTTTTAAGGGATTATGGCTGGCTATAAAAAGACTACTCCGCTGTCATCCCTGGGGAGGCAGCGGCTATGATCCTGTGCCTTAAAAAATAACAATCCATCTTAAGGATTTGCTAATTTTCAATTTACCATTTTCAATTATCAATTATATATCGTATTTTCGTTAATTAAAAATCAGGTGTTGTATCACAAACAAAAATTTAAAATATAAATGAAAACAAAAAGAATTCTACTTGTTGGCATAGCATTCATCTCGATCACTCTCGGATTGACCGCACTGAGAAACGATGATAAAAGCTTTGAAATCAGTAAGCAGCTGAATATTTATTCCGTTCTGTTCAGAGACTTAAATATGTTTTATGC
>OLJF01001910.1_pt1 | contig 11426 bp, 6 predicted proteins | sample 1609751 | NCBI WGS metagenome assembly OLJF01 (sample SAMEA4350171, study PRJEB24818) | metagenome | biome: human; feature: gut; material: faeces | place: Denmark | collected 2013-09
GTGTATGGATTCTGAGGAAAGGGACAAAATATTCCGTATGGAAATGGAACTTATCAGAAAGGAACAAAAACAAAATGAAGAAAAATAGTTATGGCAATACCTAGAGCAACATCGGGCAACAATTCCCAGTTCACTTATGACTTCGGAATTACCATAGCCCAAAGTACAGTAAATAAATTGGTAAGGCTGACTGGTGCTACGCTTACGCTGGCATCGGCCTTTTATGCTTTAAGGACCAATGCTGAAAAGTACGTTGACACATTACGGGAAAATTCTCTCCGCTTCGGTGGCATCCTCTCCACCATGAAAGTAATGGAGGCTGCCCAGAACAGACTTATAAAAGGACAATCCTTTTTCTCTGTGGACGACCAGTTACGTGGAATGAACTCCCTTATGGCTGTGGGCGTGAAAGTAGGTGAGAACTTCGAGTTCATAAACAAGGCGGCACATGCTACGGGAAAATCCTATGCACAGTTCGCAAATGCCATATCACAGGGAATACAAGGAAACATGCAGGCTCTAGTCGATATGGGGCTAATGACACAAAGGTCAACAAGGTATTTTGAAAAATACCGTGCCAATACCATACAACGGCAACAAGCGGTACTTAATTTCGTGAAACAACATAAAGGATTACAGGAGTTAATCAAAAACGACTTTCTCACAATACAAGACCAAATGAAAAGGTTGAATGCCAATATGAAAGGCTTCCTTACTGGTATTGTGGGAAAACCGAATGACCCTAACAGCCTTTACGGTCAGACAGTGGGTGCACTTAAATCCGTGGCTGATGCTTTCGCACGAAATTACCAAAGTATCGTACAATACGGAAAAGGTGTGGGCATAGTTCTCGGTTGGGTCGTCCGCCAAATCGGTCACATAATGGTGTGGTTGGGCAGGCAGGCTAAACAGGCGGTAAATTTTATTTTCGGTACGAGTGAAACCTTTGTTGAAAGAATGAGGACGCTTGTGGTTGTTCTGGAGTTCTGGAAATTGCGTGTCGTTTCATTCTTCAAGACATACAAGGATGAAATAAAGACAGTCCTTAAGCTGCTTATCGCATATCAGGCTTTGAAGAGCGTATTTGTCATAAGTAGTGCGGCAATCGCTTCCGCAAAGGCTTTTAGTGCTGCACTGATGGCGATTCCGTTATTTGGTGGAAAACGTGGTGTCACATTGACACTGGGCAAATACCTTACAACATTCTGGAGCAGACTGAAACTTATCTCCCGTATTCTTACGCAGACAGGATTCAAGGCTGCACTTGATACGTTGTTCAGCATAATGAAAATTACCGCTACGGGAAAATTTGCCAGTGGAATAGGACGTTCTCTTCTCTTTGTTGTTTCAATACTGAGAAATCTCCCATCTATAATAACAGCCGTATGGACCGCCTTAAACGCTACCAATCCTGTAGGCTGGATATTGTTGGCTGTATCTGCATTTACCGTTTTGTACGTAAAATGCGAGAAGTTCAGAAACTTCATAGACCGCATTTTCTCCAGTATAAAGGAATCAATACAGATTGTATGGAACTCCTTTGTATGGTTGTTCACACAAGTGAGAATCGGCTGGCAAGGATTGAAGGACGGTTTTGTGAATTACGTAATAAATCCAATTTCCGAGGCGGTTAAAAGTCTTGTTCCGGATATAAAGGGAATGTGGAACGCATTCAAGGATAATACTGTCGTAAGATGGTTGAGGGAAAACATCGTGGGTCCGATTGACAAGATAAAGAAGTTCATCATGCCTATGATAAAATTTGCAGCCGGAACACTTAATCCTTTTATCGGTACTGTAGATTTTCTCAGCAGCAGAAATGTGGGTAACTTGTTACGTGATACTAACAGGAATATTGCCGGAGCCGCCCGTGATTTAGCCAGTGAACACGGTTTTGGTGATTATACTTGGGGTGGAAATAATGCAGCTCCTACAGATTCCGTACCAACTGCCAATCCGATTATTTCGGGAACTCCCTCCGTATCTCAGAATACCACCGAGAATCAAAGTGTGGTGCTGGGAAATGGTGCTGTGCAAATTATTGTCCAGAAAGGGGAGAATATTGATGAAAGACGACTTGCACAGGAAGTAAGGCGTATTCTTGATGACATTCAACGTGATAACAGAATAAGAGGAGGTGTATAATGCCGGAAATAATTTCATCTACGATGTTCAGACCGTTCTACTCACTTTTCCGTAGTGGAACGTCAAACGCTTTTTCGGGTGATGCCGGAAGAAACCACAGAGGTTACACGCTTACACGTGGAATAATAATCAGTTCCGAGGATTTGAAAAAAAGTCTTTGGGAAAAAGGTTATTTCTTCCAGTTCAACCCACAGACCATATCCGACAACAAGGCTACCGCATACGAGGTTCGTCCTTATGCCGGATTACCGTATAATGATTATAACTGGAGTAACGGGGGTGAACGGATAATCAGTTTCCAATTATTCTTGGATGATACTCCGCAAAGTCACATAGCTTCTTTCCGTCCGGATGTGCTTGCCGACCAGATTGACAAGACGAGTACCAACAAGAATGCTTTCCAGTGGACAAGTTCGGGAGCGTATTCCCGTACCCGTGCGCATGAAAGAGGGGTGCTTGACAAAGTGGAACTGTTACAGTCCTTTCTTTACCCTGCACCAGTGGATAATGAGGAAACGCCCAAATTCGCACAAGGAGGAGTTGTTTCTATGAATCAGTTCAGACCACCGGCGACACTTGTATTCGCACTGGGTCCGATTTATCTGGAGGGAGTTTTAAAAAGTGCTCCTGTAAACTATACATTGTTTGATTCGGACCTTACGCCCATAAGGGCGACAGTGGATATAGAAATCGGAGTGTTTGAATACCAGAGTTTAACCCATATAATGATACCCGAAAAATGATAAGCCCTAATTTTTATAATACTAAAAACCTTGTTTCCCAGTTTTTGGGGGGCAAGGTTTTGCATTATCCTGTAAAGGACAAAAGCATAACATACGAATGGTACGACTATGTAATAAAGGCTCATGAAAACCTATATACCATAGCCGCAAGGATTTTCGGTGACGGTCTTGAATACATGTGGACGTATATCGCGGACAATAATCCGCCACGTATGCCCGATGATTGGAAAACGGGTGATATTATCCGGCTTCCCAGAGTGATAATAAGAGATAGTGATGTTCTAACTACAAAGTACAGCAATGTTCCAACCGATACAACCTCAGTTTAAAATCCGGCTTTACCCACGGGATAGCCGACCGCAGGGTAATGACAAATTCTCTTCCAAGGGATTGAGATATAATGCCGATAAGTTCGCATCATATATGGACATAGAGGAATGTGTCGCATATCCCGTGGTGTATGAGGAAACTGCGGATTTGATAAACAAACTTACATTCACGGTTGACAAACACGCAGATGTTCTTATTTACCGGATGTTTCTAGGAATGTGGGTGGTTCTTTTCGGAGGTTACTATGACGGTGACGGTAAAGGGATTCGGAAAGTTTTCTCCGGAACCGTTACACGTATTTACCTTGATTGCCCGGATAACGGTAAGATACGTTTCCGTGTGGAATGTATGGGGTATTCCTTTAATCAGATGGGAAAGGATACCTTTAATAACTTCACTTATCCGGACCCGAATAGCAAACGTCCTTTTGCCAAGGGAAGAACAACCATAACACTGGAACATCTTATACGCGGAATCGTGGAAGAATGCGGTATGGTAGTAGGAGAAATATCGCTGCCCTCTTCAAAAGCAGGGGAAACATTCACCTCTACGCATATTAGATACCAAAAAAACCTCTCCGATTGGAAATTCTTGCTATCTTTGGCAAAGTCCTATGGATGCACAATATGGACGGAGGTTCGTGACGGTACGGAGTATTTCTATTTCGTGGATATAAACAGGGCTGCAAACACAATCAATGACGAGATTTCATTTGTTTACCCTTTACAGGGCGACAAACTGAAAATTGAAAGCATAAACGCTTCCGAAACGCAGAGATTTTCCGATACAAGATGGAACCGTCCACGTATAATGAGAGGTGTTTCCGTTACTGAGGATATAGACCAAGCCAATGCGGTGGTTCGTTCATCCTATGATGTGGATTTGGAAACTGGTGACGTTAAAATGCAGGTAAGTGAAATCGGTGAGGAAAACGGTAGGAAGGTTATCTACATGTATGAACTTGACGAAGCCAAGGTTGAATACATAAACAGGACCGACCCCGAACTGGCTGAAAAGATACGAAATTCAGGCGTTACCGATATGAAGTGGAGCAGTGGTGTTCCTATTGAACAGGAATCCCCCGAATACGCACGTTACTATTACAAGCAGACCAAAATCGTGGATGCGGAAACTGCTGTTTTTGACCGTGCTTTCTTCGGAATAACTGTGGAGGCGACAGTCAATCAGGATTTGGATATACGCTCCCAAAGGTCTTATCCGATACGTGGAATACTGAGGTATGATAAAACAAACCATACCGACCGTTATTTCTTAAGAGCCTTGCGCCATGTGTGGGATTCCAGTGGAACCAGTACCGAATTAGAATTTATACGATGATTGAATTTTACAGACTTACAGGAAAAAGTGACGGGGACAGAATACAGGTAAAGGCCCGTACAGGTGAGGAAATGTACGCACCCATGATTAATGTGGGTACGTCCACTTCCGTACCTACGCAGAAATGGCTGATGGAGAACAAAGACAACTTCATCGCCCTTGTTTCTTATGAGAGGGATTCTTTTTCCCGTCCGCTTATTATAGGATTCTATCCTGTCAAGGGTGCGAAATCTTCTGATTTTGACTTAATGCTCAAGGTTATGAATCTGTTTGATAATCTCCTAGACCAACTTTTACAGGCAAAGACCAATACGATGATGGGTCCGCAGATGTTCTTCCCGGATACCATACAGAAAATACAGGAAACCAAATTGAAACTGGAAGAACTTAAACAAGAACGCTTAGAGATAAACAAATAATGGAAACTGTTACATTGTTATACGAGGATTATCAGAAGGAACTTGCAGAGGACTTCAAGAACACCTTTTTAAAGCGTGCTTCCGATACTGATTCAAGCAGGTCTAATGATGCGGTCATTGATGAAGTTACAGATATGCTGTCAACCAACATAGCCGTATATACCGAGAAACTTCTGCGACAGTGGGGTTTCTCTTCCGGCGGTGAGGGAGGTTCAGGCGGAGGTGACGTTACCGTAACTCTTGATGATTTGCTACAGAAATATCTGGAGGACAACTATGTGACAATAAAAGGCGACCAAGAAGTTTATGGGGAAAAGGATTTCCGCAAGGGAATACGGATAGCAGGAAGAAGACTGTACTGGGATGAAAGTAATGACGCACTTGTCATAGAGGGTGCTGCATATACTACCCGATGGTTGTCCGCTTACGGAATGTCACCGGGTGGAGGTGGTGCTGGAAGCGGAGGTGCTGCTGCCATGTACCAGTTGATAGACGTAAGCCCCAATGATACAAAGGATGCGGTTCTTGGTGCGGAAAAAGATTACGTACTTACATTTGACGGTAATTTCTGGAGAGGTATGCCCAACAAGGGAGGTCTTTCCAGTAAACTTTTTACAGCCCTTGATAAAGATGGTAACGAAGTGAATCCGGATGATGAAAACTCGGAGATTTATGCCATAAGAGCTAACTACTCCCTGTGGTCTGTAGGATTCCTGTCCGCAAAAGGTATCTCTGATGGAGGTGCAGGAGGCGGTGGAGGTGGTGCGGTAGCTCTGTACCAGTTGCTTGATGTGGAGAAAAATTCCGATATCACAGGTGTGGCTGGTGCTACAAAAGGCAGTGTACTTACATTCAACGGCGATAAATGGTATGCTGACAAACCAAAAACCGCAGAGGGAATAAACCGTCTTTTCTCCGCTTTGGATGCAGATGGAAATGAAGTGGACTTGAATGATGAATCAAAACTGGGCACTATAACAAACATACGTGCCAATTATGCGCTATGGTCTGTGGACTGGATTTCCGCAAAGGGAAAATCTTCCGGCGGAAGTGGTGGCGGAGGTGGTCTTATCAGTCTTGTCTATGGGTTTGAATCACTGGGAGGAACATTCGATAACAACGACAATACGGCTACTTTCAATGCTTTTACCATAAATGAGATTTGGAAACTTGCAAGTTCAGGACTTACCAATGTAACAGTAACAGGTTCGGGTAATGCAGTTACCGATGTAACCAAAGGTTCTGATGGACGCTCCCTTACTTTTACCAAGGGGAATATGTTCGCTTCCAAATCGGAATTTGACGCACTGAATACGAAATTTAATGATTTTTTGACAGGCAGCGATGCGGATGATATAATAAACAAATGGTCTGAACTTGAGGTTTTCCTACAGGGCATGAAGGAGAGTGATAACCTTGCGGTTATTTTGCAGAGTAAAATGGATAAGTCTGCATTCAACAAACTTTTCTCCGCACTTGATTCGGATGGTAACGAGATAGACCCGTCCGATGATACAAAAACCGTAGCTGCCATAAGGGCTAATTTCGGTTTTTGGGGCGTTGACTATGTTTCCGCCAAGGGTGTTTCCAAGGGAAGCGGTGGTACTGGTGGGGCTTCTGCGCTGTACCAATTGGTTGACGTACTGGCTAATGATACGGGTGATGGTGTTGATGGTGCTGTTGCCGGAAAAGCACTGGTATTTGACGGTACTCATTGGAAAGCGGCTGATGCTGGTCTTAATGAAAGCCAGCTTTCCGCATTTCTGTCACTTAACGGATATCTTACACAGACTGCTGCCGATGGGAGATATGTAACGTCGGCACGAAAAGTAATTGCCGGAACAGGTCTTTCCGGCGGTGGCTCACTTACTTCTGATGTAACCCTGTCACTGGGTACTTCGGGAGTTGTTGCAGGTACATATACCAAGGTTATGGTTGACGTTTACGGAAGAGTTACTTCGGGAACCAGTCTTTCCGCTACAGATATACCTAGTCTTGACTGGTCTAAGATAACAACAGGCAAACCTACCACATTGGCAGGATACGGTATTACCGATGCTTATTCTAAAACCGAAGCTGATGGAAAATATGTAACCATAGCTACGGCTCAGACTATAAGTGGGGCTAAGACTTTCTCGGCGGTTACAAAAACCGCAAGCGTTCTTCCAAGTGCGGATGCAAATTCCGAACTGGGAGGTACTGCAAACAGATGGAACAACATATATTCCGTAAATGGTACTTTCTCCCAGAATGTAACGGCGAAACTTCTTTCCGCTTCCGAAACATTGCAGATTGGAGATGCTTATCTGAAATGGGATTCAACGAATAATGCGGTTTATGTGATTAAAAAGGACGGTACAACACCAGTTGGATTCTATTCTACTGATTGGTTGTCTGCCAAGGGTGTTTCTATGTCCGGCGTTCAGACAGGAACTCTTGCCGACCTTACCGATGTGGAGATAACCAATCCTACGAATGGTCAGGCGTTGAAATATGATGCCACTTCACAAAAATGGGTGAATGGGACCATTGATTCATTCAACGTAAACCAGATGTGGACTGAACTTACTAAGGCTGATTCAAATAAAGTCATAGATGCAAGTCATATACCTACTTCCGTATTGGACGGTAGATGGGTGAAAAAGACTGGCGATACTATGACTGGAACTCTTACATCCGCTTCTACCACTGGCTCCATTATATTCAAGGGGTTGGAAAACTGTGATATCACCAATATCTATACAAATAATGGTACTCTATATAGCGATACCAACCTTGCAATAAGAAACGGATTAAGGTTCAACTGGTATGACACATATTGGTATATAGGTAATCTTAGAGGAGCAGGAACAAATTCAAGTGGCTTCGGTATTGCAAATGAATCTAATAAGTTATGCTTGCAAGTTACTCCAGATTATACCACAGCACCAGTTTTCAGGTCATCTGCTTCCCAAGGTACAGCACCTTTAATTGTTTATAGCACTACACAAGTAAGTAATTTGAACGCTGACCTGTTAGACGATAAACATGGAGCATACTATCAGAACCGTGTGTATGATACTTTTGTTTCACAGTATACTCAATATGACTATATAGAATTTTTGAGGTTTGTTATTCCTAGCGGACAGAATCAGTTACGTGCTTATGTAGTATTTGATTTGTGTAGAACAGAAACGGGTAATGAATCTAGCGGACGTGCAGTGCTTAGATTACGAAGAAACACTGATAATACAGCAGGTACTCTTTTTTATGTTACTAACTTCGGACGTAGTACTCTTCCAGAATTACGCTGTACATCGGATGATGGTATAACATGGAGAATATGGATGAAATGTAATAAAAGTGGCTATGACCCATATATTGCAGTCAAGATAGTTGAGCAATATCCTTATGGGTATGTAACTACGCAAAATAATGGTACTACAGGAACACCTGAGGGAACAAGACATGTTTTTACTGCTTTATCGGCAGGAATTTCCAATGCAGCTAATTTTCTTGTTAATTCCCGTACCCTTTGGGGACAACCTTTCAACGGCACGGCTAATGTAAGCGGTGATATGACAGGTGTGGGAAGTATCACCATGAGCGGTGACTTGAAGATAGGAAACGCCACTTCTCCCAATACCATATATTTCTACGGAACTACGGGAGATGGACCAGGCGGTTATAACCATACGTTCATTGCTGAAAGACTTTGGGGAGGTACGGAAAGTGGTGAGCTGGTATTATTCAAAGGGAACGATATAGGCAATGGTACAGATGCCATAACCGCAAGTTATTCGGGACCTGACAGAATAAGACATATTGCTGCTGCCCATTTATTCCAGACTTATACAACAGTATTATCAGGCTCGGTAGAGAGTGTTTGTACAAGCTCTGCTTTGAAGAACTTATTCAGCATAGCTTCAAACAGGGTCATAAGCTATGTTCAGTTACAATCTACCATAGCAAGTGGCGTTGCTCCGTTTATTGTGGCAAGCAATACGGTTGTAAGTAACCTTAACGCGGATTTACTTGACGGGCAACATCTGTCCGACCTTGACGGAAGATATGTCAATGTAACCGGAGATACTATGACAGGTGATTTGACAATGAATAATACCAAAGGATTCAATATAGGTTCGGGAACAAGAGTGGCTAAAAATTCGGGCGTTTGGATTCACGGTGGTGGTGATACAGCTTCTTCAACCGATGCGAACTTACGTTTTGCATCATGGTATGGAATTGGTTGGTATCCTACAATCGGCGGACAAACCGTTGCACAAGGGGAAAACGCCATGTGGTTGAATGTTAGAACAGGAGTTCTTAATGTTGCAGGTGGTATTAAAGAAAGTACAATATGCATCGGAAGAGTTAATAGTGCAGGCAATTATGATGCTGCATATAATGGAGAGATAAACAGATATGACCACCATTTGTTTTTACAGCACCATTCGGGAAAAAATCTGATTATGTGTACTGGTGGAGGATTGGCAGGTATCGGTACTAACTCTCCGGGCGAAAAATTACATGTTGCAGGTAACACTAGAACTGACGGATATTTCAGGTCTACTGTAGGTACAGGCACACAGCCTTACCAATGTTCTTCTACTACATTGAATACCAATTTAAATGCGGACTTGTTGGATAATTGGCATATAATGGATATACCTAGAAATTATAATTCCACCGCTACTTATTCATTACAGTTCGCTCTAGGTGGTACTGATAATAATTGGAAAAAGATATTTGCTTGTTCTGAATCGGGAGCCGGACCGTATAGGTCAGTAACGGTTTGGGGAAGGATATGGTACGCCTATGGAAATCATGCACAGGATGAAGTCAGAAGTTATCACTTCTGTGCCATTTTCCAAATGAGAAGTGCTCCTTCTGCTTCTGACAGCAATGTAGGAAATATTTCAAATTCAGCACGTCTTTATCTTCCTACATTCGCAAAAGGAATGGATAATATCCGTCTTGTACGTGTAGGAACAAACAATTTTGAATTGCAGGTGCGCCAGATTGGTTCATACAACAATGGGTACATACAATACCAATATTGGGCTAACGGTGCTAACGTTTCCGCATGGAGAGGATTGCAATCCACATCCAACACGTCTGTGGCTGTATCGGCTGGAGGTGCTTCCACGCTGACTGACAGTAGGGCTTCTAGTGCGGATGTATGGACTACTGCAAGAACGTTCTATATACAGGATTACCATTCTGCCAATACTGGAGCAGGAGTTAGTGTAAACGGAGGTTCAAACTGTTATTTGAAGTTACCGAGCACAACTAGATTTTCCCGTATTGATTTTTCCATACCAAATGCGAATATCCGGCATAGTGGGAACGACAATGGAAATGAGGTTGGAAGTTCGACCTTATCAAATCTTGTCATAGATTCATGGTATGGCGTTTCATTTACTACTACTTGTTCTAGCACGTATCAGAACAAGATAGCCATGTCAGTGAACTGCCGTACAGGGCGTGTCACAGCGAACAATTTCCATGCTGCAACTAATATTACAGCAAACGGAGCAATTACAGCCAAGGCATCCTCTTCCGATATAAGGTTGAAAACCGATATTCAGGGTTATGATGCTATGGGTATTATCCGTAAATTCCGGAGTGTGAAGTATCACTGGAACGCTATTGCCAAGGAAAATTCCGAAGTGTTCAACCATGATAACTGGAATTACGGTCTTATCGCACAGGATTTGCTTTCCGGCGGTTACACCCAGTGGGTAAAGGATATATTCAATGATTATTATACCATAGACTATGAAAGACTTATCCCTGTTGTGTGGAAAGGTTTGCAAGAAGTTGATGATGAAGTCACAAAACTGAAAAGAGAAGTAGCTCGACTCAATAAGAGAGTTAAGGAGCTTGAAAAATCCCTGTGTGCATAAACAGGGATTGCTTTTTGCACTTTTTGGATAATATTGTTATATTTGGAACAAATAAAAACCATTATATGAAAAAGATAATTATTTGGCTGGCAAAAGTATTCCATGTGGAACTTCCCAAAGCGGAAGTAATTAAGGAATATAAATGGATTCCCCTGGATGGTAAAATTACTGGGAATGTTGTCATTGAGGGAGATGTATTGATTAAGGGAAATGTAGAGGTTACGGGTAATCTTACCGCTACCGGATATATTACCGCAAGGGGTTCGGATTCTGAAATAATTGCGCTTTATGAAGGGAATGTTTAATTTCGGGCTTCTTGGTATAAGAAGATTAAAGAAGAAGGGGTATTCTCCCCAACCCCCTGCTAATGATAAGTTTACATATAGTTTACCATTAAAATTAGACTAAATATGGGACATTCTAATGGAAAAATAACTGCACCTGTTGGCATTGATGCTGACATAGCACCTGTTTTGGGTGTAGGAAGTTATGATTTGGGGTACTTATGCTCCAATGCTCATGGAAAGATAAATCCGTGGGCACGGTACAAGCCTGTACGTTAC
>OLJF01001911.1_pt1 | contig 11422 bp, 10 predicted proteins | sample 1609751 | NCBI WGS metagenome assembly OLJF01 (sample SAMEA4350171, study PRJEB24818) | metagenome | biome: human; feature: gut; material: faeces | place: Denmark | collected 2013-09
TACTGGTTCCGAAGGAGATCACAAGGGCGATGGCCGCCACAAGGATCACTTCCAGCAGGTATTGCAGCAGCACCGAGCCTTTGGAAATGCCCATGGCCAGATAGACGCCGGTTTCATGGATTCGCCCACGGAGCCGCAGCGTCAGGAACAGGGCCAGCACCAGGAAACATATCACCGATACCACCGCAATGGCGATAAAGACGATGTTCTGCAAGCCCTCCAGGGATTCCTTGGCGTTCTGATAGTCATTGTCATAGCGGGTCAGGGTGCAGTTCTCCCAATCCACGCCATCCAGTTCCTGCACATCGGTCATAATGCGCTCTAACTCGTCCGGGTCGTTCACATAGAAATCCCCGTACTGGACATTGGTGGTTCCCTCGGTGCCGTAGAGCAGGAAAGAGGCGGTGGAGAGGTCGGTAAATACGATGTTGTCGTAAAGGTCATAGGACGGGGCCATGCCGATGGAATCCTGTTCTTCCGTATTGGTGAAGATCCCGGCCACCGTCACGGGGATGGTCTTATCTTTGTCCTCCACATTCCCCAGCAGCATGGTGTCGCCCACAGACAGGCCATTGCGCTGGGCAAACTTCTCATGGATCAGCACCTGGCTGCCTGTTTCGGTGGTGATGGAGTTGCCCTCCACCATCTCAAAGCCGCCATCGGTGAAATAGCTGTCCTCCTGGGAGTTGGAGTTGGCCACCACCCGTCCGGCGTTCTCATAGCCCTCCGGCACCTGGGCAGCACCCTCGGTGTTGATCTCCAGAAGGTTCCCGTCTGCGTCAAAGTAAGTAGCGTAGGTATAGGAGCGCAGGGTGTACCTGCCGCTCAAACCATCCACATCAAGAATCTGGCTCACCGTATCCTCCGGGATGCCGTTTTCCAGTGTCTTGGCGTTGATGGTGAAATAGCCCAGCAGGGCTTTTTTGATATTGGCGTTGGCCGTTTCCGTGGCCGATTGGATGGAAAGGCAGGTCAGCATTAACGTAGCCATGACCAGCAGAAATGCCAGCAGCGTAAGGGTCTTGCCCTTTTTGCGGATGGAATACAGGCAGGCCCGTTTGCACAGGTTCATGTCACAGCCACCTCATTTCCTTTTTGTAAAACCAGTGGGTTCACTTGTGTACCTCCTAACGTAGTTTTTCGCCGGGGCTGTTTCCCGCTCCGGTGGTGTCCCGTCTGCCGGGAACACTTTTATGGTACACTACGAAGGTGGAGTTGAGGTGGAGTTGAGGAGTAGTTTTGATGGAGTTGGCGGTAGGGCGCAAAAAAGCCGGGGAATTTTCAAAAAGAAATTTCCCCGGCCATATAACATAGACAGTATCAATTTTGCGGAATGAATATATAACTCTTCTGTCTACTATACTATAAAAACAATGTTCGTTCTAAGTCACTGTCTCTGGTTCCGGGGCAAAGAAGAATAGACTACAAGAAAACTTTCCGAATCCAGCATAGCTAATTCCTCTTGTTGCCACTGTCGCATTAGTTTTCCAAAGCATCTTTTAATTTTTGAAAGGATTCTTCACTAATTACATGTTCAATCCGGCAGGCATCGGCTTCCGCAACTTCAGGTGTGACACCTGCCGCTACAAGTCGCTCTGTAAAAAAGCAATGCCGTTCATAAATTCTTTCAGCGACCTCCCGCCCAATATCGGTCAAGTGAAGCAAGTGATTTTCGTCCATTGTGAGAAAGCCACCATTTTTCAAGGTAGTGACCGCCACACAAACACTCGGTTTTGATACTCCTATGTGCCGGGCCACATCTACGGAGCGTACCATACCGAGTTTCTTTTGGAGAACAAGGATGGCTTCCAGGTAGTCCTCCCCCGACGCATGAAGTTTCATGTTGCGGTTCTCCCTCAAATTATCAGGCAATGCTCCAGCCCTCTGCCTGCTCACGGATTGTAATGAAACGGCGATAAAGTCCTTCCTGCTGAACAAGCTGCTGATGTGTTCCTTTCTGAACAACTTGACCTTTATCCACCACTAAAATCTGGTCAGCGTGTTCAATCGTTGCCAGACGGTGAGCGATAACGATAACCGTTTTTCCAATGGTCAATTCACTGATTGCCTGCTGGATCAGATGCTCATTTTCGGGGTCAATACTTGCTGTTGCCTCATCAAGAATTACAATGTTGGCATTTTTCAAAATGGCGCGGGCAATAGAAATGCGCTGTTTTTCTCCGCCAGACAGCGTAGAGCCACCCTCGCCGATTACCGTTTCATATCCATCGGGAAGAGCCATAATGAAGTCGTGGCACCGAGCCTTTTTCGCAGCTTCTATAATTTCTTCCTGCGTTGCACTTGGATTGCCGAAACGGATGTTGTTTTCAATGGTATCGTGGAACAGATAGACCTTTTGAAAGACCATCGAGATATTGCGGAGCAAACTGTCACAGGTCATGTTCCGCACATCCTCACCGCCTACTGTGACCTCGCCGCTGTCCACATCATAGAAACGGGCAATCAGATTGCAAATCGTGGTCTTGCCGCTGCCAGATGGCCCTACAATGGCCGTAGTGCTGCCCTGGGGGATGGAAAAGCTGATATTCCGCAAAACAGGAACTTTATCGTAGGAGAATGTCACATCACGGAAAGCAATGTCTGTGTTCTGCAAAGAAATATCTTCCCCGTCTTTGTCTATAATGTCAGCGTGTTCAATGCCGTCCAGTTTATCCAGCGTAGCATCAATGACCTCCAGCACATGGGCGGCATTGTTCATTGCTTCCACACTTCCAAAGATCATAAAGGAGAACATATCCAGCATGAGCATGGTAGGAAGTTCCATACTGCCGTTATAGGTCAGCAGAGCGGCCACGGCTACAATGGCAATGGAGGCGGCTTTCAGCGAAAACAGGTGCAGGCAGTTGAAGGGCATATATTCCACTTCAATTTTGATGTTGATTTTCTTGCTGTCGTTGTATGCTTTGCGGATACCGGCAATAGACACGCCTTCCTGCTTAAAGGCTTTCACCACCTGCATCCCTCGCAGATACTCGATGGAACTTTCCACCATATCGTCCTGTGCCTTTTGATGGATAGGCGCGTTTTGGTGGCTGCGTGCCTCTAACAGATGGAGGAATAGGGCAGACAGAAGGACACCAGCCAGAGCAATTCCTCCCGCCATAGGACTATAAAATGCAAGGAACAATATCAGGACGATAACGGTGATATAGCCATTCACAACAGTGTTGACCATATTCATGGCGAACATTTCCATAAACGAGAGGTCGGTTGTGGCCGCTGCGGACAGTTCTCCCATATTGTTCTTACTGAAAAATCCCAGCGACACCCGTTTCAAAATATCTCCCAACCGTATCCTCTCGTCAGCGGTTGCTTCATAACCGACACTTTCCTGCGTGATGGCTCTAAGATAAGAGAACAGGTACCGGCCCAATATAGCTAAAATCATGGCCCCCAGCATGATCCAGATATCCCGGCCCTCCAATGGCCTGACGCCACCCCAGTCATCCAGAACAGCACCCAGCCCCTTCGCTGCCAGCATAATAGGAATCGCGGTAAAAATGCTGTGAATGAAAGCGTAGACAAATCCGATGTAAATGCGTCGTTTATATTTCCCTGTCCATTGAATCAGTCGATTTACAATCCGAAACATATCAGTTACCCCCTTTCCCGGAACCGGCAGACCAGTTCTGCGCTCCAATATGCGCCTCCCACATATCCCGATAGAGAGCATCGCCATCTAAAAGCTGCTGATGAGTGCCTGTGTTTTCAACCTGCCCGTTTTGCAGGACGATAATCTGATCGGCATTTTTGATGGTGGACAGACGATGGGCGATGACAAGCAAAGTTTTCCCTTTTGTCAAAGCAGCAATGGACTGCTGGATTTTTTCTTCGTTCTCCTGATCAGTGAACGCAGTTGCCTCGTCCAAAATCACGATAGGGGCATTTTTCAAAATCATGCGGGCAATGGAGATGCGCTGTTTCTCGCCACCTGAAAGCCGGTTTCCCGCATCTCCGGCCATCGTGTCATAGCCATTGTCCAATTTCTGTATAAATTCATCACAGCAGGCGGCTTTTGCTGCCGCATATACTTCTTCGTCCGTAGCATCAGGGTTTCCCAGCCGGATATTTTCCTTGATGGAGCAGTTGAACAGGAAGTTATCCTGTGTAACAAAGCTGACAATATCGGCAAGTTGGGCCAGCGGCATACTGCGAATGTCCACACCGCCAATGGTGATTTTTCCATCGTTCACATCCCAAAAGCGGGCAATCAAGCGGGCAACGGTGGACTTGCCTCCACCGGACGGGCCGACAAGCGCCGTAAACTTTCCCTCCGGGATTTTCAGATTGATATGGGAAAGCACCTGTTTACCGCTCTCTTTATCATAAGAGAACGAAACATCCTGAAGCTGGATGTCCTTGGACTGCACCTCCACTGATTTTCCAGTATCGGGCAGTTCTTCCACATGGAGCAGCTTGTCTACATCATGTACGGCATACTCAACCGTTTTCGTTTCATTGACATAGGTGGTAAAGTTCATCAGCGGACCTACAATCCCCAGCGAGAGGATCAGGCACATAACAAGATCCTGCGGGGCCAGGCTTTCGGTCCAGTAGAGATACATGCCAATCGGGAGCGTTCCCAGGAAGGTGGAAGGCAATACCGCAGAAATAAAGTTCATCAACTTCCAGGTGCTTTGATACCATTTGAGGGTGTAGTCCTTGAAAGATTTAACCGCCTTTGTGAATTTTTCATAGGAACTGGAGGACTGATTAAACGCCTTGATAACTTCAATGCCCTCTACATACTCTACAATCACGCCGTTCACATAGTTGTTGGACTCCATGTAATCGGCATAGAGCTTGTTAAAATTCTTCATCATCATAGCAAAAGCAATCAGAACGAAAGGCAGTGTGACCAGCATCGCCAGCGCCATACGCCAGTCGATGCAAACCAGATAAACAAAGACTGCCACAGGGAGCAGCAGGTTGGAGATACACTCTGGAATCATGTGGGCCAGCGGCAGCTCAATCGTTTCCACCCGATCTACCAATACATTTTTCAGTTTACCCACAGACTCTCCGATGACTGTCCCCAGCGGCGCTTTCATCAGCCGCTGGGCAAGAGCCAAACGAATATTCTCCAAAATGGTATAGGCGGATATGTGGGACAGGCTCGTTGAAATACCATAGAGCAAGAAGCGTATCGCATAAGCGCCAAGTCCGATCCAGCACCATTTCCAAACCTCTGCCATCACAGGTGAACCGCCGATAAAGAGCGTGATAATTTGGTAAACACTCCAATAGGGTATCAGTCCGGCAACCACACTGATGATCGCACATAAGACGGACAGGACAATCTTGCCCCGGCACTGTGAAGCAAAGGAAAACACAATAGAAATCCAGCTTTTCTGCTTCATTTCCTTTCCTCCTTAAGCAAAATAATAGAGAGTATCAATCGACTTGATACTCTCTAAGTATTGCAGATATTCATGTTGCCCGCCACTCTGCCCAGCCGGATTTTACTCCGTTTAGATTTTTATTTTTCGATATTCCAGCGGCGTTTTTCCCTTTACCTTCTTGAACGCCTCAGAAAACTTGCTGGTGTTCGTATAACCAACTTTTCCGGCAATCACCGTAATCGGTTCATCCGTCTGTGTCAAAAGAGAAGCTGCCAGGTCCATACGATAATTCCGCATATAGGTATAAATAGCGGTGCCATATACGCCCTTAAAGCACTGCTTCAGAGCAGAGGTGGAAATATCGAACTTTTCAGAAAGCTCCTCCATTGTGAAATGGTGCTCCGGCTCATTTGTCATAAACGACATGATCGCCTTGACTTTCTCTACCTGTGTTTTATAAAAATAGGGGCGTTCCACACCTAAGACAGTAGGGTCTACCGTCCTGAGCGTGACCAACAATTCCAGGATCTTTACCCGGAGATATTCCAGCCGGATATTATCAGGCACTTGGTACAGTTCTGAGATTACATGATCGGGGACGGAGTTTCCATGCATGATGAAAGGGCGTGCTTTCAAGGCAAATTGTTGCTCAATCTGTTCCAGGTCAATGGAAAACAGAGGCAGGAGATCACCCAATCCCTCTACCGCTTCGGGAACAGAAATCGTAATTGTGATCCCGTGGTAATGGCTTACGGGAAAGCTGCAATGATTGTTTTCAGTAACCGAACTATCCAGCATAATATCCCCGGACGCAAGATAAAGATAAGCGCCGTTGCTGACCTCCCACTCAATGCGGCCCTCTCTGCAATGATGAATGGAGATATTGTGAGTGTTGTCAAAGCGCCTTGGCGGGCAACTGGCCATATGAAAATCATTATACATGACACCTATTCCGGGATATACTTCATAATAGGTTGCAGTTCCGTCTCCTGTTTCATTTTTCATTTGGTAGACCGAGCAGGATTCATCCCGGCAGAGCAAATTCATATTTTGCTGCGAGAAAAACAGGTCGCTTCTGTTCAAACTGAAATCACCTCGATTCTATAAAAAAATTTTGGAGGCGCTGGAGCCCTGCGGCATCCAGTGCATATTGTTCCTGTACCATACCATGCTCCAAATGCAGAACATGAGTACAGCAACTGACGATCAGCTCATAATCATGGGTGATGACAAGAGATGTCTTTCCCATTTTCTGTATCGTCACAAGTTCATCAGCCACTTCTTTCATGTGCTGTAAATCCAGACCGCTGGTAGGTTCATCCAGCACTAAAATCTTACGCTCGGAAACAAGAGCGGTAGCAATCGCCACCCGCTGCTTCTGACCGCCGGAGAGCGCCATGGGGTGCCGGTCCTTAAACTGCAACAAATCCAATCTGTCAAGAACCGCATCCGCCTTGTCGGGAGCTGACTCCGCCATGCTGATGAGCATTTCTTCCTCTGTGCTTTCCGTAAACAGCTGATGGTTCACATCCTGCATGACCATATAACACAGGGACAGCCTCTGTTTTCTATTATACGTTTTCCCATCCACTTTCACAATGCCCTTACAGTGTTTCTCCAATCCGCAGAGACACCGGGCCAAGGTGGATTTTCCGGCACCGTTATGGCCGATCACTGCGATAATACCCGCCTGCGGCAACGAAAGTCTATCAATATCCAGCGCATCCCTTTGCTTTGTATAAGCAAAATGAAAGTTCTCACATTCGATAGAACCACTGCTTGCAACAGGATGTGCTGTCACAGGGAACACACCCAGGTCGAAAGGCCGCAATCCCATTTCTGCCTGTTGCGCTGCGGACAGTTTCAAGGCGTCCGAAGCCAGATGATCTTTTTCGATTTTTCCGTTTTTCAAATAGATAACACGGTCTATCAGCTCTTTCAGATAATAGAGCCGATGTTCCGCAATAATAATGGTTTTCCCTTGCTGTTTCCAAATCTGGATCATCCAGCGCAGATCTTTTGTGGCTGACATATCCAGATTAGAAGATGGTTCATCCAGGACAATGATGGGCGGATCACTGACCGATACAGAAGCGCAGGCGATTTTCTGCTTTTCTCCGCCGGAAAGAGAAAAGATATTTTTCCCCAGCAGGTTCTCCATCCCAAACTGCTCCGCAGTCGATGTCACCCGCTGAATGATTTTTTCTTCAGGCAAGCCCTGATTTTCACACCCAAAGGCCAGTTCGCTGGTAGAGTCCACCGTAAAAAACTGCGTGCGGGGATTTTGAAAAACGCTACCCACATATTTCGCTGTTTCATAGAGTGGAAGTCTGCTAATGTTCTTGCCATCCAGCAGGACTTCGCCGCTTAACTCGCCCTCATAATAATTCGGGATCAGCCCATTCACCAATCGGGTCAGAGTTGTTTTTCCGCAGCCAGATTGCCCACACAAAAGGATAGCTTGCCCGTCCGGGATGATTAAGTCAATGTTTACAAGCCCACCGGCATCCGTTCCCCCGGCATATCGAAAATTGATATTGCGAAGTTCAATCATAGACTCCTTCCTCCTAACAAATAAAGAAACCGACCCAACAGGGTATCGCCAGCAGGAAGAAGAAAATGTCCAAAGGCCCAAAGCCAATTTTGCAAATATTTGTCCGTTTCTGCGGCGCTCCAAGCCCTCGCGTAAGAGCCGCCGCAGACAGTTCTTCTCCGATTTTGGCAATCGACATCATCAGAGGAACCACCCGGTATTCCAGCATCTTCATGGGACTGCGGAGAGTAGTGATGCCGCGCATCTTCATGGCATCCCGTATAGCCGCATATTCCTCTTTGACTGTGGGAAAAAATCGGAATACCACCGACATAGGGATCACGATTTTTTGTGGAATGTGCATCTTCTCCATCGCAGCAACAAATTCACTGACCGTTGTCGTACTCACCAGATAATATCCCATGATAAATCCGGGGAGCATGTGCGTATAGATCCCGACTGCGGCTCCCAAGATAAAATTCCATGTGCCCGTGAGCAGCGGTAATACCGTTAATTCCAACGCAAACAAAATAGCGTATGTAACTGCAAATCTGGCTGCGGCCCCCCATTTTCTTGAAAGGAGCAGGAATACAATCGGGCACGCCATGAGGCACGGGCGAACCAGGTTCATAAATCCGCCCGTGCCGCCGGTAATCATAATGGTGCTGACAGTTACAGTCAAAAACAGTTTTGTCCTCGGATCGGTGGGAATAACAGATTTGTTTTCAAATTTTAGCGTTGTGACCGCCGCATCCATCAGGCAATCCCCGCCTTTTCAAAATGCTTTTTCAACACGGCCTTGCCAAGAAGTGCCCCAAAAATGCCACCGATAAAGGTTACAACGAATAAAACAGGGAACATCCAATTTGGAGTGTAGGACATAAGCGTATCTACATATTCCTGTCCGTAACTGCTTACAAGCGAAGCAAAGAACTCTGTGCGGGTGAGGAACATCCGGCTCACATAACCCATGATCCAAAGGGAAAACACACCATTGGCAAGGAATGTGCATTTCCAGCTTTGATATTTTCCGGCTCTTAAAATCAAATCGCTTGCAATGCCAAAAATAATCCCAGCAACCAGCACCAAAATTCCGCTACCCATGATTAAATTCAGTAAGCCAAGGATAATGCCGGTCAGTGATACCATGCCAAACTTCTTGACCTTTGTTAAGTACAGCATAAAGGGAATACCGCACAGGATGGGGCACACCAGTCCAAGCAACGGGATAAAGATAGGGATATATCCCAGCATCATACCCGCAAAGAAAATGACAAAATAGATAGCTGTAAAAACACCCACATTGATTAAGTCTTTCGCCTGCAGTTTCTTACTTTCTACTTTCACGCTCTATATACCTCCACTTCGGTTAGATTGCGCTAACCCCTTTCGTAAAAAAATCGCGAAACGGGATTTCGCATGATTAAATCCTATCATAATACCAATAGTTCTCACCACTCTGAATAGTTTCAAAATGCTCCATTTGGTTTTTAAATACAAAATAGAGCTATTGCTGCTCATGGCAAAATAGCTCCATCACTTACATGTATAAGCTGTATCAAAAAGGCACACATTACTTACAGATACAAATCAGCTTCTAGGATTCTGGCAAGTGTAATCTCTTTCAGCACCCGTTCCAACATACAATCCACCTTTCTATACTCATTCTTTAACATGAGCATCTCCTTCGATACTTCATCCGATGGTACTCCGCAAATTTCCCCGGTCTTGATAATTCCTTCCATTCCCAAAATTACATCATATAAGCTGATTTCTTCCGGTGCTTTATCCAATGCCAGCCCTCCAGACGAACCATGGGCGGCCCGGATAAACCCGGCCGCCCTTAGCTTCGCACTGATCTGAAGCAGATAGCGATGAGATACGCCGATAGCTGCTGCCAGCTTCGAGGAGGATACGGTCTTTCCTGCTTTGGCCAGATACAGCAGCATCTGTATGGCATAGTCTGTAGAACGGTTCAACTGCATTGACACTCTCCTCCTCTGCTTTTCTTATAGTCCATTGCTTTCACTTTCGCTTTGGTATTTTTCTTTCAGCCGGCGGAAGGTTTCATCGCTGATCGCATGCTCGATACGGCAGGCATCTGCCTCTGCAGTTTTGGGATCAACGCCGGCTTCTATCAAACGATCTGTAAAAAAGCGGTGCCGCTCATAAATCTTTCCGGCAATCTCATTTCCTACCTCCGTCAGGTGCAGAAAATGATCTTCATCCATAATGAGAAAACCGCCTTCCTGCAGAACTGCCACTGCATGGCAGACACTGGGCTTTGATACACCCATGTGCCGGGCTACATCCACGGAGCGCACCATACCAAGTTTCTTTTGGAGAACAAGGATGGTTTCCAGGTAGTCCTCCCCGGACGCATGAAGTTTCATTAAGACCTCCCTTCGCTATTAGGCCAGGCTCCAACCGGCAGCGTTTTTTCGGATATTGACAAAGTCCTGATAAATACCGGGCTGCTCCAGAAGTTCCTCATGGGTGCCATGCTGTGCGATTTGGCCGTTGTTAATTACCAGGATTTGATCGGCGTTCTGTATGGTATTTAAGCGATGGGCAATCACCAGTAGGGTCTTACCTTTTACCAGCTCAGAAATGGCCTCCTGAATATAGCTTTCATTGTCGGTGTCTACACTTGCAGTAGCCTCATCCAAAATGACGATGGGTGCATCCTTCAAAATGCAGCGTGCAATCGAAATTCGCTGTTTCTCGCCGCCGGAAAGGGTAGCGCCTCCTTCACCCACCACAGTCTGGAACCCGTCAGGCAGAGCGCTAATGAAATCATAGCAACGGGCTTTCTTTGCCGCCTCATAGACTTCTTCCTCCGTGGCATCCGGTTTTCCCATGCTGATGTTGTTATAGATAGTATCCTGGAACAAGTACACGCGCTGGAATACCATACTGATCTGATCCATCAGCTCCGACAGGGGTACATTCCGAATATCTACACCTCTAATTGTCACACTGCCGGATTTTACATCCCACAACCGGGCCAACAAATTTGCAATGGTGGATTTGCCGCCACCGGAAGGGCCAACCAATGCCGTCATGGAATTTTTCTTCATAGCAAAGCTAATATGATGCAGCACTTCTTTGTCCTGATAAGCAAAGGCAACATCATTAAACTGCACTTCTGGCTGACCGGGCTGTGCCTGAGCTGGCAGGTGTTGTTTGCCAGTGTCGGGAAGTTCCGGCTCATCCAATACCGCTTCAATGCGGTCCAATGCTGCGTTCATCACGGTCAATCGGGATGCCTCACCGTAGAGTGCTTTCAGCGGTCCAAACAAATCAAATACGAACAACAGCACGCCAAGGACATAAGCCAGGGAAAGGCCGCCATTCTGTTCCAGAAAGATTGCCAGCCCGAAGATTGCCGCAATACCAATGCCATAAAGGATATTCAGCCCCATGGTCCAGGGGGTCATTTTTCTCTCAAAGGCAAGGGATGTATTTCTGGACCGTTTGAAATTCCCAGTTAATTCTTCCGACTTCTCACCCAACAGGTTATAAC
>OLJF01001915.1_pt1 | contig 11415 bp, 5 predicted proteins | sample 1609751 | NCBI WGS metagenome assembly OLJF01 (sample SAMEA4350171, study PRJEB24818) | metagenome | biome: human; feature: gut; material: faeces | place: Denmark | collected 2013-09
CTGTTTGGCCTTGTCGATGGCGGACTGGACAGAGCTGTTATCCACTGCCGCGTTGCCGTTTTTATCCGGCTGTATGGGTTTGGTTTCACCGGTGACAGGGGCTTGAGGCTTGTCCTCCGGCTGGTTGGTGTTATCATTGCTTCCGGAACCGTTAGAACCGCCGGAGGATGAGCCTCCACCGCCGCCCGAACCACCAGAGGAGGAACCGCCGTCGCTGGAAGATTGCTTGGAAACAGTCAACGTTCCAGAAACATAGGTGATCTCATAGTTGTCATTTGACAGCGTACCAGTGATGTTGATTGCGATTTCTCCGGCTTTGCTCATATCCGGTGTCTGCTCGTAAGTCAATGTTACAGTGCCGCTCAGGGTGTCTGCACCAACCAGACCTTCCACCTTGTAATCCTTATCTGCTTTAGGGCTGCTCAGATCGGGCGCGGTGCTGCCAGTGTAGGCGCTCTTATCAAGTGCCGTAACGGTAACTGACTTTTTCGCTACGGTCACAGTCACGTTCTGCTCTGCCACATTTGCGTACTCTGCATTTCCCTGAACCTTGTACCAAACGGTGTATTCTCCGGCATTTTTCGCTGTGGGGAGCTGCTCACTCCACTCAGAATCGTCAAGCCGGTAGAGCATCGTGCCGCCAGTGGTCTTGCCTGCTGTAACCAGAGCCTGTTCTGCACCATTGTAGGTCAGTGTATTGACCGTAGGTGCCGTAACAGTGGAGACAAGCTTGTTGGTCGCATTGACATTGACGGTCAGCGTGATGTCCTCATAGTTTGTGCTCTTGATTACCACGGTCACTGTACCCACAGAGCCGGTGGTTTCCACGTCATTTTTCTGAATCGGCAGGGTCAGCTCGCCGTTTTCCACCTTCGCGCCGCTGGTGTAGTAGCCGTCATTGAGTTTGATCTCACCCAGCTCATAGGTGGGTGCACCGTACTCTTTGGGCGTTTCCAGCTTGGGCAGGGCGGGGAGCGTCACAGTGTAGGTCTTTTCGTGGCCGTTTACAATGGTAAGCGCAGTTTCCTTGACGAAGTCAGGCGCAGCGGCCTTGATGATGCTGCCAGTCGTGGTGAAGCTGCTCTGCTCCAGGGCGTAATTCTTCGCGGTCTGCCCCATCAAGGTCACTGTGGCGGTGACGTTCTTGCCGCTGCCCACACTGGCATCGTCAAAGTTGGCGGTGACGGTGTAGTCTGTGCCTCGGTTCAAGGTCACTTTGTCGAAGGTCACGCTGGAGATGTCCGCGTTTGTCGTGCCATCATAGGGCTTGGACGCAGCCGTTACCCCAGAGAGCGTCAGCGGCTTCTTCCCAATGCGGACCGCCACGCTGGCGGGTGTGGTATCGTTGTGGTTTTCATCGCCAATCACCCGATACCACACGGTATATGCTCCGGCATCGGTGCCGGCAGGGATGACCTGGCTGTATGTGCCGTTCTCGGTCAGGCTGTACTGCATGGTGCCATAGTCCGTCACGCTGCCCGCGGTAATCAGCGCCTGCTCCTGGCCGGTATAGGTCAGGTTTTCCTGCGCCGTGGGAGGCGTGATGCGGCTTGCGCTGATGTCAGCCTTTTGTACCGTCACAACAATATCCTGGCTCATCTTCTCGTAACCGTCGCAGGTGGCGGAAAAGCGGAAGGTATGATTGCCTGCGGACAGCTTTAGCGCAGAAAGATCAAATTGATTCTTTGTTGTCGCACTGCCGACCGCTGTGGCCTTGCCGTCCTCCACCTTGTACCACTGGAAGCTTACAGCGCCTGTGCCGGTTTCCTTCTTTACATTGACAAGAAGTGTCCCCGCACCGCCATAAGTCATGCTCATCTCGGTGGGATAGTTCATGCTCTTGATGGGGATCTTGGCCATAGAAACATTGGTCAGCTCCGTACTGCTAAGGTCGCTGATCCAGGTACTGCCGCTCTTAAACACGTAACCCTCCGGCAGCAGGGATGCCAGCGTGACATCTCCGGTGACGGTCAGCTTTGCCGCCGTCTTACCGTTCAGATTCAGCTTGAGCGGGCTGTTGATGGTAATCTCGTCTGCATTTGCCAGCAGCTTCACCGTACCGCCGTCGGCTGCGGCGATAGCCGCGTCTACCGTCCGATGGTAGGAAGTGCTGCCGTCCGTCTTTGTTACCTCAGCGGCATAGCCGCAGTATGGGCAAACATTCCCGCCGGAAGGGTCATCCGGGTGGCTGCACTCCACAACAGTGACGACAGTATTCGCATTCATCTCTGACAGCTTGACCCATGCGCCGTCTTGCTTCTGATAGGCATAGCCCGCTGCCAGCAGGGACTGGTAATCTGCGCCATTCTCGATTTTGATGCTGTCAAAGGAGCCGCCGGACAGGATCACACGAATACCGCTATTATATCCCAATTTCAGCAGATCCGCGCTACCGCCGGACATGGTCAGCGTTCCCTCCGTGTAGATGCCGCCGGTGAATGTGCCGCTCGTTACCACGGCTTCGTTCCCGGTAAGGATGAAAAGCCCAAATCCACGGACGCCAGTTCCGCCGCCTACGCTTCCCTCCAGGGTGACATTGTCCAGCGTCAGCTTTGCGCCTGTGTGGTCAAATTTTCCAACTTCCACCGCATTAGCGGACTTGGAGACACAGGTGCTTTGCACCTTGCCGTTTGTTATGGCTACATTGGAGCCGAGGATACGTAGAGGCGCCTCCTCACGGGATTTGCTCAGGGTGGATCCATTCAAGTTCAGTATAATATTTTTGCTGATTTCGATAGGCTCTGGGTTCTCGATGGTCAAAGGCCCCCGCAGCGTGATAGTGTCACCGTCCTGCGCGGCATTCAGCGCGTTTTCCAGACTGGTGTATCGCTTGCCGCCGGTTTCAAATGCCTCCACCAGCGCATGGCAGAAGGTGCAGTAACCATCCTTGTCCACCTTGCCCACATGGTCGCAGATTCTGCCGCAGGCACATTTGCCGTTCTGATATTGGCAGGTATGCGCGACCACTTTGACGCTTCTACTCTTGATGCTTACATCGGAAACATTCAAAATTTCACTGTCATCAGCATCTGCAAAGGCATATCCATCCGCCAGCAGAGCCAGAGCCTGCTCACCAGCTTCTACATCGATTCCATATTGGAACGTGCCGCCCTGGAGCTGGGTTTTCCCGTGGAATTTCACCAGTTGCTCAAACACGCAGTTGCCCTTTACCGTCAGGGTAAAATAGGTAGAAAAGACCTCCTGATCTGTTTTAACGCTGTCTAATATCAACACCGTGGGGGCGCTGGTGGCAATGTCATTTATCGTGCCGTTTTGGATGGTAACGCTCTTGTACGGGAAATTTTGCAGATCCAGCAGCTTGACCTTGTGGCCCTGCAGATCCAGCGTAACGTCCCTGTTCGCCGTATCGCCGTTCCCCGCTTTCAAGGTTGCGTCAGTATCCCGCACAAAATAAGCGGTTCCGCCGGAGACCAGAATGAACCCAACCTCAGGGTTATCGCCTTCAAACGTATAGGGGATACCGTTGCGAATAAAGAGCACATCCTTGCTGCACGGTTCGCCGCACTGTTGGCATTTGCCCTCGTTGGTGTATTTTTCATGGGGGCAGGTGTTAAAGGTAACAGGGACAGTGTTTGTATCTAGGGTATAGCCCTGATAGGACAGCTTGCAGTAGACCTGGCCGCTGTACTCCCAGTTCTTGCCCGCCGTTGTGGTCAGGTCGGATGTGGTCAGGGTGATTCTATTGCTGCCGCTGCCTGTACCTGTAAATTCTTTTCCGTTCACATACCACCGATAGGTGATATTACCCTCCGAACCGCTTTCCAGTTGGGCCCTTACCCAGACATCCGCCTTAAATTGCCCATCGCCTTTCTTATAGCTGACCTGCGGCTGCGTTCTTATGGTAATGGGGTTTCTGGGCGCGGCGGCGACGGTGACCGTTGCGGTGGCGGTCGCCTTGGCAGGAGTGGCACCTGCTTCGCCGTCTGCGGTCAGCTTCAACTTGTAGCTGCCCTCCTTGACGGTGTTGTCGGCGGTCACGGTGATGGTCTGGTTGTCAGTGGATTTTTCCGCCGTCAGACCGGGGTGTGCGTCCACCCAGTCCACTTGCAGGGTTTCCTTCTTGACCCTGCTGCCGGTGACGGAGAAGGTCGCCGTCTGACTACCTAAGCTTTCCTGCAGGGTTCCCTGCTGCGCGCCGACGGTCAGGCTTGCGCGGGGCCCCATCTTGGCGATGTAGATGGTCTTGACGTCCCCTTCTCTTGTCGTATCGTCCGCTGTGCCGACCGACATATCGTCTGTTTTTGCATTCTGACTTTCCGAATACAGAATGGTCAGGCTGCTGTTGATGTTTCGGGCCTTTCCATGACTATTCGAAATCGCGCCATATTTTCCGGTGGCGTAAAGGGTTCCTCCGTTCATGGTCAGGGATGCAGTGTCAATACCCCAACCGGAATTTAGATTCAGCGTTCCATTCTCAATCACGATGGTTTTAGCGCTCAAGCCGTACAAACCGCCGTTGGTGGTTATCTTTGCCCCGTCTTTTATGGTAAGCGTCCCGCCGGCGTTTTCGTTGAAAGCGGAATCCGCAATACCATATTTCCATTTAGGAACAGTGACCGTCAGACTGCCGCTTCCCTGAATGGTCAGACTACGATAATCCATTTCCAGAGCGGAGAGCTCAGCAATATCGGAAATCGTAATGGTATTCTCGCCTTCCAGCGTGATTGTTGTGTCGCCGGTCAGTCTCACCGGGGTAGTTATGGTCCGGTTCTCCCAGGTAACATTGCCGGAGATGGTTCCATCGTCTGCCGCAGCTGCCATCAGGGGCATTGCCTGCTCTGTTCCCTTGCAGGCAGAGAGATCCGCATCTTCCGCAGAGCAGACCGGACAGTCGGGATTGGCCGCCCCCTGCTCACAGCGGGTCTCGCAGATGCACTCCGCCGGAGCATTCCCGGACACGCCAGGAACAAGCCCGCTGTCCTGAGAATTGCACTGCTCGCAGGTATACCCGCAGGGCGTCCCCTCTGTGGCCGGGATGTAGCCGCAGCTATCGTCATGCTCGCCGCGTTCATGGAGACAGCTTAATTTTTTTGTGATACAGCCGCTTTCCTCACTGCATTCATGGGTACACTCGGTCGGCTGGGTCTCCTCTACTTCAGATGAGGTCGCCGTATTTTCTGGTACGCTGCCTTCCAAAACAGGGTAACAGCTTTCGTCATGCTCATGGACACACTTCTTCACAAGGGTGTAGCAATCCTCAGTATGTTCATGTTCACAGGCTGCCCCTTCGGTTCCTTCCGTATATCCGCAGTCCTCTGTATGTTCCGGGTGATGCTCGCACAACCCCGTATGGACGGCGGACACACCCGCTTCCACCGCAGATGCCGGAACGCCCGGCATCGTAAAAATCATTGCCGCCGCCAGTAAAAATGCGGCCGGCCGTTTCCATTTCCATTTCATTTTATTCATCCTCCTCACGTTGTTCGTTCCTTCTCGTTGTTTTCTGAAGCAGCCGGGATACTGCCTCCCGCAGCTGATATTCCGTCACAGGCTTCACCAAAAAGGTGTCCGCCTGCATCCTGCGGCTTTGGGGTTCAAACTCTGCCTGGTCGCTGATCCACAGGAGAGGGACATCCCTGCTGTACCCTCGTATGCTCATGCAGAAATTCATCCCCCTGGCTCCGTCCTCCATGACCACCACAGCATCATAAGGCCCATCCCGCTGCATGGCATAGGTACAAAACACGCCGTTATCAAAGCGGTCTACTTTGCCCAGCTTCATCAGCAAAGCGGTTTCTTTTTCTTTCTGGCTATAACTGCACAGCGCAATTCGCATTTTCGCACCTCCATTTTGTGATGGGTTTTATCGCCTCATATAGCTCCTGATCGGAGCAGTCTGCCGAAAGAAACACGGGGATACGCAGGTGATATGCGATCAGGGCGAAGTTTTTATCATCGCTCCACCAGACAAGCGGTGTTTCCGGTGCCAGCCGCTTCGCCTGTATGGCCGCCTCCAGTCCCTTTGCTCCGGTCATGGCGATGACAACCGCATGGTAGCGGCTTCGCCGGAGTGCCTGGGCAAGCTGGTTCTCATTCCACAATTCGTCAATCGCAAGCTGCCCATCCCCATCAAAAAGGGAGCGCAGCCTGCTTTCAAACCATTCCACATTTCTCAGCTCCGTACAAAGTGCGATTTTCATGCTGAGCCTCCTTTCCTAAAAATAAAAAAACCAGACCTTCTCATCGGAAAGTCTGGTAGTATAATTAGAGTAGCATCTTGTCAAGAGAAATGCAACCGACTTTGTTTAAGACGCAGGTTTCCTGTTTAAGACGCAAGTTTTTTCCTGCGGTTTTATGTTATACTAATATTGGATTATTGTGCAAAGGAGATGGCACGATGCAGATTGCGATTGTGGATGACAGAGCAGAGGACAGAGCAGAACTGTCTGCCTGCCTGGAAAATTATATGAAAAAGCATCAGCTGGACTATACGCTGACAGAATTTGAGGACGGAGAGAATTTTCTGAAAGCTGCCGCCCAGGTCAATTTTCAGCTTGTCTTTATGGACATCTATATGGAGAACATGGATGGAATAGAGACCGCCAGAAGGCTGCGCCAGAAAAACAGGCTCTGTAAGATCGTTTTTCTGACCATTACAGAAGATTATGCCCGGATGGGGTACAGCCTGTCCGCCAGCTATTATCTGCTGAAGCCGCTTTCGCTCCATCAGGCAGATTTTGAAGAAGCGATGGAGCTGTGCCAGCTAAAACCGCCCTATGAAGTGATGACACTTTCGGTTATGGCTGACCGTCAAAAACTGGAACTTCCCACAGAGAAGATTCTATACATAGATTATCAAAACCGTATGACACGGATTCATACGGCGGAACGCGTGATACCGGTAAGCGGAGGTTTTCAGGAGGTCACTGCCGCATTGCAGAAGGACAAGCGTTTTTTGCCCTGCTACCGGGGCGTTCTAATCAACATGGATTATATCAGCCATGTTGACAGCCAGGCCTTCCGTTTGATAAACGGGGAGGAACTTCCGATTGCTCTCCGCAATGGAAAACAGCTGCGGGAAACCTACCGTCAGTATGTTTTCTCTGGAATGGGGCGTATCGTATGAGAATGAAACAAATACGCAGGCGTATTCTGGGGGGCTGTCTGGCCTGCCTCCTCTGCTTGACCGGCAGTATCCCTACATTTGCCGCTGGAACTGCAACCCCAGCCAACGCCGATGAAAGAAGGGAGAATCCGCCGGGTTTAGAAAACAAAGCTTCAGGGGCACTGGATAGCGGAACCCTGGAAGCACCTGAAGAAGTATCCCTCGTCCTTGTCACGGAAATACAAAAGGAAGGCGAACTGCTCTCCCTGCCGGCTTTTACCCTGCCCCTTAGAACCACACCGTCTGATGATGACCTGGAGGAAATTTATCAGCTGGCCCTTCAGTATCAGACCGTTTGCGCCACTGTAACAGCCGGTGAAGAAATCCGGCAGGAAACATTTTCTGTCGCATGGGATTTTTCGGCCATTGACCAGACCACTCCAGGCGAATATACCGCAGCAGGCCGGATTGAACTGCCGAAGGGGTATGCCTTTGGTGAAGCTGTCTTGCAGGAGCTTCAGATTTCCGTCCGGGTGGAAGAAATGCCGCCTGCTGTCATCACCTCCATAGAGCAATGGTATCCTTATACGGACGCGTTTGCGATTCAACAGGGCAGCGAAACCGAAACGCTGGAAAATTTGTTTGCCTTTTCCCCTTACTATCTGGAATGCTATGCGGAAAATGGAACCAGCTACACCGCTGTGGTGGAATGGGATTTTTCTGGTATTGATTTGAATACTGTGGGACTGTACCATGCAGCAGGAAGGCTGACTGCACCGGAAAATACCATATTTGCGGATCGTGTCGATTTCCCTGAAATTTCAATTCCTGTTTCTGTTCAGGCTCCGGGCAGCCCAGACATCAACTGCTTCCTGGTTCGCAGAGGAGGCCTTTATTTTCCCTGGGTCACACCGCCGGGGAATCTGGACAAGGTCAGTATATGGCTGTCCAAAAACAACGGTTCATGGAACCGTCTGGAAAGTGGCGTTTATGTGGGTCAGGAAATGCTCTCGATTGCTACCCGTCTGCTGATGCCGGGCAGCAGTTACCGCCTTCAGGTGGATTATGACGGCGGACAGACCGGCATCCTGTCCTTTACCTACGCAGATGAAATTGTCCTTGAAGGGTATCATGAAGGCGACCGGGATGGAGGGGATGCAGGCGGGAATCCACCCGATACCATCATTCAACCGCCTCCTGAAGATACCGACGATCAGGAAGATGGTTTTACAGACAGGCCCTCCACAAAGCCTCCAAAACCGCCTGCAACAAATGGCGGCAGAGTGGATTCCAACGATTCTGAAAAAACACCACCTGTCAGTGAAGAAAATGATCCTGCGGATCATGAACCATCCCACAAGTCTTCCGAGCCATCCTGGGAGGGAAAGGATGATTCCATAGATATCGATAAAGACGATTTCCCATCGGAACAGGCAAACGGTGATACAGAGGAAGATGCGGATTCCAAAAGCCCTGATTTTTCAGAGTTCTTCGATGAAACCACCGACCGGATTTCCGGCACGCGCTTTTTGATGATGCTGCAAACAGGGGAGCAAAGAGCCGTCTTTTCCAAACAGGGAATCACCATCAGCATACCAAAAAACGCCTTGCCGGAGGGCATCCAAAACGAAGATCAGATTGAAGTCATCATCCAAAAGGATACGGACGGCGGTTTTTCTTTTTCGTTTTCCATCAATGGAACTGTGCTCAGCTCCCTGCCGGATGTTTCTGTCACGCTGCCCTGTCCAAATGACCCGGCAGCCGGCACATGGTTCCTCTGTGATGAAAGCGGCGTGGAAATTCCCATGACCGGTTATGACGATGTAGCAAAAGCCGTCTCCTTTCAGATCAGCCATACAGGGGCATACACCATTGTGGGAAAGGAAGATGCCGTTTCCCTGGCACAGGCCGCCGACACAGAGCATAGCCGGTCGCCCATACTCCTTTTGATTCCGGCCTGTCTGCTTCTTCTGTCTGCCGGTGTGTTTTTCCTAAGGAGGAGGCGAAAATAAGATGGTATCTTCTGCGGTAAAAAAATATGCTGCCTTATGTATGGTCTGCCTGTGCTCATCCCTATTTTTTCTTGGCCTGTATCAGTTCAATAATAAATATAGCCAGAACACAATCCAGGCGGCAAATGGGATTCTGGCGCTTTCTGAGGAAGAACTTCAAAAGTCACCGGTGCGCTTTCTGGTATCCGGCTGGGCATTTTATCCTGACGCGCTTTTGACCCCGGAAGAAATACGGGATGAAAGCCATTATATGCGCTACCTTTCCATCGGAGAGCAGACCAATTTCTCCAGCCCTGCAACCCCCTCTCCCTATGGCTGCGGGACTTATCAGATGACATTCTTTCTGCCGGAACGGAAGGAAACATATGCGCTGGAAATCCCGGAAGTGTTTTCTGCTTACAACCTTTATCTGGATCATGACCTGATCCTGCAAATGGGGGAACCGGCACAGGGGACACCATTGGTTCAAAACCGCATGGTCACTTTTCATGGCGGAAAACCGATCACACTCACCATAGCGGTCAGCAACTATGACCACTTTTACGGAGGGATTGTCTATCCGCCTGCTTTCGGAACGATGCTGGCGGTCAATACAACCAGAGGAATCCGGTTTGCATTCTGCCTGTTCAGTTGTACAGTTACCTTTGTCTGTGCGCTGCTGTCCTTTTATTTCAGCCGCCGGATGAAACAGAAAAATACATTCCTGTTCGGACTGATCTGCCTTGCCATGTGCGGCCTGTCATCCTATCCTGTGCTTCATATGCTGGCTGCGGTTCCCGTATTTCCCTGGTACACGATGGAACTGTTCTGTATCTATCTGGTTATCTGGCTGATCGTAGTTCTGCAAAACCGGATATGCAGGCCGGGCTTCCTGCCTGCAGCCATCAGTAATGGGGTGGGCGCTGCCTTCCTGGTATATGCGTTTTTGTATGGCATGATGGCTTCCCATCTCTCCCTTGGAGCCATTCGCTTCTTCTCTGCATCGGTCTTTTGTTATAAGGCGGCATCTGCGCTCTATCTGCTTATCATCGCTGTGCTTGCCATTCACAGAGGAGAAAAACGGAGCAGGCCGATCTTCTATGCTGCGGCAGCCGCAACCTGCGCCTTTATATGGGATCGCCTTCTGCCGGTTTATGAGCCGGTTATCGGCGGTTGGTTTTTGGAATGGGGCAGCTTTTTCATAGCAGCAGCCATCGGTTATTCCCTCTGGCGCGATGTGGTAGAGGGGTATGGAAACAGCCTGATTTTCCAGGAAGAACGCAAGCAGGTCATCCGTCAGCTTTCTATGCAGACCGAATACAGCCGTCAGGTTTCTGAAGCAGCGGCAGAAAACAGAAGGCTGATTCACGACATCAAACACCATCTGCGCACCATAGACCGCATGGCCTCTGAACGTGGGCAGACGGAGATCTGCTCCTTCCTGTTACAGGTAGAGGAACAGGTTGCGGCATCATCGCGTCACTCCCATGTTGCGTTCTGCAAAAATCCCGTTGTAAATGCGCTGATTGAATACTACTACGGCATGGCGCAGACACAAGGGACAGAATTTCAGGTACGGCTCGATCTTCCCGATCAGATGCCGCTTACCGATGTGGAACTGTGTACGGTGCTGGGCAATCTTTTGGACAATGCCGTTGAGGCGTGCAGCCGCCAAAAGCAGGGGGTGCGCCGCATTTTCGTTGCAGGCGAAACCAGAGGCAATATGTACTTTTTGAAGATTGAAAACACTTATGACGGTCTGGCCTTTCAGGAGGGAAAAACATTCCTCTCCCGAAAGGGCGCATCCGCCGATCATGGAATCGGGCTTTCCTCTGTCCGAAAAATCATTGAAGGCCATGGCGGTGATCTCGATCTTGTCCCCGGTGAGGAATCCTTTCTTGTTGGAATTACAATACAGATGCAAAAACTGTTTTCTAAGGAGCACTCAGATAACATAGACAAGACCTAATGGACGTACTTTGCCCGGAGGGTGTGGGGTATCCCGGATTCAGGATACCGTAGGCGAGCAATGTATCGGAATATCTCTTTGGGATTTTCCGATACGCTCGTTGGGGCCACCCCAAGCCCCGGACTGGCCGCTTTTGCGTCCAGTCGAACACGCCTTACGGCGTAGGCTGTTAAGGCCGAAAGAAAATGCTCCAAAAGGGGCTGTGAAAAAACATAACACGCACTTATTCTAACCCCAAACAGACAGTTTTGCCAATACTAATGATTGTGCGAAGAGGGATAAAATCCGTTCAACTTGAAGTATACCTTGTTTCACTGGGACACAATCTTTATAAATTCCACAACAAACAGATGAAAATAAAATCAGCTGCATAGATTTGAAAATCAACA
>OLJF01001922.1_pt1 | contig 11379 bp, 10 predicted proteins | sample 1609751 | NCBI WGS metagenome assembly OLJF01 (sample SAMEA4350171, study PRJEB24818) | metagenome | biome: human; feature: gut; material: faeces | place: Denmark | collected 2013-09
GGCAGATGCTAAGCCAAAAGCGCAGATAATACTGGATGTCTTATCGAGCATTTTGGCAACGCAGATGCCGTGCCGCAGCCGCCGGAGCGGTGCTTAAGCCGTCAGGCGGGAATTGTGCGGTGTTGCCATAAAAAAGAAAAAGCCAAATACCATTGCTGCAACCGGTTCACAGGAACACAGAATGGATGCCTTTCCAGCCTCCATATGATCCAGTGCTACTGTATAAAAAGCATACGGGCACACTGCAGTACACAAAGAATGCATCAGCATAACCTGAAATAAATTTGTTTGATATTCCCGTGAAAAAGCCCATCAAACGCTCCTATGTACGTGAAAAAGCCGGACAAGGGACAGACATCTCAGTCTGCGCCTTATCCGGCTGTTGTTTCCACGAACAACTCGCCCTCCGAGCGAACTTTCGAAATTATAGCATGGGTGTGAGCAAATGTCAATGGATTTTCGTACAGCAGAAAATCTCCAAAGAAGTTGTGCGAACCCCGCAGTTAGGGCAACACCGCACAATTCCCGCCTTGCGGCTTAAGCACCGCTCCGGCAGCTGCGGCACGGCATCTGCGTTGCCAAAATGCTCGAGCGGTATTGCCTTAGAACTTTTCAAATTCGTTTTGGGAATCGTCCGTGATCGTTACAATATTGTCCTTGAGCTTTTTCAGGTTACGAGCCATTTTTTTGCTTTTCAGGCGTCTTTTTCTTTTTATCGTGCGGCGGCTGTTATTTGCCGGTATCGCTCGCAACAGCATCGGCAATCAGCTTTTCCAGCGTAGCCATATTGGCCTCCTGATCAATGCCGCCCATGATCGGCTCCCCAACGATGTTGCCCTGACGGTCCACAACACAGGTTGTGGGGAAAGCCATGATGCCCAGTGCAAACTTGCCGGCCTCGCTGCCAGGATCGAAGTAGATATTGCGGAAGGATGCGCCTGCTGATTCCAGAATTTTCTTAGCGGTGGCGATATTGTCCGCGTTGCCGTCCAGCGTCTCGGTATTGACGCCGATGACCTCGCCGCCCTGCTCCTTGATGCGCTGGTTGAGTGCGTCAAGGTCATCCATCTCATCCACGCAGGGCTTGCAGCCGCTGAACCAGAAGTTTACAACGGTGAACGCATTGTTGGCAAACAGGCTGCTGTCAACGCTGTTGCCATCAAGGTCCTTGCCCTCAAACTGTGGGAAGGTGCTGCCGTTCTCCGCTGCGCTCTGGCTGGTGGCTTCATCCTGAGGAAGGGCTGTGATCTGATTTTCGATTTCCCGGATCTTATCAGCGTCCGCTTTGAGGGAGGCGTACTCTTCCTCGGTGAACTGATCCTTCGCGTTATCCACGGCATCCATAAGGAAATCGCCGTAATTGTTGTTGAGGGTGGTCTGTGTCACATTTTTGTCCATCGAGGCAAAAACTTTTTCCCACAGTTCATTGTTCGCGGTCAGAATATCGTTTTCCTCTGCCAAAAGCTGCTCCTCGGTTTTGGTCTGTGCGGCGGAGGCTGCTTCACTGCCGGCGGTGGAGGCTGCTTCGCTGCCGGCGGAGGTGCCTGCCTGCTGGCTGCCGCAGGCGGCGAGGGAAAATACCAGAACCAGGCTGGTCAAAATTGCTGCAATTCGTTTCATACTCAAATCTCCTTATTGTTATCTGCCTTATCGCCAAAGCCGTACTGATAGTGTATCGCCTTGGTCGGGCAGGATTTTATACACATACCGCAGCGGATACACTCCGCGTGGTTTGGCGTCTTGGTAATATCCACATCCATCTTGCAGGCCCGCGCACAGGCACCGCAGGATACGCACTTATCGGTGTCCACCCGCATCTGGAAAAGAGATACACGGTTCATGACCGCGTAAAAGGCCCCCAGCGGGCAGAGCCACTTGCAAAATGGGCGGTAAAACACCACACTGGCAACAACGACCGCCAGCAGGATACAGAACTTCCAGCTGAACAGCTTGCCGAGCGCGGCGCGTATCCCTGCATTGGTCAGCGAGAGGGGGATTGCGCCCTCCAGCACCCCCTGCGGGCAGAGATACTTGCAGAAGAACGGATCGCCCATTCCCATCTCATTGACAACAAGCGCAGGCAGCAGCACCACCATGATGAGCAGCACGGCGTATTTCAGATATCGCAGCGGCTTCAGACGCTTGGTGGAGCACTTGGGCGATGGGATCTTATGCAAAAGCTCCTGCAGCCAGCCAAACGGGCAGAGAAAGCCGCAGATAAACCGTCCCAGCAGCACCCCCAATAAAATCAGGATGCCGGTAATATAATAGGAAAATCGGAATTTTGACGAGCCGACCACTGCCTGAAACGAGCCGATCGGGCAGGCCCCTGCCGCACCCGGGCAGGAGTAGCAGTTCAACCCCGGCACACATACTGTTTTGCCCTTGCCCTGATACAGAACACCCTTGGCAAAATTCGGCAGGTGAATGTTCGTCAGCAGCGCTGCGCCTGCTTGAAACCAGCCCCGGAAACGGGCCAGAAAAGAATCATTTTTCTTATCCAATGCCAACACACTCCATACACAACCGGATAGCCTTTGCCAACACCGTATCTGCCTCCCCACGCCAGATGCCGAAGCTGATCATCAAAACGGCGGCCAACAGCAGCGCCGACTGGGCGATTGCTTTTTTGTTTATCATTTGCGGTTGCCCCTTTCTGCTTGATGAGAACAGTATACACCCACCGATATAAAATTTCTGCTAAGAAAAAATTAGCACAGACTTTATCGAAATCTGCTATAATGACTATTATAAAGGTATCGCTGCCGTGCTTTTGCCTTGTGCAGCGCCAAAAAACATCTTATAAATTAAATACGGGAGATGATCGCTTATGCGCCTTTTGTTGATAGAGGATGAACCTACTCTGCGGGAAAGCGTGGCTAAAAAACTGCGCCGTTCCGGCTACGAAATGGATGACTGCGGTGACGGAGAGACCGCGCTCGAGCTGCTTGCAGCAGAGCGGTACGATCTTGTCCTGCTTGATCTCAATCTGCCGAAGGTGAACGGCATGACCGTTCTGCGCACGCTGCGCAAGACCGACCTTGAAACGCCGGTACTAATTCTGTCCGCCCGCAGCGAAATTTCCGACAAGGTGGAGGGGCTGGACGCGGGTGCCAATGATTATCTGGCCAAGCCGTTCCACCTGGCTGAGCTGGAGGCCCGTGTGCGCAGCCTGACCCGGCGGCAGTTTATCCAGCGCGATGTATGCCTGCGGTGCGGGCGGCTGACCTTCGACACCAAGAGCCGCCTTGCCATGGCGGATGGCCAGCCCATTCCGCTGACCCGTAAGGAAAGCGGCGTGCTGGAATATCTGCTGCTGCATCAGGGACGCCCTGTCAGTCAGGAAGAGCTGATTGAGCATGTCTGGGACAGCAGTGTCGATGCGTTCAGCAACTCGATTCGCGTGCATATCTCTGCACTGAGAAAAAAGCTGCGCACCGCACTGGGGTACGACCCCATCCGAAACCGCATCGGTGAGGGGTATGAGTTGGAGGAAAACGAACCATGAACCGCATATCTTTTCAGTGGCGGATCACGCTGATGACCGCCGTACTGATTGCAGGGGCCTGCATCTGCCTGAATCTGCTGCTCTACCGCTCTGGTGCCACTGGTATGGACAACCTGAACGGGTATGTCCTGCAATACCAGCAGAATGATGATGAAAACCTGATGATTGAAATCCCGGACGACCAGATGTCGGATTTTCTTATACAGTTTTCGCAGGAGGTCTACGATGCCAAGGCTGTTTTCGGCCGCAAGGGCTGGTGCATCACAGCAGCAGTAACGCTGCTGAGCGCGGCGATTGCCTATTTTGTCAGCGGCAAGGCTCTGGAGCCCTTGAAAAAGCTTGCACAGCAGGCCGAACGCATTGATCAGGACAGCCTTGTGGAGGTTCGCTTAGAGGAAAACACGATTCCGGAATTTCGCGACTTGAGCCAGTCTGTCAACCACATGCTGGACCGGCTGGCGCATTCCTTTGACCTGCAGCGTCAGTTTGCCGGCAATGCCGCCCATGAGCTGAAAACACCGCTGGCCATCATGCAGGCAAAGCTGGAAATGTTCGCTGAAGAACACCCCGATACCGACAGCGAGATCACCGACCTGCTCCGCTTTCAGACGGATCAGGTGTCCCGCCTAGCAAGCCTTGTCCGCACACTGCTGGAAATGAGCGATCTGCAGTCGATTCCGCGCGAGGATCATATCGAGCTGGCCCCGTTGGCCGATGAGATCGTGGCTGACCTGACCCCGCTGGCACAGCGCCGGAGCATCACCCTCTTTCAGGAATGTGAGGATGTCAGCATCAAGGGCAGCGACACCCTGATCTACCGCCTGCTCTTTAATTTGGTTGAAAACGGCATCAAATACAATACCCCCGGCGGTTCTGTGCATATCACGATCCGGCAAAAGAAAAGCAGCGCTGTGCTGCGTGTTGCAGACACAGGCTGCGGCATCCCTGAGGAGTATCGGACAAGTGTGTTCCAGCCCTTTTTCCGGGTAGATAAATCCAGAAGCCGGGAGATGGGCGGCGTAGGCCTTGGGCTTGCGCTTGTACGGGAGATTGCCCTGCTGCATGGCGGCACCGTTACAGCTGAACCGGCTGATGGGCATGGGACGGTTTTCACAGTCACCCTGCCGATACAAGCTTGACAGCCGTCTGCAGTGCCCTATTTCTCTGCCAATTCTACCACCGGCTTTGCCTCACTGGCGGCGATGGCAGGCTGCAGCTTGTTTTCCAGCCCGGTCTTTTGCAGCATATTGATGACATGGTATTTTACGGTTGAAGGCTCCACACAAAGCGCCTTGGCGCTCCCGCTGTAGGAAAGCCCGCGCACCAACAGGCGCAGCACGCGCATCTCGGCGGGGGTAAGATCGTACCGATGCTCTGTCTGTGGTGGAGGACACCTACACCCACACCACCGAGACCGAAACGTGCGACCCCGTCAAGGACGACAGCTCGAGCGTTCAAGTACCGACAGCGATGGTTTCGGCGGGAGCTCGGGCGGGAAATTCTACACAGTACTGCTTTCGCTGTCACATTTTATTTTTCTCTACGTTGAAAGTATGCTATCTGGCATGGTATAATCTTGTTATTCAATCAAACATATATCAGGAGGGCTGTTGCCATGGCTGCAAACGCCGTTGACTTTGCGGGCACCCTTTGCGGATGCCGGTACGAAAAAGAACTGGAAACCCATTTTCGGGACTGTCTGCTGTTTTACATTGACGGGCGCATTCGGTTTGAGCGCTATTGCTATGGCGAGGCAGCCTGCCTGGTGTTCAGCCTGTGGGCCAACGGGCTGGACGAAACCGGCAAGATTTTGTGGGTGAAGGAGCCGGAGTTTGAGGTAGACCAGAAAGCGATTCCCCGTGTGATTACCGATGTACAGGAAAACGGTACTGCCCTGCAGGTGGACAACCAGCGCAAGCGCTATGTAAAAACCGAAGAGTTTGACGAGGACAAGCCCAACGGATATGGCCGTTTCAAAGTTTTTCTGCTGCGCCGCAAGCTGAAAAAACACTAAGCCGCGCGGGCGGTCCTGCGCACCCTTTTATTCTATTCACATTTATCAGCAAGCGGAATTGCCCCCGGCGTACCGTGCAAAGCGGCACATCCGGGGGCAATTTTTATTTATTCGATTATTCAGCGATGGGGTTCTGCGCTGTCATTCTTTACAAATTAAAAGCGCTCCACACCCTCGCTGGTCACGCGGGCATAGATCAGCGGCGGAACTTCCGGCTTTTCGGCACCGATGGTCAGGCCGCCAACATACATTTCTTCCGCTGCGGCAAACAGGGTGTCATCATCCGCATACAGGGTGCAGATCGGCTCCCCTGCCTTGACGGCATCGCCCAGCTTTTTGTGCATGATGATACCGGCAGCAAAATCGATGCTGTCCTCTTTTTTAATGCGGCCTGCACCCAGCAGCACGCTGGCGTTGCCGATACGCTCCACATCGTTCTGCACGATGTAGCCATCCGCCGGGGCACAGATATCGTGGGCATATTTGGCCTTGCGGAAAAGCGAGGCATCCCGCAGAACGCTGGTGTCCCCGCCCTGGGCTGCAAACATTTTGCAGCAAATCTCAAAGGCGGAACCATCGGCAATCACCTGTTCCGCCATGGCGCGGCAGACGGCCATCTCCCCCTTACCCGCCAGATACAGCATATTGGAGGCCAGCTGCAGGCAGACTTCGGTCAAATCCGCCGGGCCTTTGCCCTGCAGCACGGCCATGCTCTCAGCCACTTCCAGCGAGTTGCCGATGTTATGGCCCAGCGGGGTGTCCATATCGGTAATCAGGGCTGCCACTTTGCGGCCATGTGCCGTGCCGATGGAAACCATCAAGCGGGCAAGCTCCACGGCTTCGTCCAGGTTCTTCATGAACGCACCGCTGCCCATTGTAACATCCAGCAGGATCGCATCCGAACCAGCCGCCAGCTTTTTGCTCATGATAGAGGAAGCAATCAGCGGAATGCAGCCTACCGTTGCCGTAACATCCCGCAGGGCGTACAGCTTTTTATCCGCCACCGCAATTTTGCCGCTCTGGCCAATGACTGAGATACCGATCTCATTGACCTGCTTAAAGAATTCTTCCTGCGTCAGTGAGGTGCGGGTGCCGGGGACGGACTCCATCTTATCAATGGTGCCGCCGGTATGGCCCAGGCCGCGGCCGCTCATTTTGGCAATTTTTACGCCGCAGGCTGCCACAATGGGGGCAATAACCAGGGTGGTTTTATCCCCCACGCCGCCGGTAGAGTGTTTATCTGCTTTGATGCCCTGAATGGCGGAAAGATCCACCATATCGCCGGAATGTGCCATCACATCAGTCAGTTCAGCCGTTTCGGCATCGGTCATGCCGCGCAGGTAAATTGCCATCAGCAGGGCGGACATCTGGTAATCCGGCACACTGCCATCCACATAACCGTTGACGGCAAAGGCAATCTCTGCCCGCGTCAGGGTTCCGCCATCGCGCTTTTTGGCGATGATATCATACATACGCATTTGGGGTTCTCCTATCTTTTTATGTGCACCTGAAAAATAAGGCGAAAGCAGCTGGCAGGGTTTTATCCTGTCGGCTGAATTGCTGAGGCAATACCGCATAATTCTAAGTGCCGATACGGCGAGCGAGGTGCGGCAGCTGCTAAGCCAAAAGCGCAGATAATACTTTGTGTATTATCGAGCATTTTGGCAACGCAGATGCCGTGCCGCAGCCGCCGGAGCGGTGCTTAAGTCGTAAGGCGGGAATTATGCGGTGTTGCCTAAAACGCAAAGCGCCCGCCCGGACCGGCTTGCACAAGCCTGCGGGGCGGGCACTATTGCTGGTTTTATCTGCGGGGCTTAACGGCTGCCCTTATCGTAAGGGATGCCTTCGGCCTTGGGGGCCTGGGAGTTCTTGCTGGTAAAGGCAAGAATAACCATGGAGGCAATGAACGGCATCATGTTATAAATGTTGCTGGACCAGCCAAGCTGTGCCAGAACGGTGGAATCCGCAATGTTGGCAAGGCTCTTGAAGACGGCAAAGAACATGGCCGCGCCAAAAATGTTGAACGGCTTCCACTGGCCAAAGATCATAACGGCCAATGCCAAAAAGCCGGTACCGGCAACGCCGACTTCAAAGTTCCAGGTCTGCACGCTGGGGATAACGTAAGCCAGGCCGCCAACACCGCCCAGGAAACCGGAGATCAGCACACCGGCATAGCGCATGCGGTAGACGTTGATACCAACGGAATCCGCTGCCTGGGGGTGCTCGCCGCAGGCGCGCAGGCGCAGGCCAAAGCGGGTCTTATACATAACAATGTAGCTGACAACCAGCAACACAATGCCCAGCGGGATAAAGATGCTGAGTTCCAGCCCGCCAATGGAGAACAGGAACGGCTTGTTGGTGTAGCTGATTTTGGCGGAGGTAGAACCGTTAAAGTTCTTGGCCAGAATCATGGCAATGGCGGTTGCCAGCATGTTTAGCGCCGTGCCGCCGATGGTCTGGTCGGCTTTTAAGTTGATGGAAGCAAACGCCAGCAGCAGCGAGTAAAGCATGCCGCAGACCGCGGCTGCCACAACGGCAGCCAGAACGATGAGCGCCGGGGCCATGGTGGTGGGCAGCGATGCGGTAACCAGCACGCCTGCCAGGCCGCCGACAACCATGATGCCTTCCAGCGCGATGTTGATTACGCCGGAATGCTCGCTGAACATGCCGCCAAGGGCAACCAGCATCAGAACAATGCCATACAGCAGGGTGTATTTGATAAGCAGTAGCATATCACTTGCCCTCCTTTTCCGGTTTGGTCACTGCCTTGGCTGCCGGTTCGGCATTGGCGTTGGCGGTGTCCTTTTTGTGGATCAGCTTTTTCTCAAACAGCGTGCGGAACAGCATGGAGAATGCACACAGGTAGATGATAATGCCGGAGATCAGGTCGGCAATTTCGCTGGGGAAATACTTGGTGGGCAGGTATGCGCCGCCAACGCTGATATGACTGATGAACAGCGAAGAGAAGATGGTGCCGATGGGGTTCGAGTTTGCCAGCAGTGCGGTTGCAATGCCGTTAAAGCCCATAGCAGGCAGGCTGGTGGAGTTCAGGGGGTTCCACTCACCACCGCCGGACAGATAGAACAAACCGGCACCAAAGCCTGCCAATGCACCGGCAATCGTCATGGACAAAATGACATTTTTCTTTTCATTGATACCGGCATAGCGGGCGGCGTTCTTGTTCAGGCCAACGGCTTTCAGCTCATAGCCAAAGGTCGTTTTTTCCAGCACGACCCACACCACAATGGCCACGATGATGGCCAGAAAGATGGCGATGGTGGTGTTGCTGGTGTGGAACAGTTCGCTCATCCCGCAGGAAGGAATCTGCGCCTGCGGGGCGTTGGTGGCCAGCTTCCAGGTGCGGGTGTTATGCGCATCATACATCACGCCGGAGCCGCGGCCATAGATGATCTCATTGACAAGGTACAGACCGATCCAGTTGAACATGATGGAGGTAATAACTTCGTTGATGTTCAGGTACGCCTTAAAGATGCCGGGAATGGCCCCCCACACCGCGCCGAACACAGCGGATACCAGCAGGCACACCCACCAGGGCATGCCCAGCACAATGGCAAAGTACAAAGCGCCGAAAGCGCCCAGCGTGTACTGCCCTGCTGCACCAATGTTGAACAGGCCGGTTTTGAACGCAAAGGCAACCGAAAGGCCGGTCATGATCAGCGGGGCGGTCTGGGTCAGCACCTTGCCGCAGCCATACGGGAAGTCATAAAAGCCGCCCTGCAAAATGCGCCAGAAGCCATCCACCAGGGCGTGCTCCGGGTTGATGATAAACAACGCAATCAGGCCGATGACCAGGCCGATGACAATGCACATGAGTGCAGCCAGAACGCCGCTGCTGTTTTGGCGGATGGTTGTGCCCAAAGAAGGCTTGTTTTGTTTTGCCATGGTTTACTTTGCCTCCTTCTTTTTTGCACCGGCCATATACAGGCCCAGTTCCTGCACGGTGGTGGTCTTGGGATCAAATTCGCCCACGATCTCGCCTTCGTACATCACCAGGATGCGGTCTGAAAGGTTCATAACCTCATCCAGTTCCAGGCTGACCAGCAGCACGGCCTTACCGGCATCGCGCTGGGCAACAATCTGCTTGTGGATATACTCAATGGCTCCAACATCCAGGCCGCGGGTAGGCTGCACAGCCACCAGCAGCTTGGGATCCTTATCGATTTCGCGCGCGATGATGGCTTTTTGCTGGTTGCCGCCGGACATGCTGCGGGCAATGGTCACACTGCCCTGGCCGGAACGCACATCGTACTGCTCAATCAGGTGGTCAGAATACTTGCGCACTTCATCCGCCTTGATAAAGCCATTATGCTGGAACTGCGGCTGCCAGTAGCGCTGCAGCACCATGTTCTTTTCCAGCGTGTAATCCAGCACCAGGCCGTGCTTATGGCGATCCTCCGGGATATGGCTCATGCCGTCCTTGGAGCGCTGGCGGATGGAAGCGTGGGTGATGTCCTGTCCATCCAGCGTGATCGTACCGCCGGAGATTTTTTCCAGACCGGTCAGGCCGTACACCAGCTCGGTCTGACCGTTGCCCTCAATACCGGCAAGGCAGACGATCTCACCCGCGCGAACGTCAAAGTTGACATTGCGCACCGCATCTTTTTTATGGGTGCGGCTGGGCACCGTCATGCCCTGCACGCTCAGGATGGTTTTGCCGGGCTGGGCGGGCTTTTTGTCCACCACAAACTCAACATCGCGGCCAACCATCATGCGGGAAAGCTCTTCCTTGCTGCTGTTGGCAATATCCACGGTGCCAATATACTTGCCCTTGCGCAGAACCGTGCAGCGGTCCGCCACGGCCATGATCTCGTTCAGCTTGTGGGTAATAAACAGGATGCTCTTGCCCTCAGCCTTAAAACCGCGCATGATCTCCATCAGTTCGTCGATTTCCTGCGGAGTCAATACAGCGGTGGGTTCGTCAAAAATCAGAATTTCATTGTCACGGTACAGCATTTTCAGGATCTCAACGCGCTGCTGCATGCCAACCGAGATATCGCTGACCAATGCATCCGGGTCTACACGCAGGCCGTATTTTTCCGAAAGCTCCACGACCTTTTTGCGGGCGACCTCTTTTTGCAGAAATCCCGCTTTGCAGGGTTCCACACCCAGCATGATGTTATCCAGCACAGAGAAGCACTCCACCAGCTTAAAGTGCTGGTGGACCATGCCGATGCCAAGGTCGTTTGCATCGTTGGGGTTATTGATCTTGACTTCCTTGCCGTTTTTCTTGATGACGCCCTGTTCCGGCTGGTACAAGCCGAACAGAACACTCATGAGGGTGGATTTGCCGGCGCCGTTTTCGCCCAGCAGGGCATGCACTTCGCCTTTGCGCAGCTGGAGGGTGATGTTGTCGTTTGCCTTGATACCGGGGAACTCCTTGGTAATATTCAGCATCTCAATGACAAAATCTTCAGCCAATCCGCTCACGCTCCTTTCACGAATCAAAGTATTGGGGCTGCCCTGCCGCCAAGATAGCTCTGGAACCCCGGCCCCACAGCAAAATTTGTGCAAAGCTGCCGCAGCGCACCGTGCAGCTTATGCACCGGCACAGTGCGTTTATTAGTTTTATTATACAGTTTTTTTGCTGAAACCACAAGTAAAATCTTGCATTTTTGGCCCCGGGGCGGGGTTTATTTTGCAAATGGTTGCAAAAACGCCCCGGCTGCCGCAAAAAGCAGGGCCAGGGCGTTTGTTTTTCATAATATTACTTTAGGCAACACCGCACAATTCCCGCCTTGCGGCTTAAGCACCGCTCCGGCAGCTGCGGCACGGCATCTGCGTTGCCAAAATGCTCGATAATGTCGGGTTGCGGTACCCGCATCGTGCTTCGGGGGCA
>OLJF01001925.1_pt1 | contig 11355 bp, 7 predicted proteins | sample 1609751 | NCBI WGS metagenome assembly OLJF01 (sample SAMEA4350171, study PRJEB24818) | metagenome | biome: human; feature: gut; material: faeces | place: Denmark | collected 2013-09
GAATACGGGCGCTTCGACCTTTTCGATCTTTTCGCACGAAGCAAGCGCCAGCGCCAGCCCCGCGATGCAAATGATATGTTTTAACATGATGATTGTCGGATTAAAGGTTGTTACCATCCCGGGTTCTGCTTGAGGTTGGTGTTTAGAGCCATCTCGTAGCTCGGAATTGGCCACAGGACGTCACGTGCCGTGACATTGCCGAAGGTAGCCTTCGCATGCTTCAGATCGCCGAACGAAGGGGCCTTGTTTGCATCGGCCAAACAGTCTTTCATCTGCGTGAGAAAGATTCCCCAGCGGATCAGATCGCCTTTGCGCAGTGATTCATAGGCTAGTTCGCGGGCGCGCTCACGCTGTATTTCCTCGCGGAATTCGGTGTAGTCCATGCCGGACCAGTCCACTGAACCATCTGGCGTATTCACCGGTTTGCCGTAACCGCGACGGACGACCTGATTTACGGCAGCGTAGGCTTCTGACGTAGGTCCCTGGTTGACTTCGTTCTCCGCTTCGGCATACATCAACAGTACATCGGCATAGCGCAGCAGCGGAAAGTTGGTCGGTGTGTAGCTGCGGTGTTTGGGCAGCAAGGTCTCGAACTCACGGCGGAATTTGCCGCAGTTGCGGTTGAAAAGCTCCGTGCTTTTCCAGTAAGTCTTGGGAACTTCCTGTCCCTCTTCGACCTTCGTGCCCCAGTTGTATTTGAAAGGTGCGATCGTGAAGTCGCGGCGCAGGTCGCCGTCTTTGTAGACCTTGTAGGCATATTGTGTAGCGTTGATATAATCGTAAGTGTATCCGATACTGTTGTTCGTATCGGTCGAATTGCGGATTCCGTTGTTGCCGCCGACATAACCGCCCAGTGTGGCGTAGAGTCCTGAGCCGTTCCCGTAAAACTCCACTTCCCAGATACTTTCTTTGATGTCGTAGAGGTCCTGTGCGTAGTTTTTGAATATCTGCTGGAAGTCCGGATTGAGTTCATGGAATCCCAGACCCATCACCTTCAGCGCACAGTCGCGGGCATCCTCGTAATGCGATGTTTCTTTGAGCGGTTCGCCGGCCATGTAGAGGTGGACGCGGGCCAATATGCCCCATACTGCCGATTCGCTCACGCGGCCTCCGTATCCCAGAACATCGAGTTTCGGAACCAGGTCCGTGGCGGTTTCCATGTCGCCGATGATCTGTTCATAAACCTTTTTCGAAGGTGTGCGCGGGATATTCAGCTCTTCTTTGGTTGCTTTCTCTTTCGGGATGAGGATCAGCGGGACATCGCCGAAACTGGAGACGAGCAGGAAATAGTAGTAACTGCGCAGGAAAAGCGCTTCGCCCTTGATCTCGTCCCGCCGGGTTTGGGCGATGTCGATATCGGGGTTGTCGACCTCTGCCAGCAGTCGGTTGGCGTTGTTTATTCCCTTGTAGAGAGACTGCCAGAAACCCTCGACCTTCACGTCGGATGCCGCTGTCAGGTATTGCGACGAGGTGCCTACATCGCCGTCGCGGTTGTCGTAACCTAGGTCGGCATCGAGACCCAGCCGTCCGAGCATGTAGTTTTTATAGAGCGCACCGTCGTGAAGCGTGGAATAGACGCCCGTAAGAGCGGTCTCCAAATCGGCCTCTGTCTTATAATATTGCGACGGAGCGAGAAAATCCTGGGGTTCCATGTCCAGGAAACTGCATGACGCCAGGCTTATAATTCCGGCGAGCAGGAGTATATGTTTTAACTGTTTCATCGTATTTGGCGTTTTTAGGTTAGAAGGTTACTTTCACCCCGAATACATATGTACGCGAACGCGGGTAGGCCGAGTAGTCGAAACCCGGGGTCAGGGCGCTGTTGCGCACCGATACTTCGGGGTCCATGCCCGAGTAGTCGGTCCAGGTGAAGAGATTTTGGCCCGAAACGTAGACCGAGAGGTTCTGTACGCCGATGTAGCGGCAGGCGCGTGCTGAAAGGTTGTAGGAGAGTTGTAGCGTTTTCAGGCGCAGGAACGAACCGTCCTCCAGCGTGCGGCTGCTATAGAAGCCCACGGGGCCTTGTCCTCCGGCACGGAACATCTTGCTGTCGGAATTTTCGGGTGTCCAGCGGTCGGCATAACTCTTGAATTGGTTCAGGGCCGGTCGGTTGGTCTGGTTACCTTCCAGGTAGATGCGGTTGGCGTTCATCACGTCGTTGCCGTACGACCACTGGAAAAAGACATTGAGGTTGAAACGGCCCCACGTGAAATTGTTGTTGAAGCCGCCGATGTGGATGGGCAGTGCGCGGCCGATGACCACAACGTCCTTGTCGGTGATGGTTCCGTCGCCGTCGACATCGCGGTATTTGATGTCGCCGGGCTGGATCATGTCGCGCGCCGAGCCATTGGCAGCTCGGTCGGATTTGAGCACGTATTTGTCACCTACGAGGTTGAAATCGTCGTAGTTGTAGACGCCGTCCCAGATGAGGCCGATAAACTGGGCTGCCGAAGAGCCTACTTCGGCCATGTAGAGGTTGACCTTCGACATCTCCCATCCTTGTGTCACGGCGGTTAGCAGACGAGTCTCGTCGTCGTTGAGTGAAAGGATGCGGTTTTTATTGAAACTGATGTTGAAATCACTCGTCCAGCGGAAATTACGGGCTGCGATGTTGACCGTTGAGAGCGAGAACTCCCAGCCGCGATTGCGGATGCTGCCGACGTTCTTGTAGATCTTCGAATAACCGCTGGTGTAGGGAATGCTGGCGTTCAATAACAGGTCGCGCGTCTTCTTGTTGTACCAGTCGACGGTCAGGGCGATCCGGCCGCTGAAGAGTTCCAGGTCGAGACCGACGTTGGTCTGGTCAGTGGTTTCCCACTTCAGGTCGAGATTTCCGATCGACGAATTGCCGATACCGGGCAGTGGTGTCTTGTTGTTGAACGAGTAGTAGTAGCCATAGGCCATGTTCATTTGGGGATAACGCGAGAAATCGCCAATCCGGTCATTGCCGGTCTGACCGTAGCTGACGCGGATTTTGGCGTTGTTGATGAAATCGACGCTCTTCATGAACTTCTCCTCGCTCAGGCGCCATGCGAAAGCTGCCGAAGGGAAATAACCCCAGCGGTTGTCCTTCGAGAACTTGCTCGATCCGTCGGCGCGGAACGTTGCGGTGAAGAGATAGCGGTTTTTGTAGTTGTAATCGATGCGTCCGAGGTAGGACATCATGCGATTACCCGACTGATAAGCGGTGTTCTTGCCAGGAATACCCTCATCGATGCCACTGATGCCCAGTTGCTCGTTGGGGACCTGTTCTCCGGCGAAGCCCCATTTGTCTTCGTTGTTGCCCTGCAGGGTCCAGCCCAGTAGGACGGTGAGGTTGTGGGCGTTGCGGAATTTTTTGCGATAGGTCAGCGTGTTTTCGTTGAGCCAGCTACGGGCTTCGCGGAAATCGACCGTGCCGTTCACGCCTTTGGTGTTGCTGGCCATTTCCGAGGAGCCTTTTGAGGTTTCGGAGTTGTAGAAGCCCGTTTCACGCCACGTACGGTTGTAGACACCACCCTTGATCATCAGTTCGAGATTCTTGTGGAGTTTGAACGAGACATTCAGGTTGCCGCGGAAATACTCGCCGGTCTTTTTGCGCTTGCTGTTCTTGACGTCGAGGACTGGATTGAACCGGGTATCCTGCGCGTCGGGATCGAAGAGCGAACCGGTGATATCGTCCTGCCCGACACCCATTACCGGACGTGCACCCCATGTGCGGTACATTAAGTAGCTGGCATACTGCTGCGTGGTATTGGTAGATTGCGAGGCAATGTCGCCTGTGGATTCGTCGCGCGAATAGTCGGCAGCGGCATTGAATCGAATGCGGTCGTTGAATTTATGGTTGACGTAGACGCGTCCGCGGTAACGCTTGTAGCCGCTGTAATCGACGACGCCTTCGTGATTGGCATACGATCCCGATACCGAGAAGGTCGTTTTGTCATTGCCGCCGTTGACCGAAAGGCTGTGGCTGTGGATCAGCGCGTCGCGGAACAGCAGTTCCTGCCAGTCGATACTTTTCTGACCCTTGTAGTCTTCGAGGGTCTTGCCATCCTTGAGATAGACGCTGTTGGCATAGGTGGGGTTAGTCTCTAATTGATAGGCAACGAATTCGTAGGGATTCATCAGGTCCATCCGGTTGCTGGTGGATGCCACGCCGACGTAACCGTCATAGGAGACCGTCGTACGTCCCGGTTTGCCGCTTTGGGTTTCAATCATCACCACTCCGTTGGCTCCGCGCGAACCGTAGATCGCTGTTGCCGAAGCGTCCTTGAGGATCGAAATGGATTTGATGTCCTGTGGATTGAGCGATGCAGCGTTGAAATCTGTCATCGGGAAGCCGTCCACGACGTAGAGCGGTGAATTGCTTTGCGTCAGCGAGTTGCCGCCGCGGATCACGATGTCCATACCTCCTCCTGGCTGGTCGTCGGCCGAGGTAACCTGTACGCCGGCGATACGTCCCGCCAAAGCCTGGTCGAACGAAACAACGGGTGCTTTGTTCAGGTCGCTCATCTTGGTGACGCCGACCGATCCCGTCAGGTCGCTCTTCTTCTGTGTGCCGTAACCCACTACGACGACTTCGTCGACCTGCTTGACGTCTGTTTCCATCTGGATTGTATAGTCCGTGCGTTCGCCGACCGTTACTTCGCGGGAGATATAGCCGAGGCAGGAGATTTCGAGGACAGCACCCGTTGGTACCGAAATTTGGAAGTTACCCCGTTTATCGGTCACCACGGCGTTCGATGCAACATCTTTCTGGTGTACGACGGCTCCGATGATGGGAGTTCCGTCGCCGGAGGCTTTGACAGTTCCCGTCACTTTCTTGCGTGCGGGGGCAGGGGCTGCAGTCTGCGATTCGGCAGCCGTAGTCTCTGTCCAAGTGCCCGGCAGCACAGCCAGCCCGATTAGTAGACAAGCCAGCCAAATCTTCGGGGTGCTTTTCCACATGCTGCGGCAGGACTTGCTTTCACTACCCGCGTTCCGTTGTGGTAATTTGTTTTGCATGATTCGTTGATTTAGGTTGTTGGTATTGAGTTCTATCTGGGATAATTGTCCGTGCGAAAAGGTGCGGCAGGCAATCCGTAGGCATCGTAGAGAGTGCCGACGGCGAAGTTTCGGAAGCAGTAGCGTACATCGGCCGGATCGGTCACCTCGTCCGACCATATGACGACCTGTTTTTTGTTACGGGGATGCACTTCGGCGCGGGCCGGGATGAAGCGTCCATCGGTACCGGCAATTTCAAATCCCGTCGTTTGTGAAGGTTTTAGGCAGAGTCCGCCTTCGGCATGATCGAACGTAAGGATCATCCGCCCGCCTTCCTTTTCCCAACGGCGGTAGACCGGGCCATTGTGGGGGAGTTTCCCGAAGCCGTATGTCCCGGCCAGCGCCTGGCATCCGAGCCGGAATCCCACCTCCGATTTGGAGGCATAGTGGATCTGTTTCTCCTCGCCGAGGTCGATCGTCACGACCATACCTGAATTGGGGATCGTGTAACGGCAGCGGGCTTGTGCCTCCCGGAGTTTCGCCGCCTCGGTACCCGCAGCATTGCCGTAGTCGAACGGGGCGATCTGCACATAGTAGAACGGAATGTCTCCCCGGCCGATCTTCGTGCGCCACTCCCTGACCATTGCCGGAAATAGCCGGGCGTAGAGTTCCGGTTCCCGGAGGTTGTTCTCGCCCTGATACCAGATGACGCCCCGTACGCCGTAGCCTGTGACAGGATGAAACATGGCATTGTGCAAGGCTGAGGGGATGCGTTGGGGCGATTTGCTCTGCATATTCATCGTTGTGTCGATTTCCGGGAACTGCATGAGCAGTTCCTGGCTGGACCAAGCTTGAGCCGTGGAGCCGCCCCAACTTAGGTTGATCATGCCGACCGGAACGTTCAGTGCTTGGCAGAGTGTACGTGCGAAGAAAAAGCCCACGGCGCTGAAAGCTCCCGTTGTGGCGACACCGGCTTCCATCCAACGGCCTTTGACGTTGAACTCTTTGTGTTCGGAAACGGTTCGGTCTGCCGTATACATGCGGATCGGATAACACGGTGAGGAGACGATCGCTTCGAGCGATCCGGCGATGGGCTGGCTTTCGAAGCCGCGAACGGGCATCGACATGTTCGATTGTCCGGCACATATCCAAACCTCGCCCAGCAACACGTTTTGCAATGTGTGTTGTTCCGTTCCGGATGTGATCTCGATCGTATAGGGCCCTCCGGCCTCGGTGGTCGGAATTTCGGCGCTCCAGTCGCCGTCGTGTGAAGCGCTTGCCTCGACAGGCTCTGCGGCCCATCCGGCAGCTATACGCACCTGTGACGAGGGAGCTGCTTTGCCCCACAGACGAACGGAGCTGTTGCGTTGGAGCACCATGCCGTCTCCGATGACCGACGGCAGGCGCAGTTGTGCGGCGGTCACCAGCGGCAGTAGGCAGCAGACCAGCAGAATGCATGTAATTCGGCGCATAATCAGTATTCTATTTCAGTGGTGAGTAGCGATTTGTAGTTTTCGATGCGGTGGAATGTCAGGAAATTGGCGTCGTGATAACGAACCGCACCTCCCTCTTCGTCATCGAAAGCCGTGCGGGAGAGAAAGACGATGTCGTCGCCTTCGAACAGCCAGTCTACATACTGGAAGCCGTGCAACAGACGGTCGGGGTGTTCCAGTACGATGCGGTGCATTTTCCACGTCAGCAGATCCCCCGAAGAGATGACGGCTAGGTAGTTGCGTACTGTGGCGGGATAGGCGTTTTCGTAACCGGCGGGGATGTTGTTCACCAACGACCAGTAGCGGCCGGTATTTTTGTCGTAACGGATTGTGAATTTTTTGGACCCACCCGGCATGCGGACAAATCCGGATGAGGGCTGGAAATAGAGTTCTTCGCCGTCGGCCGAGACCTTGGCGATGGCGGCCATCTCTTCGGCTCCCGGCCAAATATGCACACGGGCGATGTCTACTAGGCGACCGTCGCGCGTAGTGAGCGCATTGCTTTCATACCAACCGCGGAATTGTCCGTTCATCCACGTGTCGTCGGCTACCAGGAAGTTTGTCATTTTCCAGTTGGCGGCGTCCAGCAGGTCTCCGTCCGCGGGGGCTGAGATCATCAGGATGCCGTAGCGGTCCGGGAGTTTCGAATCAAGAGCGTCGGCATTCTCAAAGGCCCGCCATAGCCGACCGTTGTGTAATGCCACAGGGGTCGGAGCCGTGTGGTAGTGTCCTTCGAAGAGCACTCCCGTTGCTGCGTCCATCGGCACGCTCCATGTTCTCCCGCCGTCTTTCGAGCGACGGATCACGATGTTGCCGTGTCCTTTGTCCGTTCCGAGCAGGTAGAGGTCTTCTCTGTGCAGGAAGAGGTTCGACCAGTATTGACCGCCGATCCGAGCGATTTGTTCCCAGGTGGCTCCTTTGTTGCCGGAACGGAATACGAGCGTCGTACCCATTTTACCTGTATTGGCCTTGGGACCGAAAAGGTCGTGCGAGGCGATATAGTCGCCGTTGGGAAGAATGCAGAGCGACGGCGACCCGATGTAGGTTTCGGTGCTCTTGGGAACGTGGTTGACGACGATGCCCGGAGGTGCGGGAATCTCTTTGTCGGGATTTTGTCCGGGTTCCTCGTGTGAACATCCCAGACATCCGATGGCCGGAAAGAAGAGACAGGGCAGGATTATCAGCAGGTGTTTCATAAGGCAAGGATTTTGGAGGCCAGCGTCCGGAAGTCCTCCAGACGGTGGAATGTCATATAATTTGTATTGTGGTAGTTCACGGCGTTGCCTTCTTCATCGTCGAAGGCCGTGCGCACGACATAGACGATGTCATTGCCATCGACTTGCCATTCGACGTACTGGAAGCCGTGCTTCAGCGGGTCGGGATGCGAAAGCAGCACCTTGTGCACGGTCCATTCCCGCAGATTTGGCGAACTGGCTATGACGAGTCGGTTGCGTACCCGGTCGCGCTGGATTTCGGGGTATTCGTTGCCGGTGGCGTTGACCAGAGTCCAGTAGCGTTTCGATGGTTCATCGTAGCGGATTGCGAATTTCTTCGAACCTCCGGGGAACGGAACGAGGTCGCTGAAGGCATCGAACGCGAGTTTTTTACCATTGCGGCTTACGCGGACGATCGCTGCATATTCCTGCTGTTCGCCGGGGGTGTGTACGCGGAGAATGTCGACAATGCCTTTGGCTGCATGATCGATGACTGCATTGCCTTCGAGCCAGCCTTTCAAACTTCCGCCTAACGCGCTGAAATCAGGAGCAAGGGATTCCGAACGCCTCCAATTCCGGGCGTCGAGCAGGTCCGAACCGACGGGGGCCGACAGCATGACGGCGCTGTACCGTGCGGGCCATTTGTCGGTATCGGAAGTGGCATATTCGACGGCTCGCCAGATGCGTCCCCGGTAGATTGCGACAGGCATGGGAGCCGTGTGATACTCGCCTTCGAGAATCACGCCGTGGGCGGAGTCCGAAGGGGTTGTCCAATTCCGTCCTTCGTCGTCCGAGCGGCGGATCACTACATTGCCGTGTGCCTTATTGGTTCCTAAGAGGTAGAGCCTGCCGTCTATTTCGAAAAGGTTCGACCAGAACTGTCCGTCGAGCGTTGCGCTTTTCTTCCATGTACGGCCTTTATCCGTGGAGATGAAGACGAGCGTACGGGCCGCCTTGTATTCGGTCGATTTGGGACCGAAAAGGTCATGTGAAGCCACATAAGTGCCATTCGGAAGGATACAAAGGCCCGGAGAGCCGATGTATGTGCCCGATGAGGCCGGAATGTGATCGACAACCGTTCCCGGGACGATCTGGGCAGCGGGTTGGGCCGCCGCCGTGATACACAGCAGGAGCAGGCAGCAGCAGAGCCGGCTTTTCAGTGTTCTCATTGTTTTTCAGTATAGGGAATTTTTACGACGATCTTTCTGACGGGAGCTTTCTCTCCGATCTTCATGCAGGGCTTGTGTGCTTGGTCCGGGAAAAGGATGACCAGACGCATCGAATCGGCCGGGCACTCCGTCAGGGATGTTGCCGAAGCATAGAACTCAATGTCTTTTTTCGCGTCGTAAGGCTGTGTACAGTCGTTGACGGAGTCGATAGATGCTATCTGAATGCATTCCCGGCCTTCGGTTACATACTGCAGGTCGATGTATTTGCGATGAGCCTCGAAATTGGCCGAATCTTTGGTTGTGTAGCGGGCTACGCTGGCATAGACGCTGCCGTCGGGAGTGATGTCGTATGTGCCGTTGGCCAGCGATGCAGGATCATTGGCTTGCAGAAACTCTAGGGCGGCCTGTCATGCTTCGGGATTGCTCAGCACCTGTTCGGCAAACTGTCTCTTGTCTGTTTCGGGGCCCGGTTTGCATGGAAGTGCGGTCTGCCAATCCGAGACGGCGAACCAGGCGTCTATCTCCTGATCGCTCCACTGCGAAACGCTGCGAGCACCGCCACAGGCGGTCATGATGGCCATCATGGCAATGATTGTTGCAGTTTTGATTTTCATGGTCGTATGGTGTTATTTGTAGATCGGTCCGTAGTTGTTGCAGGCGCGGTAGTCGGACCCTTCGGGGTCGGAGCCGAAGGCGGCCCAGGCCGAGGGACGGAAGATCTTTTCCTCGTCGATGTTGTGCATGCAGACCGGGATGCGGAGCATCGAGGCGAGCGTGATGAGGTCGGCTCCGACGTGTCCGTAGGTGATGGCTCCGTGGTTGGCGCCCCAGTTGTTCATCACGTTGTAGACGCTCTTGAAAGCTCCCTTGCCCGTCAGCCGGGGTGCGAAATAGGTCGTGGGCCACGAGGGATCGGTGCGTTTGTCGATGTGCTCGAAGATCGCCCGATCGACGTTCACGGCCCACCCTTCGGCGATTTGCAGCACCGGACCCTGGCCTTTTATCAGGTTCAGGCGGCACATCGTCACCGGCATGTCGCCGCGCGTGAAGAACTTCGACGAAAAACCGCCGCCGCGCATGTATTCGCGGCCGGCCGGGTGCCAGGTCGTCGCTTCGAGGCATCGTTCGGCCTCCTGTTCGGTGATTTCCCAGAAGGGTTTCATCACGGGGTTGCCCTCGGCGTCGGACATCGCGCCCGAGGCGTCCAGCGTGCTGCTTCCCGAGTTGATCAGGTGGATGATGCCGTTCGCGGCCTTGCCCGTCAGTTTCCTGCCCGTGGCGCGCTCTACGGCTTCGGGGCTCCAATAGGTGCGTACGTCGGAGAAAAGCTGCGCCTGATTGGTCAGCAGGTGCATGAAGAGCATCGAAACGCCGTTCAGCGTGTCGTTTTCGGTGGCGAAGGTGTAGGCTTCGCGGATGCCGTTCCAGTCGAACGACGTGTTGAGGATGGCCTCCGAGAAGTCGCCGTCGGGGCGGAAGTCGGTCCACTGGCGCTGGCCCTGGAAACCTCCGGCGATGGCGTTGTGCCCGGCGGCCTCCTCTTCGAAGCCCATTTCGGCGAGTTTCGGATTGCCGACCATCAGGTCGCGGAAGATCATCGTCATCTTGACCACATACTCCCACACCTCGTCTTTCTTTTCGCGCGAATAGCGGAGGTGTTCCGGGTTGAGGTCCTCGCCTTCGTGCGTCTTGCAGTGCTTTTCGACCCAGGCCATAGCCCGTTCGAACTCCTCCTTGTCATAGATGCCCAGTTCGATGCGGCGCGCGATCTCCGAGCAATCGACGGCTTCGTTGCGCATGCCCTGGTACTCCTGGAAGAAGTCGGGATCGGGCATCGAACCGGCAATGCCCATCGACACGGAGCCGATCGAGAGGTAGGATTTGCCGCGCATCTCCATGACGGCGACGGCCGCGCGGCCGAAGCGTAGCAGCTTTTCCTCCACGTCGGGGGTGATGCTGTTGTCGTCCTGCTCCTGCACTTCGGAGCCGTAGATGCCGAATGCGGGCAGCCTTTTCTGGTTGTGTCCGGCCAGCGCCGAGGCGAGGTAGACGGCTCCCGGACGCTGGGTCTTGTTGAAACCCCAGATGGCTTTGGGCATCAGCGGGTCCATGTCGATGGTTTCGGAGCCGTAGCACCAGCAGGGGGTCACCGAGAGGACGGCTCCGACGTTGTTGTCGCGGAATTTGTCGGTCGCGGCGGCCGCTTCGGCCACGCCGCCGATCGTCGTGTCGGCGATGACGCATTCGACGGGCGCTCCGTCGGCATAGCGCAGCTTCGCGGCATAGAGTTTCGCAACGCTTTGGGCCATGCCCATGGTCATCTCTTCGAGGGATTCGCGGATACCGCCGCGGCGGCCGTCGATGATCGGACGGATACCGATTTTAGGATGTGAATTTTTCATGATTGGGTGAATTTCGATTCAATTTCCCTTTTTTGTGAATTTCGTAAGCAGGAAGCCCGTCAGGAAAATGACCGTCGTTCCGAAGACGATCGTCAGGTAGGTGTGCAGCGGGCTG
>OLJF01001931.1_pt1 | contig 11310 bp, 10 predicted proteins | sample 1609751 | NCBI WGS metagenome assembly OLJF01 (sample SAMEA4350171, study PRJEB24818) | metagenome | biome: human; feature: gut; material: faeces | place: Denmark | collected 2013-09
GTGTCGGCGGATGAAAACGGGAATCTGCTGCGCGTCCGCTGCCAAATCATCGACGATGCCCCCTGCGGCGTGGACATGCTGCTGCACTTCACGGGCACTTGCCTGACGGTGCAGGCGCGCAAATCCTTCGACCCGGCAACGAATGCGTATGAGGGCGTGGCGACAGGGTATGTGGAGTGAAGGGACACGAACCAGAGGCTCACCTGAAAGGGGAGCTGTCAGCGCAATCTGACTGAGGGGTTAGAGCGGCGGGGGACAACCCCTCCGGCGCTGATGCGCCACCTCCCTTTGCAGGGGAGGCTTGGGTTCTTTTCCGCACAGGAAAAATCCATATAAATAGGGAACTTTTCGTTTAGAACGACTTCAGGAGGAAAGGCGCAATGACGGACGAACTGTACCTCCCCGACCAAGGCGACGGCAGCTACCGCAATCCCGTGCTGTGCTGCGACTACTCCGACCCCGACGTGATTCGCGTCGGCGACACCTACTACATGACAGCATCCTCGTTCAACTATGTGCCGGGGCTGCCGATTCTGACCTCGGCGGATTTGGTCAACTGGCGGCTGGTGAACTACGCGCTGCCCAACATCCCCGAACCGGGCTACGAAATCCCCCGCCACGCGTGCGGCGTGTGGGCGCCCGCTATCCGCTGGCACGATGGTTTTTTCTACATCTATTACGGGATGCCGGACGAGGGCATCTACATGGTGCGCGCGGCGGATGCCTGCGGGCAGTGGGACGCGCCGAAGCTCGTGCGGGCGGGCAAAGGGCTGATTGACCCCTGCCCTTTCTGGGACGACGACGGTATGGCGTACGTCATCCACGCCTACGCGAACAGCCGCATCGGGTTCAAGAGCCGAATTGGTATCTTCCCGATGAGCGCGGACGGCACGCACGCCATCGGCGAGGACAAATTCCTGTTCGACGGCACGGCAAATCACCCGACGATTGAAGGCCCGAAGGTCTACAAGCGGGATGGCTGGTACTACATCTTTGCTCCCGCGGGCGGCGTGGCGACGGGCTGGCAGACGGTGCTGCGCAGTCGGCGGATTGACGGCGAGTACGAGGATCACATTGTCCTGCGGCAGGGGAACAGCCGCGTCAACGGGCCGCATCAGGGCGCGTGGGTGACGGCGGCGGATGGCAGCGACTGGTTCATCCACTTCCAGAGCCGCGGGCTGTACGGGCGCGTCACCCACCTGCAGCCGATGGCGTGGCAGGCGGACGGCTGGCCGATTATCGGCGAACCTGTGGCGGGCGAAACGTACGGCACGCCGGTGGAAACGTGGCGCAAGCCGTCACAAACGCATCAGCCGCCGCTTTCGCTGCAATGCAGTGATGATTTTGCGGATTCGCTGGGGCTGCAATGGCAGTTTATGGGCAATTGGCGCGCGGATTTTTATGCTGTGGACGGCGGATTGACGCTTGCCGCTCTGCCCGCGCCGAACGGGATTTTGTGGAACTGCCCGCATGTGCTGACGCAGAAAATCGCCGCGCCCGCCTTCACGGCGGAGGTGACACTGGATGCCCGCGCGCTGCAAATCGGCGAGCAGGCGGGCTTCGGGCTCATCGGCGGGCAGTATGCGTACATCGCCCTGCGGCGGACGGCGGTGGGGATGCGACTGGTTTTCGTGCAGTCGGACGGCGAGGCGCATCAGGAGCGGGTGTGCGAGGAAATCGACGCACCAGCGGAGCAGCTTGCCCTGCGGATGGTGCTTCAGCCGACGGGGGACGACACAGCGCGCGCGGCGTTTGCGTATCAGCATCAGGGGAATTGGCGGCGCTTCGGCGAGCCGTTCAGCCCTGCGCGGCACACATGGGTCGGCGCGCGGATGGCGCTGTTTGCGATGTCGCTGGACGGCGAGAACCACGGCGGCGCGGGAAAATTCGGGCCGTTCCGGGTGACGAAAGCGTGACGATATAACCTCTTGCCGCAACTTGGCGCGGCGGATGCAACGGGGAAAATCCGGCGCGCGGGCGAAAAGGGAGCCGCAGGTGCGGGGAGGGGCGAATTCGGCAGGCCCTGATGCTTCTGCCAGTGCGCTATTCCGACGAAAATCCGGCGCATCAGTCCCCTTTTCATCATAACAACAGAAAATTTCAACCACGCTCCCCGCACGGCACGGAAATCAATTTTCAAATTGCGGAAAATGTGCTATACTGTACGCATGGACAGAACAACACTGATCGACTTCTTTGAGGAAGTCGAGACGACCGAGGAGTACAACGGGTACTTTTGCAGCATCGCGGAAGCCTCGGAATTGTGGTGCTGGGCAGCCTGTGCGGGTTCAGGAACGTGAGCCAGATCCATCATTGGGCGGAAAATGCGCGCGTGAAGGAATTTTTGAAGGAGAAACTTCAAATTGAGCATATTCCGTGCTACTTTGGGCTGTTGACACTCTTGAAAATGGTAAAGTCTGACACGCTGAACCAATGCATGATGAAATGGGCTTCACAATTCTTGCCAGAGAATAGAAGTGGAACAACCATTTCGCTGGATGGCAAGACGATTCGTTCTACCGTTGGCAAGAAAAACATGGATAGCCCACTGCACATTATTAGTGCGCAAATCTGTGAAATTGGCGTTACGCTGGCTTCCGAAGCCGTCGAAGACAAGAGCAACGAAATCCCGGCGGTGCAGGAGCTGCTGAAAAAATGGACATTGAGGGCTGCCTGATTGTCGCGGATGCACTGAATTGTCAGCAGAAAGCGGCAGAAGCTGTCGTAGCGGGAAAAGCGGATTATCTGCTGGATGTCAAGGCAAATCGGCGCAATCTGGAAGAAGAAATTGCCGAATACGTCAAGAATGATGACCTCCGCGGTCACATGGACAAGAAGCGGACGGTGGAAAAGAACCGCGAGCGGATTGAAATTCGGACGGCGTACACGACCGATGATGCTGAATGGCTATGCGGGAAGGAAAAATGGAAGGGGCTGTGCTGCATCGGCGCAATCCGAAAGGAAGTCGAAGTTGACGGCAAGTGCACCGAAGAGTGGCACTACTACATTTCCAGCCGCAAACTGTCGGCGGAAGAACTGCTTCATTATGCACGGATGGAGTGGGCGGTCGAGTCGATGCACTGGCTGTTAGATGTTCATTACGGTGAAGATTACTGCCGGATTGCAAACAAGACAGCACAGCAGAATCTAAATGCGCTACGCAAATTTGCGCTGTCGCTTATCAAGCGCTACAAAGCGCAGACAAATTCCAAACGTCTGTTGTCACAAATTATGCTGGATTGCCTGCTGGAACTTGACCTTTTGTGTGCGGTCTTGGAAAATTGATTTCCGTGCCCCGCACGGGGAGCGACGATTTACAAATATCCAGGGCAATCCCGCACAAAGAAAGAACAGCAAAAAGGTTAGGAAAGAGGTATAATAAAGAGGTGAAGAAGCAATTGACGATGAGCCTGATCAGCGACGAGCTGGGACAGGCATCAACGAAGAAGAAAGAGTTTCTGGGAATCATGGAGAAACTGATTCCGTGGTCGCAATGGGTCGGGATCGTGCAGCCGCACTATTACAAAGGAGAGCGCGGCAATAAGCCCTACGACTTGGAATTGATGCTCCGGATATATGTGCTGCAGCATCTCTATAACCTCGCGGATGACGCGGCGCGCAATGAAATCATCGACAGCCGTGCATTCTCGCAGTTCTGCGGTGTGGACGCCAGCAATCAGGTGCCGGATGGCGATACCATCGGGCGTTTTCGGCATATCCTTGAGCAAAGCCAGCTCGGCGAGGCTTTTTTCACGAATGTGGTCGAAAGTTTGCAGAAGTGCAATCTGATGCTGAAAAAGGGAACGATTGTGGATTCGACGCTGATAGCCGCGCCTTCATCGACGAAAAACAAGGAAAAGCAGCGTGATCCGGAAGCTCATTCCGTCAAAAAGGGCAACCAGTGGTACTTCAGCTATAAGGAGCACATCGGCGTGGATGCGGACAGCGGGTATCTGGGTGCAGAAAAGAAGGATGATGCAATTCTTGTCAACAATGAAGGACATCCTATCCTGTATCAAATCAACAAGCGTCCGTCGCAGCTGAAGAAAGCAAGCGGCGAAAAGTTCGAGCTGCTCAAGGAAATCGAACATGCGAAATCCTCGATTCGTTCCAAAGTGGAACATGTGTTTTGCGTGATAAAGAGAATCTTTCATTTTTGCAAAACACGATTCCGAGGACGGGAAAAACTGCATCAGCATTGCTGCACACTGTTTGCACTTGCGAATTTATACCTTGCTCGTAATCGAATGAAGGCTGCGTAACGAGGCTTATTTCGCGTGCAAACAGTGCGCTTGAATTGCGCTCTTTCTCGAAATTTTTGCCCGGCAGGGATGACGCAGCTGGGTTGGACGCAATTATGAGGGGGAGTCTTAAGCAAGGCATTCGCCAACTTGAGAAATATAACAAAAAACTCGGTGGCGGATATAAGATGGTGCTCGAAGTGTATTGACGTCCTATGTCATCAATGTTGAGGTGAAAATGATGGAAAAGAAAGAGTTTCTAAGTATCTGCGATTCGACCTTGAAAGAGATGGGTTTCTCAAAAAAAGGAGGAGCATATTATCTTAATATCGGTTCCGATCTGCTTGGTGCTGTCTTTTTCCGCAAGTCCAATTTTGGATCAGTTTATTATGTCGAATGCGGAATTGCGATACAAGGATATAATGAAACATTCCCATTTCCCAAGTATTATGATGTTGACATATCAACTCGTTTCCAATTTCCTTTAAAAGTACATCTTCAATATGATCCATCTGCTACACATGGATATTCTGTTGATTTAGAGCGCAACACAGAAACCGAGATTAAAGAAGGCATAAAAGAAGGCGTTGAGAGATGGTTGTTACCTGCGTTGCATGGAGGTAAACAGTATATTCTTGACAACTGGGAAAAGTATAGCTTTCATCACTTAAGCGAGATGGTACATACTGCACTTGAACAATGGAGCATATCTGGTGAATTACCTGCTAAGCAAAATCACTGATAAAAAGTAGATTGTCCATGTACGCCAAAGGCATGACCACGTCGGATATTGAGACCCATATTCGGGATATCTACGGCGTAGAGGTGTCCGACACGACCGTAAGCCGTATCACGGACAAGATTCTCCCCATCGCAAAAGAATGGCAGCAGCGGCCGCTGGAAAGCATCTACACGGTAGTTTTCATGGATGCCATCCACTATCATGTCCGCAGCGAAGGTCAAATCGTGAAGAAGGCGGTGTATATCGCCATTGGCATTGATCTGGATGGTAGGAAAGACGTTCTGGGCATGTGGGTCGGTGAAAATGAAAGCGCCAAATATTGGGCAACGGTGCTAAACAGCCTGAAAAACCGGGGAATTGAGGACATTTTCATCGCCTGCACGGACAATTTAACCGGCTTTTCCGCTGCCATTGAAGCTGTTTTTCCCAAGACGGAAATTCAGAACTGCATCATCCATCAGCTCCGCAATTCCAGCAAATATGTGTCCTACAAGGACATCAAGGCGCTCATGGCAGACCTGAAGGCAGTCTACGCCGCAGTCGATGAGTCTGCTGCTTTGGACGCTCTGGATGCTTTTGCGGAGAAATGGGACAAGAAATATCCGAAGATTGCTCAGTCCTGACGGGAGAATTGGCCGAACCTGAGCACCTACTTCAAGTACCCCCAGGAGGTGCGCCGCCTGATCTATACGACCAATGCGATCGAGGGCTTTAACCGGCAGCTCCGGAAAGTGACCAAGGCCAAATCGGTGTTCCCTACGGATGACAGTCTGCTGAAAATGCCATATCTGGCCATGACGGATATTACGAAGAAATGGACTGGCCGGCGGCAGGACTGGGGCATGATCCATGCGCAGCTGGCGGTGTTCTTCGCCGACCGTATGCCGAACTGACTGGCTGCACGCAGGGATGTCAAGTGTCGAGATGAACGGAGGTTGACGTTTCCGCCCTTGACATCCCATCGAAACGCTGTTATTTTATAAGCAGCTTGCGCCGCTCCCGTCTTGCATAAATTTTGCTCTATTTGCACTACGTTTTGCACTTTACACAGAATTCGGGATTGACCCCGCTCCCTTTTGAAAAGGTAGTTGCTGCCATTTTGTCCTTTCAGGGCGGAACGCTCAATCGTGAGCTGATGGATTTTTTTGACTTGAATTCAGCAAGCCCTACAACTTCTGCTTTTGTTCAGCAAAGGGCTAAAATTTTCCCTGCGGCTTTTGAATCGCTGTTTCATCATTTTATTGACCGTATTTGCGAACAAAAAACATATAACGGCTATCGCCTTTTTGCAGTCGATGGTTCCGACTTGCAAATCGCCGCTAATCCTCAAGATGCCGACTCTTTCTATCCGGGAGCGAACGGGCAGAAATCTTATAATTTGCTGCATATAAACGCTATGTACGATTTGCTTCAGCATATCTACGTCGATGCAATCATCCAGAAAAGCCGAAAGACCGACGAATCCGCCGCTTTAACTTCCATGGTAGATCGTTCTGCGGATAAAAACGTCCTGCTGCTGGCTGACAGGGGCTATGAAGCCTACAACAACCTCGCGCATATTCAAGAAAAGGGCTGGTCGTTTCTGATTCGTATCAAAGATAGCAGTGCCGGTATTGCTTCCGGCTTGAACCTGCCGCGTTCCAATACGTTTGATATTCCCTTTCACCTGAAACTTACCAATAAACAGACAAACGAAGTGAAATGCTTGCTTTTAGACAAAAATCACTACAAGCGCATCCCCTCTAAGTGCCGCTTTGATTATCTCCCGGCTAAGTCCAGAAAGGCTGACCCCACGCAATTCTTCGATCTGCATTTCCGCATTGTGCGGTTCCCCATCTCCGAAACAGCCTGCAAAACCATTATTACAAATCTTGATAACGATGCGTTTCCTATTCAGGAAATTAAGCACTTGTACGCGATACGCTGGGGTATTGAAACTTCCTTTCGTGAACTGAAATATTCCGTGACTTTATTGCATCTTCATTCAAAAAAGGTGGACTTCATTTACCAAGAAGTTTTTGCAAAGCTCGCTATGTACAACTTCTGCCAAATGATTACACAATCCGTAGTCATTTGGCAAGGGAAAAAGAAACATGCCTACAAAGTTTCTTTTTCTGATGCGGTACATGTTTGTCTGCATTTCTTCCGAGGCAAAGTCAGTCCACCCGATGTTGAAGCCTTACTTATGAGGTACATCTCACCTATTCGCCCCGGCAGAATGCTTTCTCGTAAGTTCTCTCCGAAATCTTCGGTCAGCTTCGCTTATAGAGTATCATAATTTCTTGCATTTGCATAGTCCTTTTTTCGCGGATTTCTTTTTCCGCTTTATTTCCTTTACCCTCTTTTCATTAAAATCAGCACACAGAGTCTTTTTTACTGATTCTGTGTGCTGACTTTCACTGTTCACTTTTAACTAAATGACATTGAGGGTGGCTCGCTGTCACCTTTATTGGCGAATGTGTACCTGAACGAATTTGACTGGGAATACGAAAGGCGCGGCGTGCCGGTGATTCGGTATGCGGACGACATCGTATTACTGTGCAAAAGTCAGAGAGCGGCGGAAAGGCTGCTGGAAAGCAGCATCCGCTATCTGGAAGGGAAGCTGAAACTGAGGGTGAACCGGGACAAAAGCCATATCGCCAGGGTGAATGGGACGAAGAACTTCAAGTTTCTGGGCTTCGCATACGGCAAAGGAAAGGATGGACTGTTCATTCGTGCCCATCCCAAAGCCCTGCTGAAAGCGAAGAACAGGCTGCGCGCAATCACGAAGCGAAACCGCGGAGTCAACGTCCGAAAGGTCATGCAGGAAATAAAGGTCTACATGACAGGATGGCTGAACTACTACGGGATAGCGTTCCTAAAGACGAAAATGCGGGAATGGGACGAATGGCTGTGGCACCGAATCCGTGCATACATCTGGAAGCAATGGAAGAAACCGAAGACCAAACTCAAGAACCTCATGAAGCTCGGTGTGCCGGAATACTACGCACATATGGCTGCCAACAGCCGCAGAGGATATTGGTTTACGGTGAACACAGGAGCCGTGACAAGAGGCATAACAAACGAAAGACTCACACGCGCGGGATTCTTTGAACTCTCCCCGGCGTATGAGTCGATTCAGTCTGCTTGTATTGGACGCGCCGTGTACCGAACGGTACGCACGGTGCGGTGAGAGGACGGGGGTTCATCACCCCCTCCTACTCGATTACCGCTTTAGCAGCCAATTCCACTGCGCGATAGGCGGATTGAAAACAAACAGAGTCTTGTGTAAGTTCCTGATGGTCTTCCTGCTGTCATTCTCCCACGGCTCTCCATGGCGAACTGACTTTTTAGTGATGAAATTACGACTATTATATTATCGCAACCATTTTCATTTCATGATTAGCGATATGAAATATGACGTGAACAAACGAAAAAATCAATTCACGACGAAAAAATGATGCGAACATACATGTCCGAAATGGTCGATAAACAGCCAAAACGATTGACGAAAGGTGTGGAACCTGATATAGTGCAGATAACGAGGTGAACGAACCTCAAAAGGAGGATGTTACCATGAAGAAAGTCATCAGTCTGCTGCTGACGGCAATGCTGCTGCTGTCGATGCTGCCCGCCACGATGGCGGAGGGCGTGGAGTACATTCCCGCGCCTTACGCGCTTGACGCGGAGAGGGCGGGACCGAAGGCGTATGTCGAGCCTGTGTTCTATGCCAACGGCGAGGGTGAACCGACCATCGGCGTCACCTATGTCGGCGTAATCAAGGCGGACGGAAAGTACTTCAAGGACTCGAACAACAACCACGAGCTGGATCCCTTTGAGGACTGGCGTCTGGATCCCGAAACCCGTGCAGCCGATCTGGTTGCCAAGATGAGCGTAGAGCAGAAGATTGGTCTGTCGCTGGCGCAGATGGTTCTGATGCCCGGCGCGACCACCTACGAAGCGGCGCTGGATGCAGACGGAAACGTGGACTTCAGCAAGCTGATGGTTGTCAGCGAAAAGGTGTTTGACGTTGCGATGGACGATCCGACGCGTGTCAACAACTCAACGGCGGAAATCATCGCCTTCAACAATCGCATGGGCGTTGTCCGCGTGATGTCGGACGTGGGCGCGGGCGTGCTGTACAACAACGCCACGAACCTGACGACCGAATACGCCGCTGCGGCGACAGGCGAACCCTGCATTCCGTTCACCCTCATTTCCAACCCCCAGAAGTTCCCCGGCGAACCCGGCACCATGGGGCTGGCGGCGGCGGTGATGGGCGGCACGCTGAGCGTGTCGGGCTTTCTGCTGCAAACGTTTTTCCGCAATCCGATTGCCGGGCCGTATGTGCTGGGCGTGTCCTCCGGCGCAAAGTTGGCTGTCGGTGCGGTGATGATCTTCGGCATGAAGCTCTGGGGTCGCGTGCCGTTCGGCGCGGTGATGACCGCGGCATTTGTCGGGGCAATGCTCTGCGCGAGCTTTGTGATGATCGTCTCCCGAAAGATTCACAGCATGGCGATGCTGCTGGTCGTCGGCATGATGATTGGCAACGTCTGTTCGGCGGCGACGGATTTCTTCGTCACCTTCGCCAAAGAAAGCGATATTGCGAACCTCACCAGCTGGTCGATGGGCAGCTTTTCTGCCGTGTCGTGGGGAAATCTGCGCATCTGCTTGGCGGTGATTGCCGTCTGCCTGCTGCTGTGCCTGCTGCTGGCGAAGCCCATCGGCGCATATCAGTTCGGCGAACATTACGCGGCGAGCATGGGTGTGAACGTCCGCCGTTTCCGTGCGGCGCTGATCGGACTTTCCTGTCTGCTGGCCGCGTGCGTGACGGCGCTTGTCGGTCCGATTTCCTTTGTCGGCATTGCCGTGCCGTATATGACAAAAAAGCTGCTCGGCACGGCCAAACCGATGGCTGTTCTGCCCGGCTGTTTCCTGCTGGGCGGCGTATTCTGCATGGCATGCGACTGGATCGCCCGAACGGCGTTTTCGCCAACGGAGCTGGCCATCAGCACGGTAACGGCGTTTTTTGGCGCGCCGGTCGTTATCGTGATGGCACTCAAGCGGGGAGGCGGACACCGGTGAAACCGACTTTGGAGCTGGACAACCTTTCGGTCGGTTACGGCAGACGTGTATTGTTGAAAGACCTCTGCGCGTCGATTCTGCCGTGGCAGATTTTGACGCTCATCGGTCCAAACGGCGCGGGCAAATCGACCATTCTCAAGACGATTTCGCATCACCTCGCGTGTATGGGCGGCGTGGTGCGCATCGGCGGCGAAAATATCGAGCGGATGGACAGCTGCGAGCTGGCAAAGCGGCTTTCCGTCGTGCTGACCGAGCGCGTCCGTCCGGAACTGATGACCTGTTACGACGTGGCGGCTTCCGGGCGTTATCCCTATACCGGCCGTTTCGGGAGGCTGACTGCGCTGGACAGAGACGTGATTGCGCAGAGTCTCGCATTGGTGCGTGTCGAAGAACTGGCGGACAAGCCGTTCGCCCGCGTCAGCGACGGTCAGCGTCAGCGGGTGATGATTGCCCGTGCGCTCTGCCAGCAGCCGCGCGTGCTGGTGCTCGACGAGCCGACCTCCTTTCTGGATATTCGATATAAAATCGAATTGTCCGCCATTCTGCTTCATCTCGCGCGGGAGCAGGGCGTGACCATCGTGATGAGCCTGCACGAAATTGACCTCGCTGCACGGGTATCCGACCTCGTGATGGGCATCGGCACGCACGGCGTGGAGGTGTTCGGCGCACCCGAAGCAGTCTTTACGGAAGAAAACATCTCACGGCTGTACGGCATTTCGTCCGGCGCATACGACGCGCTTTCCGGCTCGGCGGAGCTTCCCCGCGCGGAAGGTGCGCCATATGCGTTTGTCCTCGGCGGCATGGGGAAGGCGACAACCGTCTACCGCCGCCTGACGCGGGAAGGAACACCGTTTGCAACGGGTATTCTGGCGGAAAACGATATGGATATCCCTGCCGCGCGCCATCTGGCCGCCCGCATACTGACGACAGCGCCGTTCGCGCCGCCGAGTGAAGCCGTGTTGACGGAAGCCCGGCAAACGCTGCTGAATTGCGGCGCGCTGCTTATTCCCGATGGATTGGAAGCCCATGCATGGGACGATGAACTGATTTGTTTTGCTCAAGAACATTGTGTGGAGGTGCGCCATGCTTGATATCATCAGCGTCGGTCCGGGTGAGGCCGTTCTGCTCACCGACGACGCGAAGCAGGCGATTGATCGTGCGGATACGGTCTGGTGCGCGGCACGCCATGCCGTGCTCGTGCCGCCCGAAAAGGCAAGGCCGCTTTCGCCGCTGGAAGGTGCAATTGAACAGATGCGTCTATCC
>OLJF01001933.1_pt1 | contig 11310 bp, 7 predicted proteins | sample 1609751 | NCBI WGS metagenome assembly OLJF01 (sample SAMEA4350171, study PRJEB24818) | metagenome | biome: human; feature: gut; material: faeces | place: Denmark | collected 2013-09
GCATAGTCCTCTGAACGTTCTATGCGGAGTTTTGATTTTTCAATTCTATGCGAAATTAGAAATCGGCATTCTTCGGTGTACGAGGGAAAGGAATCACGTCGCGAATATTTGTCATACCTGTCACAAACAACAGCAGACGTTCGAAGCCCAAACCAAAACCGGAATGAGGAACCGTACCGAAGCGGCGGGTATCCAAATACCACCACATATCCTTCATAGGAATCCCCATTTCATTGATGCGGTTCAACAGTTTGTCATAATCGGCTTCACGCTCGGAACCACCGATAATTTCACCGATTTTCGGGAACAACACATCCATCGCACGAACCGTCTTACCGTCCTCATTCTGCTTCATATAGAAAGCTTTGATCTCTTTCGGATAGTCAGTCAGGATTACCGGACGTTTGAAATGCTCTTCAACCAGGAAACGTTCATGCTCAGAAGCCAGGTCGACACCCCAATATACCGGGAACTCGAACGTGTGGCCTTTAGCAACGGCCTCTTCCAGAATCTTGATTCCTTCCGTATAAGATAAACGGACGAAATCGTCTTTCAACACTCCCTGCAAACGTTCGATCAAACCCTTATCGAACATATCGTTCAAGAACTTCACATCATCGTAGCAGTTATCCAAAGCCCACTGTACACAGTACTTGATGAACTCTTCTGCCAGATCCATGTTGTCATTGATATCATTGAAAGCTACTTCCGGTTCAATCATCCAGAACTCAGCCAGGTGACGCGGTGTATTGGAGTTTTCTGCACGGAACGTAGGACCAAATGTATAAATGGCGCCCAATGCTGTTGCAGCCAGCTCACCTTCCAACTGACCGGAAACTGTCAGGCTGGCCTGCTTGCCGAAGAAGTCATTGTCATAAATAATAGAACCATTTTCGTCCTTCTTCAGATCATACAGGTTCATAGTAGTAACCTGGAACATCTGTCCGGCACCTTCACAGTCAGAAGCCGTGATCAGCGGAGTATGGAAATAGAAGAAGCCACGTTCATGGAAGAACTTGTGGATAGCAATGGCCATATTGTGACGAATACGGAACACAGCTCCGAAAGTATTCGTACGCGGACGCAGGTGAGCAATCTCGCGCAAGAATTCCATAGAGTGTCCTTTCTTCTGCAAAGGATAAGTATTATCGCATGTTCCCAGTACTTCAATTTCACGAGCCTGGATTTCGCATGCCTGTCCGGCACCAACCGACTCAACCAGCTCTCCATTGACGCTGATACAAGCTCCTGTCGTGATCTGTTTCAACATTTCTTCATCGAAGTTTGCCAGATCAACCACCACTTGCACATTATTTATAGTAGAACCGTCATTCAAGGCGATAAAACTTACCTGCTTACTACCGCGACGGGTACGTACCCATCCCTTTACATTGACCATCACACCGAAGTCACGACGCTTCAGCAGGTCTACGATCTTTGTTCTACGAATTGTTTCCATTTTTATCTTGTTTTATTCAAATTTAAAAAGGCGGCCTTCAGCCTCTGCTTTTTTCAAGCTTTTCCAACCTTCGGCACACCTTATTATATATTATCTTATTCAAAAGAACCCATGCGAAGCATGTTTACTTCCATTTCTGTCAGATAACGCCAGTCTCCACGACGCAGACCTTTCTTGGTCAGTCCGGCAAAATAAACACGATCCAGCTTAATTACCCGATAGCCCAGTGACTCAAAAATACGACGGACAATTCGGTTTTTACCAGAATGGATCTCGATACCTACCTGCGACTTGTCTGTATCCGAAGCATAGCTGACTGCATCTGCATGAATTTCTCCGTCATCCAGAGTAATGCCCTGTACGATCTGATCCAAAACAGCCTTCGTTACATTTTTATCATAATATACATGGGAAATCTTCTTCGTCATGAACTTCTGATGAGTCAGCTTAGAAGCCAGATCACCGTCATTGGTAAGCAACAGCACACCAGTTGTGTTCCGGTCCAGACGACCTACCGGATAAATACGTTCCTTGCAGGCACCTTTCACAAAGTCCATCACGGTCTTACGTTCCTGAGGATCATCAGAAGTTGTCACACAATCTTTCGGCTTATTCAGCAATACGTAAACTTTACGTTCGATATTTACCGGCTGATCGTGGAACTTGACTTCATCCGTACGTTTCACCTTTGTTCCCAGTTCGGTAACCACCTCACCATTAACGGAAACTACGCCTGCTGTGATAAATTCATCAGCCTCACGACGAGAACAAACACCTGCGTTGGCCAGGAACTTGTTCAGACGGATCGGTTCATTCGGATCGGTCAGGATATCCTTGTACTCGATCTGCTTCTTCATGCTATACTTCGCATTCGGATTGTATCCTGCGGTACGCGGGCGGAATCCTCCACCTTGCGGACGATTATAACCGCCGCCCTGCTGCTGACCGTTGTTGTAACGCGGACGGAACGAGCGCTGTTCACCTCCCTCGTTATTATTGTAACGCGGACGATACGGGCGCTGCTCACCTCCTTCATTATTGTTATAGCGCGGCGCATAGGAAGGACGCGAGGGACGATTCGTATTGCTGTTATATCCCTGTCTGTTTCCATAACTGCGCTGCTGAGAATGATTTCCATAACTGCGCTGTGGACGATCCTCTCCGTTATTTCCGTTAAAACGGGGATTGTAAGAGGAACGGTACGGGCGTTCGCCACCTTCCCGGTTGCTGCCATACGGACGACGTCCATAGCTTCTGCCTTCGTTTCGATTGTATCTGTTATACCCTTCCTTGTTATAGGACTTGTAACCATCACGGCCTGACTGGGTGTTTTCTCCGTCCAGTCTGTTTTCTTTGTCTGTAGTCATGTTCTTAAAAATGCTATAAATTAATAATTACCCTCTCGGGTGATCTTCTTATAAACCTGTATAGTTGTGCGGAGTGATTGCCCGCAGTTCTTTCTTTATTTCTTCGCTTACGTTCAATGTTTCGATAAAATCTTTGATGGAAGCTTCATTGATAGCCTGGTTGGTACGTGTCAAAGCTTTCAACGCTTCATACGGATGCGGATAGGCTTCACGACGCAAAATAGTCTGAATAGCCTCAGCCACAACACTCCAGCAGTTGTCCAGATCCTGATAGATCTTGGATTCGTTCAGCAACAGCTTGCCCAGTCCTTTCAGAGAGCTCTGAATAGCAATAACCGTATGTCCGAACGGAACACCGATATTACGCAGAACTGTAGAGTCAGTCAGGTCACGCTGCAGACGTGAAACCGGAAGCTTGGTTGACAAATGTTCCAACACGGCATTCGCCATGCCCAGATTTCCTTCAGCATTTTCAAAGTCAATGGGGTTTACCTTATGAGGCATTGCACTTGATCCAACCTCACCCGCTTTGATCTTTTGCTTGAAGTATTCCATTGAGATATACTGCCAGAAGTCACGGTTCATATCAATCATAATCGTATTGATACGCTTCATGGCATCAAAGATAGCACCCAGATTGTCATAATTTGAAATCTGAGTAGTATATTCTTCACGTTCCAGTCCCAGTTTTTCTGCGACAAAACGATTACCGAATGCCTTCCAGTCATATTCCGGATAAGCCACATGGTGGGCATTGTAGTTACCGGTTGCACCACCAAACTTAGCAGTGATCGGACAAGCCTTCAATACAGCCAGCTGACGTTCCAGACGATAGGCAAACACCTTGATTTCTTTTCCCAGGCGGGTAGGAGAAGCCGGCTGACCGTGAGTCTTTGCCAGCATCGGAATATTCTTCCATTCTTCTGCATACGCATTCAGCTGATCGATCAGCTTCTGGATCTGCGGATAATATACTTCATCCAGTGCATCCTTGATTGACAAGGGAACAGAAGTATTGTTGATATCCTGTGAAGTCAGGCCGAAGTGAATGAACTCCTTGTATTCCTCCAGGCCACCCAACTTGTCAAACTGTTCCTTGATGAAATACTCAACAGCCTTCACGTCGTGATTGGTTACACTCTCAATTTCCTTGATACGTCCCGCATCAGCTTCTGAGAAGTTCCGGTAAATATCACGAAGTGAATCAAAGCGTGATGCATCCAGTCCTTTCAACTGGGGCAAAGGCAGTTCACACAACGTAATGAAATATTCAATTTCCACACGCACACGATATTTGATCAATGCGTATTCTGAAAAATAGGCAGCCAAAGCTCCCGCTTTGCTCCTGTATCGACCGTCAATAGGTGATATAGCCGTGAGTAAATCAAGCTCCATCATTCTTTTATTTTTTTGATATCTAAATAATGATCATTAATCTTCGCAAAAGTAATGCTTTTTCCTGAGTTTACCGGAGTTAAGTGGAAAACTTTAGTATTTATTTTACATTTTACCGGCATGCGGAAGACACGGCTTCCCAAAGTTATCAACAGCCTGTTCATAACCTGGCAGTTTTTCACAGGTTGTTGACACACGTTCCAGCAGGCTATACACCAGTATTTGACCGAAAGCCTCGTATTTTATTCACAACATTATGGTTCATAACTTTTGTACATTCGAAAAAATGCACTACTTTTGACCTGCCTAAAAGAAAGGATGCCCTAAGGGGCAACATTCTTCAACCAATCGTTGATTTTCCTAAAATCTATTATCGTTGGCTACAAGACACACACTATTTGAGAGACCAACTATCTAAAAAGCATCCGCGCTTGGAACCTGTGACAGGCTCCCCAAGCGCGGATTTTTCTTTTCAGTCTTCCCTCTTCTGAAACCACCCAACACTCCCGGGAAACTGTCAGAAGCTCTTTTTCACCTTTCCCCGGTTCTCTTCAAAAGTCCTGCCGAAACATTGTAAACATACTTCAACGGCATAAAAAAACGCTTCGACGTTTAAGGAAAAAGAATTCGGCCTTTTCCTTCAAACGTCGAAACGTTTTTTAAAAAGCTCGAGGGCCTCAGAAAAAGAAGTTAGGGAAGCTTGATTTCACGGTAAATTTCACAAGCGATATCTACCGGATTTCCTTCAGCTTCTGATGCATACGAGTTATGTTTCAATGTCCACGGTTCTTCCAGTGCATAAAAGTCAATTGCCTTGGGCTGTCCGCCTTCAAAACTCTTCAGTTGTTCATCCAGCCAAGTCTTCCAGCGCAAATAATAGAAGTCGCGCAACAGTCCGTTCCATTCTCTGTGAGCATAATCATGCAAACCGCCATCATCTGCAGCAACCCGGTTTCCCCAAGTCGTTATCTGTACACGGGCATTCCATTCATACCAGTCCTTTTCTTCCTCCGTGCTACCCAGGTTACGGGCACTTTCCAGCCAGCGTCCCACCTTAAATTCCGGACGTGTAGCCAGCAAACGATCCTGCATTAAAATCAAACGCAAGAACCGGTCGGATGAAAGTTTAAAGAGTTCCCGGTCACCAGCCTTATAAGCGTCAACCAGCACCCGATACATCAGACGGCCTTTTTCAGCAACAGCCTGCCGAACAATGTCCACCAGATCGTATTCAAAATTATTGTTACCCCGGAAACGTTCCGCAGCATCCACCATCATACCGGCAGCACGGATCACATCCGCCGGATCATAATAGTCGGACATTTCCGACCAGCTGGATACCTGATAAGCCTTCCAGGATGGCCGCGCGCAAAGAATGGATTCATGTGTTCCCTGCTGAGTGGAAGCAGCCGGACAATTATAAATGGTGTTACTTAACAGCATCCATGCCTGTGATACCTGACTGTCTGATTTTCCATAGCGGGCTTTCAGATATCCTTCCAGCCATTCATCTTTTGAGAAACGCTGTTCTCTCCAGGGAAGTTCGCACAACAGTTCATACATCACCGGGTTGTTTTCTATACCTTCCATGGTCATGCCGACACCTTTCAAGGTCTTTCCGAACGAACTGTCCTTTGCTTTATAGAATTCCTCTATCAGATGAGCCATTTTCCCGTGCAGACCTACATTGCCTCCATAGTTCAGCAACATGCAAAACAGCCAGTCGTGTTGTCCAAAGCCCTCTTTCCGGTACCAGGAAGAAGCCGGATCTCCCCACTGAGGACGGCTTTCCGAAAACAAATCCAATACCACCATATCACCGGCAGGCAAGTTCCGGATCATCTGCGGACGCGGATTGGCTCCCCAGGCCTGCACCACCCATGCAGCACGCGGATTGGCCTGTTTCATCGCTTTCCAGATCGCCTTTCCCGCAGCTTCCAGATCCACTCCCGACGTGTTTCCACCTTCATGGAAAGGATCCATGCTGTAATAAGAAGCCTTACCATACAAACGGGTCATTTCCTGATAATACAAAGCAGCAATCCGTTCAAACTGAGGATCAGTAGGCTGCAGGAAAGCCGGACGCGGATAACCGTTCCATCGGCCGGGATCTGCCACATTCAGCCCCAACCGGTCCTTTGCATTGTGAGGAACCATTCCGGAATATCCGGGCAATACCGGCTCAATGCCGTATTCACGCATACGCTTCAGAATACGTTTCTGAAGTTCTTCCTGACGTTCATACCAGCTGTCCGGATTGGGGCCACCCCATCCTTCCAGATTATTCATCAGCCACCAGGCCTGAAAACCGGGGCCCGCAATGAAAGCATTGATTTCTTCGCGTGTGTAACCCAGTTCCTCCAGCACATTCTTCCACACCACATCGGTTCCAACCATTGCAAGCGGCAGATTAATGCCATGAAGTGCCATCCAGTCGATTTCCTGTTCCCATCGTTTCCAGTCCCAGAAAGCCATACTGTAGGAGAACGTACAATAATTGAAATCATAACGGAGCTTCAGATCCGTTTCATGTCTTTCCTTCTTCAGCACCGGAGGCAACACCTCAGGAAGATCAGCCTTCATGCCATTCCACGACAGGTTGATTCCGGCATAATATTTCAGATACCAGTTGATACCCGTGGCAATGCTGACATAGTTGTTACCGCGTACCACGACTTTATTCCCCTTCTGATCCAATTCAAAGAAATCCTTTTCCCCCTTCAGGCGCTCAATGACAAATTTACGGGACGCCCCTTTGTCAATACGTTCCAGCAAGCCGGTAATGGGAGAAGCGTAGAGGGTAACTCCCAAAAGGAAAAGACTGATCAAACATAAAAATTTCTTCATCCTTCAGACTATTTCAATGTTAAACGTTTCATTTATACAAATCTTCCCCAAACGCCCATCCTAAATAATTCTTCTTCAGGCTGCGGCTCTGTCCGCCAAACGAGACTTTGCAGGGAGACTTCAGGTTACAATGCAAATTTACAATTTGTTTCTCATCTGCAACGACTTCCAGCGTATCACCTTCACGTTTTACCTTGCAGTTATATCCAACCACACTTCCATCCTCGCGTTCAACAATGAATGCATTCACCAGCATGGATTCTCCGATACACTTGAACAATTCATGCACATCATTATCCTGCGTATTAACCGTCTGCCAGTCACTTATCATATTGACATACTGTTCACCGATCACGAAAGAGCGGGTATCATAAAGTTCCGGATGCGGATTACCAAAGCTCAGGGAATCTTCCGTCACACGTGTATCCGCGCTGCATGCCTGTTTCACCTTCAGATAAGGATCAACCACAAATGCCCAACGCAAATCTCCGGTCTTATAATCAATCAGATTAGAGAAAGCTCCCATCGCATTATAAGTTTCATTCAGCCAGCGTTCATCTCCTGTCAGCAAATATGCATAATATGTAGCATAACCTCTCCATCCGCTCCATCCGTGCGGAGAGTTAAACATATTCGGAAGCATCTGTACATCATACTGAGCTTCCCAGTAACGCATGGTTCCTCCTCTTCTTCTGGCATCCGGAACACGAAGTTGAGCCAGACAATCATGGCTGTGCAAGATCCGGAGCATGGCATCCGTATAATGCTGGCGTTTTTTTGCATCCTCCTGCATCAAGGCAAGCATACCGATCTGCAAGGCCGAGCAGGAAATCATACCATCTTCAAAAGTAAGTTCTCCTTCTGTTTCAAAATCTCCCTGCGAAGCCACCAGCTGGTCAATCGCACGCTTGGCTGACTGATAATGCCGTTTGGCTGCAGCAGCCCAGGTCTTGTCCGACCGGCCAAGCTTACGTTCCTCCAAAGTCAGTTCCAGCATACTCTTCGCGACATAAATTACGCTCGTATATACGGTGTTATGATTCACATAAGCCCCGTCTTTTCTTTGCCAGGTATTCATCAGCCAGTCTGCCAGACGCGAAGCCTTTTTCAGATCATTCACGTCATGATAAGCCTGATATTTGTCAACCAGCATTCCGATCGTACCCGATGTGTTCTGAATGCGGGAAGCATAATATTTAGGCTCCATCTTATCCTTGTCATGAAGCAGATCAAACAAATAATCAAAACGTTTGCACAACTGTTCGTCCAGAGCTTTATCCGGGAAATATCGTGCTGCAAGGAATGCCGAATGGAATCCGTACCAGCTCTCAATATGTGAAGTCGCTTTCTGATGATATTTCAGCGCTCCCTTTCTGGCCTGCTCCAGTGTCCACTGCCAGGATGAGTGAACAGACAAAATACCTTCGGCCTGATTTTCTCCGTCCTTCACACGGATGGTGTACATACCGACTTTCGGCAAACAACAGCTTATGTGTTTCACATCTTCAGCTCTGTTTTCCACCTGCACCGGTATTTCTTTGCCATTGTCATCCACAACACACACCTGTCCGCCAGACGAAATCACATCAAATTCGGCCAGTTCCCCCGGAACATAAGCAGTCTTGTGTATTCTCAGCATAGGGATATCTGCCAACTTATGCAGTTTTTCTTCAAACACTCCCGGCTCTTCAATATCGACCAATGCTATGATCCAGGACTTTGTTTCTCCCTGGTCCAGCTTCCACAAATGCTGAGGATTTCTGGAAGGAAGCGGCAATGCATTAATCAGATCAAGGTTCAAGGATTCAATCCGATGGCCCATAAACCAGTGAGGAGCCGGATCCTGATAACCTAAATTATATTCCACACTCCAGGAAGCAACGGCTTGAGGAGACACTACCCCCAATGTATGTCCCGAAGGTGTCTGAAGATAACCGAAGAAATGAGTTTTTTCATTGCGCATTAAAGTCGGGAAATACTTGCCGAACCATTCAGGATATTTATCCATATAAGTATCGATTCCCATTCTGATTCCGGCTTTTTCCGGCTGGAAAGGAACATGTCCTTTATTGGTAAGTGTAATCCGCATAGCCGGAGCACCATTCCATTTTTCATACTTCTGCGAGCATTCCACACCTTCAATTTCTGCCCGATAAGCAAACTTCCCGTCTGGAGTCCAGTCAGCCGTCGTACTTTTCCCGCCAGTTACTACATAAAACGAAGGTCCCCTGTGTTCTCCTTTCCGGAAAAACGGAACCGTATCATTCCCGTGCTGCCCTTTAAAAACAATTTGCTCAAGGCAGCCGTTCTCCGAGATTTTACACTCCCAATCTTTATCATTCCACTGAGCCGTCTGAGCCATTGCACCCATTCCCCACAGCAATGCACCAAATATTAATGAAGATCTTTTCATAAATGTTGAATAATTGTATTTATCAAATAGTATTTCCTTATAAGATATAAGCAAAAGACCTGACTTTCAGATAATACCGGCGAAACAACCAGCTAAACACCTGCTGATCACCGGATGCCAGAGATTTCAGTATTTCATTTTCGTTTTCCATAATCCGCATTTTACGTAGTATATCTTTCACGACCATGTATCTTGCTCATTAAGGTCGGAGCAAAATTAACAGAAATATCCGATATTTACAACTGCATTCCGGCCCTAAAAAAAGAGGCATCACCAGGCTGCCAAAGAAAATGTCTCGCGACAGATTTCTGTCAACACCCCGGAGATGCCTCCAGTATGTTCCGGATACAACCAGCTTCAGGTTACTGGGACCGGATTCTATTTCTTCTTTTTGAACAGATCCAAAGCTTTATTGATCACCGACTTCTTCTCTTCCGAACCCTTAGAATCGTTGCCCAGCTTTTCACCCAGCCCCTTCAGTGCCTGTTCGGCTGCATTCCTGGCAAGGCTTGCCATATCAATACCCACCTTTGGAGAAGTGAAAGTTCCGCCGATCGTCATGTCTACCGTACCCAGTTTGGAAGCAATACCGTCTGCCGGCATCGTAATCTTTCCGGTGTAATCAATCGTCTGGTCAAGGCCGGTTGAGCCGGACAGATTCATATTATAATCTCCAAGCTTCAGGTCAAAGGGCTTGGTTGTCACCCGTCCGTCCTTGATTTCAAAGTCAATATTCAGATCCTTGACCTTGATTTCTTTCAGCGAAGGTTTCTTTACGATATCTGCCACCTGATCAATAAACTTAACTCCACTCAGGCTCAGATCCTTCGTTGACAAGGCTCCTTTTCCCTGCACTGCCGACATGACCGGACTCATGGTTGCATCCAGCGGCGTATCAATCTGCAGATTTCCGGAGAAGTTTCCTTTCAGACCTGCAAAGATCGGAGCCAGTTGCTGTACCAGTCCCAAGTCCTGATAAGCCTGTGCAAAACTGATGTTTCTCATGTCAAAGGCTGCATTCAGTTCCGGCTGTTTCTTTTGAGGAGCAGCATAAGCACCGTTCATGGTTACGCTTCCGCCCATGGTATTGAACGACAGGTTACGCATATCTACCGTCCCGTTTCTGACAAGCAGAGTTCCTTTGCCGTCTGTAAGCGTCATCTTGTCAAACAGCAATTCACGGAAAGCTGCCTGCATCTGGAAGTCAATATTCTCAGGAACACGGATCACTCCCATGGCTGCCGTATCTGCGGGAACTTCCGCAACCACAGCAGTCGTATCAGCACTCATAAAATCATTCAGGTTAAGATGATTGCTGCTGACGTTCAGGGTTCCCTTGAGTGTGGAGCCTTTCAAGGCATATCCCAGATAATTTTCAAAGCGGCTGTCGAGTGTCAGATCATTCTTCCCGATATTCACAGTCGTTTCACTCAATTGCAGATAACGCGGAGAGAAAGTAAATACAGACTGCTGAATATCTACCGGAGGCATGTCTTTCAGAACCAGTTTCATCTGATTCAACCGGAGACTTCCCTTGGCCTGCATTTGTTCGAACTGTTCTTTTTCAACCATCGAGAGCCTGCCCCCGAGTTCCAGGTCTGCCTGCACGAGTCCGTTCAGTTGCATGTCGTCCAAAGGATAGACCTCCTTCACCTTACCCAAATCCAGCTTTCCGCGGGCGGTCAGATGGAAATCCGGATCGCTGACCGGTGTTTTCACCGTTGCATTCAGACTGAAAGGATTGCCTGCCAGTACAAAATCAAAAGGAGCTACGGATATTTCAGTGGCATCCAGCGGGCCTCCCGCATTGCGGACCAGAGCAGAAATAT
>OLJF01001936.1_pt1 | contig 11303 bp, 7 predicted proteins | sample 1609751 | NCBI WGS metagenome assembly OLJF01 (sample SAMEA4350171, study PRJEB24818) | metagenome | biome: human; feature: gut; material: faeces | place: Denmark | collected 2013-09
ATATAATACGACACCGATGCCGTGAAACCTTGCGACACCTGTTCTCCGGCATTCGTCATGTAAGTCTCCGTACCGGAAGACAACGGGGTACTCACCTTGATCAACAACGGATCGGTCACCTTGTAATAGTAATCCGCCGTCAGGGAAAAACGCTTGTTAAACAACGTCACGTCCAACCCGATATTCTTGTCCACCGTGATCTGCCACTCCAAATCGGGATTACCAACCTGTGACAACTCGGCCCCCAACCCGAAATAGTTCATCGAACCGAACTGGAATGCGTAAGTCAACAACGACTGTGCCGAATCAAAACTCTGGTTTCCCGGATTCCCGATTGAAGCCCGCAACTTCAGCACGTTAATCCAAGCCACGTGATCCATGATAAACTTCTCTTTGTGCAGGTTCCATCCCACCCCCACCGACCACGTGGTATTATACTTCCGGGAAGTACCGAAAACCGACGATCCACTCGTACGCAGGCTGAAATCCATCAGGTAGCGGTCATCAAAAGCATACCCCGCATTAAAATACCCGTTCACCGAGCGGGACACCGACTCGTAATAAGCGGGCGTACCGTATTCCGGGTACCCGTTGGAGAAAGAAGGATAAGAAAAATCCCCGTCCGGGAATCCCACCGCCGAATACCCTTGCGAGAGCGATTTATTACTGGATATATTTCCCCCGGCAACCAAATTAATCCTGTGCTTTCCCAACATCTTCGCGTAAGTAACACTTACCTCCGCCTCCACCTGATTCGTCCGGACATTATTCGAATAAAACTCACCCTTTTTCGTGGTCTCCACGTTCTCGTAACGAGTATCATTCCGGGAATAAAACTTCTCGGTGTCATCATTCCCGTAAGTCAATCCCAACCGGGCACGTACCCGCCACTCCGTCGTGGGGAAATACTCCGCCATGAAATAATTACTCAACAAGAGATTCTTCCCCTCGTCCCGGCTATTCTGGCTTGCGTTCCATAGCGGATTCGAAGCCTTGAAGTAATCATTATATTCCAACCATTTGTCAACCGTCCCCTCCTCGTTATACTTTTTATAATAAGGATTCGCCGCCGCATACGCGCTAAAAGCCACGATCGGGTTCTTCAAATGAGTCGATGTCAACGAGAACTTATTCGAAAACTGGAATTTCGGCATCCGGTAAATCAAATCAATATTACCGCTGATCACGTCCCGCTCCGACTTTTCCATTACCCCGGAAATCCCGTTATATCCGGCTCCCAGACCGAACAGGAAATTCCCCTCGCCACCTTGCACGTACAGCGAATGCTTCTGGTTCACCCCCACCCGCAAAGGTTCTGCCAACCAATACGTGTCCACCCCGCTCTCTATCACTTTCAACTTTTCGTTATACAACTTATTCAACACCACCTCGTTCGTCGTCGACCAATTCACAGGCTCGTACCTCCCCGCCAACCGTTCGAACTCCAACTTCTCCCTCGCGTTCATCAGGTTATAACTCGACAAATCAGGCATCGAGAGATTCATGTTTCCCGTGTAACTCACCTGCAATTTCCCCGCCTCCGGCTTCACTGTCTCCACCACGATCACCCCGTTTGCCGCCTTCGACCCGTAAATGGCAGTCGAAGCCGCATCTTTCAAAATCGTGATTGAGGCTACCCGGTTAATATCCAAATCATTAATCGCAGCCAATGTCGATTCAAAACCGTCCAAGATAAAAAGCGGCTGATTCGGGTCCGCATCCAGCTCGTCCCTCAACCCCAACATACTCGACTTTCCCCGGATCTCCATGTTCGGCAAACGGTTCGGGTCCGAACCAAACTGGTTATCTTCCAGGATAGCGAAAGCCGGGTCCAGCGTCTTCAAGCTTTGCAGGATATTCTGCGTTCCCATCGTTTTCAACTCCGCGGCAGAATAGGTGGAAGCCGAACCCGTGAAACTCTCCTTCTTACGGGTGAAGATACCCGTCACCACCACGTCTTCCAGCTTCACGTCCTCATCCCACAACACGATAGAAAGCACCTTCCGCACCTCTCCGGCCTTCAACTTCGGAATCTTCACCCTCACGGTCTTCATCCCGATAAAGGAAACCACCAATGTTGCCGAATCTACGGGCATCAACACCTTGAATCTCCCCTCCGCATCCGTGGCCGTCCCCACCGATGTTCCCTCCCACCGCACCGTGACTCCCGGCAAGGGAACCTTCTTCTCATCCGTCACCTTCCCCTCCACCTGTCTGCTTTCCAACCGTGTCGAATCCCTCGTCCCGGCATTTACCAACACCGGGAATCCCAGTAACAAAACCATAAATAACCGAATAACCACGATTACCGCCATCCTTCGAGACAGTAACTTTCGCTTAAAAACTTTCCTGTCATAAGTTTTTTTCATAACTTTGATCGTTAATTAATTGATAAAATTGATTTACACAAAGGGGTGATATTCAACGTTTCTCAGGCATAGAATACACCCTCTCTTTTATTTTTCCGTTTCTTCTTTCAATATATCCATCTTTTGTTCTCTTGGAATATCTTTCATTCTATTCTGTAAATATCCTGGATAATAGAGTTCCATCGTATGCTCCAAACTCCTCAAATGCTGTAAACTATAAGCATAATAATGAGCGATTACACTTTTCATCCTTACCAAATGATACATAAATTGACCGTAATCCTCCAGACGTTCACTCATCTTACGTTTTTTTCTCTTTTCCCCGTCTTTTTCTGTAAAATAGAACCCGAATACATGGTATATTTCCACGTAATGCATTTCCAAATTACAATGATTCAATACACCCAACAACTTCACGATCTTTTGCAACGTGTTGTACAAGATTTGTAATTTCTCTCTTTCCAAAACATCCCCCAAAGCAGAAGGACAAAGTAACATTGCTTCATTTAAAAAAAATCTTTTTAGTTCTTCATCATCGATAATTTCACTTTCTTTTTTCATTTCAATTATTATTAGTTAAATTATTATCCCATACTCAATGTTCTATTACTCTCGTTTCTGAATAAGATAAATTCCATTCTTTTTGTTCTATACAATCTCATTTGTAAGTCTATTAGCTTCCATGCATTCCGTGCAAAAGTTCTTACTTTACAAACCTAAGTAAATGAAAAATGAAAACGAAAGTACAACTTTATACGTCGGAAAAAGCAAAACAGTATAGACTTGACGCCGATATGAGTTTAAGATATCTTGGAGATTGTTTAAACGTTTCTCACACGTTTATTCATGATGTTGAAGATCCTGAAAAAGATCAAGCTTACAACCTTAATCATATAAATGAACTCGCCAAGATATTTAAATGTACCCTGTGGGATTTTATCCCAGAAAAACCACTTTAAACAGATGAATAAAATTGAAATAACTGTGTTTCTCGCATCGTTTTAATTTTGAAGTTAGTAATTAATATTCTTGCGAATGTAACTTTATTTGCTCATTTTAAAACCACTGCTGTTTTAACTAACTTTTAAGTTACACCTTCTTTCTTCGTAATCCTATTTTATACCTATCTGTATAATAGTGATTTTGTAATTATTCTCCAGTACGCTTATTACTACAAATATTCACTATCCTCAAACGCAAATATAATACAGGGTAATAACCCCTGCAAATTTTTAAAAGAAAATCTTTTCTTTATCATTAATTTTTTTCAAAATGGAAGCAACAAAGACACAAATTGAAACAACAAAAACTGAAATAGAACTATACGTAATCAATAAAGTCAAAGAATTAAGAAAGGCTGCTAAATTGAGTCAAGAAAAACTCTCATTAGAATTAAAACTTGATAGCTCTTTTGTCGGACACGCAGAAAGATTATCTAGAGAAGAAAAATATAATTTGAATCATATTAACGAAATTGCAAAATACTTTGATGTTCCAATCGCAAGTTTCTTTCCCCCTAAATATTTAGAAACTGATTGCATTGAAGATTATTGGATAAAACATCCCATACAAAGACAAAAATATGACAGATTACATAAACGACAAGAAGGATAATATACTTACATAGTAGAATATATATAATCTCTCCCCAAGAACATTCTCTAATATAATTCATTCATTGACCAAAAAATAAGAATTTCCAAGTCTATGATACAGGATAACTTCATTCCCGCATTCGAAATGGATAACTCCTACATTACAAAATTTAAATTAAGCAATACCAATCTAACCTACCCTTACCTAATTCCTTTTACACGAAAGCCTACTGAAGGCCCACTGTAATCCTACTTAGCCTCCGTTCTTGCTCCGTTTCTCCTGTAAAGATTCTATAATCTTTCATATAGCAACATTGGAGCGAAACTATTCATACAACGCCCACAAGTATATCTTTCCTTGTACTTCCTCGGCTCTTCTTTGGGATTTCAGTAGTAAAAGGTCATGCCCTTTAAGGTATCTTATTCTAAAAAAAGTTTGAAATGCACTTGTTACAATAGATAACTACAATATTACATTTCTCTATTTAATGAATATCAAATATATCAATTTTAGGGTAATACAAATTGAGGTGTTGCAGAATTAGGTTCCACTATAGGTTTATTTACTTTAAGAACGACAGGCATCGGGAAATCAACCCCCATTAAAATAGCTTCTCCTGCACCTAAAACTGGTAAAAATGACAATGAGTTCTTGTTAGCCGAAGAACATGCATTTTCAACGGCATCTTTATCAAATGGATTGATTAAGCGATGAACAATAAAAGTTCCCATCTGACTTAATGTACCTTGTGGAATATCTCTCGGCATTTGAGTAGCCAAACATAAAAACAAACCATGTTTTCTACATTCTTTAGCAATTTGATCAAAAGAATCAAGACGTGTCATTTCAAAATATTCATCTTTTACACTTCGGTTGAGATATTGATGAGCTTCATCTATGAAAAGAACAACAGGCTTACTCTTAAAATCTCCTTGTCGAGATTTTTCTAATAAATTTTTCCCAATAGCATTGGCTAAGATCTCCCTTGCTTGAAAATCATACCCTACTTGCTCAAATCCTATTCGCAAAAGATTTTTATCCCCATTTAGAAATTTTTGCATTTCTGTTGTTAATTCACCTTCATCTGTTTTATCCTTTTGGAATCCAAAAATAACATCAAACAATGGGTTATTAATCAGACTTTTCGTCCTCAAAATTAAGCTTATGCAATTATTGAGATGGGTATCATTACGTCCTCCCCATTTCATATGATCATTCTTGTCTATATCCCAGATGCACTCTTTGATTATTTGACTAGCCAATAGTCTTATATCAAAATCAGAATTAAAACTCTCTATATCTACCATATTTTGCTCATAAATGCGATTGAAGGGGCGCATCAACTGATTTTCTTTTGTAACCGTCCCGCCATCAACTTTAATAAGCTCTTCAATTCCATCCCTAATTTTGACTTTAAAACCATCATCAACTTTTGTTATATTAGTACTCGTTAAATAAGTATTTTCTAATACTCTCAATACTTTAAGAGATTTTATAGCCTCAGCCAACTTAGGTGCTTGAACTTGTCCAGATGGACGAAGCAAGACAAAAAGGTCTCCTATTGTGAGATTCGTATAATGAAAAAAAGCACTATTTGCTAAAATAGCAGGAGTTGCTGAATAAGATTGCTTGTCATGAGTAGCATATTCACCAGTTGCATCAATCAGAATAGCTTTTCCCTTATTTACAATTATCCCTTCAATCAATTTACTAACAGTATAGCTTTTACCTCCACCTGTTGTACCAACAACAGCACAATGTCTTCCGAATATAGCTTGCTGGGATATCTCTACCTCAGTTGACTTATCATACGTAAGACATCCTAAACTAAATACAGGTGGATTTGTGTTTTCTTTTTTCACCCCGAAACCTTTGAAATACCCTTTAATAAAGTTGGAAGAACAAACGAACACCTTCGCCCCAACCGATGGTAATGAATTCAAGCCTTTTTCTACTTCTGTAGGATTAAATAAATCGAATGAAAGTAATATTTCGATTTTGCCTGTTGGATGAAATTCTTTATTCTGAAAAGACTTTTCGCTAAGTTCTAAGCGCTCATTTTCAGGCAACGATATCTCAAGCATCTTCCCTAAGAATCCATGTTGTTCACCTTCTATGACTACATAATTTCCAACTAATCCTCCATTATATTGCTCACCTCTGAATACAAATGATTTTAATAATACGGAAGATGGAAAATGTACTTTTACATATTGGGGGGTTACTTGATTGATGTAACCAATAAAATAATTGTGCTCAAAAGGATTTCTATTCATGGCTTTCAGACAAGTTAATTTTAATAGCACGATATTCATCTTGATTATATGTTTGTAAATCAGGATAATTTTCTGCAAATTCTTTAAATTCTTCGCTTACAAGGCAGATATTGGAATGCTTAAAAGATAAATCATAGAGCCATTTTAAAGAACCCTTTTCTTTGATACTTCTATTTACTACCATTATCTGAAAACTGGGATTCTGCTCCAATGCTTCTTGAATAACAGTTACAATATGCTTGTCATTAAAACTGAATCCTATACAAACCAACATCACGTTTTCTTTACGGAGACTTTGTTGAAAGCGAGCCATCATTTCGAAAAAAGGCTGTTCGTAAGAACTTTCATATTTACTATCTTTAGGATAAATCATCAAAGCCTTATTCACTTTCTCTGACTGCTTAATTCCTCTATCCGTTTTTTCCCAATCAACAGACCCATGTGGTTTATACAAATGAAGGACCCTTGTAACAAAATTATCTTCTTCCTTTACTCTGCTACTATTGCGTAATACAATATCATAATCGAAATTTCTTCCACTAAAATAGCGCGGGAATGAAAAGGAGAACCCATCTATGAGTGTAAAATTTTTCTTTAATGCAGCTTGTTCAAATAACGTGTCATAATTTAAAGTAAATATTTTTACACGAGGCAAGGTTACTTTTCTTTTTGTTATTTTTTCAAGAAATGGTAAATGAGGTGCATCATCAGGCAGAACCAATTCACAACTCTCTTTTATGAGTTGCTGTATTTCATCTATCATTGTTTTAATGTCAATATCCTTATCAGTAACATATTCTTTTGCAGCATTAGCCATTGACAATAGACTTTCTAAGTTTTTTACATACTCACCTTTTGAATCTTTTGCAGTATAATGGACTAATGCACAAAATTTCTTAAGTTTCTCTTTGGTATATTTCATTTCTACATCATCCCATAAATGACTAAGAAGCCGTCCTTCTTTCTTTTTTCCATTCTCATCATTAGCTCCTATGCCTACAGAAGAGCCCGCCCCTGTAAGAATTATTAAATTTTCGAATTGTTTATTCAAAAACTTCTGATACTTATTTCTTTGAGCCTGTTTTGCAAATGCTTCTTTATCTGTTAAAGCATCTTTAAATCGGTCTTCATCAACGATCTTTCCATCAATATAGACGTTGTTAACCTTATCATCTTTATCTTTTTGCACCAGCACGCTCTCTGAGCCATTTATAAATAAATATTTTTCCATATTTGAAAGAAATTAAATCATTTATTATTTTCAAATAATGCGACTGATTAATTTTCTAAAGAGTGTCCACAATTTTGTGTTACTAGAGTCTCATTATAATTATCCCCCACCTATGAAAATTTTTTTCAAGATGAGTTCCGGAAGTATGATTTTTACTTCCTTATTCTCATCACATTTCCAATACACAATAAAGTTAACCTTAATCGTTTTAAGCATATATCCTTTTTGTTGCAACACTTCTAACTTCTCTCCGAAATTCGTTGAAAATTTCAGTACGGGGTCCTTTTGAACTGTAAAACAAGTATCCCCCTCAAATACCAATTCATCGCCACTCATCAAACCACTAATGTATCGTTGTTTATTACGAAAAAAATCCAACCAAACATCTTTATGCCCTAAATGCAGACATAATTCATCGGGTACACCATACGCATTACAATTCTCCATTTTCTGAATAGTTTTCATATCTACATGATTCCAATATGGCTTGTTCGTATGAATGTAAAGATTTCGTTTCGCCCTAGTCATAGCCACGTAAAGCAATCTTTTTTCTTCATCAGAGGCGAGGGTGAAATCCTCCAAATGCAAGAAAATATTGTCAAATTCCCTTCCTTTCGCTTTATGCATGGTCGACACAAAAATAGTCTCATCATCTTGTTCCAAAAAGTCTTCAAGTTTGGATTCTCTTATAAACAAATCTAAATCCGATTTATATCTGCTGGATTTATTTGTTTCCTCAAAATCTTTGATAAGTCTATTAACAATTTCAATTTTGGAACTCTTCCCATACTTCTTTTGTAACTCCTGTTTAGCATACGTCCATTTACCATCACTTATTTTAGGAGTATAAAATTCCGAATAAAGTTGCTCAACAAAATACCTTATCTCTTGCAAATCATATAAATTAAATCGATCATTAGACTGAATAAGCTTAGCACGTAAACCTTTTCTCAACAACAACCCCGCAATTTGCGCCGCATCCTCATTCTTTTTCGTGAGCACACAAGTTGTACCCGCAAGCCCTGTGTCATATACCTCCTCGACCAAGGGAACAATAAGATTATCGGTATTCTTATAATAAGTGATTCGTATATCCCCATTATCAGGTTGAACAGCAACAATAGATTCCTTCTTTAATCTATCCCGGATACGCCCCACAAATTCATTTGAAAATAATACCAAATTGTTTTTACTCCGATAATTTTCGATCAATTCATATTTAATAGCACCTTTCCTTGTAATCAATTCTTTCAGATATTTCGAATCTGTATCCCTGAACCCATAAATATTCTGATCATCATCGCCCACGGCAATAACACGCATCTCTTCATTAAAATCCATCAAGGTTTCCACCAGGGAAAATTCATCACTGTTCATATCTTGAGCCTCATCAATCACCAATACCGTTTTGGTGATCTTACACAAGTCTGCCTCCCTGCTTCTTATTTTTTCGGTTGCAACACGAACTATATTTTTGGACTTTTCTAAATCACCGACAAATCCCAATAGATCGAAACAAAAAGAATGAAATGTTTTTATCTCAACGAAACTTGCGGCGTTTCCGATCAGTTTGATTAACCGTTTCTTGAACTCGGTTGCGGCAGCCCGGGAGAATGTAAGCATCAGTAATTGTTCGTGTTTCACATCCTCCATAAGTAACAATGAAGCTAATTTGTGTACCAACACTCTCGTTTTCCCGCTTCCCGGACCCGCAGCAACAACAATATATTTAGACTTATTGTCTTTGATTATTTTCAATTGTTCCGTGGATAATTCTCCAAAAAGCTGTTGAAATTTAGTCGGAGTGATATTCCTTGTCAATTCTTTTTGTCTGCTGTTACTAAAATATTTGTTTAAAAAGGAAACATGATTCAAACGGAAATAATCATCCACGAATTGTAAAGCTTCTTTGTAACCGCTAATCATTTTTTTTGCATATTCCCCAACAATATGGATCTGTTCCGTCTTATTTTTATAGAATTGATCGAGTTTCCCGTAATCATTACTCGTGTACTGTTTGTAATTATTCTTCTCTAATCTCTCAATTGTTAGCTTGTTATAAACAACCAAGAATCCTCCTTCTATTTTAATAGCCTCAATACGAGAAAGATAAAACAAAGCATTTTCCACGTCAGCAAGCCCCACATTCATTTTAAAAAGAGATCGCTGTTTCTCGTACGCATCTTTCAGTTCAAGAACGGAAAACTCTATTAAAACCTCATCATTAAAAGATTCTAATATGATTTTTTTATTTTTCTCGTAAATATACTCTAAAATGAATTTTGCCAACTGTTGCCTCTTTTCCAACCATTCCTCTATTCTCTTCTTAGGCTGTTTAAGTCCCAAAACAATATGATTTTTAGAATAATTACTATTATCATATCGTTTCCGGTTAAGCCATTTCTGTATATCCCAAAAATTAATGATCGTTTTTATTTTATCGGGAGTAACATTCTTATCCTGCCCCTCGGCTATTCCTTCATTTAGTTCTTTTAGGTTATACGTGTTTCCCTCTTCATCCAAGACCGATAACAGGTAATTTTCTATTTTACAATATGTTTCAAGTATTAAAATCGAGCGGTTAGATTTTTCGCCTTTTTTTATAAAAGCGGTAAGATCCTTCGCATCTGCCAATATTTGCTCTTCACGCATCAGATTTATAATGTGGATCACATCTTCCCGTACAATTCCCAAATGATCGGAAATATAATCAACCCGTGATTCAGCGACCTCATCATTAACATGCCTACGGCTTCTCGTCGAAAACAGCTTCTTTATGATCCGTACCGCATGTTCTTTTTGTTTATCATCAAAACGGGAAGAGTTTCTGATTTTCGTGATAGCCTCTTCCGCATTTCTCGTTAAAATACTATTCGCGAAAACCCTAGGCATATTCTGGCCTCGTTTCAAGTACCCCGCTTCCTCAAGTGCCGCAATCGCAGATTTTACTCGTGTTTCTATTTCATTCAGATTATCATCCCAACCTGCTTTACGGGCAATTTCCAATGCAGAATTAGATATCTTTGACCTGAATCCGGTAAGATTTTTAATAGCCTTCCATATTTGTTGGATCTCTTTCTGGTTCAAGCGTGTCTGATTAAGCAATGTAAAATGCTTGTCCAAATCCTGTTCGTTAAACAAGACATAACAATCTGCCGTTATATTTTCATCCCGTCCCGCTCTTCCCGCTTCCTGCACGTAATTCTCAAGAGAATCGGAAATCTCATAATGAATAACCATCCCCACATCCTTTTTATCAACACCCATACCAAAGGCAGACGTAGCCACGATGATTCTAACTTTCCCCGCCATAAAAGCATCTTGATTTTCTTTTTTCTGCTTCATATCCATTTTCCCGTGATACGCTCTCGCATCAAAACCATCCTCTCGAAGTTGTTGTGCGAGCATAGTTGCCCGGTGAGTTCTGGACGTGTACACGATAACCGGACAATCTTTAGATTCTAACAGATTGCGCAACATATTGTACTTTTCTTCATCATTTCCATTATTATAAACTTCATAATGAAGGTTAGTCCTTGAAGTATTGGCAGCAAAAAGTTCAAGTTCTACCGAAAGCCTATCCTTGAAATATGTCTTTATATCTCCTATTACTTTTTGTTTTGCCGTGGCTGTAAAACACGAGATCGGTATGGGGTCATCGAGTTGTTTTTCCCTTTGTATCAACTTTATAAAGTCCGCAATATACATATAATCCGGTCGAAAATCCTGTCCCCATACCGAAAAACAATGTCAAGAACAATATCGCTTGTTTTTATCTCTCCAATATCGACAAAAATGCCCTGCGAAATTGACTGATACCTAACACTACTG
>OLJF01001938.1_pt1 | contig 11280 bp, 3 predicted proteins | sample 1609751 | NCBI WGS metagenome assembly OLJF01 (sample SAMEA4350171, study PRJEB24818) | metagenome | biome: human; feature: gut; material: faeces | place: Denmark | collected 2013-09
CTCCCGCAGGGGCTTAGCCGGGCTGCATGGCCCGTCCGCAAACAGCCGCGAAGCGTCTGTACCGTTCAAAAGAGCCTGCGATAGCTGCAAAAATCGCTTTGCGGCAACCTCCGCATTCCACAATTCTGTAATCGTCTGGTACGCCGCTTTTCCGAAGCTATACTGCATAGTCGTATTTTCAAGAAGCCGTCGTACCTTTTCATAAAGCTCCTGAATATTGCCGGAGTGATAGACGCTCCCGTTCACGCCATCATTGACAAGGTAAGGTGTTGCCCCGGCTGCGTCGCTGGCAACCACCGCACAGCCGCTGTTCATGGCCTCGTTTAACACAGCGCCCCAGCCCTCTTGGCGGTCGCTTGTGAATAAGCAGATGCTTGCGCTCTCCATATGACGGCGCACAGCTTTCGGAGACATGGTACCAAGGAACATCACATTTTCACCCAAAAGTCCAGCTTCCGAAGCCTGCCGCTTGAGCTGCTGCTCCATCTCACCAGTACCGATCATCTTAATTTTAAAGCAGCATCCTGCATCGCGGAGCATCTTTGCGGCCTCGATCACATCGTCCGGGTGCTTCCAGCTAATAAAGCGTCCACACCACAAAATGGTTGCCTTTTCTTTGCGATCAATCAAGTCATCTATACTGGGATACCGTATCGTCTCCGGAAAGTAGCCCCATTTATAACACCGATCATGGAATAGGCAGAATTTTGCATAATCTCCCGCGGTATAGGCACTGGCGCAGAGCATATATGTCTTCCGCCAAGGTGGATTGTAATAATGCCACTTGAGAAATCGCGGTATATATTTCAAAACAGGATTTCCAGCTTTCAGCGGTCGCTCGGAATATCTGAAAAATAATTTGGCCTTTTTGCTGTATTTCTTTGTCTGACTCTCAGGAAAGGAACCAACTATCAGTACGTCCAGATCACGCAATTGCTCCTGAACTTCCTGCTCTGTCAACGAATAAGTGTATGGACGCGCCAAATCATTTCCCCACCCGAGATTCTTTCGCTCCGCATCCATCTCTTTATGCGCCACGAAGTAATAGTTGTGATTTGTCAATTCATAGAGGGCATCGGATAGGGAAACTTGATGATGCGTAAAGTAGTTACTGCAAAAAAGAATTCTCATGTAGCCATCACACGCCCTTTTCCCAAAGTAGACAAAACATTTTCATAGAGTTGGACATAGCCTTGATACACCGTGTCTTTGTCAAAACGCGCCATTTTTTTATGCTCCGCACTCCAGTTGCTGTCTGCCACGTCTCTCACGGCATTTTCCAATGCCTGCATATCGCCCTGCGGAACCAAGCGTCCATTTCCCGGTGCTACCGTTTCAGGACAACCGTCCGTTTCATATACCACCACTGGCGTTCCGCACGCCTGGGCCTCTACCGTAGTCAGGCCAAAGGTTTCCTCATAGGTAGGGTTCACAAACACATCTGCGGTAGAGTACCACTGCGCCAGTTCTGCTTGGTTTGCCGTGCGTAAAAGCCCAAGCACATCAGAAGGAATATCCAGCAGTTGTTTTTCAATTAGGCCAATCAAAACCACCTGATAGTCAGAGCCGAGTCGGCCAGCAAGCGTCAGCAAGTCTGGCAATCCCTTGCGTGCATTCCATGCATTGGCTACCCCGAGGACGATTTTCTTATCTTCCAGATGATACTTTTCACGCAAGCTGCTGGACTGTGGGCGGAAGATCGTGCGGTCGATTCCGTTGGGAATAATGGTTCGCGGATAGTTCTGTAGAAACGACTTGGAAACCTGATTCGCAAGCCATTGCGAGGGTGTTGTTATGGTCAGATTTTTTACACCGGTAAAGGCATTCTTTTTGCGAAGGAAGTTACGCCTTACATCGCCCTTCCAATAGCATTGCGGATACCGGTACAGCAATTTGCAGTCCCGACACTCCGTCTGCCATTGCACACACTTGACTTGCGAGAAATGTGTGCAATGTCCGGTAAAAGTCCAGCAATCATGCAAAGTCCAAACGACGGGGATATTCGCTTCCTTCAAAAAGCGGAACAGCATCTCGTAATTCACATAGAAGCCGTGCAGCGTGTGCAGGTGGATAAGATCAGGCTGAAACGCTCTGATCTCTCGGATCATCTTTCTGGTCGCCGCCCAGGAATATAGACCCGCGTGGTCTGTGAATCGTGATACTGCGTTGTGAAAGTAAAAGCCGAAATCTCCGGATACTTTCACTGCGTCCGCATTGTCGGAGCATACTCCCGTTCCATATAAAGCCTTTACATCATTGCCATGCTTTTTCAGCAGGTTCATGATATCAGCGATGATTTTTCCAGTGCTTCCGGTCCCATATACCAAATTGACAAACAGCACTTTCATCCTTCTCATCTCCGATGTTGTGTGATAAAAGAGAACCGCCGAGGTGCCAAGGTGCGCCCCGGCGGTTCCAGTGTATTTACTCGGTTTCGCTGTCCAGAATCATCCGGCCAGCACTGTCAAAGTTGTAATATCCCTCCGGCATCAGGCCGTGCGTCCAGTACACATAGTAGCTGCGGTCATGGACGACCTCACAGGTGGAACGCACATAGTAGTAGTCGCCGTCGATCTGGATCAGACCGGCATAGGTACGTTCACCGTTCCTGTAGAAGTACAGGCTTCCATCTTCCTCGTAGATCCCGTTTTTCAGAGGTGCGGCGCTGCCTGTCAGCTTGCCATCTGCGTCGAAGTGATATCTGCCCTGGGGCATCAGGTCATGCGTCCAGGAAATGTAGTAATCACAATCGCGTACCACTTCGCACTTGGAATTCACATAGTAATAATCATCGCCAATTTTGATGAGGCCCGCATAGGTCAGTGTTCCATTGACATAGTAATGCAGAACGCCATCTTCCTCGACGATGCCATTCTTCGGAGTGCCGGTCAGCTTTCCGTTCTCATCGAACGTGTAGTAACCGGCTTCCTTCAGGCCATGTGTCCAGGTGATCCAGTACACACAATTGGTCACGACCTCGCCGCTGCTGCGGACATAGTAGAAATCACCGTTGATTTCAATCAGGCCAACATAGGTTACCTTTCCGTTGACATAGTAACGCAGCACGCCGTCGTCGTCCTTTACGATGCCATTCTTGTCCGTTGCGCCCGGAATGAGCTTGCCCTCTGCGTCAAAGGCATAGGTTCCTTCCTCCATCAGGCCGTTCATTCTGGAGCAGTAGTATGTCTGGTTCACGATCAGCTGACCCTTGCTGTTGGCATAGTAGTAATCGTCACCGATCTTGATCATGCCTGCAGGAGCCTTGATGCCGTCAACATAGTAGAAGAGGTCTTCGCCATCCTTCAGGATCCCGTTCTTGTTGGTGTCCTCGTCATGCAGAATGATGCCGTTCTCATCGAAGTAGTAGCCCCACTCCGGAAGCGCAAGGCCATTGGTCTTATGGAGCCAGCAATCCTTGCCGTTCAGCACAGTACTCTTTACTGCAGCCGAGAGGGTCAGGCCCTCACGCTCCTCCAAATTCTTCTGAACCGCGAAGTAATAATAGTTGACCTCGCCGTCCTCCTTGACAACGCGCTTCAGACCGGCTTCCTCTTCGATGATGCCGCTGTTGAGCCAATAGGTGTCCTCTCCAACGCTGTAAACGCCGGTAACATCGCCCTGGAATACGCCCTCAGTGTCAAAGACGCAACGAGCTTCTTCCGCTGCTCCCTCGGGGATTAGCTTCGTGATACCGGTAGCCGCGTATCCAGTTTCGGTGTCCAGATAGTAGGTATTGCCGTCAATGACTGTCCAGCCGGTCTTCTGCAGTTCGCCGTCCTTGTAGTACTGCTTGCCGTTCACATCCGTAAACCAGCCGTTCCAGAACTGCCACTGTGCATACAGCGTCATATCTCCGGTCAGTTCAAGAATTGCGCCCTCATCGGCATAGGTGGCTCCGCTGCCATCTGCGGCAGTGTTCCAGCCGATGAAATTGTAGTTCTCACGGGTAAAGGCGTTGGTATTCAAGGCAGTGTCCACACCGACTTCAAAGCGCTGAGGCTCCATACTGCCTTCGCCGCCGTTGGCATTGAAGGTGATGGTGTAGAACACACGGGCAGTTGCAGAGTACTGTGCCGTATAAGTGGCATCCTCTTCAGCAACCACGACCTCCGGACTCCAGCCAGTGAAGGTGTAGCGGTAGCCGTCGTCAGGAGCCCTATCCGTGCTGCCCTTGAAGGACGGCATGGTGCCCTTCAGATAATCTTCCTCAGCTACGACCTTGCCATCGATAACCCAAGTGATGTGTGCGCCGGTCTTGGGGATCTCCTTGCCCTCTTCCAGCAGCTTATTGCAGACAGAGCAGTAGATATCGCCGGTGTAACCGGGCGTCGTAAGCGTTGCTTCGACCGCATTGCGGGTCTCCGGCTTATGACCGGTAGCCGGGATCACTTCCTGTGCAACAAGTACTTCCTTGCAGACGGAGCAATGCTTGCCCTCGGTCTTGCCAGGTTCGGTGCATGTCGGCTCAACCGCCGGGTCAATGACCTCGGTATGGCCCTTGGCAGGGATCTCAGTCTGTGCAACGAGGACTTCATTGCACACAGAGCAGTGCTTGCCCTCAGTCTTGCCGGGCGTCGTGCAGGTCGCCTCGACTGCCGGATCAACGACCTCGGTATGACCCTTGGCGGGGATCACTTCCTGTGCAACGAGTACAGTATTGCAGACGGAGCAGTGCTTGCCTTCGGTCAGACCAGTCTCCGTGCAGGTTGGAGCCTTTGCTGCATCGATTACTTCTGTGTGGCCGGTCGCAGGAATCTCCTCCATACCGGAGAGGATTGCATTACAGACGGAGCACTTCGTACCGGCTTTATGTCCAGCCTCGGTGCAGGTAGCAGGCTGTTCTGCAACATCAACCGGAGTATGCCCAGTCGCATCGATTGCTTCGGTCTTGGTCTCATTACAAACCGTGCAGGTGTAGGTCTTGACGCCGGCGTTCTCACAGGTGGGAGCAGTCGTAATCTCGCCCTCATTCCATCTGTGGCCCTTGGCGGGAATCTCTTCCTGCGCTTTGATCACCGTTCCGCAGACAGAGCAGCTAATGCCATCCGTCAGCCCCGTTTCAGTACAGGTTGCGGGCTTGCCCGCAACGGTCTTCTCAGTGTGGCCGGTCGCGGGAATCACTTCCTGCGCAACGAGAACTTCGTTGCAGACGGAGCAGTGCTTGCCCTCGGTCTTGCCGGATTTGGTGCAGGTCGGCTCGACCCTTGCGTCAATGACCTCGGTGTGGCCCTTGGACTGAATGGTTTCACCCTTGGTGATTTCCTTGCCGCAGATGGCGCAGACCGTATCGCCGGTGTAGCCGTCCTCGGTGCAGGTGGCATCCTTCTTGCTGATCACCTTGGTGAGAGAATGATTGTCCTCCCACTGGGCGTGGAGGGTGGTGTTCTCCGTCAGATTAACAGTCGCACCATCCGCATAGGGGGTGCCGGTACCGTCGGCTGCGGTGTTCCAGCCCGTGAAGTTGTAGCCCTCGCGGGTGAAGCCGTTTGCATTCAGCGCCGTATCCTTCTTTGCGGTTACGCTCTGCGGGGCCATCGTGCCTTCGACCGGGTATTCCGCACTTCCGTTGGCTTCAAAGGTAACCGTCAGCTCCGTGGGCTCTTCGCCGCCCCAAACGCCATTGACATAGTTAATGATATCGCCAGCACTTGCGGTCGCGGTTTCGGTATAGGTGCCGTCTGCGTTGTGCAGCTTGGCAGCGGTGATGGGGATGGTCACCGCACTATTGCCATTTGCATTATACTGATAGGTTGCGGTCGCCGTGCCGGGTGCGCCCTGCTGAATGTACTTGCCGGTGCCGTTGCTGGAGCAGATATCCGCACCACTCCCGGTGGTATAGATAGCACCAATAGCTGTTACACTGCCGTTCACATCCATCTTGGCATCGACCAAATCGTTGTTAGAACGGTTGTATGCCTTACCCGGTGCATAGGCCACGGACTTAAACTTGCAGGGCCCCCAGACGAAGTTGTCGGAGCTCCACTCGTCGCTGTCATAGAAATAGATGTTCTTTCCGTTTGCAACCGTCAGGCCAGCGCCCTCGGCAATATTGACCTCAACGCCCGCCAACAGAGCTGCATCCTGATTGATGGTCACATTGCCGGACTGAATATCGATGGTAATGTTGTTGGTGATAGGCAGTACGTAGCTTGCAGAGTTGACACTCATGCCTGCAAGCTTTAGCGACAACGTGTTCAATGCCGCTTTGCCGTTTACTGTGAATACAAGACGATCCGTCTTTTCATCGTAATCCTTGGTAAAGCTACCGGATTCCACTTTGAACATACCAGTGTCGCCGATGAAGTTGATTGCAGTGGTGTGGGTGCTTCTCATTGCGTAAACGCCGCTATAAACCTGTTCATTGGCGCCGGCATTCAACGTCAAGGGAACTTCGATGTTTTGCACGAAGTACTGCGAAAATGGGAACACCTTATTGCCCATGTCGGAAGATGCGCTGCCGCCGCGGAAGTCTGCAATCTGATAGAATTCGTACACCGTAGCGCCGGATTCCGCCAGAACAGAGCCGCTGCCGGAGATAAAGCCCCATGCATAGAGATTACCGCCGTTCTTGACTGTAATGGAGCTGTTATCCGCCATTTTGATGTATCCATAATCACCAACGGGACGTCCCTGCTCACTACCGCCAGCAGCATAATATCTGCCGCCCAAGCTGATGGCACCATTGACGGTAATAGAAGCGCCATCGCTCATCGTCAGCGTTCGGAACGGCTTCGAAGCTGGGGCTGTGCGAATTGCCGCAGGAGCATCCGTATACAGCGTTCCTGCCTCATCGAACGGAATCAGAAGTGTAATTCCAGCCGGAATGGTATAGGTACCGCTGATGGAGCCATCAGTAGCCAAGGTGATCTTGGACTGGCTGTTTGCCTGTGCATAGGAAACCGCATCGCCCAGATCGTCAAACCGCTGGCCGCCGGTTTCAAACAGGGCCGCCGTTTTACTTGCAAACCGCGCTGTGATAGTGCAGTCATTTTCAATGTTCAACGCAGCCTTTGCAGACGTGCTGATATATTTCTCGTTAGAAACATCATACCAGCCCATGAACTGATAACCATCCGCCGGAGTCGCCACTACCTGATAAGCAGTCATGGAGCTTTGCGTGTTGCTATATTCCTCGGTAATGAGTTTTCCGTCTACTGTATAAGTGCCGTTTTCAGCAGGCACGAAAGTCGCAGTTGCATTGACATCGCTTACCAGAACCACGTTGGTAAGGGTGATCTTGGTGGCAGCACTGGTGCTGCCAGACTGGATGTATACTTTAACGCTCTCGTTTGCCGCCAGTTCCTTGGTAAAACTGGCACCCGAAGAAACCTCTGTACCATCCACCTGAATTTTTCCGCTGTTCTGCTCAATAGAGTAGTCAAAGGAAAGGGTTGCTGTTGTCGACTTCTTATTTGTAATTGTCAGTGTGGATTTATGGGATGTATCGCTGCATGTTCCACCTGTGCTGGTAGTTGCGCCGATAATGCTCGTACCATTGGCCGACCAAGCATCATCTGCGTCGCCTGTAAAACTCAGTCCAATGTTCTCGTCAGCTAAGCCTGTCACTGTACCACTGGTTGCCGCAAACGCTGTCATGGTCACATTGGGTAACAGTGCCATAACCATGCACATGCAGAGCACAAGCGAAAGGAATCGCTTTAATGTGCTTTTCATTTCTTTATTACCTTCTTTCTTTGATGATTTCTGGCGTTTATTTCTATGTAAATGCTGAGTCCCGCCGCAAATGCGATGGCTGCCCAGACATGAGAGAGATGGAACAGCATCCCCGTAGAGGACGTCCGGAAGAATTCATCAAGAAAGCGGAACGCTCCGTAGGATGCCATATAAAGTGGGTAAATACTGCCGGGGTTCTTGCTCTTTTTTGCTCTGGGAATGAGCAGAATCAGCATCACAATGTAATAGAGAATCTCGAGTTCCCTTGTTGGAAAGTGAAAATGCGTTCCCGGTATAACTAAGCCGGAGCAGCATCCAGCGACGATGCAGTTGACCCGAGCACACATCAGTGTAAAAAGCATACACGGAGTAAACACATCGCACACTTTGCAGTAAGGCCGCTTGGTAAGCTTGGCTCCCAGCCAGTAGGCTACCGGCATAAAAAACACACCGCCAAACAGACTCATGTTTCCTATGTCGCCGCTTTCCAGAAAAGCAAAGACTTTCACACTGCATACGCCGATAGCAGTATGCAATACCGAAAGGATCAGTACGGCATACCATTTCATTTGGAGTTGCCGCCGCATCCTGTACAGCCAGAATACATTGAAAATAGTTCCCAGCAGTAAGAGCACGATCAGGGAATGCTCTTTCAGCCAGATAAATACAAGATCAAGCAAAGCGTACTCCTTTTCATAATCGTATCCTCCATGAGGTATGGCGCTAAAAGCGCCATACCTCATGGCTTATTCGGTCATCTCACCATCTTGCCATCCGCACCAAAGGTGTAGAATGTGGCAGGCAGCAGGTCGTTGGTCTTAGATACCCAGTAGCACTGACTGGTGATGACCTTGCAGTAGCTGTTTACATAGTAGTAATCGCCGTCAATCTGGATCAGGCCAGCATAGGTCTTGGCGCCGTCCACATAGTAATACAACTCGCCGTCCTCATTGACGATGCCGTTCTTCACCTCGGGATCAGGATCCGGATCGGGGTCGGGCGTCGGAATAGGCGCATCCGTCATCTTGCCTTCCGCGTCAAAGTTGTAGAATGCAGCGGGGAGCAGATCATTAGTCTTAGACACCCAGTAGCGCTGATTGGTGATGACCTTGCAGTAGCTGTTCACATAGTAGTAGTTACCATCGATCTGGATTAGGCCAGCGTAGGTCTTGACACCATTGACATAGTAATACAGCTCGCCGTCCTCGCTGACGATGCCGTTCTTCACTTCGGGATCAGGATTGGGATCCGGATCGGGGTCAGGTGTCGGAATGGGTGCATCGGTCATCTTGCCGTCTGCACCAAAGTTGTAGAACCCAGCGGTCAGCAGATCATTGGTCTTAGATACCCAGTAACGCTGATTGGTGATAACCTTGCAGTAGCTGTTCACATAGTAGTAGTCACCGTCAATCTGAATCAGGCCAGCGTAGGTCTTGACACCATTGACATAGTAATACAGTTCGCCATCCTCGTTGACGATGCCGTTCTTCACCTCGGGATCAGGATTGGGATCCGGATCGGGGTCAGGTGTCGGAATGGGTGCATCGGTCATTTTGCCGTCTACATCGAAGTTGTAGAAACCAGCAGGCAGCAGGTCATTGGTTTTGGACACCCAGTAGCGCTGGTTTGTGACCACCTTGCAGGAGCTGTTTACATAGTAGTAATCGCCGTCAATCTGAATCAGGCCAGCGTAGAAGCGGACGCCGTTGACATAGTAATACAGTTCGCCGTCCTCATTCACAATGCCATCCTTTGAAGGATCGGGCGTATCAATGATCATGCGGCCATCTTCATCAAAGCTGTAGAATGCCGGGGCAAAGCCAGTATCATTGGGATAGGAAACCCAATGACGGGTGTTCTTCACTGCCGTGTAGTCTACGCTTCCGAAATAATAGTAGTATCCGTCTTCTGCCAAATACAGGCCGTTGCAAACCATACCGTTGATGGTATAATACGTATTTCCATTGAGGTAGAAGAGTCCCGTGTGCTGATATACGCCATGGCAGATACCATCTGCTCCAAAGTCGTACCAATAAATCGGGTCATCATGGTTGTCGCGCAGTTTTACATACCGGAGGCCCTCATAGCGATAACCGTCCTGATTGAAGAAATACAGATTGCCTTCAATGGTGTACCACTTACCCTGAACAAAGCCGGGGCCATAATAGTAGCGTTTACCGTGGTCCGTGGCCAGCCATGCACCCTTCACCAACTTGCCATTTTCAAATTGATAGGTCACATTAGGGAAGAAGCTGCTGTTTTCACCATTCAGCCCCTGGAAAGTCTCGGGGTCAAAGTAGTAATAGCTATTGTTGCCATCTGCATCCGTCAGGTTCCACCAGCCAGACTTGGCCACGCCGTTGATAGCGTAATACCATGCGCCATCGAATTCAATCAACCCAGTGACCTTTCCTTCACAAGCACCGGTCGTCTCATTGAACTGATAGAAATACTCGTTGCTCTCATCGTTGAGGCCAGGAACCTTGTGGATGCCCTTCAAGGCATTGTTTTCGACGAAGTAGTAGGATGTACCGTTGACCGTCTTCCAGCCTGACCAGGAGCCGTTGTCCAGGATGAAACGATCCGTGAACTCCTGATACGATTCGCAGTAGAAATGGCCGCCGCAGGGGTGCGTGGTATTCTCCGGCTCCTCATAGGGATAGATCCCATACTGCTCCTGGAAGGAGGTCTGCTTGGCCATGTTGTAGAGTGCGTTTGCACCCAGATAGATGTCGTAGCCGACCGAACCGGAGTTCTCGATGCTCAGGCACTGATTATCATCCCACTGTGCGCCATCCTTGGCGGACAGCTGCACGCCGCTGAGGATGCAGATGGGGTTGGCCGTATCAGGATCGATGGCCTGGCTCTGCTTGATGAAGTTGCACTTCACAGTGAGCAGATTGTTTTCGTCCAAGGATGCGGATGTAAGACGGAAGTAATCATTCGACACCGTCAGGTTGGAGATGTCCACAGCGACATTCTGGTCAAACTGGAACTTCACCGTCACCTCAGTCTTCGAGCTGACGCGCTCTGCCAGCTGGAGCAGCAGATCCCAAGCTGTAATGCCGGAAATATCGCCGCCAGCAACCATGGACAGAAGCGGCTCCAGCTTTTCAGGCACCTTGATCGTCATCATATCCAGTCCGAAGACATAGGTGACGTTCATGGGCTGGCTGGGATCGATCACATGATAGCGGTCTATCTCGCCGTCGCCGCCGGGGAGGTATTCCGCATTGGAGACATCTCTTGTCCATGCGAAGGTTCTGTCGCCGCTTGTGGCGTTGTCAAAGTCGAAAATCGCCTGATTGGCACTGTACATGGCGACCTTAATCGTAGCACTGATAGAGTAGTCCCGCGTAATCATGGCCGTGATGGTCACATTGCGCAGACCGGACTCCTCGCTGCCGGTAAAGGCAAAGCCATTGTTCGCAGCTTCCACAGTACCTGCTGCGCTGTTGCTCAGTTCAAATGTGATATCGCCCGCGCACACAGCGACGGGATTCTCGTTATAGGTTGCAACCAGAGGAAGGCGTACCGAATCTCCGTAAATGGCGTTGATGCTCGTTTTGGAGAATTTCAGGCCATTCGGCTCGACCACGGTAAGCG
>OLJF01001940.1_pt1 | contig 11277 bp, 12 predicted proteins | sample 1609751 | NCBI WGS metagenome assembly OLJF01 (sample SAMEA4350171, study PRJEB24818) | metagenome | biome: human; feature: gut; material: faeces | place: Denmark | collected 2013-09
GTACAACGATCTGGCCTATAACGACATCCTGGTGGCCGCCTGTGCTGAAGCGGGCATCGCCGCCTTCACCGGCGACGGCACGGACCCCGCGGTCATGGAGGGCGCTGCGGCGGCCATCGCCAAGAACGGCGGCTGCGGCGTGCCCACTGTCAAGCCCTGGAACCTGGAGACCATCCGGCAGAAGATGGACCTGGTGAAGGCCGCAGATCCCTTTGCCATCGCCATGGACATCGACGCGGCGGGCCTGCCCTTCCTGAAGAACATGACGCCCCCCGCCGGCAGCAAGACTGTGGAGGAGCTGCGCGAGATCGTTGCCATGGCGGAGAAGCCCTTCATCGTCAAGGGCATCATGACCGTGGCCGGGGCCAAGAAAGCTCTGGAGGCCGGGGCCAAGGGCATCGTGGTGTCCAACCACGGCGGCCGGGTGCTGGATCAGTGCCCCTCTACCGCAGAGGTGCTGCCCGCCATCGTGGACGCTGTGGGCGGCCGGATGACCATTCTGGTGGACGGCGGCATCCGCACCGGCATGGACGTGTTCAAGGCCCTGGCCCTGGGCGCGGACGCGGTGCTGATCGGCCGGCCCTTCGTCACCATGGTGTACGGTGCCGGTGCCGAGGGCGTCAAGACCTATGTGGAAAAGCTGAAGGCCGAGCTGGCCGACACCATGGCTATGTGCGGCGCCCACTCCCTGGCGGACATCAGCCGCTCCATGCTGTACGGGTTCTGAGCTCTGCTCCCGCTTCAAATCACAGCGCCGCCCCGCGGATGCGGGGCGGCGCTTCGCTGTTCTCTTATTCCAGGTCCGCCAGGCAGGCACGCTGCCAGCGGTCCACCACCGCCAGCTGCTCCGGCGTGTGGAACCAGTGCTCTCCGGCCTCCTCCACAGTCAGGCGGCAGCCATTCCGGGCGGCAAAGGCCTCCACGGTCTCCCGGTCCGTCAGATGGTCCCGGGCGCCGTACAGGATGGCCGTGGGCGTCCGCCACCGGCGGGCAGGGTGGGTCCGGACGTATCGCAGATATTCCCAGGAGAGGGTCTGGCCGAACGTTGTGGGGATGCGCCCCTCCTGGGCCAGCCGCTCCTCACTGACACCGGCCCAGCCCATCATTTTGCGGATCAGGGCCTCCATGTCCACCACCGGAGAGAGGAACAGCGCCCCCGCCAGGGGCGCGTCCGGATATGCCAGCAGGCCGAACCAGGCCCCCAGGCTGGAGCCGAAGAGCCCCACCCGGTCCCATCTGCCCCGCAGCTCCGCCAGGGCGCACCGCAGCTCCGGCACCACCTGCCAGGGGACCAGAGCCGCGGCCTCTGACTCCCGGTCCCCGTGGCCGGGCAGATCCACGCTGACGGTCTGCCACCCGGCGTCCGCCGCCGCGGCGGCAAAGAACGCAGCCTCCGCCTTGCTTCCGCCCTGGCCGTGGAGGTAGAGGATCCCCTGCCGGCTGGGCCGCCCCCAGCGGAGGGCCGGCATCCCGCCCAGGGAAAATGGTTCCGCCCGCATCTTAAAACACGCACTGGGCGGAGAAGCAGACGCCCTCCGGGCCCAGGCCCTCCATCAGATACTCGCCGCCCTTGCGGCAGCCCACCATCCGCAGCTCCTGGCCCAGGGTGGCTTCCTTGCTGTAATTGATGAAGAACTCCCGGGGCACCTTTTCCTGCAGGTCGGCGGGCAGGTAGTCCCAGACGAAGTCACCGTAGTTGCCGCTGTACACATGGCCGTTACCGTCCAGGTCGGACCAGACCACCTTCCGGGTGCCCAGATCCTCAACCCCCTCCCGGGGCAGCAGGATCTTCCGGTGGTCCGGAACGTCGATGGCCTTGGGGCAGCTGCCCAACTTCTTGGCCGTGAAGGTGCCGGGCCGCATGATGCGCCGGGTCTGCGGGTCCACCAGAATCCCGTCGCTGCGGATGGACACCAGAAGCCCCTCCCTGTCCGTGATCTCATACACCCGCTGCATGTGGGCGGCCTTGACGCCGTCCTCCCAGGTGGTGACGTCCACCACCTGCAGCGCCCTGGGGCAGCGATGGATCCGCAGGGCGATGCGGGAGAGCAGGAACACCTCCCGCATCTCATAGAGCTTCTCATAGGTCAGGCCCCGGGCGTCGTAGTCCGCCCCGGCCACGGCGGCGGCGATGCTCAACAGCGTGCTCACCCGGGCCCGCTGGTACCGGTCGCAGTCCGCGAAGATCAGCTGCTTCTGGCGCAGATAGCTGTTCTCCTGAAGGACTTCCCTCAAATCGCTCATACTTGCTCTTCTCCTTCCGGCGGGCCGTCCGCCCTTCCTGTAAGACATTCCAAAAAAGTATACCACGATTTTCCCTTTTTCACAAGCGCCGGTAGTTGACTTTTCTGCGGCGGATGTTATGATGAAGGTATCCAAATCGATCAAAGGAGGGTTTTCCCATGAAAACCGTGATTTCCACCCCCAACGCTCCGGGCGCCATCGGCCCTTACTCCCAGGGCTACGCCTTCGGCGACCTGGTCATCACCTCCGGCCAGATTCCCGTGGACCCCGCCACCGGCGCTATCCCCGAGGGCATCGCCGCACAGGCGGAGCAGAGCTGCAAGAACGTGGGCGCCATTCTGGAGGCCGCCGGCGTCACTCTAGAGAGCGTGGTGAAGACCACCTGTTTCCTGGCGGACATGGGCGACTTCGCCGCCTTCAACGAGGTGTACGCCAAGTATTTCACCTCCAAGCCCGCCCGCAGCTGCGTGGCCGTGCGAGAGCTGCCCAAGGGCGTGCTCTGCGAGATCGAGGCCATCGCCGTCAAGTAAATCTGATTTCCAGCAAAGAGAGCCGGTCCCCAGAGGGGCCGGCTCTTCTGTTTGATGCCAGGGCGCGGGAAGCGGACCGCCGGGCCTGCCGCCCGCAGCGCGCACGGTCTCACGCCTTCCGCAGGAAGATCACGCCCAGGGTGCCGGGGCCGCAGTGACAGAAGATGGTGCACCCCGCCTTGGCCTCGATGATCTCCTGGAACCGCCCGTCCTGACGCAGGACCTCCCGGGCGATGGAGGCCAGGTGGTCGTCCGGGCAGGTGTCCACCAGAAAGGCCCGGTGGGTGTCCAGGTCCGCGCGGTCCCGCAGCCGGTCCCGGACGTACTCCTCCACCACCTTCTCGATGGAGCCCCGGTACTTCTTCGTCACCGGCAGCTTGCCGTCCACTACGTCCAGGCAGGGGTGGAGCTTCAGCAGGCTGGCACCCAGGGCCGTGGCGGTGGAGCAGCGACCGCCCTTTTTCATGTAATCCAGCCGGTCCAGCACAAAGCTGGTCTCCACCCGGGGAATCATCTCCTCCAGCATCGCCAGGATCTCCGTCACAGACTTCCCGGCCTCCGCGGCCTCTGCGGCGGCCAGCACCAGCATCCCATGGCCCACCGTCAGGTTGGCGGAGTCCACCACATACACGCCGTCCACCTCCTCCGCCGCCAGGCGGGCGTTCTGGTGGCAGCTGGAAAAGCCCATGCCGATGTTCAGGTGGATGACCGCGTCATACTCCTCCATCAGACGGCGGAACAGCTCCTCATAGTCCGCCACATTGACGGCGTTGGTGGTGGTGATCTCGCCGCCGGCGTCCACATGGGCGGCGATGTCCCCGGTGCGGATGTCCACCCCGTCCTGGTACAGCTTCCCCGCCTTGATGATCCCCAGCGGGGTCACGGTGATATTGTATCGCTCCAGCAGCTCCCGCGGCAGGTCGCAGGTGGAGTCGGTGGTGATCTTAATCATACAGACAGCTCCTTTTGGTCGCATCCCCGGACGGCCGTCCGGGGTTGAGGTTGTTGGATGGTCGGCCCCCCACGGGAGCGGTGCGCTGACGCTGCGGCTGCTGCGCCACCCCCCGCGGGGATCTGGTGCTCCGGGCGGCTGTCCCGCAGGAGGCCGGGCGTGGTCCCAGCCATGGCAGGCGCCCTCCCGCCGCTTTGCGGCCATTGTACCATAGTCTCTCCCAAAAAGCTAGTCCTATGGCGCACCGCGGCGCCGCCCGGAGGCGGCGCCGCGCTCTGTTCTTCCTTACAGCGTGACGACCGGAGATCCCGCCGCGTCGGCGGCATCGTGGGTCACCAGCAGTACCGGCCGATCCCCCGCCGTCTCCCGGATGCAGGCCAGGGCCAGGTCCCGGTTCTCCCGGTCCAGGCCGGTGAAGGGCTCGTCCAGCGCCAGCGCGTCAAAGGGCGCCAGCAGCGCCCGTGCCAGGGCCAGCCGCCGCTTCATGCCGCCGGAGAACTCCCGCACCGGCTGCGCGCCCGTGTCCGGCAGGCCCAGCCGGTCCAGCAGGGCCCGGGCCGCGGCGGGGTCATAAACCCGGCCCAGCACAAACCGGAGATTGCCCTCAGCGGAGAGGTGCTCCAGCAGCCGGTCCTCCTGGAACACGGCGGTGAGCCGCTTTCCCGCAAGCCCCTCCACCGTGCCGCTGTCCGGCCGCTCCAGCCCCAGCAGGATGCGCAGCAGGGTGGTCTTGCCGGTCCCGGAGGGCGCCATGACCGCCGTAATGCCGGGTCCCGCGGTAAAGGTCAAGTCCCGCAGCACCGTCCGGCCCCCGAAGGATTTGCACAGGTGCTTCACCGCAATCTCCATCAGCTGCCCGCCTTTCTCACTGCGGCGTCCACCAGGCGGAGGAACAGCCGCTCGAATATCACCGATACCGTCACGATCACCGCCGTCCAGGCGAAGAGGTCTCCGGTCTGGAAGTACACCTTGGCGGTGTACAGCGCCTCGCCGATAGACCCGGCAGGCAGGCCGATGACCTCCGCCGCCGCGCCGGACTTCCAGCACAGGCCCAGCCCCAATGACACGGCGGAGCGGAAATAGGGCAGCACCGCCGGCAGGTAGATGCCCCGCAGCTGCCGGGAGACCGGCACCCGGAACACCCGGGCCATCTCCAGCAGCTGCCGGTCCGTGTGCCCGATGCCCTCCAGCACGTTCAGATACACCGGCGGGAACACCATCCGGGCGGAGAGCAGCACAGACAGGTTCTCCGACGATAAGAATATCAGCGCGAGGATGATGAAGGACACCACCGGCACCGCTTTCACCACCGCCACCAGGGGGCTCAACAGGTCCCGGATCCACTGGAAACGGGCCGCCAGCGGTGCCAGCACCGCCGCCAGCGCGCAGGCCAGGAGAAAGCCCCCCAGGATGCGGAGGGAGGAGAAGGCCACCGCCTGCCAGAAGGCCGCCGTGCCCGCCAGGGCCAGCAGCCGCCCCAGCGCCTGCACCGGAGAGGCCAGCAGCAGCATCCGCCCGCCGGTGGTAGCCGCCAGGGCCAGACTGGCCCCCTCCCACACCAGCAGCCAGAAGGCCGCCGCCCACAGCCGGACAGAGCCTGTTCGCCGCTTCATCTGCCTCCCCCTTTCTCCTGGAAACCACCGCGCCCCGGGTGTTCCCGGGGCGTGGAAAATTTGTCAGCCGTTACGCGCCGTAATAGAAGTCGTCGTTGGGCATACCGCCGCCCACGGATTCTGCGTCCTGCTCCCACAGCACGCTCAGATAGCCGGACAGCATATCCATCATCTCCGTGCCGGTGACGCACACGATATTGCAGTAAGGCAGGGCCTTCTCCGCCACAGTAGCGTCCACGATGTCATAGCCGCCAATCAGCTCCGCCGCCTCGGCGGTGTTGGCGTTCACCCAGTCCACGCTGGCGCTGTACTGCTCCAGGAAGTTGCTAACCGCCGCCGGGTGCTCTTTCACGAAGTCTGCCCGGGCCACCACCACGCCGGTGAGCAGGGCGGAGCCGTTGTCCAGGGCGTCCCACTCCTCTGTCAGGTCCAGGGCCACCCGCAGGTCCGGCAGCTGGGTCTGGGCCACGGTGACGAAAGGCTGGGGCAGCATGGCGATGGTGGCCGCGCCGGATGCCAGGGATGCCACGCATTCGCTGTGCTCGCTCTTCCAGTCGATGGTGACGCCGGTGTCCGGGTCGATGCCGTTCTCCGTCAGCAGATACCGCAGGGCGTACTCCGGCGTGGAGCCCTTGCCGGAGGCCACGATGGTCCGGCCCGCCAGATCCGCCATGGACTGGACGGAATTGCCATTCTCCACAATATACAGCACGCCCAGGGTATTCACCGCCAGGGTGACGATGCCGCCGTCCGTCCGGTTATACAGCACGGAGGCCAGGTTGGCCGGCACGCAGGCGATGTCCAGCTCCCCCTGCATCAGCTTGGGGGACACCTCGTCGGCGGAGGCGGCCAGGGTGAACTCATAGGTGTTTCCGCCGCCAGCGGTCACCACATTCTCCTTATCCTCCAACGCTTCCTCCACAGGAGCATAATCGCTCATCAGCTTCACCATGCCCATGGCGGTGGGTCCCTTCAGGGCCGCCACCCGGACGTTGACGGACTCCTCCGCGGGCGTCTCGCCCTCCTTCCCGCCACAGGCGGCCAGGGTCAGGCACATAACCAGGGCCAGGCAGGCCGCCAGACTCTTCTTCATCCACTGTTTCATCTTCTGTTTCCTCACTTTCCTTGTTGCAGCGCATCCTCCGGCGCGTAAACGGTCTTGGCCGTGATCCCCGCCAGCCGGCCGATCTTGCCGGACAGGGCGGAGATGGCGTCCGCCGGTGCGTCCACCGCCACGCTGATGATGTTCACGCCCCGGGCGTGGTAGGGCACCCCCATCCGCCCGATGATATAGGGGGCGTACTGGTGCAGCAGCTCGTTCAGCGCCGGGACAGAGGCCGTGTCCCGGACGATGATCGCCAGCACGGCCACACGGGTCTCCACAGAGGATTCCTCCTTTTTCCAAAAAGTAAACCCCTCCGCCGCGCTGGCAGAGGGGGATTTTGACATGCGCCGTCCGCCCGGCACCGCCGGGCGCTTCCCCGTCTTGCGGCCGGGGCTGGCCCGTGCCGGTCAGAGCGACAGAAACCAAATTGTCCGGTCCGCCGGTCAGAGCTTCTTCCCAGGGACAGGGAAATGATACCATGGAACGCCCCCGCCGTCAAGGGCGGCGCTCAGAAGTCGTGCCGCCTGCCGCAGCCGACCCCCAGCTCCTCCAACACAGAGATGATTTTTTCGATTTCCGCAAAACATTCCGGGTCCGTGAGACCGCTGTCGTCCAGAACATTCCGGATTTCCCGCAGGGCCTGGAAGCAGCGCTCCTCCGCCAGTTCCCGAATCATTTTCCACGCAGCATCGCTGCCCAGCACCAATTCGATTTGATTCCGTGCAATCAGCTCCCCCACGACTGACGCGGTAAACCGGAGCTGTTCCACCCGGTCCCGGTTTTCCAACAGTTCCCTGTCGCTGATAGAATTCATTTTGATTCCCTCCTCGCATTATAACAGGACGAAATAATTATAAATCACCAGGCATGATATAGTCAAGAAAATATATCGTGTTGGTGTAAAACATGAACAAGTCCTATTACAACGCCGAGTCCAATCTCATTGCCAAACGCCTCCGACAGCTTCGGAAGGAGCGCGGGTTCTCCCAGGAGGAATTGGCCGCCCAGCTGCAGCTGCTGGGCGTGGACATTAACCAGCCTCTTATCAGCAAAATTGAGAGAAACCGCCGGTTTGTCAAGGATTATGAGCTGGCCTGCCTGTGTCAGGTCCTTCAGGTGTCCGAGCGGGATCTGCTGGCAGACTTTTACAATGCCACAGAATGATAAAAGAACCCCCATCTGGGGGTTCTTTTGCTTTACCGTCCGTAGACCTCCGTCAGCCGCCGGATGTCCGCCGCCAGCCCGGCCGCGGCCGCGCCGGGGGCCATCCGCCAGCGCCAGTTGCCCGCCGCCACGCCGGGGACGTTGATCCGCCCCTCGCTGCCCAGGGCCAGGTAGTCCTGCATCTGGGCCACGAACAGCTCCGCCGTGCTGCCCATGCCGCACCGCAGCAGCGCCTGCCGGACATTCTCCCGGCCGGAGGCCCCCAGATACCGCTCCGCGAAAGCCCGCTCCGCTTCCCCTGCGTGGTCGTACCAGCCCAGGGCGGTGTCATTGTCGTGGGTGCCGGTGTAGCAGACGCACCGGCGGCTGCCGTAGTTGTGGGGCAGATAATCGTTGCCGGGGCCTGAAAAGGCGAATTCCAGCACCTTCATGCCCGGCAGGCCCGCCGCCTCCCGGAGCTGGTGGACCTCCGGCGTGAGAAGCCCCAGGTCCTCGGCAATATAAGTGATGTGGGGGAACCAGCCGGTCAGGACCCGCAGCAGGTCCATGCCGGGGCCCAGCTCCCACTGCCCTTCCTTGGCGGTCTCCGCCCCGGCGGGGATGGACCAGTACCGCTCAAAGGCCCGGAAATGGTCAATGCGGATGGCGTCGAACAGGCGGGAGGCGCCCTCCACCCTTCTGATCCACCAGCCGAAGCCGTCCCGCTTCTGGGCCGCCCAGTCGTACAGGGGGTTGCCCCACAGCTGGCCCTCCTCCGAGAAGTAGTCCGGCGGCACGCCCGCCACCCGGCTGGGCCGCCCCGCCTTGTCCAGCAGGAACTCCCTCCGCTCGCTCCACACGTCGGCGCTGTCCAGGGACACATAGATGGGCAGATCCCCGATGATCCGCACCCCCAGGCCGTTGGCGTGGTCCTTCAGGGCCTTCCACTGGGAGAAGAACCAGAACTGCACCGCCTGGTGAAAAGCGATATCCTCCGCCAGCTCCTGCCGGGCGGCCGCCAGCGCCGCCGGGTCGTGGTTCAGGAGGTCCTTGTCCGGCCAGTCGAACCAGGCCGTCTGGCCGAAGCGGGCCTTGAGCGCCCGGTACAGGGCGTACTCCCCCAGCCAGGGATTGGCGGCGGCAAAGTCCCGCACGGACTGGGCCTCCGCGCCGCCCAGCCGGGAGAAGGCCCGCCGCAGCAGGGGCTCCCGGCTCTCATAGAGGGCGGCGTAGTCGATGGGCGCTCCCTCCGGCACCCGGGCGGCGGACAACTCCGCCTCCGTCAGCAGGCCCCGGTCCCGCAGGTCCTCCAGGTCGATGAGCAGCGGGTTCCCGGCGAAGGTGGACTCGCTGGTGTAGGGGGAGTTCCCCGCTCCGGTGGGCCCCACCGGCAGCACCTGCCACCACCTCTGCCCGGCGTTGTGGAGAAATTCGGCAAAGGCCCGGGCCTCCCGGCCCAGGGAGCCGATGCCGTAAGGCCCCGGCAGGGAGAACACCGGCAGCAGGATGCCAGCGGAACGCTCCATATCAGCCCCTCCTTTTTGTCAGATTCCGTTCTATTGTATGCAGCCGGGCGGCGGGTGTCAAGGGCGGCTGTCCCCCCGCTTCACTGGGAAGAGAATCTCCCGGAAGGCCGTCCGCCCCGGGTTGCCCTCCGCCAGCAGGCAGCGCCGCCGGGTCAGGTCGCAGGCCGCGGACCAGACGGTGTCCCGCCCCGCGGCCCGGTCATACTGGCAGAGAAAGCCCTTTCGCCCCGCCAGCAGGGCCAAGACACCGGAGAGGTCCAGCGTCTCCCCCTCCCACTCCAGGACGCGGCGCATCGTGTCGTACCGCTCCGCCGCCCGCCAGGTGTCCAGTCCCGGCGGCAGCGGGTCCGCCAGGTCCGAGCGAAAGAGATTCGCGGCGCAGACGAAGGGCCCCGCAGGGCCGGGATGCTCCACCCGCACTCCCTCCGGGCTGCACTCCGCCACGGCAATGTCCCCGGCGGCATCCGCGAGCGTCAGGGTCTGGCAGGAGGCCAGGGGCAGCACCCGCAGGCGGTCCAGGGCCTCCGGCACGGCGGCGCAGGTCTCCGCCAGCAGCCGCAGGACCATACCGGCGTTCAGGCCCGGCCGGGGCCTGGGCGTGTAGACAGAGGTGAGCCCGATGGCCAGTCCCCGGGCGTTGACGGCGTCCTCCATCTGCACGAACGAGGTGGTGTCCCCTGTAAAGGGGATCGCCCTGTCGGAAAATCCGTATGTCACATGGGTGTAGTCCGGCTCCAGCGCCGTCAGAAAGTCGCTGTTCCGTCCGAAGAACACCCCGTTCCCGTTGGACACCGCCAGGCAGGAACAGCCGCAGGCGGGCGGCAGGGCGTAGGTGGTGAAGAGGACCGTCTCCAAGTCCTCCTGCCGGCAGTTCTGCCCCGCCGCCAGCCCCTCCAGCTCCTCCAGGGCGGCGGGGAAATGGCGCGCATACGCCGGGTGGCAGGCAGCCGCAAAGGCCCGCCGCTCCGCCTCCAGGGGAAAGGGCACATGGTCCAGCAGGCGCAGGCCGCGCTCCGCCAGCCGGGCGCCCCACTGAAAGCCCATCTCCCGGTGGGTGCCCCGCAAGGTCAAATGATTCATGTGTATTCGCTCCTTCCAGTTCTGTCAGGAGCCGCCGGCAGCTCTGCCCTTACCATAGAACAATAAAAAATTGTTGTCAAGCAGAGATTTTTTATTTGTTTTTTCAGGAGATTCAGGGGAAATTATTTTCTTTTTCCCATCCGCAACCCGTGGTTGACATCTGGGAAACCCGCCGGTGGTTGCGCTTTTTCCCGCTCTCTGGTATGGTGGGGGCAAAGGAGTTGATACCATGCGGGAGCAGCAGACCCTGGGCCGCCGCATCCAGGAGGCCCGAAAGGCCGCCGGCCTCTCTCAGGAATCCCTGGGGGAGCGGCTGGGCGTCAGCCGCACGCCGGTGCGGGAAGCATTCCAGACTCTGGAGGCCGAGGGCCTCATCGAGCTGCGGATGAACCGGGGCGCCATCGTCAAGACCATCGACGAGAAATACATCACCGACCATTACGAAATGCGCATCCTGCTGGAATCGGAGGCCGCAAAGCGCGCCGCCCAGCGGGGGATGCCGGACGCCGCCGACTACATCAAAAAGCTGGAAGCTCTGCAACGCCATATGGACAGCGTTTCAACGGAGGAATACGAAGAGCTGAACCTTGCCGTCCACTCCGCCATCTGGACAGCGGCAGACAACGAGCGGCTCTACAAATTCCTGTCCAGTCTCTGGAACGGCCCCAGCGTGGGCATTGCCTCCCCGAAGCTGGACCATTATATCAAGTCCACTCAGGAGCATATTGACATCCTCAAGGCCATCCAGAAACAGGATGCCAAGGCCGCCCAGAAGGAAATGGCAAAGCACATCGAGCGCAGCCTGAACAATATCCTCAAGAACTTCAAATTCCGCACATGAAAAACGGCTGGGGCCTCGCGGCCCCAGCCATTTTGTTTTGCATATTACTTGCGGAGGAAGTCCGGCAGGGGCTTGCCCTGCTTGAGCCACTGATGATACTCGGCGGTCGCGGCGAACTCCACATCGCCGGCGGAGTTCAGCGCAGTCTCCACAGAGTCCTGGATCACGCCGATGATGAAGCCGACACCGACCATCTGCATGGCCACATCGTTGGAGATGCCAAACAGGGAGCAGGCCATGGGT
>OLJF01001945.1_pt1 | contig 11260 bp, 10 predicted proteins | sample 1609751 | NCBI WGS metagenome assembly OLJF01 (sample SAMEA4350171, study PRJEB24818) | metagenome | biome: human; feature: gut; material: faeces | place: Denmark | collected 2013-09
TGTTTACCGTCAGCGTGGACAGCATCGCCCTGATGCCGTGCAACCCGAATGTCGGCGGAAGCTCGAAGGGCCACTTGGTGCGCGAGCTGGATGCGCTCGGCGGCGAGATGGGAAAAAATATAGATAAAACCTTTATACAGTCCAAGATGCTCAACCAGTCCAAGGGACCGGCGGTGCATTCGCTCCGCGCGCAGGCGGACAAGCAGGAATACACCCGCCAGATGCGCCGTACCATGGAAAATACCGATCATCTGACGATCCGTCAGGGAGAGGTGGCAGAGCTGATCGTGGAAGAAGGTCAGATCAAAGGACTGAAAACGTACTCCGGCGCGACGTATTACTGCAAGGCGGTGGTGCTGGCAACGGGAACGTACCTGAAAGCGAGATGTATCTATGGCGATGTGAGCAATCCGACCGGACCGAATGGTCTGCAGGCGGCAAACCATCTGACAGATTCCCTGAAAAAGCTGGGAATCGAGATGTTCCGTTTCAAGACGGGCACACCGGCGCGTGTCGATAAGCGCAGCATCGATTTTTCTAAGATGGAAGAGCAGTTCGGCGATGAGAGGGTTGTGCCATTTTCTTTTTCCACCGATCCGGAGTCGGTGCAGAAGGAGCAGGTGTCCTGCTGGCTGACCTATACCAATGAGAAGACACATGAGATCATCCGCAACAACCTGGATCGATCGCCCCTCTTTTCGGGCGCGATCGAGGGAACAGGTCCGCGTTACTGTCCATCGATCGAGGATAAGGTGGTAAAATTTCCAGATAAGAACCGTCATCAGGTTTTTGTCGAGCCGGAAGGAATTTATACGAATGAAATGTATCTGGGCGGTATGTCCAGTTCCCTGCCGGAGGATGTGCAGTACGCGATGTACCGTACCGTGCCGGGACTTGAAAATGTAAAAATTGTTCGAAATGCATATGCAATTGAGTACGATTGTATCAATGCACGCCAGTTAAAGGCATCGCTGGAATTTAAGGCGATCCGGGGATTGTTCAGCGGCGGTCAGTTTAACGGAAGCTCCGGTTATGAGGAAGCGGCGGTACAGGGCTTTATGGCGGGTGTCAATGCGGCGCGCGAAGTGCTGGGAAAAGAACCGATCATCCTCGACCGTTCCCAGGCATATATCGGTGTCTTGATCGACGATCTGGTTACCAAAGAAAACCATGAACCGTACCGGATGATGACGTCGCGTGCGGAATACCGCCTGCTTTTACGTCAGGACAACGCGGATCTGCGTCTTTCCCCGATCGGGCATGAGATTGGACTGGTCAGTGATGCGATGTATGAGCGTGTCCTTTGGAAAGAAAAAATGATCGAGGAAGAGGCAAAGCGTCTGGAGAAGATCAACATTGGCGCTGGAAAAGAAGTGCAGGAATTTTTAGAGCGCCACGGAAGCACCCCACTCAAGACCGCGGCAACGCTGGCAGAGCTGGTACGCCGTCCGGAGTTAAGCTATGAAGCACTGGCAGAGCTGGATCCGAACCGTCCGGAACTTCCGGAAGATGTGATCGAGCAGATCAACATCAACATCAAGTATGACGGCTATATCCGCCGCCAGCTGCAGCAGGTTGCACAGTTCAAGAAGATGGAGAGCCGGAAGCTGGATGAAAACTTCGACTATTCCACAGTCGGAAGCCTGCGCCGTGAGGCAGTACAGAAATTAAATCTCTATAAACCGGCAAATATCGGTCAGGCATCCCGAATCGCGGGCGTGTCACCGGCGGATATTTCGGTGCTGCTGGTACACTTAGAGCAGAGCCGCCATGCGGGACATGGGGAAGAGAAGAAAAAACTGTAAATATAGAAACGAGCGGATTCAGAGTTACTGTACACGGGCAGGCACTTTTGGAACCGAAAGTGCCGTAAGAAAACCTGGTGGCAGGAGGAATTTGCCGTATTTAAATGCGAAGCCACGGCAAATTCCGTTACTGGGCACGTATGCGTGAACAGTAACGATTCAGAGACTGCATGGAAACAGGTAAACGCATTGCAGCAACTCAAAATGTAAGATAGATAAGAACCTGAGAAAAAATAGAACATATCATAAAGGATATATTTATGGCAGAAGAAAATAAAGTAGAAAGCGGTGTGGTTCTGCCTCCGGCAGACTTTACCGGGCAGCTTCAGAAAGAAGCGCAGGAGATGGGCGTCACGTTAAATGAACACCAGATCAAGCAGTTCTACGATTACTATGAACTGTTGATTCATTGGAATACGATGGTGAATCTGACAGCGATCACGGAACAGAAGGAAGTTGTGACCAAACATTTTTCGGATAGTCTGGCACTTGTGAAAGCGGTGCCGGATCTGGCAGAGAAAGAGTATACGTTGATCGATGTTGGAACGGGAGCTGGATTTCCGGGTATCCCGTTAAAGATTGCATTTCCAAATTTAAAGGTCACGCTTCTCGATTCTTTAAATAAGCGGATCAACTTTCTGAACGAGGTAATTCAGGCATTGGAACTGGAAAAAATTCAGGCGGTTCACGGACGGGCGGAGGATGCAGCACATGATAATGTTTCACGTGAAACATTTGATTTCTGCGTTTCACGCGCGGTGGCAAATCTGTCCACGCTGTCGGAATACTGCCTGCCATTTGTCAAGGTGGGAGGCTGGTTTGTACCGTACAAATCAGGCAAACTGGAGGAAGAGATGAAGACGGGAAAAGGTGCGATCCGCAAGCTGGGCGGCGAGCTGGAGGATGTGATTTCCTTCCACCTTGCCAATGAGGATGAGCGTAACCTGGTCCGGATTCATAAGACAGAGAGGACGGGAAAGAAGTATCCGAGAAAAGCGGGAACGCCGTCGCGGGAGCCGTTGAAATAAAGCAATCACAAAAGGTGGATAGAGAAAGACTGTATATGGAACACGTAGGATATGCAGTCTTTCTTTTTCATATAGGCGGGGTTTAAACAAAAATGTATGACTGAATATTTGTTCTGGAAGATTGTGTTCCAGAAGCCGTATCAGGTATATGACGGAGGAAATCTGGAGAAGCGGGTAGAGGCGATGGCAGAGCTGGAAATAATAAGGAAAATTTATAAAATTTGAGTTTTCGTTACAGAATATAGTTTTTTTGTGCGAAAGCCGAAGAGATCGAGTGGGAATAATGTAGAATAAAGAGGAGCATTCCGGGGGCTTTGTTTGTATATAGATAGTGCGGCGGGACCTGAATGAAACATTAGGACCGTTCCTATCAAGATGAAACAAACAAGGTGCACGGAAGGATGACGCTGTGAATATGAAAGATACTGGAAAAATGGTATCTGCATCATGGTATGAGTATGAAAAAGCAATTTTTATGGAGATGTGGGAAAGAGAGAGTAACTGTTGACGGGTAGGCACTGTTGGAACCGAAAGTGCCGTAAGAAAACGCGGTGGCAGCAGGAATTTGCCGTATTTAAATGCGAAGCCACGGCAAATTCCGTTACTGGGCACGTATGCGTGAACAGTAATAAGTTTCGTCCTATAACGAAAAAAACGCTCCGCGGTATGCATACTCATTATCCTTTTTTAAGAAAAAAACATATGGATCGCATCCATCACGGCATCCGGCTGTTCTAACTGCGGCAGGTGTTTGGTCTTCGGGATGATAGAGGACTCGATTGCGGAATTATAAATCTTGTAATCCTGAATCGTCGCCTCGATCATCGGTTCCTCGGAACCGCCGATGATGAAGATGCTGTTGTCGATCTTCCTGAGAGCATTGGAAATATTGCACTTGGTATAGCGGCATTCAATACTGGAGAAGATCGCTTTCGGACATTCACCGAGATGTGCGGCTTCGTGGCTGCGGTCGATCTGAACCGGTTTTACGGTATACGGATTGTAAAAATATTTGGTGCGGAATGCCTCTTCGATCATAGAGCGGCTGCACGCAATGTGGTAAATGAGCGTTCCAGCCAGCGGGAGATCCAGAAGAAGCTTATAAAGCTTGGCATTTTTACCCGGAAGCTGACAACAGTCGGTAAGGCTGCTCGGGTTGATGAGCATGATCTGATCAAACAGTTCTGGAGAGTTGCTGCACGCCATGATAGACAGTGCCGCTGAATCACCGGTGGAGAGAATGTTGGTCCGATGTCCGATCTCAGATTTTATAAAATCACAGATCAGCTGGACAAACAGGTAATTTGTGTAGGTCAGGTTCGGCTTCTCGGAACGTCCGCAGCCGAGAAGGTCGAGCGTGTAGACGGTATAGGAGCGGCTGAGCTGTTCGCGGATGGATTCCCACTCATAGCCGCTCGATGCAAAGTGCAGATCGTGAATCAACAGAAGCGGTTTGCCGGAACCGCATTTTGTATAGTAGATATTTCCCAGCCGCCATTTGTAGCAGAGAGAATTCTCTTCCCGGGTCAGACCGCGGGAGGTGGCAGAAAATTGAATATATTTATTTAAAAGTGCCAGTGAAACTGCGCCGCCGGCGGACAGCATCAGGCAGGTCATGATCTTGTTTTTTGTGTTCATATAGAAAGCTCCTTTTGAATCGAAAAATTAAACTCGAAAATATCTCATCAAGTAATTCTATTATACCATAAATACTAAATTCAGCGATCGCCTTTGGCTCGGCTTCATTAAGTATTTAGGTATGACTCGCACTAGGATCGAAAATGCATCGCTAAGTGTTCATATATATCATATGAACGTATTCTCACCCGTCCACTCACGAACCCGCGCTATCGCGCTCTACCGCCCTGCTTCGCATGGCTGTTCGTTCCTTAATGGCGCAAGAAAAGAATATGTCTGCTTCGCGGTCGCATTCTTTTCTTCTGCGCTCATTATATCACGATTCGCATCTTTGATGCTTACCGCTGCTGACGCAGCTATCGTGATCGCCATTCGCCGTTCGCCATAAATTTGCAAGCAGCTTTCTGGCTCACTTGCGCTCATTATATCATATTTTCCTGTATTACAGTTCAGCTATTTCCAGCGTGGTTTTCACAGAATATCTGTTCACAGATGTGTGCCCAAGTAATGGGATTTTGCCGATGCTTCGCATTTCAAATCGGAAAAATCTGTAACCAGAATTGTAGCGTTCGAGATTTTCAGTTTGGAAAATTTCTACCTGTGAACAGTTATGAATATTCCATTTTATGTAAACAAAATTTCATTGAAAATCGATATTAAACTCATTATAATGTTCACGTATCAAAAAATCAATCGATGGGGAAAGAAATGCGCGATATGATAAAGAAGGAAAATAAGTTATGCTTTCAGCATCGTATGGAACGGAAGACAGAGAAATCTTTTCAGTTGTCGGCGGGCAGGCAGCGGCTGCTGGCGGAAACGATACGCGAACTGAAGCAGGAAGGGCGCTTAGACGAGGAGAAGCTGGCGATGCAGCATGGTACGACATCCATTTACCGCCACAGCCTCAATGTTGCCTACACAAGCCTTTGGATGATGGAACGGTGGCAGATTCGCTTGGAACCAAAATCACTTGTGAGAGGGGCACTGCTGCACGATTATTTTTTGTATGACTGGCATCAAAAGGATTCCTCGCACCGCCTGCACGGCTTCCGTCACCCAAAAACAGCGCTTGGAAATGCACAGAGAGATTACCATTTAAATTGGAAGGAAAAAAATATCATCGCACGTCATATGTTCCCTCTGATACCGGTGCCGCCTCAGTGCCGCGAGGCATGGATTGTGTGTCTGGCAGATAAATGGTGTGCTCTGGGGGAGACGATGGAGCCGATGTTTCACGTGAAACATTTTAAATGAAATTTTTCTAAAAAAGTAGGAAATGAGTTTTAAGTGTGTTATACTATTAGGCAAGACAAGAACGGGAAAAAGCTGGGAATCGCTGTGCGGATGCCTGCGGGAAGGCTTTTTCCTGTCTTTCATGTGAGATAAAACCGAGGAAATGGAAGGAATACGGTATGGGACGAACGATTGCGATTGCAAATCAGAAGGGCGGCGTAGGTAAAACGACAACGGCGATCAACCTGTCGGCATGCCTGGCAGAGGCGGGACAGAGGGTTCTGACGATCGATTTTGATCCGCAGGGAAATGCAACCACTGGTTTGGGATTGGAAAAAGAACAGATTGAAGATACAGTCTATGAGCTGCTTTTGGGCGACTGCACACTGGAGGACTGCCTGATGCGCGATGTTCAGGAAAATCTGGATGTTCTTCCTTCGGATTCGAATCTGGCAGGAGCTGAGATTGAACTTCTGGATGTGGAAAATAAAGAGTCGGTGTTAAACGGTTATCTGGAGATAATCCGCGATCAGTATGATTTTATTATCATCGACTGCCCGCCGTCGCTGAGTCTTTTGACGATCAATGCGCTGGTAGCGGCAGATACGGTGCTGGTGCCAATCCAGTGCGAATATTATGCGCTGGAAGGACTGAGCCAGGTACTCCGGACGATCGGTCTGGTCCGGAAAAAGATGAATCCGTCGCTGGAGCTGGAGGGCGTGGTATTTACCATGTATGATGCGAGAACGAATCTCTCCCTGCAGGTCGTAGAGAATGTAAAACAGAACTTAAATGAGCGGATTTACAAGACGATCATACCGAGAAATGTGCGACTGGCGGAGGCGCCGAGCCACGGAATGCCGATCAACCTGTACGACAGCCGTTCGACCGGTGCAGAGAGCTACCGTCTGCTGGCAGCAGAGGTGATCAGCCGGGGAGAAGAGCTGTAGGCAGGAAAATAACGGTGAAGTGAAATTCAGAAAGGATGCCTGCCGGGGCGTCGGGAGGTTCGTGAGGAGGAAGGAAATGTCAAAGAGAACGGGGCTTGGCAGAGGACTGGGAGCTTTTTTTGGAAATGATTACGAGGATGCAGAAGCGGGAAAAAGCAGCGCAAAGCCATCGGATGAAGCCGGAAAAAAGACTTCCGTTCGTGAGACGGAACAGGAGATAGAGAAAAAGAGCCTGGAAGAGCTGGATATGGTGCTTCCGGGATCTAAAAAACAGAAAAAATCGGTGTCTGCCGGAAAGACAGCTGCGAAAACAGTGGGAAAAGGCAGCCGCGTGGGAGTTGCAAAGGCATCCGGAAAGACGACGGCAGAAGGAAAAACCCGCACAGCCGGGGAGACGGCGGCAAAATCGAAGACACAGACGGCAAAAGCGGAGCCGGTCGTAAAGATGGTCGAGGTGGAAAAAGAGAAATTTCTAAATATTTCGGAGATTGAGCCAAATGTCAGCCAGCCGCGTAAGATGTTTGATGAAGAACAGCTCGGAGAGCTGGCAGAATCCATCCGCCGTTACGGCGTGCTGCAGCCGCTTCTGGTTCAGAAAAAGGGCGATCGTTATGAGCTGATTGCCGGAGAGCGCCGGTGGAGAGCTGCCAAACTGGCAGGATTTCGGGAAGTTCCGGTGATCGTGCGCGAGTATACGAGACAGCAGACGATGGAGATCGCCCTGATCGAGAATGTACAGCGTGCAGATTTAAATCCGATTGAGGAGGCGAAAGCCTACCAGATGCTGATTCAGGAGTTTGGGCTGCGTCAGGAGGATGTGGCAGAGCGCGTAGCGAAGAACCGTGCGACGATCACGAACAGCATGCGTCTTTTGAAACTGGATGAGAGAGTGCAGGAGATGCTGATTCAGGACCGGCTTACCGGAGGTCATGCGAGAGCGCTTCTTTCGCTGGAAGATGGTGAAAAACAGTACCAGTTGGCGCTTAAAACAGTAGAAAATCATTTGAGCGTCCGCGAGGTCGAGCGTCTGGTGAAAGAGCTTTTGAAGCCGAAAAAGGCGAAAAAGAAAGCAGATCCGGAACGCGATATGGAGGTCTTTTTCAAGGATGTGGAAGAGAAGCTGAAAGGGGTTATGGGAACGAAGGTTTCGATCAACCGCAAGGATAAGAATAAAGGCAGAATCGAGATCGAATACTATTCATCAGCGGAACTGGAACGTCTGATTGAGCTTTTGGAGTCATTAAGACAGTAATCACACAAAATTCGTCCCAGGGGACGGATGATGGGAAATGAGGAATGAAAGATGGAGAGCAGTATTTTTAGCGGGATTGGCATCGATCCGGGGGTTATCGTGATCGTTCTGGCGATCCTGACACTCATATCATTTATTGCGTCCGTCATCTGTTTTTCGCAGTATAGGAAGTTGTATCGCAGATATGATATGTTTATGCGGGGAAAAGATGCGGAGACGCTCGAAGACACGATCATGGAACTGGTGGATGAGACCGAGTATCTGCGGGCAAAGGACGGAGATACAAAACGCCTGGTGGATTCGGTTGTCTCCAAGGCGCAGGCTGGATACCAGAAAACCGGTATTGTCAAGTACAATGCGTTTAAGGGCATGGGCGGCAATCTGAGTTTTGTCATTGCCATGCTGGATGATAACAACACGGGATTTGTGCTGAATTCTGTTCACAGCCGTGAAGGCTGTTACCTGTATCTGAAGGATGTCGTAGAGGGCAAGACCGAGGTGCTTTTAGGAAGTGAAGAGAAGGAAGCACTGGAGCGTGCGCTTGGGTATAAGTAAGGAAAATAAAGGATAGAAATGAGGCGGCTGTATGTGTTGGAAGCAGCTGCGGATTGTAGTTAGAAGGAGTCAATATGCATCGTTTTTTGCGAGCTGCCGGATTTAGTATGTATCAGAAGAAGAAGGACATCCGTGCTCTGCTTCGCTGTCTGGCGAGAGAGGCGGGAACCTCCAGCTGTCTTCAGCTTGACAGGGAGACCGAATTATATGAGATCAAGACAGAAGTTGCGCCGGGGATCGGCGTGGCGATGTATGGGGAGCTGAATGAGCAGGATGAGATGGAGATAGAGTATTATTATCCCTATATCCTGAACGAGGAGGTAACCTCGCGGGCAGAATGTTCCATTCAGCGTCATACGGAGAAGGAAACCTATGCGGGGCTTCTGGATGAGTATAAGGTAGGGCTTTCGCTGATCTTTTATCTCTTGAATCCGATCGAATACAGGGAGTGTTACCGGAAAGAGCGCGAGCGCTTACAGGTGACTTCGGTCAGCCTGGCAGGATTTGCCAATCGGGGCAAGGTGCTTCTTCCGATCAAAAAGACGGCGCTGCAGATTGAAAAAGCCAAAGTGGCGGCGAAAAACCGGGATGAACTTTTGGAAGCGGCAAAAAATGGCGACGAGGATGCGATGGAGTCCTTAACAATCGAGGATCTGGATCTCTATTCGATGGCATCGCGCCGGGCGACGAGAGAGGATATTTATTCGATCGTCGATACAACTTTTATGCCAAGCGGGATCGAGTGCGATCAGTATTCGATTTTAGGCGAGATCAAAGAGGTTATATGTAAGAAAAACCGGTTTACCGGCGAGGAAATCTATGATCTCAAGGTGGAATGCAACGATCTGTATTTCCGCGTGGGTATCAATAAGATGGACCTGCTTGGAGAACCGCTTCCGGGACGTCGGTTTAAAGGAAAAATATGGATGATGGGAACGGCTCATTTTGCGTAAAGGCCTATAAAAAATCGTCGCTTCCCAAAGTGCCTACCCGTGAACAGTTACACAGAAATTACATACGGAGCAGGCAGGAAGAGAAAATAGTTGCGGAACACATGAAAATGAATTATAATAAAGTGCAGTATGAAAAGACGATATATGTTTCACGTGAAACATATAAATCTCTGTAGCTCAGTAGGATAGAGCGTTCGCCTCCTAAGGTAGAACCATGGCGGAACCCTTTTGAAGAAAAAGGATAGCGTTTGAGGGTCACTTAAGGAAGCGAAATCTGAAAAATCAGAAGAGATAAGAAAGAGATAATTCATCACGAAAGTGATTGAGTTCATAAAGTTGGTCGCCGTGACCGAAAAGGCTGAAAAAGCCCGAAAATACGGCATTTGTTCCCATAGTTAAATGGATATAACAAGCGCCTCCTAAGCACTAGTTGAGGGTTCGATTCCCCCTGGGAACGTGCATTTTTTGCAGCAATGATCGTAAAAGTTCATTGCTGCTTTTTCTTTTTTCCGGTGCTCGTGAGCACCGAGAGAACACTTAAACGCAGATATTGAGCACCGAAATTTCTTAACGGGCACCAATGCAATAATTCAATCCTGGTACCGAACGGAGATAACTACAGCGTAGGATAAGGATTGGGGTGTCAATGAATGTAAATATGGTTTTCTTGCCTGAACAAAACAGGCCTGACGGATCTATCCGCTCAGATTAGATTAAGAATCTATTCTGGGCGGATTTTTTTCGTTACAGATATTTTAGAGGAGGATAGCTTATGGATAAAAAAACGGATGTAAGCACAAAAGTTTATCTGCATGGAATATCATGCGATAGAAGATGCTGAAGCTTGGCATAAGATTCAAGATGTTCTGGAAGAGAGGGTAAAAGCCGGTGTGGAAATTAAAAATGATCTGATAAGAACGATGGGAGAATGTCGTGATGTAACAGATCAATATAGTGAAACGACCTTTCAAAAAATAGTTGATTTTGAGAGGTCGTTTTTGTTATGTCTGATTGCCGGTACAGGAAATTTACATGGATAAAATTAATTCTGTTGAGGTAAAATTGAGGTTGACTTTGTATTGTATAGACATAAGATGAAAAAAAGTCAGGTGATGTGCGATGGGAAAACGTAAGATATGTAAAATTGTTTTTGTTATACTGTCAATTTTTTTATGTGTGGCTTTTTATGAATTATTTGGAATCTGTATTGCATATAAAAAACAGCCGGAAGTGTCTAATACCATCAAAAAAGAAACACAAAATGATTCGTGGAACGAACGCAGCGAGAATATGGAACGAGCAGTGATCATAGAAAAAAATCCAGAAGCACTTTTACAAAGAGTGCGTTTGATCCGAAATGCAAAAGAAGACATTATTCTTTCTACTTTTGCATTTCAATCAGATGAAAGTGGAAAATTGATCTTAGGAGCACTGCATGATGCGGCAGACAGAGGTGTGCATGTTCGTCTGTTAGTAGATGGAATGGAGAGCTGGGTTGATATGGAAGGCAATCCGTATTTCTATGGATTATCTTCCCATGAGAATGTTGAAATTAAACTGTATAATAAGGCCAATCCGTTGAAACCATGGAAGATGATGGGGAGAATGCATGATAAATATTTGATTGCAGATGGTAAGACATATATTCTTGGTGGAAGAAATACATACAATTATTTCCTGGGTGATTTTCTGGGACATAAGAACTATGACAGAGATGTGTTAGTGGTTTGCGATGAACCTGAGAAAGAAAATTCAGTTAACCAGTTGTTAGAGTATTTTGAAACGATATGGGAACAAGAAGACAGTGGTTATTTTCATGACAATAAAAAACTGGCAAATAGAA
>OLJF01001953.1_pt1 | contig 11226 bp, 10 predicted proteins | sample 1609751 | NCBI WGS metagenome assembly OLJF01 (sample SAMEA4350171, study PRJEB24818) | metagenome | biome: human; feature: gut; material: faeces | place: Denmark | collected 2013-09
GCTTTCATATGGTTGTCTCTCCTCAATATTAATCCTGAATTATGTAAGCGCTTAATTTCTGGGTAACTTTTCAACAACCAACCATTTTGCAATCCATAATGATGATAGTTTGCTTTTATCCAGACAAAGAAAAACGTCCTTCCCCTTTGAAATTCCCTTGTCAACAGGGATGATGTTCACCCATATTGGAAATCCAGAGCCAAATAACGAATCTTAGCATTCTTCTGAAATATCCTTACTCAAATTAGTACACTACCTCTAAATCAGAAAAAGAAGCAGCCATTTGTCCCGAAGTGTATTCTCCTAAATTTGTATTTAATTTATTGCCTTCATATCTAACAGTATAATATCCGTATTGTATTTCTCCCGAATCACCATATACATTACATTGAATATGCATAATTCCATTTTTTCTTTTAAAATATGTAAATTCAAGGGATACTGTATTTGATTGTCGCAATTCACTTTCGATTTCATTTTTTATTTCTTGTGAATTTTGATATTCCAAAAATTCTTGCTCAGATATTTCCAATGCACCATATTCTTTATATGTGTCTCCATCAAAAAATAAATATGTGTCTTTCCATGTATGCAGAATCAGCCCTCCAATACTTGGATCATACATTCCATCATATGCCTCTACATCAAGCGTGATATCTCCACCATCGCTCATAGATACGTGACCATATTTGTTAGAAATTAGACAAATAATTTCCTTATTTCTCAGCGCTATAATAGAATAATTCTTTCCTGTTCCCATCATTCGATAAGCATTTAATACAACATGTGTTTCATTGCCTATATTTAGCAACTCAATTTCACATGCATCCATTCCATCATTATTTTGATGTACTAGAACACAAGTTTTTCCATCACCACTACAATACCATGTCTGATATAATCCCATTTCATTGCTATAAACGCCAATTAACTCATTAGTCCCATCATGATCCATATCAGTGTATACATAATTTTCTATTTTATGTTTGGAACTCGATTCCATTATAGCAAGTAATTCTGTTTCACTCAATGCTCTATTTTTGAATTTATCAATCCATTCAGGCTCAAGAAAATTATCACTCAAATCAGAATACTCGCCAATTGGAACTACTGTACAATTAGTTATTCTATACAAATATATTGCTACATAATTACATACAGATTCTCCTGATGTTCCACCAAAATACTGCATCCATTCGTTTCGATTTTTACCACCAAACTTTTCAATTGACTTAGTTATATTTTCAGAAAACGCAATAATTGTCCGATAATATAAAGTGAACATATCTTTTAACTTTGTTAATGATTCGGCATCAGAAAAATGATATTCATCACGTTCTTTTACTAACATGCGAGAGGTCAATTGAGTAATATCATATTGTACAGTATTCAGCCAAATTGCATTCATGTCAGCAGAAAAAGCTTGGTTTGCATTATAGTTTATCAGCGATGCAAGAAAAGTTGCAAGTTGAGTCGCTACCACATAAATGTTTGCTTTTGATGTAAATGCTGATAAGGCTGTTTGAACACCTTTTTCTGTAACCTCTTCACTCACATAATCTACAATGCTATTGAGAGCCGCAGATTGGGCAATTGATTCATTACTACTGAGATTTTTCGATATTTTATCAGTTATATTATTCCACGATATATCGTCGTACCCCGCATATCTAAATATCTCTTCATTTATAGTGCGACTAAACAAGTTCTTTGTATCATCATCATATTGCATTAAATTATACGATGTTATTGCTGTATCAAGTGCAATCATACCAAGATCTAATGCATCTCCAATATTATCGGCATTTGCTAAATTTGCTTTAATTGCGGATTGCTCATAAACTTGCTGGTTTATTTCCTTTGAAATACTCGAAGCATTATCTAAATCTCCCGCACTATAACTCCGTTGCCACCTGATTTCATTCTTTAATATCTCGCCGTCAAGATAAAAATCGGCATAATAATCAAGCAATTCCGAAACAGAATCTATCCCCGATGAACTGCCATCTAAAAATGTACTTAGCCCTTCAGATGCAAGAAACTCATTAACACTTTGATTCTGCGCTGTGATTGACTCCTGTACTGACTCATATTTCATCATATCAACATTGAGAATTTCATACAAGGCATCCTCAAGATGGGTATCGCCATTTGCAAACAATCCATGTCCAGAAATACCATCTAACACGTCAGCAATGATGTCACATGCCAATGAAATTTTAACATTATCTTCTCCGCCGTATAACTCTGTCATATTAAAATAATAATCTAAATAATCTGGCATTATTGATTCCCAGATGGTGATAGTTGGCATCATCACTTCTAACACTTGATTTTCCTTTAATGCACACGCCGCCCCTAAGTACACTAACATAGGAATACCTTCACACAAGTACTTTCCATCGTATTGTATTATACCTATATTTCCTTGATCCACAAAATCGCAGTCTACCAAATGTCCCGAACTTTTTTCAATTACAAGCTCACGCAAGCCTTGAGTTAAAATTATAGTAGTGTCTGTTTCCTCTAATTCAAATCTTGTCAGTTCTTTAATATCATCAAAAGACAGATAAAATTTTCCGCCCACTCCATAAAAAGTTACATGTGAACCATTATATTCATTACTGATAATAGGCACAGAATATACTTGAATATCTTCTGAATTAGTAGTAAAATTAGCTGCAAAAACTGTATTTGGCACACTTAAAATCATAATAATACAAAGAAATAGTGCTAAGCACCTATTTAGGCATTTCATCAGTCACCCCTCCAATCAAAGAATCTAATTAACTCATATTCAGATTTTCAAGATTCTCAATAATTTCTCTGTTCCATTCTTCAGATGGGACAAGTTTATATGAACCGTTAATTTCTTTTATCTGTAACGTAAGTGTTGACTTTTTATTTTCAAGCTGACTTGAGTTAAGCATATTTGACAATTCACTTTTTGCGATTTGTTTTAAATCATCATAATCCTTTTCGTTATTTTCTGCAATTACATTGTCAAGAATATTTGATAATTCATCAGTTATAATTGGAACGCTAATATCCACTGTGGCAGTCATATTTTCTTTATCAATATCTATAATCTCATATTGAACGCTTTCAAGAAAAGATTGAGTTAACTCGTCCGGCTCGCCCGAAGAATCCAACGCAAAATCGGATATATTTTCATAAAGAGAACCTGCTTCCTTTAGATCAAAAGATTTGTCTCTTAATAGCTGCGTCACTAATAATATCGCAGCTAAAACAATAGACGCCAAAATAACAACCACGATAAGTATTCTTTTTGATTTCATTTAATTAATCCCTCCATTCCTTTGTTATAATCTCTCGGAATCTCTAAGCCAGTAAATACAAGGCCTTCAGTGATTATTCCGGGCGATTCTGGTTCTTCCGCAATTATCCGTATCGTTTGGCCTTCACATACATTAGTTTTGCTGCTAAAAGTGCTTTGCTGCATCTTCCATACATAGTACGTTTTACCATTTTTAATTTACTATTTGTTCCTTCAACAAAACCATTTGAAAGTTCACAGGCAACAGAATTCTCCACAGCCTCTAGATCCTTTTCTAATCCATTTGCAAATCGGAATATTTCTTTTAAATCAGAGTTTTTGTACCGTTCTATAAACAAATACAATAGAGGCATACTTTTCTTTTCATATATTTCACGGAATTCTCGAATACAACGCATCAATTCTCTGAGTTTAGGATATTTCTGTAAAATATATGCCTCATGATTTGCATTGAGTTCCACTCCCATCCAAAGATAACGGAATATGCCGTTTCGTGAAAGGTGGTCATATTTTTGTAATGCCTTTTTATTTTGAATTATTTCAGGTGAAGAACTTTTGTAAATTGAAACATCAATTTGGAATCGTTCTATGATTTTATTCATATAGTCATAAGCAGCAGATTTGCCGCCTTTATATCCTTTTTCTATAACATTGCGATATACATCTTTTCGACTGATGCCAGAAGTTAAAGCTCTGATAATATAATCATAAAACTGATCCATTCCGCTACGAAAATCTTTTTTACAAAGTGCTTCATATTCTCCATTGAGATATTTTGTCACGGTGTTTCTGCTGCAATGTAATACTTTAGAAATTTGGCGTTTACTGTATCCGGCAGAGTTATATTCTTTTATCGTAGTGTACAGTTGTACCCTTTTTTGTTTATATTCGCTAAGGTTATCCACACTGCATAGCATTTTTTTTACTATCGTTTTCAACCGATCGTTCTGCAATGATATTAGAATCAGTTGGGATTCTGATATCATTGGGCAATACAGAATTGATAGTATTTCTTATGGCCTCTAATAAATTTTGATGAAGATGAAATCTGTCAGCAATCTGCATAGCATCGGGCAATATTTCCTTTATGGCAGCTGAATAAGCACTTGCCCGGTCTCGTGTTATCGTTTTTACATGTTTATTTTTACTTAACCATTCTTTTAATGTTTTACCATCACGTGCATCTAAAATTGCCACTGGTTTATGTGTTGTTTCATCTACAATAATTGTCCCATAAGTATGCCGTTTCTTAAATGCAAAATCATCCACTCCAATGATGCTTCCACATGGGACTTCCGGTTGTGTTACATACCGTTTGGTTAACAATCGGATAATGCTGTCACCACTGGTTTTCAGATTCATAGAACGACAGATACGAGCACCACCTTCACAGCTTGTTTCCAATGCCAAAGTGCATATAAAATCTTCACAACGCTCTGTCATACGGCTGTAATAATTCAAAAATCCATCCACATTCTCAACAAAAGTCGTAACATCACAGGAAGAATTGTCACATTGATACTCGTAAGCATTTACGATTAAATACGTTGTTCTACCCAAAATCGGAAGGTCTTGAAGTTTTCTTTTATAAGTACCATGTTTATGTTCTGAAATCACTCCACACTTGGGACATGTACAGTTTTTTGATTGCACAGAAACATGGATATAAATTTCTTTTTCGTTTTGAATTACTTCTGTGACGCTTATTTCCTCAGGGTAAAATTTTTGTAGATCAAGAGCATCTTTCATTTGTTTCAGCGCCTTCCATAATGACAAAATTTCTAAGATAATTTTATCATTTTAGCACTTTTGTTTCAATTCTATTTACGGATAATTGCGGAAGAACCAGAGAGCCCCGGAATAATCATAATAGGGTATACTATTATTGCATGTCCCAACAATACAAAAAAAATTCCTAATCCTCTAAGTACATCTATTTCAGGTATTCGTTGTTTCATTTCTATTCCCCCAATCCGTTCAAAACATTTTTTAAAAGTTGCATTCTTCTTTTTCTTTCTCCATTCAATTTTTTTGCCGGTGACAGGCACCAATGTCTACTGGATAAGTACAGAGTCACTAACTGCTCGTCCAGTTTTTCTTCTTCGCGCTGATCCATACCCTGACCCCGGAAGCGGTTCAAAAGCTCCAGGATGCTATCTCCGAGATACTCGATCATCTCCTGGTCCCCAGCCAGCGCAAGACCGGTAATGTACATCGGCAGCTCCTCCGCCAGATCCAATAACGTTTTCAGATCCCAATAGATTTCCTCATCATATTCCCGGTCACAGATTTCGTAATAGTCATCAAATTGTCCGTTATCATAGTCTCCTACAATACTTATATCCTTGTCTCCTCTTTTGTCGTTTTTTTCTATGGATTCCTTAGATCGTCAAAGCAGTCCTACAGGATATTGGCAAGGATCCCTTTTTTCCCGGGGCAGGTATCAATGTCTTGGTGTAACACTTATCTTTTTTCAAACTCAAAACCGCAATAAGTACAACAATTATATTTCTTATATACTGGATTTCCCCTACTAACAGTTGCGCTACAGCTCGGACATTCAATATGGTCAACAGATGCATTTTCCAAATCTACAATATATTTTTCCAAATTATTTGCTAAATCCCCTGGGATAATTAATGCAAAGTTTGACAAGACGTTCAAATAACTTTCCTTATCAATTTCTTTAAGTAAATATAAATATTTTCCAGCATCAATAAAATATGCCTTATATGAATCCATTATTCTATTAGGCATAATTGAACTCGGAATTCTGTGTAAAATTTCTGTATAAATCAAATTATTTAGATCAATTGAAAATTTCTTTACTTGTTCTGTTGAAATAACAAAGAAAATATTTCTACTCTCTTCTATATATTTATTAATTACATTATACACTGATGTGTTGTTCATTGGCATATTAGATCTTCGTTCATTCACGTAAACATCCATAACTACTTCAGATACCAAATAGATATGGACAAAATATCGTTCTAAATCATAATTTATTCTACCGAGGCATAATTGTAATATTCTCAAAAAATTCCTTGGAATTCCATTTGCCATAGCAACCATTTCCCTAAAATATCTTTCGTTTTTAAAGACCGTTTCTAAAATATAAAGTGTCTCATATGCAACTTGCCTTTCACTAAGATAATTTATTCGCATAGTCAACATTTCTGCAAACTTCCATATTGTGACATCCTCTTTATTTTGAATTGTATCTAAATTTGCCAATTCTACTATATCATGTCCACTCTGTAGCCCATAACAATTCGCTGCTACTGTCTTGCTATTAAGTTTAGTGGTCTCACGAATTGAAGCGATTTTTATACTAATACCTCTTTGTCCAAAAAAAGTCTGTCTTAAATAATCCAAAAACATGGGTTGAAATGATATGTCATTTTTATTATCTATCAAACATAATTCATCTATACATATATAAAGCATATCTATTTGTAGTGCTTTAATAAGATTTGCAATTTCTTTTTGAATTTCTGAAAAGCTGAAACCATATTCTATTTTTTGTTCAATTTCACTTGTTTCTAAATTTTCGCCTTTACTCGCCTTGTTTCTGGAAAAATAGCCTTTAATCGAAACTAATACGCTAGGAATTTCTATTTCCCCCTTTATTCCCCCTCCCTTTTCGTTTATTTTTTGATTTTTTACATTTTTATTTCTAGTCTCGAATGTTTCCATTATCCGCGGTACTCCTGTTGTACTCATCTCTAACAATCTAGTCAAACAATTATCCGCTTTTTTCTCTATTTCTTCTTTTTCTTTAACACTTTTTTCATTGTATACATACTTAAGTTTTAATTGATCTTGATAAGCATCTATAATTTGCTCAACAAGATTTATCAAAAATGCTTTGTATGTTTCCCTTGCAAAATATTTCATTCTTTGCTTATCATTATCAAATATCAGATCAACCGGAGTTTCCATCTTAATAGCATCACATGATAAATAATATGCTAACTTATATTCATCTTGACTTTCATTAATCATTTGTGAAAAAGCTTTTAATAGATGTGTCTTTCCTGTTCCTCGTCTTCCCCATACAATTTGATTATCCGCCGTATTCATTTGTTCTAATAAGTCTTCACCTATATATAATGGATAATATGCCCCCTCTGGTAACTTTTCGGCCTTTCCCCAATTCATCGCTCTCTTTAATGCACTTACAAAATCACTTGTTACTACAATATTCTGTGTCCTTTCACATTCGCTTGGCGCCTGCACTTTTGTCTCCATACACAACCCCCTGTAAAATAACAATTTTTGTAATAAAAAAGTCCAAATAAATGCGCTAAACATTTATCTGGACAGAGCACTCCTATTATGCCCAACCTACCCACTGGTAAATTATGGTTATCCTTATTAATTATACTACATAAGTCGACGATATACAACATAATCCTGCTTTTTAGACTTTACACAAAACCGCTGTTGGTGATTATTCCGGGGGATTTTCCCGCACCTGTCCGAACTTAGAAAATCAGCATTCCAGAAATAACGTCTGCTGGATTGGCGGTGTTACCGCACGAGAATATTCGACATCTTCATGATAGGTCATGCCTGTTCTGCAACAAAACTGGTTTGAGTGCTCATAGTCTGACCTCCTGACGTTAGTCAAAAAAAGTTCAGTACTAAACTTTTTTGACTGGGTATAGTGTAAGACTATTATTGCAGCTGAAAGTGGATAGGAAAATGTACTTGCGATGTAGCATTTACATTATTATTAATAATACTATCATTTATGATTATCCTAAAATAAAAATCTGTTTGTCATCACAGATTTTTATTTCATAGAAATTTTAGAGTTTTTTATTGTTTTTTCCCGGGGTCAGGCACCATCACTTTCTATCATCATTATGAACCGCAAAATGGTTAGTGAAAAGTTACCCAGAAATTAAGCACTTACCAAAAATTCTCCAATCTCACAGCATTCCGATCTTTTTCCGATATTATATACGCGCCTTCCGGCCACGACTCACCTTTCCAGACAAAATTCGAATCATACCGCATAGACTTGGCAGCTTCACCGCAGAAATCATTATCCACACACCACTGCATCAGGGTGTCATCTTCCAATGTCAGATACCCATGCGCAAAGCCTCGTGGTATATACATCTGCTTTCGATTTTTAAAAGACAGCACCTCACTGTATGCATGGCCGAAAGTTTCTCCTGGATGCAGATCCACAGCTACATTGAAGATTGAACCATGCAGACAGGACACCAGCTTCGCCTGGGCGTGTTCCCCCTCCTGAAAATGTAGACCACGCAGCGTGAACGCTTTCTTGCTGTATCCTTGGTTAATCTGACATATTTTGAAATTCACCACTTTGTCGTATGGCACAGCCAGATAACCTCGAAAATCCTCAAAGGCCGGGACTGTGAGTATTATTGGTATTATCGGCTTCGTCTGTCTTGTATCCATCGTTGCACTTCCCATTTTATTTTCGTTTCAAACTATATTCTTTTAGGAAACACAGGGGTTCTACCCTGTGTCACCACTGTTTTCGATATCCTCTTGGACTGATTCCTTCCACTTTACGGAACATCCGACTAAAATGGTTTGCATCTCCTATGCCGACCACAACGCCAACTTCATCTACAGTCATATCTGTGAAGCGAAGCAACTGCTTGGCTCTAGTGATCCGCTTTGAGTTCAGATAGTTGTTGACCGTTGTTCCGTAAGTCTCTTTGAAGATTTTGGACAAGTAGAACTTATTGATAAAGAAGCTTTCTGACAGGTAATCCAGTACGATTTTCTCCGTATAATGCTCGTCCAGATACTCCTTTACAGCTGCCAGTTCTAGCCGTTTTCAGGATATTGTAACGCTCTCCGAATGCCAGGACTGCTCCATCAGTATTGTTTTTTCCGGGGTCAGGTACCAACACTCCCATTTTTCTTGTATAACATGAATAGTTCCAACAAACACCGCAGAGGTATGTAAAATCTCTCCTTAACAAAAAATACATATGTTGTCTTCCATCCAGACCATGATGTCGACCCTCTGGTGACTTTGGTATTTCGGTGCTCAATAGCTATCCCTATTATCTTACTGTCTACGCTTAGCCTGCAACGTTACCGCAACAGACTCAAGACTCGCTTCAAATGCTGTGGTTAGCAGCTTATTTGATGGGTTTTCCACCCACCGGACTATATACCCTTAGCTGGACGCACGGTCTGACCCCTATCAGCTTTTACTTTTTTAACACTTTATCGAACAGTTAGCTTAATGGCATTGCCAGATGCTTCTTCTGAATTTGCTCGATTACTTTTTTCATTTCGTCACTTATTGGAATGATCTTGTTTACTCCAATAACTGTGTGATGCGGGGGGGACATCTTTAGTAACAATAGCCCCAGCGCCAACAATCGATCCTTCCCCCACCTCAACCTTACCAACAATAGTGCAACTCGCACCAAGAATTGCATCTCTGTGAATAATTGGAGCATTCGTAAGACCTTTTGATGCCCCTAGTGTAACACCATGCATAATTGTTACACCGCTTTCAACGATGGCATACTTACTTATTACAACTCCTAATGCTGAGTGTTGGAAGATGACATCGTCTGCAATAGCAGCCTCAAGGGGAATATCACAGCTATAATAGTGTCTCATGAACCACTGAATTAATCTTCTTACCCCCCCCTTGATTTTTTCCCCACCTGCACACATTTGTTAATGCTCATAATTGTCCTTCTTTCATTGATAAATTTTCATAAAATGCGGTCTATTTCTCAACTAGAATTATATTAGTTCAGCTTTCGTTCTCTTAACTATTAAACATATTATCTCAAACCACAAATCAATGTTCTTCCTTGATGCTTCAGTTAACTCATTCTCTCTTTGAAGTGTCCTCGAAATCATCGACAACAGATAACAAAGATATAATATATCCGAGTCATACCCGGTCCAGCTAATCCATGTGTCGAATTCACCATGTTTTAACCTTAAATACTCTTCGACAATTTTTTCTGCCGGCATATGTTTTTCAAAGTGACAAACCTGTGTAAAGAAATGAAATACGTCAAGCATTGGCAAATAATCAGTTTCAGCATACTCCCAATCGAACACAAAGAGCTTTCCATTATCAATATAAGTATTCCACGGTGTAAAATCCCCATGATTAAAGCAAAAACTCTCATGTCTTGATTCAATTTCTTTTATTGTATAAGATACAAGATTTGTGAGTGTAGTATGTGAAGAATAATGATTATTTAAATATGCTAAATCGCGGTATATTGCAGTCTTAAAAAAATTCACAGGATGCATGGTGTCAGTGCACAATTTTTTGATAAATGCAAGATGCCGTTGATTCAAAACATGGGATGTTATGGATTTTTCCGTTTTTGATGTGGTCTGAACGAAAACGCCTATCTTATTATTCATAATGCGCTTTACACACAAACCAACGGGAATGTTGTCATATTGGTTCTTATGAAGCTGTGCAAGAATCTCCATTTCCTTTTCAAAATTGGAATATACTTCATTCGAATCAGTCACTTTACAATAACCCAATATTTTTCTGTTTCTACTGATTTGAATAACCGTTTTTTGATGTACTCCTGGTGTACCTAAAAAGTAGCTATATGTTAGCTCGTTACATTCGAAAGCACCTTCCATAACATCACTAATTTCTGGCGTAAGAATACAATCACACTCTGTGACAAGCAATGAAGAAAGAATAGTATTACTCCATTTCAAAATCGGCAGTGTTAGTTTCACCAGTTTCCCTTTTGTAGAAGAAGGTTGATAAATGCAAAGGCCAGTTCTTGAATGATCCTTCGCAATTATCCATTTTTTCCCATCTGAATTAGAAAATGAAAAATATTTTCCTGCCTCGTTTGAAATACTCAATATTTTTTCTGAAAGAGCTTTCACACAATACCCCCTTACAATTGCAAATACTGAAC
>OLJF01001957.1_pt1 | contig 11199 bp, 10 predicted proteins | sample 1609751 | NCBI WGS metagenome assembly OLJF01 (sample SAMEA4350171, study PRJEB24818) | metagenome | biome: human; feature: gut; material: faeces | place: Denmark | collected 2013-09
CCCATCGGGAACCAGGCCGTCTGCGCGGACCTTACCCGTTTCAGCGAACAGCCCTCAGGCGCGGCTTTTGCGGCACAGGCCCGCAGAGCGGCCACGCAGAACAGGACAGCGCAGAACACCGCAAAAATCACCCATCCTTTTGTTTTATGCTGTCTTGTCCCCATCGGCGTCCCTCCTGTTTCCTGTACTGTATGCGGCAGGACAATATAAAATGCCGCCAGCCTTGCAGGCCAGCGGCATTGGGGATTATTTCAGGAAGTGCTCGAGCAGGCGGCTCAGCAGACCGGTGCGTCGGGGGCGGCTCTCGGTGACGACGATGGGCATCGGGGCGGGAGCGGCCTTTTCCGGCTGTGCTGGCTGTTTTTCCAGTTCTACGGGCTGAGGTGCCGCCTTTGCCGGTGCGGCAGGCTTTTCCAGAGCCTTGACGGGCTGGGGCTTCGGCGTCTCGACGACGGAGGCCGGTGCAGGCACTTTGTCGCGGGCCGTCCAGTCGTCGCGGAGAAGGTCGTACATTCCCATCTGGCTGTTCACCAGCGGCTCGCCGGGGGCGGGCTTGACTTTCTGGTAGCTGCCGTCCGGCTGCATCTCGCGGGCGTTGACGTTGTCGCTGAGCTGGAGGCGGAGGATGCTGTCGAGTTTTTCCTTCAGCACGGGGTCTTCCACCCGGACGCCGACTTCCACGCGGCACTCGGTGTTGCGGGTGAGAAAGTCGCCGGATGCGATATAGATGCGGGTGTTCACGCCGTCATAGAAGCTGTAGATTCGGCCATGCTCGAGGTAGCGGCCCACGAGGCTGCGGATGTGGAGGTTTTCGGTCTTGCCCGGCACACCGGCGCGGACGCAGCAGATGCCGCGGACGATCATGTCGATGCGGACACCGGCACAGCTGGCTTCCTCAAGCTTTAAGATGATGTCACGGTCAGAGATGGAGTTGTTCTTCAAAATCATGGAAGCCGGGCGGCCCAGACGGGCAGCGTTGATGACCCGGTCCATCTCATCCAGCAGCACGCTCTTGAAGCGGAGGGGTGCTACCAGCATCTTTTCGCTCTCTTCCGTCAGTTTCTGCACGGCAAGGTTCTGGAAGACGTTGGACGCTTCCTCGCCGATGCCGAGGTCGGCGGTGATGAAGGAGTAGTCGGTATAGAGCTCACTGGTCTTCTCGTTGTAGTTGCCGGTGCCGATCTGGGTGATGTAGGAGTAGCCGTGGGCGCTCTTTTTGGTGATGAGAGTCAGCTTGGAGTGGACTTTGTAGTCGTCAAAACCGTAGATGACCGTACATCCGGCCTCTTCGAGGTGCTTCGACCAGTCGATGTTGTTCTGTTCGTCAAAGCGGGCGCGCAGCTCCACCAGCGCCACGACTTCCTTGCCGTTCTCGGCGGCTTCCACGAGGGCCTGTACGATTTGAGATTCACGGGCCATGCGGTAGAGCGTCATCTTGATGGAGATGACGTCGGGGTCCTGCGCGGCCTTTTTCAGCATCGCAATAAAGGGGCGGATGGACTGGTACGGGTAACTCAACAACACATCGTGCTTTTCCACCTCGGCGGCAAGGTCGTAGTCCTGCGGAGGCAGCATAGGCCGGGCAGGCGTATAGAACAGCTCGGGGTGGCCGTCGGACTCCATGCGGGAGGTGAGCTTGTAGAAGAAACTCAGGTCAAGAGGACTCTTCTGGACGAAGACCCGCTTGTGGGTCAGCTCGAGACGGCTGCAGAGCAGCTGAGCGACCTGCGGTGCGGCGGGGATGACCTGCAGACGGACGGCAGCCAGCTTGCGGCGGCGCTTGAGCAGATCGGCCATGATCTCGCGGTAGTCGATGTCATGATCCATCATGCCCTCTTTCACGTCGATGTCGGCGTTGCGGGTGACCCGGAAGAGGCACTTTTCCTGCACATTTTCCTTTCCGAAGATGAGGGCCGCATAATGGAGCACCAGCTCCTCCGTCAGGGCAAAGCAGGTCTCATTGTCCTTCCGGACGAAATGCATCCGCTCCATCTGGCTTGAGATGGGTACGATGCCGAGGGTATGCTCCGAGGTGTGTTTTTCGTGAAGGAGGACGCCAAGATAGATCTCCTTATTGCGCAGGAACGGGAACGGGTGGCGGCTGTCCACGATCTGGGGGCTGAGGATGGGGAAAAGCTCACTCTGGAAATACTTTTTCCAGAAGTGCTCGTCCTCTTTGCTCAGCTTGTCGAAATCCACCTTGCGGTAGCCGCAGGCGGCCAGATTTTCCAGCGCTTTGGCGTAGTATTTGTCGCAGTCCTCCTGGAGCTGAGCGGTCTTGGGCATGATGGCGGCAAGCTGCTCTTCCGCCGTCATGTTCGTCTTGTTTTCCCGCTTTTCCTTCTTGCCGCGCATAAGGTTGGCGCGCTCCTGAAGCGAGCCGACGCGCACCATGAAGAACTCGTCCAGATTGGAGCCGTAGATGGCCAGAAACTTGAGCTGTTCGGCCAGCGGGACATTTTTATCCTTGCCCAGCACCAGCACGCGGCGGTTGAAGTCCAGCCAGCTCAATTCCCGGTTGATAAAAATGCTCTCTTCACTCATGATAACTCCTTTTTCCCGAGAAGGTCTCCCCTCTCAGCTCACATAGGCGAGGCCCTGCCATTCGTCTATCATATCCTGCGTAACGCCCGGCACCTGTGCCACCTCATTGAGGCTCTGGAACCGGCCATGGGCAAGACGATGTTCCAGAATGGCTCTCGCCTTCTTCTCCCCGAGGCCGGGCAGTGTGGTCATAGCGTCTATCCCGGCGGTGTTGAGATCCACGCGGAAGGACTCCCGCAGAGGCTCGACTGCCGCTGACGAAGCCTGCGCCGGGGATGGCGGCACGGCATACCAGAACGCCAGACTGACAATGCAAACCGCCGCTGCTGCCGCCAGTGCCAGAAAGCGGCGCTCACCAGGGCTTAACATAGTTTCTCTCATTGTACTCGAAATCCTTCCAAAAAGAAAGTCTCCTGCGGAAAATTTGCAGGAGACTTTACACAATCTTTACGATGCGGCTTCGGCACTTCGCACAAGGCCATAGAAAAACTCTGCGGCTGCGCCGGTGTCGTGGTCGGTCAGGGTCGTCTGGCTGGCAGCAAGGCGCAGCTCCACCGGGGCATCTGCTGGAACGACGCTCTGCTTGGCCTGACGGACCAGCTCGAGCATCTGGCTGCACCCGGCGGCGACGGTGAGCTGGTCAGCCGTGCAGTTGACGGGCAGGCAGACCGCGCCCAGCATTGCTTCCGCCGAGACGGCACCCGGTGTCAGCACCATGACATCCATGCCGGTGCGCTCCGAGCGCAGCATGGCGGCATTGTCCCCCAGCGCCTTTTCCAGAAGGGCCTGAATGGGCAGCTGCTGACGGTCCTGATAGAGCAGGATGCGCAGCACGTCCTCGCCCTTGACGTCGGCGGGACTGCACAGCGTAAAGGGGGTGAACTCCCGGCGCAGATGGCGCTCGAGGGCGGTGCTCATCCGCAGCACACGGGTAGAGCCGTCGGCCATCTGCAGCGCAATGCCGAGGCCCACAGCTGCGGGCAGCTTTTTGAAGATAGACTCCTCACAGCCCGCGAAGCTGCACAGCGGCTGGCCGCTGCCCTCCGAGAACCGGTAGGCCAGCGTACCGCCGCAGGTGAGCGCGGGCGCAGCAAGGCGCAGTCCACCCAGCACGGCGCGGACGGCCCGGGGCGAACGCTGGCTGAAAACCGTCAGCCTGCCGCCCCGACTGGAAAACAGCTGGAGCACATCCCGCACGACCTGCGGCATGTTGCCGTCACCGGCCAAAAGGAGATGGTCCAGATCGCAGAGTACGAGCGTAGAATCGAGAAGTTTCGTCATACAGTCCCCCTCCTGAGCGATGCAATAAAGTGGGTGAAATACTCCGGCAGCTCCGAGTCAAAGCGGAGATGTTCCCCTGTGATGGGGTGGATGAAGCCCAATGTCTTTGCGTGGAGACACTGGCCGTGGAGCTTGGTGATGCAGTTGTGGGGACCATACACCGGGTCGCCCGCCACGGGATGCTGGATGGACGCCATGTGGACGCGGATCTGATGGGTGCGGCCCGTCTTGAGGCGGCATTCCAGCAGGGTAAAGCCGCCGAAGCGCTCCAGCACCTTATAGCCAGTGTAGGCATACTTGGTGTGGGGCTCGCCGGCCGGGTAGACCGCCATCTTCTTGCGGTCGGTCTTTGAGCGGCCCAGATTTGCTTCCACAAAGCCCTCGTCCTGCGCAAAGCCGCCGTAAACAACGGTCTGGTAGGCGCGCTCCACGCTGTGAACCGCCATCTGCTGGGACAGGCCGATGTGGGTGGCGTCATCTTTCGCTACCACCAGCAGGCCGCTGGTGTCCTTGTCGATGCGGTGGACGATGCCGGGGCGTATCTCACCGCCGATGCCCGAGAGGCTGCCCTTGCAGTGCCAGAGCAGGGCGTTCACCAGCGTGCCGTCTGGGTTGCCCGGGGCCGGGTGGACGACCATACCCTTGGGCTTGTTCACCACCAGAAGGTGGTCGTCCTCATACACGATGTCCAGCGGGATGTCCTGCGGCACAGCCTCGATAGGCTTTGCGTCAGGAATTTCCAGCAGGATGGTGTCCCCCGCCTTGAGTTTGAGGCTCTTGGCGATGCTTTTGCCGTTGCAGAGCACATGACCGTCAGCCACGAGGCCTTGCAGCGCACTGCGGGAAAGGCCGGTGTCCTCCCCGCTGAGGAAGCGGTCGATGCGCTGGCCTGCGGCCTCCGCTTCCACGATAAATTCACGCTGTTCCATTGTTTACTGCTCCTTCGAGGGCTTATCTTCCACTTCTTCCAGCAGGATGACCAGCACCCAGAGCGCTACACCGACGCAGACGAGAATGTCGGCAAAGTTGAAGACTGCAAAGTCGATGAACAGCGGGTTGATGTAGTCCACGACCTCACCGTTCAGCACACGGTCGATGAGGTTGCCGATGCCGCCGGCCAGCACGAGGATGAAAGCGATCTGCTGCAGGAGCTTGCCGCGGCTGCGGAAGAACAGCAGATAGGCTACGAGCAGCAGCGCGGCGCTGGTGGCGAGGATAAGGAAAAGCTGCTTTCCGCTCAGCAGGCTGAACGCCATGCCCTGATTGAGCACGAAGCGCAGCTCCACCACATGCGGGATGACGGTGATGGCCTCCACAGGGGCCAGATACTGGGTAGCCCAGAGCTTGATGGCCTGGTCGATGCCCACCAGCGCGGCCACACAGACCAGATTCAGAATGACATATGCCATAGTTTCTCCTGATTTTTTGAAAAAGGCGGCGCCCCCTTTTGCGCCGGGTGCGCCGCCAGAGATACAAAATGGTTTAGCCCTCCACAACAGCGGCACAGCGTGCGCACAGGGTGGGATGAGCAGCGTGGGTGCCGATGTCTGCGGAGTATTTCCAGCAGCGCTCGCACTTGTCGCCGGTGGCGTGTGCAGCAGCAACGCCCAGACCCTCGACGGCGCTGGCTGCGCCGCCTTCACCCTTGACCAGCTCCACATGGGAGACGATCATCAGGTCGGCCAGCTCGTCCATCGGGATGCTGTTGAGCAGGTCGTAGACGGCGTCATTGCAGTACAGAGTGACGGAAGCCTCGAGAGAAGCGCCGATCTGCTTATCTGCACGGGCCTGCTCGAGGACCTTCTTGACCTCGTCGCGGACAGCGATGAGCTGCGCCCACTTAGCCTTGAAGGCATCGTCAGCTGCGTACTGGCCAGCCTTCGGCATATCCTCGAAGACGACGTACTTGTTCATAGCCTCGGTCTTGGGCAGGAAGTCCCAGATCTCCTGGCTGGTGAAGCAGAGGATGGGAGCGATGATCTTGTCCAGAGCGACGAGGATCTTGTACATCGCGGTCTGCGCAGCCTTGCGGCCAGTGCCGTTGGTGCAGTACAGGCGATCCTTGGTGACGTCCAGATAGAAGTTGGACATGGCCACGACACAGAAGTTGTAGACAGCGTGATAGACCTTGTTGAAGTCATACACAGCATAGCCAGCGTTGGTGTTGACGATGAGGTCATCCAGCGCAGCCAGAGCCCAGCGGTCGATGTCCTGCAGCTGGTCGTCAGCCACACAGTCAGTGTTGGGGTCGAAGCCGTCGAGGTTGCCCAGAATGAAGCGGGCGGTGTTGCGGATCTTGCGGTAGGCCTCGCTCAGCTGCTTGAAGATGTTCTTGCCGGCACGCACATCGACGGTGTAATCGGAAGAAGCCACCCACAGGCGGATGATGTCTGCGCCGTAATCCTTGATGATCTCGCTGGGCTCGACGCCGTTGCCGGCGCTCTTGTGCATCTGCTTGCCCTGCTCGTCCACGACCCAGCCGTGGCACAGAACGGACTTATAGGGTGCGCAGCCCTTGCTTGCGACACTGGTCAGCAGGCTGGACTGGAACCAGCCGCGGAACTGGTCGCCGCCCTCCATATACATATCGGCCGGGAAGCGCAGCTCGGGGCGCTCTTCCAGAACGGCAGCATGGGTGGAGCCGGAGTCGAACCAGACGTCCATGATGTCGGTGTCCTTCGTCCACTCGGAAGCGCCGCACTTCTCGCAGACTTCACCAGCGGGGATGATCTGCTCAGCGTCGTACTTATACCAGGCGTCGGAACCCTCCTTGCGGAACAGGTCACTGACGGCCTTGATGGTGGCGTCGGTGATGTGGTAAGCGCCGCACTTCTTGCAGTAGAAGGCCGGGATAGGCACGCCCCAGGTGCGCTGACGGCTGATGCACCAGTCGTTGCGGTCGCGCACCATGCCGTGCATACGGTCATGGCCCCAGTCGGGCATCCAGGTCACGGTGTCGATGGCCTTGTAGACGTCCTCACGGAACTTGGCGATGGAGCAGAACCACTGCTCGGTAGCACGGAAGATGATGGGATTATGGCAGCGCCAGCAGTGCGGATACTGATGCTTGATGTGCAGCTGGCCCATGACAGCGCCGGCGGCGGTCAGGTCGGCCAGAATGGTCTTGTTGGAAGCCCAGACGCGCTGGCCTGCGTACTTGCCGGCCTGCTCGGTCAGATAGCCGCCGTCGTCCACAGGGACGGTGATGGGGATCTGGGGGTACTTCTGGCAGACGTTGAAGTCATCAACGCCGTGGCCGCCGGCGGTGTGGACACAGCCAGAGCCGCTTTCCAGCGTGACGTGGTCGCCGAGGATGACCCAGCCTTCCTTGGGCAGATAGACGTGGTTATAGCGCATCAGCTCGAACTCTGCACCGCTGACAGGCTCACCCACCACCTCATACTCGGTGATGTGGCAGGCATCCATGACGCTCTTGACGAGGTCAGTGGCCATGATGTGGAACTCGTCGCCGATCTTGACGAAGGAGTACTCGAACTGGCCGTTCAGGCAGATAGCCTCGTTGGCGGGCAAGGTCCAGGTGGTGGTGGTCCAGATGACGAAGTAGGTCTTCTCCATCGGGATGCCGTGCTTTGCCAGAACGCCGTTGGGGTCCTGAGAGACGTGGAAACGGACGAAGATAGAGTCGCACTCGTCCTCGCCGTACTCGATCTCGGCCTCAGCCAGAGCGGTGCGGCAGTCGGGGCACCAGTAGACAGGCTTCAGACCCTTGTAGATATAGCCCTTCTTGGCCATCTCGCCGAAGATCTCGATCTGACGGGCCTCAAACTCGGGCTTGAGGGTCAGATAGGGATGCTCAAAATCGCCGATAACGCCCAGACGCTTGAACTGGTCGCTCATGATGTCGATGTGCTCGGTGGCGAACTTCTCGCAGATCTGGCGCAGCTCGAGCTTGGAAATATCCTTCTTCTTCTCGCCGACGGAAGACAGGGCCTTCAGCTCAATGGGCAGGCCGTGGGTATCAAAGCCGGGTACATAGGGAGCCTGGAAGCCCTCCATGTTCTTCTCACGGATGATGATGTCCTTGATAATCTTGTTCAGCGCGGTACCCATGTGGATATTGCCGTTGGCATACGGAGGGCCATCGTGCAGGATGAACTGAGGTTTGCCCTCGTTGTGCTTCATGAGCTGGTTGTACAGGTCGTTGTCGTCCCAATCCTTGAGCATGACCGGTTCCTTCTTGGGCAGGCCGGCGCGCATCTCAAACAGGGTCTTGGGCAGGTTCAGAGTACTGTCGTACTGAGACTTATTCTTAGCCACTGGTTTTACACTCTCCTCTATTGGTTTTGCAATCGCAAACAGCGCAGTTACGCGCTTATTTTATCAAAACAGCTTTACGGCACACAAATGATGCCTTGCTGTCGATGCTTCGGGAATTATTCGCTGAAGTTCACGCCCTGAAAGGCAGCGTTGGGGTCTGCCGGGGGCGGGTCGAGCTTGAGCTGAGATTCGTCCTTCTCCCAGAAGTCCTCGCTGGCCTTCTCGGGGGCGGCGTCTTCCGTCTCGGCAGCGTCCGCAGCGGGTGCTGCTTCCTCGGTGGTATCGGCATCCTCGGTTTCGGGCAGCTCAGCCTCGGCATCCTGTGCGGGGGCCTCCTCCTTCTGCTGGAACTCCGGCAGACGGCTCAGGGACTCCACATGGGTGCGGTAGAGGTTCAGCACATCGGACTTGAAGCGGGTGACCTCGAGACGAACGCGGTCATACTCGCGCTCTTCGGCCAGCTTTTTGTCGTTGGCCTCGCTGATGATCTCGTCGGCACGGTCGCTGGCCTTCTGCAGCAGCTCGTTGGCATCCCGGATGATGTCGTCGCCGCGCAGATTTGCACGGTGCAGGATGTCTTCGGCCTTCTGGTTGGCCTCGCGGATGACGTTTTCGCCCATGCGCTGCGCATTGATGAGGGCGCTCTTGAGCATATCGCCGTCGGCCTCATAGCTCTGCATATTGCGGCGCAGGGTCTCGTTCTCGGCAGTCAGGTCGGCCACCTGCTTGCGCAGAGTCTCCATCTGCTCCGCATCCTGCTCGAGCTGCTGTTCTACCTTATCCAGAAAGTGGTCAACATCCTCGGTACGGTAGCCGCGGAGGTTCTTTTCGAATTGGACAGAGCGCACGTCCTGCGGTGTCAGCATAATGATCTCCTCCATTTTATCCAGTCGTCCTTCTCAATATTGGAAGAACTCAATGATTTGTCGGTCTTTTTTGCTCTTGCCCGGCAGAGCTGTGAGGCGGAAGCGCCCTTTGCCCCGCACTGTGAACACGTCAGATTCGTATACCGGCGCATGGGCGCTGGAAACGGGCAGATGGTTGATCTCTACCCTTCCCGCTGCCACAAGCTCTGCGGCCATGCCCCGGCTGCACCGCAGCATGGCGGCAAGTACGGCATCCAGACGCAGCGACGATACGGTCGCGGTCTGTAACCGGCGCTCTGCCTGCGCAAACTCCGGCACCTCGTCCAGCGCCAGCTGCTGAGCCGTCACCTCGGTGCGGCCCACACTGCGCAGCTCCTGACAGATAAGGGCCGCAGCAGGCTCCAGCGCGAACAGATAAGCGGTACCCGGCTCCTCCGGCGGCAGAACGATGTCGCCCAGCGCCTCGCGGCGAAGCTCAAGCCCCATCAGGCTGCCCAGATAATCCTTATGGACGGGCAGCTGCGCCCCGGCCAGCGCACGGCACCTGAGCCGGACGCAGCAGACAGGGCTTGCAGGGTAACAGTCTTCCGGCTCGAGGCAGAGCACCCGGCGCTCGGCGTCGGGCCAGCCGCCCTCGAAGCGGCAGCTTTCCTCCGGCGCACCGGCACGGTTGAGTGCCGCCTGCGCCAGCTGCTGTTCTCTGTCGCTCAGGAACGCCGAATAACGGGCGATGCCCCGGCCAAAAGCGGCGCGGGCCAGGTCCTCGACATGACGCATGAGGAAGCGTTCCTCATCGTTCTGCGCCGGGACAAAGCCCCGCACGGCGCTTTGCTGGGTATCAATAGAACGCGCCATTGTTCTCCAGCTCGTCCAGCAGGTCGCCCATGATGTCTACATTGTAGGGAGTAATGATGAAGGTGCTGTTGGCCACCCGCTTGATCTGGCCGTTGTTGGCGTAGGCCACACCGGAGAGGAAGTCCACCAGACGGCGGGAAACTTCCTTGTTGGTGGATTCCAGATTCAGCACGACGGTGCGCTTGTTGTTCAGGTGGTCTGCAATCGTGCTGGCATCCTCGAAGTGCTCAGGCTTGACCAGAACGACCTTGAGCTGGGTGGTAGCATGGATGTTGACCACCTTGCCGTTCCGCTTGGGGGCTGCACCCTCTTCGGGCTCGTCCTCTCCCTCGTCGCCTGCGACACCGAGACCGCTGTTGTTATTCACCATCTGAGGACCGTCGTCCATGTACTGATCGTCGTAATCGTCCTCACTGCCGAAAAGCCCTTTTTTCAGGCTGTCCACAAAAGACATAGAAACTTGCTCCTTTCATTCGGGCAGCTCACGCTGCCTGGCACCCCTTTGTGAAAAAGAGTTGCTAATAGCTTTTTCTATTATCTGATTTTTTGCGTCAGATGTCAATAACTACAAAAGCTTTCCATCATACAAATTTTGTCCGGAGACGATGATCTCATCGTAAAGGCGGACTTCGCTGACGGTTTTTGTCTTATCCGAGCTGCTGGGCATGACGATGCGGTACTCGCCGTCCGTCACCAGCGGATGGTCATTATCCACGGGGTCGATCTTGCAGAAACGGGCAAGATTGCCGTATTTGACATAGACGCCCGGGATGTAGTTCTCGCCCTGCGTCTCAGACTCGGTGCCGTCCTCTTTCAGATAATGGATCGCGTCGATGGGAACGCGCAGGCCGGTGGTCTCGTCCACGATGATCTGGGCGCTGGCCCGGTTGAGCCGCAGCACATCGCCGTTGATGATCTCGCAGGTGATGACAAAGCGTGCCAGTCCGGTCGCTTCGTCGATGGCCACCTCGGAGACGGAGGCCTTGAGGGGCGTCTCCATCTGGCCGGGGAACTTTATCTTCACCGAGCGGGTCAGGGGCTTGCCGTTGTCGCCCAGCAGCTTCTCCCCTTCCTTGGCCGAACAGAGGCCGACGTACCGCCACGCAAAGCCCGAGACGAGCTTGCCCGCGCAGCCGTCCAGCGGCAGCTCAACTACCATGCTTACCGGCTTTAATGCGTATTCCGTGTGTGTATGTACCTCCTCCGCCGCCCCTATGTCCGCCGGGGCCAGCTCATCGCTGCCGCCCTTTGCGTGGGTGGTGGCGTGGCCGTTGGCAAGGCTTGTGCCGCCCACGCCGTTTGCCAGCACCAGCTCATTTCCAAGGTATACTGCCATAGGCAATCCCTCCTTTTTGGTTTAAGAGTATCTGAGTAT
>OLJF01001966.1_pt1 | contig 11156 bp, 9 predicted proteins | sample 1609751 | NCBI WGS metagenome assembly OLJF01 (sample SAMEA4350171, study PRJEB24818) | metagenome | biome: human; feature: gut; material: faeces | place: Denmark | collected 2013-09
TACCTGATGACTGAAAAAAATATTCAAGTACAAAACTTCTATGACAAGATCGGGTTTCAACTTGAAGAGGTGGATGGAGAACAGAAAAAATACACGGCTGATTTAGAGGAATTGAATTTAGAAATTTTGGATATATATAAAATAGTAGAAAAATGAGAGAGAGGATAAAAGAGGTATTAAAACGGGTTTTCGAGCTAGACGAGGTGAGTGATGATATTTCGCAAAGTAATTTTGTAAAGTGGGATTCTTTGAATCATTTAAATCTTGTGGTGGAATTAGAGGATGAATTTGGAGTTTCTTTTGAACCGGAAGATATAGCAGAAATGAAGTCTTTAGAGGGGATAGAAGCGAAATTAACGAACTTGTTGTAAGTTTTTATATGTTGGTCAATCGGTATATTTCGGAAATTTTCAACTCAAATATGTATTGTATCCGGGATGAAAATTCACGGGAAGGTATTCTGATTGATCCCGGGATGGTAGATGAAGAGCGATTGTTGGGTTATTTGAGGAAGACGGATATTAATCCGAAATACGTAATTCTGACCCATGAACATTTCGATCATTGTGCGGGTGTGAATATATTGGAACGTTTTTATGATTTCTATTTATTGGCGACAAAAGAATGTGCGGAGAAAATCAAAAGTGATAAAGGTAATCTTTCCCGTTATGCAATGGAAGTGATTAATCCTTTTGAAATTGTGCATCCAGTCTGGGTAATAGAAGATTTGCAACGATTGATTTTGAATGGAGTGGAATTAAAGTTTATAAAGACTCCAGGACATGCATCGGGGGGGATGTGCATACTGGTTGAGAATTATCTTTTTAGCGGAGATACGTTATTAGAAACAAAAGTTCCCGTAAAGCTTCCGGGAAGTAATAAAATTTGTTTGCAAAATTCTTTAGCGAGATTGCGTGAATTTTGTGATTTTTCATGGAGAGTTTATCCGGGACATGGAGACTCTTTTTCTTTTAGTTTGTAACGTGTAATGAGTTTGGGTATATTTGATGTTGTTTTGGAGGTGTTTAGGTAATAATTTAATGATAAATTTATATGAAACCAAGAATCTGGCTCTCGTTGGCTCACATGTGCGGGAGGGAGCAGGAGTTTATACAAGAGGCATTTGATACCAATTGGGTGGTGCCGTTAGGACCGAATGTGAACGCTTTTGAAGAGGTTTTGCGGGATTTTTTAATTGAAAATGGAGAATCGAAAATTAAAAATGAAGACAAGCGGGTCGTGGCGTTGAGTGCAGGGACGGCAGCGTTACATTTGGGATTAATATTGTTAGGTATTGAAGAGGGTGATGAGGTGATTTGTCAGAGTTTCACGTTTTCGGCATCAGCGAATCCGATTGCTTATCAGGGTGCTACTCCTGTTTTTGTGGATAGTGAGCAGGATACTTGGAATATGGATCCGGGGTTATTGGTGGAGGCGATTAAGGATCGGCTAGAGAAAATCGGAAGATTGCCGAAGGCGATTATCCCGGTACACTTGTACGGGATGCCGGGGCGTATGGATGAGATTATGGAGGTGGCGAATCGTTACGGGATTCCTGTATTGGAGGATTCAGCGGAGGCATTGGGTTCGGAATACAAAGGACGGAAGTGTGGAACCTTTGGGGAATTTGCGGCACTCTCTTTTAATGGGAACAAGATGATCACGACGTCGGGAGGAGGGGCTTTGGTTTGTCCTTGCGAGGAACGGGCGAAACGGGCGTTGTTTTATGCCACGCAGGCGAGAGAACAGGCCCCGCATTACCAGCATGAGAAGATCGGTTATAATTACCGGATGAGTAATATATGTGCGGGGATCGGACGGGGACAGATGTTCGTGTTGGAGGATCACGTGGCGAAGAGACGGGAGATTCATGATTTGTATGTACGGTTGTTGGATGGGGTGAAGGGCGTGAAGGTAATGTGCCAGCCGGAGGGAGGTGATTTTAACTCGAATTACTGGTTGACGTGTATCACGGTGGAGCCGGAAGTAGCCGGATTCACGAGGGAGGATGTGCGATTGGCTTTGGATGCGGACAATATAGAGAGTCGACCTTTGTGGAAACCGATGCATTTGCAGCCAGTGTTTAAGAATGCACCATTTTACGGAAACGGTACGAGCGAACGTTTGTTTGAGGTCGGTTTGTGTTTGCCGTCGGGGCCGACTTTAGTAAATGAAGATATAGAGCGAGTTGTACAGGTGGTGAAAGAACTCGTTCGGTGATTTATGATGACGTTTTTCATGATGGAGAAAATAGTACCTCGGATAAAAGTCCGGGGTATTTTGTTTTGTGAAAATTTGTTTTAGGACGTTTTGATTGTTATTTCTGAGAAGTGGATATAGAGGGGTAGAGTAATTTGTAAAGATTGTAATTCATGAGGAATACACGAGTTTTTATTAGTAGTGTATAGGCAGAATTTGCAGAAGAACGGATATTACTTTGCGAGTATATTCGTTCGGATGTGTTGTTGGGAAAATTTTTCGTACCGTTTATTTTTGAAGAACTTCCGGCGAATAACTGGTCTGTACGACAGGTGTATTTGCGAGAAGTTGTGTATATAGGTTTATTCGGAAAGGATGACGGTTACGAAGATGAGGAGGGAGTTTCTCCAACGGAACGGGAATTTGATATGGCAACTAAATGTTGTAAAACTCGATTGGTTTTTATCAAGAGGTTATCAGGTAGCGTGCGGCATGAAAAAGAGAGCAAATTAGTACGTAAGGCGGAACAAACGTTGATAAGGAAAACTTTTTCTTCTTTTGAAGAGTTACGAGATGCGGTATATGCGGCATTGATTAATTATTTAGCAGAGAAAGAGTATATTAGGATGTTGCCTTTTGATGCGGCTTTTTGTCAAGGGGCTACGGTGGAGGATATTGATCTGGAAAAAGTGGATCAGTTTATTGGTGTGGCTTTGGCTCAAAGGGGATTTCCTTTGGAGAGGGGAACGGATATGGAAACCGTGTTGACTCATTTGAATTTGTTGCAGAATGGGAGAGTTTCTAATGCAGCGGTATTATTGTTCGGGAAACAGCCTCAACGTTTTGTGATGGGGGCTGAGGTGAAATGTGCGCATTTTTACGGGATGGAGGTGACAAAACCAATTCCGGCATAAGGTGTATAAGGGAGATTTGTTTGAACTTGTGCGACAAGCTGTGGGGGGGTGCGGATAGATTTGTCCGTGGGAACTCGTGATCGTAGTATATAAGTAGATACAGAATATGAACTTCCGGTAGGGGCGGTGACGGAAGAATTGTGAATGCGATCGTGCATAAGGATTATTCCAGCTATGGAAGTGTGCAAGTCATGTTGTTTCGAGATCGCTTGAAAATTTAGAATCCGAGATCTTTACCTTACAGGTTGACCCCAGCAAAATTGAGAGAACCGCATGCTTTAATTCTGGCAAATCCGTTACTGGCCGAGCCTATGTATTTGACCGGGTATATAGAGCAAATGGGGACAGGGACGGGAGATATATTATAAAACAATGTGTTGCCAAAGGATTGCGAGAGCCAGAGTTCGTGTAGGAAGAGGAATTTCGGGTTGTATTGTGGCGGAATTTGAAGCTGATGAATGATGATGTAGAGGGGAATACTAAGAATACCAAGGGAGAAACTGCTCTTAGGATTTTGCAAGTGATTGAGGAGAAACCTAATGTTACACGTGAGGAATTGACAGAGATCGTAGGGTTGTCAATTTGGGGGATTGAATGGAATTTGGCACAATTGAAGGCGGAAAGGTTTTATCGAACGTGTTGGTGCGACTAAAAAGGGATATTGGAAAATAAATCGGAAGGAGTAATACTGCCAATTCGGCAGGAATTTGGTTTTGGCATAACTATTGTCATTTAGTTGTCGTAAAATTTGAAGTATAATTAAATTAAAAATATAGAGTTATGTCAACAGGAAAGATTGGAGTTTCAACAGGGAATTTGTTTCCGATTATCAAGAAATTTTTATACTCGGATCACGAGATCTTTTTGAGAGAGATTGTTTCGAATGCGGTGGATGCTTCACAGAAAATGAAAGTGTTGGCTTCGAACGGGGAGTTTAAAGGTGAACTTGGTGAGTTGAAGGTAAGGGTGAAGGCTGACAAAGCGGCAGGGACGCTGACGGTATCGGATAACGGTATCGGAATGACGCAAGAGGAAGTGGAGAAGTATATCAACCAGATCGCTTTTTCTGGAGCGGAGGAGTTTATGAACAAATACAAGGATAATGCCGCTGCCATTATTGGGCATTTCGGGTTAGGTTTCTATTCTTCGTTCATGGTAAGTGATCGGGTAGAGATCGTGACTAAATCTTATAAAGAGGGGGCGAAGGCTGTAAAATGGTCATGTGAGGGAAATCCGGAATACACTTTGGAGGAGACGGAAAAGGCCGAGAGAGGTACGGATATTATCATGTATATCAGCGAGGAAGAGAAAGATTTCTTGGAAGATTCTAAAGTGAACGAGTTGCTGACCAAATATTGCAAGTTTTTGCCGATAGAGATTATTTCCGGAAAGAAGAAAGAGTGGAAGGATGGGGAATACAAGGATACGACGGAAGATAACGTGATCAATGACACGAATCCGGCGTGGACTCGTAAACCGACCGATCTGACGGAGGAGGATTACGAGAAATTCTATCGTGAGTTGTACCCAATGGCTCAGGATCCGTTGTTCCATATTCATTTGAACGTGGATTATCCTTTTAATTTGACGGGTATATTGTATTTCCCGAAGATCGATAACAAGTTCGAGATTCAGAAGAACAAGATTCAATTATATAGCAATCAGGTGTACGTGACGGATTCCGTGGAAGGAATCGTGCCGGAATACTTGACGTTGTTGCATGGAGTGATCGATTCTCCGGATATTCCGTTGAACGTGTCTCGTTCTTATTTACAGAGCGATCGTAACGTGAAGAAGATTTCAAGTCATATCACGAAGAAAGTGGCTGACAGTTTGAGTGATATTTTCACGAATAAACGGGAAGATTACGAGAAGAAGTGGGATGATTTGAAGATTTTCATCCAATATGGAATGTTGACGGATGAAAAATTCGCCGAGAGAGCCAAGAGCATCTTCTTATTCAAGAATACGGAAGGAAAATATTTCACGTATGAAGAGTACGAGAACTTGATTAAAGCCAACCAAACGGATAAAGATAATAAGGTGGTGTTCCTGTATGCCACGGATGTGAAAGAGCAGTACACGTATATCGAGACTGCCAAGGGCAAGGGATATGATGTGTTGTTGATGGATGGACAGTTGGATACACACTTTATCAACCATTTGGAACAAAAGAATTCCGATCATCGGTTTGTTCGGGTGGATTCGGATGTTATTGACAAGTTGATCCCGAAGGAAGAGACGAAAGAGGTTACCTTGAGTCACGAGGAACAAGAGGAATTGCGTGCCGTGTTCACTTCCCAGTTACCGAAGGAGGAAGGAATGTTTATGGTTAATTTCGAGGCGATGGGAGAGAATGGTGATCCGGTGATCGTGACGCGTTCCGAGTTCATGCGTCGTATGAAAGAGATGGCAGCCATGAATCCGGGTATGGGTTTCTATGGGGCAATGGGCGATCAATATACTTTGGTGGTGAACACGGATCATAAGTTGGTGAATACGATCTTGGAGAACGAGAAAAAAGAGATGAGCGCCCAGTTGGAGCCGATTAATTTCGAGATCAAGGAGACGGAAAAGAAACAGGCAGAGCTGGACGAGTTAAATAAGGGTAAGAAAGACGAGGAAATTCCTCAGGTGGATAAAGATCGGAAGAGCGAGTACAGTAAGACGATTGCCGATCTGAACAAGCAAAAGAACTCGTTGCTGGAGGAGTACGGAAAAGGTAACAAGGTTGTTGGTCAGCTGATTGACTTAGCATTGTTAGCGAATGGGCTACTGAAAGGTGAGGCTTTGAATAGGTTTGTGAAGCGAAGTGTTGAACTGATTAAATAAAAAATTAAGCCGGACAAGTCGTCCGGCTTAATTTTTTCAAAAATAATCACTACTTTCGTTGACGAATTTCGTATAAATTAAAAAATAGAAGTTATGCAGATTATTTATACTTCCGGAAATTACAAAAGGACCGTCGTAAAATCGATCGTAGCGATTGTTTTAGGTCTTGTGCTCGCGCTGTGGCCGACAGAAGTGTTGAATTACACGGTAAAGATTATCGGTGCCGTATTTTGTGTTACCGGGATTATTTCTTTTCTGGTATCCATGCGGGATCAGGATGAACGTTCTGCAAGGGGATTGACCTCTTTTAACGGGATCGGGAGTATTGTTTTGGGTATTCTGTTGTGGTCTATGGCTGATTTTTTTACCAATATGTTGATGTACCTGTTAGGGTTTATTTTGATCGTTGCAGGTATCGGTCAGTTGGTGATGTTAACTTCTGCTAGAAAATTCGGGCATATTGCTTCTTTGAGTTACGTGTACCCGGTTATCATTTTGTTGGCCGGATTAGTTGTTTTTGCAAATCCTTTTGAGGCAAAGACTAGTATTATTCAGTTTTTCGGTGCTGTTACAATATTTTATGGAATAACGGATTTGATTAATCATTATAAAGTTAATCAGTTGCGTAAGGAGACGCAGGAGGCAGAACAACAACAGAAGATGGGAGGCGGAGAGATTGAGGATGCGGAGTATGAGGAAATAGAATAAAAAGAGATTTACTAATTTTAGATTTTAAATTTTAGATTTAAGATTGGGATAAGTGCGTGTGATAGGAAAGGTTTAAGAAAAGAATAGATTAAATGGTACATATTATTAATAAGGAGGATTCGGTTTATAATCGTTTTTTAGCAGAACTTAGAGATAAAGAAATTCAAAAAGATCCGTTGCGTTTTCGCCGGAATCTGGAGCGAGTGGGAGAGGTGATGGCTTACGAGATCAGCAAGACGTTTCGTTATTCAACGCGACAAGTACAGACCCCGATAAACGTGGCTGATGTCAGATTGGCAGACGAGGAGGTTGTGGTGGCATCCGTGTTGCGTGCAGGATTACCTTTTCATCAAGGCTTTTTAAACTATTTTGATCGTTCTGGGAGTGCTTTTATTTCGGCAAGAAGAAAATACAAGGAAAATCATATCGATTTTGAAATTCGTTTCGACTCGATTTACACGCCAAGTTTGGAGGGGAAACAGTTATTACTGGTGGATCCGATGTTGGCCACGGGAGGTTCTATCGTGGTGGCTTATCATGAGTTATTGAAACAGGGAGGAAGACCTGTGCACACGCATATTGCAGCTATCGTTTCCAGTCGTCAAGGTATTGAAAGGCTTACGGAAGCTTTGAAAGATGAACCGGTAACGGTTTGGACGGGGGCATTGGATGAGCATCTGACGGAAAGTTGCTATATCGATCCGGGAATTGGTGATGCCGGAGATTTGGCTTTCGGGGAAAAGCTATAAAAGATAAAAACTAAAAGCTAAGAGCTAAAAATTAAAAGATAAAAACTAAAAACTGAAAAGTTAGGAGAAAAGCATTATCTTTGGCGGTATGGAAATGAACAAATATTTGATAGCAGCCTTGTATGTTGTCGCCGGATGCGTGGCAACCCTGCCGATAAATGTGCGTGGGGGGAATGTATCCGTTAGGACAGATTGCTATCGTTTGTTAGTTTCTTCTACCGAAAAGGTGATTACGGTTTCTACCGAGAAAAGGTCCACGGAGGATTTCGATTATGGTGATTTCTATAAACAGAATCATGCGGAAACCGTGGATGCTGTAAAAGTTTATACTACTTATTCGTCTGTGGTTTTACCGGGTTGGAAAGTACCGGAAATTGCAGCAAATCCCATCCGGGCTCCCGGGAAAATGGAATGATTTCGGATTTATGATTTTAGATTTACGATTGAATGACTAAAGGAAATTTGTGCTTGGTCATTTTCAATTTTCAATTTTCAATTTTCAATTATAAACTATGGGATTTAACGATATATTAAAAAGTCTTTTTGGTAACAAGGCTGACCGTGATTTGAAAGAATTATTGCCGATAGCATCCAAAGTAAATGCAGAGTGGGAAAAGATCAAGGGGGTAAGTCATGATGAGTTGAGAAAAATTTCGGCTGATCTGAAAGCAAAGATTCATGCCCACGTGAAGGTAGAAGAGGATGAAATTGCCTCTTTGAAAGCAAAAGTAGAGAATGAAAAACCTTCGATCGAAGAAAGAGAGGAGATTTATAACCGGATTGATAAGCTGGAAGAACAGATTAACACGAAGCTAGAAGATGTTTTAAACGAGATATTACCTTTAGCTTTTGCCGTGATGAAAGATACGGCGAGACGTTTCAAGGAGAACAACGAGATTGTCGTGAAAGCTAACGATTTTGATCGTGATTTGGCTGTAACGAAAGATTTCGTGGAGATTGACGGTGAGGATGCCGTTTATTTCAACTCTTGGGTAGCCGGAGGAAACGAGGTTACCTGGGATATGGTTCACTATGATGTGCAGCTGATCGGAGGTTCCGTGTTACACCAAGGTAAGATTGCCGAGATGGCTACCGGTGAAGGTAAAACGTTAGTGGCCACCTTACCTGTATTCTTGAATGCCTTGACAGGTCGCGGGGTGCATGTGGTTACGGTCAATGATTACCTGGCAAAACGTGACTCCGAGTGGATGGGACCTCTTTATATGTTCCACGGGTTGTCGGTAGATTGTATTGACAAGACGGAGCCGAATTCCCCGGAGAGACGGAAGGCTTATCAGGCAGATATTACTTTCGGAACGAACAATGAATTCGGTTTCGATTATTTGAGAGATAACATGGCTATTCATCCGGAAGACTTGGTACAACGCAAGCATCATTATGCGATTGTCGATGAGGTCGATTCCGTGTTGATTGACGATGCCCGTACCCCGTTGATTATTTCCGGTCCGGTTCCGAAGGGAGATATTCAAATGTTTGACGAATACAAACCCCGTGTGGAGAAGTTGGTGCGTATGCAGCGTGAGTTAGTTGCCCGGATTTTCACGGAGGCTAAAACGTTGTTGGCTAGCGGTGATCGGAAACAAGAGGAACAGGGAGCTATATTGTTGTTGAGAGCGTATAAGGGATTACCTAAATATAAGCCATTGATCAAGTTCTTAAGTGAACAGGGAAACAAGGCTACCTTGGTGAAAACCGAAAATGTTTATATGCAGGAGAATAACCGTCGTATGCCGGAGATTACGGATGAACTTTATTTCGTGATCGATGAGAAACAGAACTCTATCGATTTGACGGATAAGGGACATGATACGATTACGGCTGCGGGAGAAGATCCGAATTTCTTTATATTGCCGGATGTGGGTTCTGAATTGGCAGAGATCGATAAGATGAACCTGACAGAAGAGGAAAAATTAGAAAAAAAGGATCAGATGGTGCAAAATTATGCCGCCAAATCTGAGCGTGTACATACGGTGAACCAGTTGTTGAAGGCATATACGTTGTTCGAATTGGATGTTGAATACGTGGTTATCGATAACAAGGTGAAGATTGTGGACGAGCAGACGGGACGTATCATGGAAGGACGTCGTTATTCAGACGGTTTGCACCAAGCTATCGAGGCGAAGGAAAACGTGAAAGTTGAGGCTGCCACGCAGACATTTGCCACGATTACCTTACAGAATTATTTCCGTATGTACCATAAGCTAGCCGGTATGACCGGTACGGCAGAAACGGAAGCGGGAGAGTTCTGGGATATTTACAAGTTGGACGTTGTGGTTATCCCGACAAACAAGCCGGTAATCCGAAAGGATGCTAATGATTACGTGTACAAGACAAAACGTGAGAAGTATAATGCGGTGATCGAGGAGATTACCCGATTGGTTGGAGAAGGTCGCCCGGTGTTGGTAGGTACGACTTCCGTCGAGGTATCCGAGTTGTTGAGCCGTATGTTGAAATTGCGGGGTATCAAGCATAACGTGTTGAATGCGAAGTTGCATCAACGGGAGGCTGATATTGTTGCAGAGGCCGGTAAATCGCAAGTGGTTACGATTGCTACCAACATGGCCGGTCGTGGTACCGATATCAAGTTAAGTCCAGAGGTTCGTGCTGCGGGAGGTTTGGCCATTATCGGTACGGAACGTCATGATTCTCGTCGTGTTGACCGTCAGTTGAGAGGTCGTGCCGGACGTCAGGGAGATCCGGGTTCTTCCCAGTTCTTCGTGTCATTGGAAGATGATTTGATGCGTTTGTTCAGTTCCGAGAGAATCATTCGGGTGATGGACCGTTTGGGACACGAAGAAGGTGACGTTATTCAACATTCCATGATTACCAAATCTATCGAACGTGCGCAACGTAAGGTGGAGGAAAATAACTTCGGTATTCGTAAGCGTTTGCTGGAATATGACGACGTGATGAACTCTCAACGTGAGGTGATCTACAAGAAAAGACGTCATGCGTTGTTGGGAGAGAGAATCGGAGTGGATATTGCCAATAATATGTATGATGTATGCGAGGCGTTGGTGGAAGAACACAAGGAGGCTAATGATTTGGAAGGTTTCCGTATGGATGTGTTGAAATATCTTGCCGTAGACTTTGATATAAAGGAAGAGGAATTTCAAAAGACTTCTGCTAACAACTTGACAGAGAGATTGTACAAGGAGGTTCGGAATACATTCAGTCGTAAGACGGAAACTATCGCTAAACAGGCTTTCCCGGTGATCAAGAATGTTTTCGAGCAGAGAGGGGAAATGTTCAAGAATATAGTGGTGCCGTTTACCGATGGAAAACGGGCTTACAATGTTGTGGCTAATCTTGAGAAGACTTACAAATCTGAAGGTGAGGAATTGATCCGGGCTTATGAGAAGTCGATCATGTTGGCTCATATTGATGATGCTTGGAAAGAGCATTTGCGTGAAATGGATGATTTGAAACAATCCGTGCAGAATGCCACTTACGAGCAGAAAGACCCGCTGTTGATCTATAAGTTCGAGTCGTTCAACTTATTCAAGAGTATGGTGGACAAGATTAATAAAAATGTCGTGTCTACTTTGATGAAGGGGCAAATTCCTTTTGAGGCTCCTGAAGAAGTGAAACAGGCAGAAGAGAAACGAACCGATTTAAGTAAGATGCGTACGGGACGTAGTGATGCTCCTGCCGCTCAGACCAATCAAGCTCCTCGTAAAACCGAACCCGTGAAAGTGGGTCCCAAGGTAGGGCGTAATGATCCGTGTCCTTG
>OLJF01001973.1_pt1 | contig 11123 bp, 6 predicted proteins | sample 1609751 | NCBI WGS metagenome assembly OLJF01 (sample SAMEA4350171, study PRJEB24818) | metagenome | biome: human; feature: gut; material: faeces | place: Denmark | collected 2013-09
GGTTATGCCCGAAGCAAAAGAAGATAAAAATGGCTTGCGAAGCTTGTGAACATAAAGAATGGGCAAAACTTACGCTGGACAAAATAGTTGCACATTTGGTTGGATATAAGGAAGATGGATCAGACGTATTAGGTATGTATCCGCTATTGCCAGATGGCACGTGTCGATTTCTGGTATTTGATTTTGATAATCATGAAAAGGGTGCACAGGAAACAGATTTTGCCAATACAGATAATGAATGGCAAGATGAAGTGAATGCGCTTAGAAGAATGTGTGAGATTAATGGAATAAAACCTTTAGTAGAACGCTCACGTTCTGGACGAGGAGCCCATGTGTGGATATTTTTTAAGAAACCAATACCGGCGTCTGTGGCAAGAAATTTTGGATTTATGTTATTGGATAAAGGTTCGGCTTCTGTAAATATGAAATCATTTCATTATTATGACCGCATGTATCCTTCTCAGGATGTGGCAAGCAGCATTGGTAATTTAATAGCATTACCTTTACAGGGACGAGCTTTGAAAAAAGGAAATAGTGCTTTTGTAGATGAAAACTGGAATGCATATCCAGATCAATGGGATATTTTGCTAAATCATACCAGAAAACTTGAGTTGGAAGAAATCGGGCAATACATGAAAAATTGGAAAAGCGAGATGTTTTCTTCTAGTGTTGATGGAAGTGTTGATATTTTTGAAAATCGTCCTAAGCCATGGAAGAAAAGAGAAAATTTTTCTGCTGGAGATGTTACAGGTAAATTGCATATTGTACTGGGGGATGGAGTATACATAGACACTTTGAATCTTACACCGAAAATTCAGAATCAGATTCGTAGTATGGCTGCTTTTGATAATCCGCTTTATTATAAAAACAAAAGAATGGGTTACTCAAATTATTATAATTTCAGTGCAGTTTATATGGGAAAAGATGAGAATGGATATATTTGCATACCAAGAGGCTTGAAAGAAAGGGTAATAGCTGAATGTGAAAATGCAGGAATAGAATATGCTATAGAAGATTGCCGTGAAAAAGGACGTCCAATTCGAGTTGCTTTTAATGGGGATTTACGAATACAGCAAGATTTAGCAGCACAGAGGATGTTGGCATATGATAACGGAATATTAAGTGCGGCTACCGCTTTTGGAAAAACCGTAGTTTGCAGTTATTTGATTGCAGAAAGAAAAGTGAATACACTGATATTATTACAGAGCAAAGATTTGTTGGAACAGTGGGTAGAAGAATTAAATCATTTTTTAGTAATTGACGAAGAACCACCGGTTTATACAACAAAAACAGGGCGAATAAAGAAAAGAAACAGTGTTATTGGTGTGTTGCATGGTGGAAAGAATAGTCTAACAGGAATTGTAGATGTAGCAATGGTTGGCTCAGTATACAGTAAGGGGAAGTTTAATGAGTTACTGAATACATATGGAATGGTCATTATGGATGAATGCCATCATGCAGCTTCAAATATAGCAGTAGAAGTTTTGCAAAAAGTAAATGCCAGATATGTTTATGGGGTATCAGCAACGATAAAAAGAGATGACAATTTGGAAAAGATTATCTATATGCTTTTAGGTCCTGTGCGCCATAAATTTACTGCAAAAGAAAGGGCAATGGAACAGGGGATTTTGCATTTGGTTTATCCTAGATATACCAGAATTGTTGATATATTGGAATCGAAAAAAGATGTTAATAAAGCTTTTGATATTATATGCAAAAGCAGCTTGAGAAATGCGCAGATAGAAGCTGATATACAGGAGTGTATCAGTAATGGAAGAACACCGGTAATTTTGACAAGATATAAAGAACAGGCAAAAATATTATATGAAAATTTGCAGAATACGGCAGATTATGTATTTCTTTTATATGGGAACAATACGGACAAAGTTAATAAAGAGATAAGAGAAAAAATAAAACTTGTTCCAAGAGACAAAAGTATGATTCTCATTGCAACTGGACAGAAGATAGGGGAAGGCTTTGATTGCCCGAGACTGGATACTTTGATGCTTGCAGCACCTGTGTCATTTCCAGGAAGACTGGAACAGTATGTTGGACGATTGAATCGTGATTATCCTGAAAAGAAAGATGTCATTGTTTATGATTACATTGATTCACATATGTATTATTTTAACAAAATGTATACAAAACGGTTGCGTACCTATAAGAAAATGGGATTTGATATAATAAGCGGGAACCAAAAAGAAAAACAGACAGTTAATGCAATTTACAGTGCTGATAATTATACGGATATTTTTGAACGAGATCTTGCAGAAGCCAATAACAGCATTATTATTTCAAGTCCGACAATTACCGCAGAAAAAATTGAACGATTTATTCAGATTCTGAAGCCAAGGCAGCAAGCAGGAGTGAAAGTAAGCGTAATTCTGACAAATCCAGAAAATAGGTATTATTGGAATGCAGATTTTTACCTGAATCTGATAGAAAAAATGAAAGAAATTGGAATTCAGGTAATCATGTTAGATGAAGATACAGAATGCTTTGCGATTATAGATCAAGAATTAGTCTGGCATGGTGGAATGAATCTATTAGGTAAAGTGGATGCGTGGGATAATCTGATAAGAATTAAATCAGAAAGCATTGCACAGGAATTGATGGGAATGATACCGAAAGAATTTTGTGACAATGACGTAACATCCTCCCCACCTACTTTGTGACAATTATATAACGTCCTCTATACAGAAATATGCGGTTTTAAGCCATTTTCGTGGCAAAAAAGCCGCATATTTTTTGTAGCAATGACTTGACATCCTCGGGGACATTATGTACAGCACAAAGTCTCCCTAAAATATGAAAAACACAAAATTATTACAACTATTATCAGAGGAAAATGATATAATTAGTGTTATGAAGCTAGAGCGAATATTAAGTAACTGCCATATTGACTTGCCTGATTTTGAATTTCAAAAAACCAAATGCCAAAACTGGATGTGAGGATAACAAAAATGAGAATTATCAATATAATTTCAGACAGAAAAAATATAACTTTGAATTCGGATGTGATTCTTTATATTATAATGAACGGAAAAATTGCGGAGATTCATATTGTCGGAGGGAAAGTATACCAGACGCGTATTGCTTTGAAAGATCTGGAAGGACTATTGAAGGAAGATTTTGTAAAAGTACATAGAGGCTGTATTGTATCAGTAAAAGCTATTCACGAAGTGACAGATATGGTAAATCTCAGCAATGGAGAAGAATTGCCATATACTGTTCGCAAGAAAAAACAAATAGTGACTGAGATTCAGGAAAAGCAGAAAAAAATGATTAATGCTTTGGGAAAAAAAGGTATTCCTGCTACGAAAGAAGAATATTGCCGTCATTATAGTTCTTTTGAATATCTGCCCATTGCATTTACGGACATAGAAATGGTATTTAATGAAGAAAGCCATGCGGTAGACTGGATTTTCCGTTACGCAAATCAGGAACTCGCCAAATTAGAAAAGCTTTCACTGGATCAGCTGCTTGGAAAATCTTTTGGAAGTCTGTTTGCCAATATGGACCCGAAATGGCTGCGAAGTTATGAACGTTCGGCACTTTATGGAGAAGTACTGGAACTTATGGATTATAGCCCGGAAGTAGACAGAAACCTGAAAGTAATTTGTTTTCCTACTTTTAAGGGTCATTGTGGCTGTATCTTGTTTGATCTGGATACGATTAAGGCAGTTGACAGTAGTAACAATATCCATAAAATGTGGAATACATACCTGAAAAATCGTACAAAATAACTAAAAAAATATGTCGTTTTAAGCCGTTTGGATGTCGTTTTGTTCCATGTTTATTGACTGGAATAAAACGATATTATATTATATTATTTATATATTAAGTAACTTCTACTTATATTTTCCAAGATTTACAGTAAAGAAGACTTGAGCTTTTTATAAGGAAGGGGGCAAAATATCATGAAAAGAAAAAAAGTAATTACTTTGATTACTGTTGCATTGGCATTTACCATGACTGTTTGTGGCAGCTCGACCGCAATTACAGCATCAGAATTAACAGCGGAAAGTAAACCAGCCACCCAGTATACGATTGATGCAAATCAGGAAGTTTATGCGTTGCTGGATTTCGAGGATACTGCGGAGTTTGAGAATGCTACAAAGGGGCAGATCGCTTCTCCGGATACTCTGGATATTTATGATGAGAACGGAAAGCTTGTATGGAGTCAGACGGCATATGCTTTTCTGGATCAGGACGCTCCGGATACAGCGAATCCCAGCCTTTGGAGAAACACACAGCTGAATCATATTTATGGCCTTTTTGAAGTAACCGATGGAATTTATCAGGTGCGTGGCTATGATATGTCCAATGTCACATTCATAAAAGGTGATACAGGATGGATTGTAGTAGATCCATTGATGAGTGTAGAGTGTGCACAAGCGGCTCTTGCCTTGGTGGAAGAGAATCTGGGCACTTTTCCTGTAAAGGCAGTGATTTACAGCCATTCCCATGTTGATCATTTCGGTGGAGTCAAGGGAGTTGTTGCGGAAGAAGAGGTGCAAGCCGGAAATGTGCAGATAATTGCACCGGAAGGCTTTGAGAAGCATGCTGTCAGCGAGAATATTTATGCAGGTACTGCTATGGGACGAAGAGCAAGTTACCAGTATGGAACAATGCTTGAGGGTGGTGAAACAGGATCCCTTGCCATTGGTATTGGTATGGGACAGTCCAAGGGCAGCACAAGCTATATTTCTCCTACACTTGAAATCACACAAACTGGTGAGAAGCATACCATTGACGGAGTGGAAATTGAATTTCAGCTTACTCCGGGTACCGAAGCACCGGCAGAGATGAACTTCTGGATTGAATCGAAAAATGCTTTGTGGATGGCCGAAAACTGTACAGGAACACTCCATAATCTGTATACACTCCGTGGAGCCCAGGTGCGTGACGGAAACGCATGGGCAGAGTACATCATGGAATCTCTGGCTCTCTATGGTGATAAGGCAGATGTGGTATTCCAGTCCCATAACTGGCCACATTGGGGAAATGATACCATTCAGGAATATATGACCAATACTGCAGCTGTATATAAGTTTATTAACGACCAGACATTGCTCTACATTAATGAAGGTTATACGGAAACAGAGATTGCCAATATGATCCAGCTTCCGGAGGAACTGGAGAAAGTTTGGTATACCCGTCAGTATTACGGTACAGTTTCTCATAATTCGAAGGCAGTATATGAGAAATATATGGGCTGGTATGACGGTAATCCCGTCCATCTTGCTGAACTTACACCATCGGATTATGCCCAAAAGCTGGTAGAATATTTCGGTGATACAGATGCGGTTCTTGAAAAAGCAAAAGAAGATTTTGCAAAGGGAGAATATCAGTGGGTTGCCCAGATTACCAATACGCTGGTTTTTGCTGATCCGGAAAATACGGATGCACGTTATCTTTGTGCAGATGCATTAGAACAATTGGGGTATCAGGCAGAATCCGGTCCATGGCGCAGTGCTTACCTTTGTGCGGCACAGGAGCTGCGAAATGGTACAAATACCGATGATGCAACGCGAAGCAGCGGTAACGGTGATGTTTTCTCACATATGACACCGGATATGATTCTGGATTATCTGGGAATTCTTGTAGATACGACGAAGATTCCAGATCTGACCTTTACAGCAAATCTTATATTGCCGGAAGGTAATTATGTACTCCGTGTGAAAAATGGTGTACTTCTTTATCAGAAGGATACACAGGATGCGGATGCAGATGTAACATGGACTACCAAACGTGCCGGACTGTTGTCTGTTGTTCAGAAAAACGCAGAGAATGTTGCTGCTTTGATTCAGCAGGAGGGTGATGAGACCTGCCTGACACGATTGATGGATGCAGTTACGGTTACGTCAGACTATAAATATTTTAATATTATTGAACCATAAAGTTTTGGTCGGAAGCAGAAGGATATGAATAGTAGCTCTTGCAGGGCTTGGTGCCAATACAGTTGAAGTTGCGCTGTATCCAAAGACAGAGCAGGATGCACCTGAGGATACTACAAATTGGCTTCCTGTAGGTGACGGAGGCTTCCACCTGTATATGCGTATTTATACGCCTGATATGGATGCATTGGAGACATGGACTACACCGACCATTACAGAAAAAGGACTATAATGAAAAAGAAAATTTCTAAAATATGTGCTGTTCTTCTTATTATTGCTTTGGGCTCTATGGAGACAGGCTGGCGCCTTTTCAATATGATGATTTGCTGCAAACGGGGCGCCCGGAAAAAAGAGAGAAAGAAATGGTTTGAATTGTCGCACATCAGGGAAAACCATCCTCAGAATGGGTATGCAGAGGAATATAATGAGAGTAAAGAATGGTGCTTTGCACAGAAGATGCAGGACTGCTATATCAGAAGTACAGATGGATTAAAGCTGCATGGATTTTACCTGCCGGCTGAGAATGCAAAACGGTTTGTTATATTAAGCCATGGATACCGTGGCAGTCGATTTGGCACCATGTCATTTATGGCAAAATACCTCCATGAGCATCAATGCAATCTTCTGTTTATGGAACAGCGCTGCTGTGGCGACAGTGAAGGGAAATACATTACCTTTGGAGCAATGGAGCAATGGGATGTTCAGCAATGGGCAATCTATGTATCTGAACGAAACAAGGAAAAGCTCCCTGTGTATCTGTATGGGCAGTCTATGGGAGCGTCAGCTGTACTGATGGCATCCGGACATACGCTTCCTCCGGAGGTGAAAGGTCTGATTGCTGACTGCGGCTTTCATTCCATGGAAGGACAAATGCAGGATATGGCGGCTAACTGGTTTCATCTTCCTCACATTCCCTTGCTTTTAATGGAAATGGACTGGTTCTGTAGTTTACTGGCTGGATTTCATATGAAGGATGCAGATACTACAGAGGCAATGAAAAAGAATACAAGGCCGGTCCTTTTTTTCCACGGAGAAAAGGACACCTACGTTTATCCTCATAATTCATTTCAGAATTATATGTTATGTAAAGCTCCGAAGAAGCTTGTTATTGTTCCCGGGGCACGGCATCTGTGCAGTGCCTATGCAGACCCTGCGCTGTATCAGAATACAATGATGCAATTTTTTGAAAAATACGATTAACAGTACAGCAATACTCCTTCCTGACCGAAACTTATCAAACAAATTTTTGTAAAAGGTTTGATAAGTTCCGGTCAATTTTTTGTAAAGTGTTCATTAAGTCCGGGCGGTACTGGTATTTCCCTGAAATATATGCTATTTTCTCATCAAGAGCAAAAAACAGGGGCAATGGAGGTTTGATTAAGAATGAGAGAGTACTATCCTTTAACTGCTGCTCAGAAAATGCATCACAACTGGATTGTGGATTATGGGACACAACAGGTGTCCGGTGTCAGTGTTGTGGCGTCTGTACAAGCTGAACTGGATTTTGGACTATTGAAAAAGTGTATCCAGATGGAAATAGAGCGCTCAGGCTGCACCAGAGTACGCTTCACCAAACCGGATCAAGAGGGAAATGTGAAGCAGTATATTGTAAAACAGGATCCTCGTGATATTGAACTGAAGGATTTGTCCGGAATGGGAAATCTTGCAGAAGCTGATGAACTGATGCAGCAATGGGCATATGAAACATTTGATGGTGATAACATTCCCATGTGTGAGTTCACCATGCTGAAGCTGCCGGAAGGATATAATGGTTTTTTTGTACATATGGATCATCGGTTGATTGACTCCTGCGGACTGGTGGTAATGATCGGGGATCTGTTCCAGCTGTATACCTATTACAAATATGGAACAGCATATCCTCAGGAATTGGCTGATTTCCAAACAGTGCTGAAGAAGGATCTGGCAAAGGCCGGCAATGAAAAGCGTTTTGCAAAAGACAAGAAATTCTGGGACGATCAGCTGGATGCCCTGGGAGAGCCGCTGTATTCCGATATTCAGGGCCCGTCTGTACTGGAGGCCGCCAGAAAGAGGCATGGAAATCCGGAACTTCGCTCCGCTGATATTGAAATGCAAAATTTATTCGTGGCAGTAAAGGATTACCATCTGGAGCCAGGGGCGACTCAGAACCTGATTGATTTCTGTATGAATCATCAGCTTTCCATGACAAATCTTCTGCTGCTCGGCATCCGTACTTATCTGTCTAAGGTAAATGACGGACAGGAGGATATTACGATCCAGAATTTTATATCCAGACGTTCCACCCATGAAGAGTGGACCTCTGGCGGAAGCAGAACGATTATGTTTCCATGCAGAACCGTAATCTCGCCTGAAACAGATTTCCTTTCTGCTGCTTATGAAATCCAGAATATGCAGAATCGTATTTATATGCACAGTAATTATGATCCGGCACTTATTATGGAAGAGATGAGAAAAAGATACAATACACCAGAGCACACCAGCTATGAAAGCTGTTATCTGACTTATCAGCCCATGCCGGTAAAAGTGGAAAATGAAATGCTTGGAACTGTTCGCCAGCATGCCAAATGGTTTGCAAATGGTGCAGCAACCAAGAAAATGTATTTGACCGTATCTCATACAGAGGATGGTGGAATGAATTTTTCCTATCATTATCAAACAGCACACCTGGAAGAACATGATATGGAACTTCTCTATTATTATATGATGCGTATTTTATTTAAAGGAATCGCAGAACCGGATATGAGCATCGGTGAAATTATGGAACAGATTTGATAGTATACCAGGAGGACGTATAATGAGTCAGGAAATGGAATTTAAAAATATTGTAGCCCAGTATAGCAAAGTAGCACCGGAAGAAATGACAAATGAAATGAGGTTCCGTGAGGACCTTGGATTCAGCTCTCTGGATTTTATGTCTTTTTTAGGTGAGCTTGAGGATACATTTGATATTGAACTTGAAGAAAACGAGGTAATGAAAATCGTAACCCTTGGAGAGGCACTTCAATTGCTGGAAAACCTTCAGTAGGAGGAAATGGATATGCTGGTCAGAAATATATTAGAAGAAAGTGTACAAAAGTTTGGTGAAGTCAAAGCCGTAAAATGGCTTAAAAAGAAAGAAATTTCAGAGAGAAGCTATTATGAAATAATGGAAAATGCAGCTTCTGTCAGAAAAGGTCTTCTTGCAGAGGGCTTTGAGGGAAAACACATTGCACTAATTGGCACCAGCTCTGTAGAGTGGATTGAAAGTTATCTTGGGATTATTACAGGATGTACAACAGCAGTGCCGCTTGATGCAGCACTTCCCTGCGAGGATCTGGTAGATCTTATCAATCGCTCCGATTGTGCAGCCCTTTTCCTAAGTCCGAAGCACAGACCATATCTTGAAGTATTTCTGGCAAATTGTCCGGGGCTTCAGAAGGTATGGATGCTTCAGGAAGAGGTGGAGGATGTACCGGAAAAGGTATACAGTATCAATGAGCTTCGGAATATAGGAAATAATGCATCCAAAGATGCTGCCTGTCCGGATGCGGAGGATATTGCAACTATTATTTTTACTTCAGGAACAACCGGAAAAAGTAAGGGAGTTATGCTGACTCAGAAGAATCTGGCATCTAATGTTGAGGCTGTAAAAATTTCAGCAGAACCGGGAACCGTGATGCTTAGCGTACTTCCCATCCATCATGCATTTTGCCTTGTTATGGACTGGCTGAAGGGCTTTTCCCAGGGAGCAACTCTTTGTATCAATGATTCTCTGCTCCATATGGTCAGAAATATGAGCATTTTTAAACCAGACATTATGCTCATGGTACCCATGATGATTGAGACAATTTATAAAAGGCTGGCTGCTTCTGACCCAGCAATTCCAAAACAGGTTTTGGCAGAGAAGGTATTTGGAGGAAAGCTGCATACCATATTTACCGGTGGGGCGCATCTGGATCCATATTACATTGAATATTTTGCACAGTACGGTATTCAGATACTGGAAGGCTACGGAATGTCAGAATGCTCACCTGTTATCAGCAACAATACACCGGAAAATAATAAGCCTGGGTCTATTGGAAAGCCTCTTGAAAACGTGGAGGTCAGATTTGAAAATGGGGAGATTCTGGTGCGGGGAACAAGTGTCATGAAGGGCTACTATCAGATGCCGAAGGAAACCCACGAGACTCTTACGGATGGCTGGCTTCACACAGGAGACAAGGGATATATGGATGAGGATGGCTATCTGTTCATAAACGGAAGAGTGAAAAATCTGATCATTTTGTCAAATGGTGAAAATGTATCTCCGGAAGAGATTGAGAATAAACTTGCCCTGAATCCCCTTGTAGGTGAAGTGATCGTAACTGGTGAGAAGAATGGTCTGACAGCCCGGATTTATCCGGAGCAGTGGTCAAAGGTAGTTCTTCCGGAACGGCACACCAATGTGCCATCCTCCACATATTCTCCCAAAACCTCCATGATTCCGTTAAACAAAAACAGGGAAGCATCGTCATCCAGGGAGCCCATCAGAAACTCAATGGTGCGGCAGCCTCTGTCCTCCCGGACTTTATCCAGCTCTGCCTGCTTCACAATGTTTTTGCCAATCTCATTTCCAATGGCACGGGTATTAAAGGTCACATAATATTTGATCTTATCCGTATCCATGATCAGATCATCATAATCAATGACCGGAATAGACTGATCAGACGCCTCCTGCAGCACATCAGATAAAGAATAGGGATCCACAGGTGAGATCACAAGTGCCTTCAGATTCTCATCCTGCAACAGCTCCCGAATCTGGCTGATCTGGGTATCTGCATCCTCTTTGGCGAAATAAAGGGCTGCGTCATAACCATTCTCCTCAAGACGGGATTTCAGCTCTGCACGCTCCAGACTGCCGTTCATATCACTTCTCTCTTCTGGCAGCAAAATTCCAATCTTGTCCAGAACTACTTCCGGTGCCTGATCTTCTCCACTGCTTTCCTCTGTGCTGCCATCCGTTTCTTCTGCATCGGATTTTTTGTCCTGGTCTTTTCCTTCTGCTTCTGTAGATTCTCCGTTTCCTTCTTTTTCTGTTTCCACGCTCTCCTTTACTGCCTGGGTGGCCTCATTTTTGCCGCAGCCGGCAAGGAACGCACTGCAAACAAGAAGTCCGGTAAGAATTCCTGCGATTTGCCTTTTCATAAAAAGTCCTTTCTGTTATTTATATTCTTTCAAAATACCCTTCAGATAAACCCGGTATGC
>OLJF01001979.1_pt1 | contig 11080 bp, 10 predicted proteins | sample 1609751 | NCBI WGS metagenome assembly OLJF01 (sample SAMEA4350171, study PRJEB24818) | metagenome | biome: human; feature: gut; material: faeces | place: Denmark | collected 2013-09
ACCTAATCAACTATCCGGTGGGGAACAACAACGAGTTTCCGTGGCAAGAGCTCTCGTTAATCATCCTCGAGTTGTTTTAGCCGATGAACCTTCCGGAAACCTAGACACCCGTACCAAAAATGAATTACACCAGTTATTTTTCACTTTACGGGAAGAACTCGGACAAACATTTGTAATCGTCACGCATGACACGGAGCTAGCCCGCATGTCAGACAGACAAATAAAATTAAATGACGGAATGCTAATGAATGAATAAAATGAACCTTTCAGTACGATTTTCTCGTATCGCGAATAAAACACGAAAACCTGTTTGTGTTTTCGCACAATGTTCTTACATTTGCATCTTAATGAACAAAATATTTATTTATTAATTAAAACCTTTCAATGAAATATACAGAAGAGTTAGACAAAGTGAGTTATTGTTTCGGTCTAAGTATTGCAAGTAATCTCCTTTCTTCAGGTGTGAATACCATTAATACAGAAGCTTTTGTTGACGCTATTAAAACTGTCTATGCAGGCCAGATGCCGGAAATCAAACCGGAAGAGGCTAACCAGATTTTGCAGGACTATTTTAACAAACTGCAAAACGAAAGAGGCAAGGCTGCCAAAGAAGCCGGAGAACAATTCTTAAAGGATAACAAGAGCAAAGAAGGCGTAGTTACCTTGGAAAGTGGATTACAATATAAAGTAATATCCACCGGAAACGGGGCTATTCCGAAAAGTAGCGATACTGTAAAATGCCACTATGAAGGACGCCTGATCAATGGTGCCGTGTTCGACTCTTCCATCCGCCGTGGCGAACCGGCTGAATTCCCGGTAAACGGAGTTATTGCCGGTTGGGTTGAAGCTCTTCAATTAATGCCCGTGGGTTCAAAATGGCAATTATACATCCCTTCAGATTTAGCTTACGGCCCTCACGGTGCAGGACAGGCTATCGGACCGAACGAGACTTTGATTTTTGATATCGAATTATTAGATATAGTATAATTTAATTTACGAAAAACTATGAACGCAAAAAATCTAATTTTAGGTTTATCTGTTGCTGCAATCGGTTTATCTAGCTGCTGCAACACTTCTACAAAAACGAATGTATCGCTGAAAAACGAGGCCGATACAGCAAGTTTCTATATTGGTTACATGTACGGTTCTAACATCACTGGAAACGGTATTGAAGACATCAACATGGACGCTATCATCGCCGGAATGAACAGTGCCTTACAGAAAAAAGACGCTCCTGCCGACATGATGCAAATGAATATGTTTTTACAAAAATATACTCAAAAAGCCATGATGGCTAAAGCTGAAAAAGCATTGAAAGCCGGAGAAGAATTCTTGGCAGCAAACGCTAAGAAAGATGGTATCAAAACTACCGAAAGCGGACTTCAATACAAAATTGAAAAAGAAGGAACCGGAGCTATCCCGGCAGACACTAGTGTTGTTAGAGTTCACTACAAAGGCACTTTAATTGACGGAACCGAGTTCGACTCTTCATACAAGAGAGGCGAGCCTACCGAATTTCCTGTAAACCGCGTGATCAAAGGTTGGACGGAAGCATTACAATTAATGCCTGTTGGTTCCAAATGGACTCTTTACATCCCGTCAAACTTGGCATATGGGCCTCAAGGAGCCAGAGGTGCTATCGGACCGAACGAAACGTTGATTTTCGAAGTTGAATTAATTGACATCGTTGACCCGAACGCTCAAAAATAATTTATCATTTGATATTTAAACAGCTAGCAAGCCCAAGGTCTCTTGGGCTTGTTTCTAATCAGAAAAACCATGAATTACGAAGTTACCGGAAAATTAATTTACAAAGAAGCTACACAAAAAATCAGTGATCGTTTCCAGAAGAGAGAATTCGTGATAGAAGTTGAAAACGAGAAGAATCCACAGTGGAACGACTTCGTAAAAGTTCAATTAATCCAAGACCGGTGTGATCTTTTAGAGACCATTCAATTGAACGAGAATATTAAAGTGTATTTCAATTTGCGTGGGCGCAAATGGGAGAACAACGGACAAGTATCTTATTTCACGAACCTCGAAGGTTGGAGAATTGAAAAAGTTCAAGCAGAAGCCCCGATGATGGGCGCCCCGGTACCGGAATACAAGGTAGAAGATATTCCTCCCATGCCGGAAGCCGACGATCTTCCTTTCTAAAAGGAAAATACTAGTATTAAAAAAGGTCTGTAAATATTTACAGACCTTTTTTAATATCATAATCTAACAACTTAGTAATTGACCAAAACCTAATAAAAGCGCTATCAGCAATGTCGTTATGGAAAGAAATTTCAATTGAGAATCCAAAGCTCTTCCTTCTCCCCGATAGACTGACTTCAGATGTATTACCAGCAACGATAGCGTTAACAAAAAGAGATAGCCCGTCCATCCGGCTGAATGAAACATGGAGTACAATACTAAACAGATTACAGCCAATAACGTGATCACGAAATGATATATTTTTGCACCTCGTATTCCCAAAATAACCGGAATGGTACGTTTACCACAAACCGAGTCATTCTCGATATCGCGAATATTATTCATGTTCAAAACACCGGAAGAAAGAAAACCAATGGCTGCAGCTGGCAACACGCATATCCAAGGCAAGACACCAGACATGGCAAAATAACTTCCCATCACGCTCACTAACCCGAAAAAGATAAACACGAAAAGATCACCCAGTCCCCGGTAACCATAAGCACTCTTCCCGACCGTGTATTTCACGGCGGCCACGATAGACGCACCTCCGGCAATAAACAAAGCGATACTTTTCCAATTCAACAAATCCCGAAATGCCTCATAGATTAACAAACTTCCAGTGATGATCGCTATTACCCCGAAAACAATCATGGCCTGTACCATTTCCCGCATACTCAAAGCTCCACTTTGGGCGCTCCGGATAGGCCCTAAACGATGTTCATTATCCGTTCCCTTGGTTAAATCCCCCACCTCATTCGCCAGATTAGACAATATTTGTAAGGCAACCGTGGTGAGCATGGCCCACACAAAGGTCGTCGTTTTAAAATACCCATCGCTTGCTGCCAACAAAGAACCTAGTAATACACCCGATAAGGATAAAGGTAATGTTCTTAACCGAAAACTCGTGATATATGCCCGAACTTTAGACATTTGCCAATTAAACTTAGAGATTCCTTATTCTATTTTAACTTTTCAACTACCCCCTCTAACTCCCCCTTACACAGGGGGAGGATACACTACATTGAAACACGTGAATGTACCCTCGCCGTCCGTTTTCCCCTCCGTGTAAGGTGGGATTAGGGGAGGTAGTCTTCAATTCATTTTTTCAATTTCAGCTCCTTCTCCCCGATAATAACCTTATGCTGTTTGAATAAACCGCCAACCGTCTTTTTGTAGTTCTTTTTGCTACAACCGAAAAGGCGATATATCTCGTCCGGATCACTCTTATCCGATACAGCTAAGGAACCTCCATTCTCTTCCAGCTTTTTCAGTATCAAGGCTGCCAAACGGTCAATTTGTTCATGACCATCATTTTTTTGCAGAATACAATCAATTTTCCCGTCTTCCCGAATTGTTTTAACATAACCAGTCAAGTGCTGCCCGATGGTTATAGGTTGGAATATCTCGTTACGATAAATAATGGCCTCATGGCTATTATTGACAATAACATTATACCCTAAATCTGTACGACGAGCAACGATTAACTCGACTTCCTGTCCCGGTTCATAATCCGCCGGAGTTTTGTCTAGGAAACGACTCAATCTAGTGGAAGCAACAATACGATCCGTAGTTTTATCCACGTAAACATAAACCAGATATTCACGTCCCACAACCATCTCTTCCCGCTGTTCCCGAAAAGGAACCAGCAAATCCTTACGCAATCCCCAGTCCAAAAAAGCCCCCACTCGACTCGTACCCACCACCTTCATTAAGGCAAAATCACCTACAATGGCTTTAGGTGTTGTCATCGTGGCAATCACCCGGTCTTCCGAATCAAAATAAATGAAAACTTTTAATTCATCACCTTCCTTACACTCAGCCGGAGCCGTTTCTTTTGGTAGCAAAATCTCACCCCAATACTCCCCTCCATCCAAATAAACACCAAAATCCACGATCTTAACGACTTTCAATATGTTGTATTCTCCTAACTTTATCATATTCTGTAATTTTGACACAAAGATAGGAATAATTTTAGATTTAATGATTTTAGATTTTAAATTACCTCCCACAATCTACCTGAAAGCACAGGAAGTTGTGGGGGCAATCTAGAATCGTAAATTTAAAATCTCTAAATCACTTAAAGGCTTTTTCCGATAATCCCGATCCGTTCAATTTCAAGCGATCAAAATACTCCGGAACAGGCCGTCCCATCAATTTATCAACATACATCTTAGCCAAGTATTGAGATAACATGAACCCATGTCCCCGCATGCCGACAAACAGGCCTAATTCGGGATCAACGATATAGCGAGGTTCCGTGTAATATCCGGACCACGTGGCCTGTATACTGACACCAGCCAATTCGGGCATCCAATCCACGAAGAATTCACTGATAATTTCCATGAACTCCTTCGTATTCAAGATCAGATTTTTATCTGTCCGCAACGCATCCACCCGCGGAGAAGCACAACCGATAATCTGTCCCGTGTGAACTAACTGTTGCCCGTAGACAGCAGAGAATCCTTTATATTCCTGCCTATCGATCAGCATATCCAAACTATCTCCGTTCTTTCCCAACATAGGCAGACGACGAGTAATAAATGCCTGATGGCGTACCGGGTATAATCCCGCATGAATTCCCAATCCCTCGCATATCTTTCCGGCACCGGCTCCCAAGGCATTCACGAATATCTCCGTGCGGAATTCCACGTATTTCTTATCATGAGTCAACACCAAAATGCTGTATGTTGATCCCTCTTTCATCACCTCCAATACCTTGCAATCTTCCATGATCCGCCCTCCGGATGAAATACCCATGTTACGGATTAAATCAACCACTTTACCGGGTGTCGCCTGCCAACAGTCATTGGTAATCAAAGCTCCTAGATAACGTTTAGATTTCGTGCTGAAATAAGGAGAAATCTCTTTCTGAAAATTCTTCGGGTCAACCATATAAGCGTCCGACCATGCACGACTCGCATCCAAGGCATTGAAAGTGGCTTCATCATGAGCCAGATTAATATATCGGGTCGTCTTGTAGTCGATATTCGACATTTTCTGTAATTCTTTAAATATTGCATGATTATGCTCCGCAATCTCGGCCAGCTCCGGTAAAGAAAATGCCGTACGCCCTCCTCCGATGTTTCTCCAAGAAGAACCTCTATCCGCATTCACCAGCACGGGATTCAAACCGGAATCTGCCATATAGCGGAATAATGCACTTCCGGCAATACCGCCTCCGGCAATCAACGCCCCGACCTCGATCTTCTTGAAATCCGATCGATTAGCCACACGATGCTCGTCACCTCGTTTTGGCGGATACAATTCACCTAGATTCAACTGGTTAGATAGGGGCGCTCTCGGTGTAGCGTCACCCACGATCTCGATCCCTTTCGCCCGTAAAGCTGTTTTCAACCGAGGAATACAACGTTTCCCCCGGCAAGGTCCCATTCCCAAGCGAGTGGTATGCTTTATCTCGTCTATCGAAATAAAGGTACGATCACCCACGACTTTCAAAACATCATCCAAAGTAACATCATCACAATGGCAAATAAACGTGGCTCCCGGTTGATCCTTCAACAACGGTTCCAAATCCAGCGGTTGCGGGTAATTCTCCTTCACCACGAAACCTCTTACCTTCACCAAATCTTCCCCGTGAACATCCAAAGCTTTCACCCGGGCAATATTTGTTTTATTCGGCTTATGTAGAACTTTCTCGATAATTCCCTCTCCCAACCTTTCACCATAATTATTCACCAGGTAAACTACCTCTTTCTCCTTTACCTCGTATTCTATCGGCAAGAACAAGTTATCTTTCCGCAAATCATAACCGAAAATGGCCAATCCCGGACATTGATAGACACACTCCATACACCCAATACATTTATCATAATCCACGTGAGGTACAGTAGAAGTCGAGCTTTTCGTTATCGCCCCATGAGGACAGGCAAAAGAACAAGGATTACATGCAAAACCATACAAACAATCCATTTGCACGAATCCTCGTTTGTACATACGTTCCGTCTCCGGCAAACAGGGAGTTTCCAGAATCCGAACCGGATGTTGTTGAGAATCGATATACTCTTTAGAGACCACCAGATAATCATCATAACTCACCCTAGTCCCCAAGTCCATCAATATCTCAATAGCAGTCTGTTTCCCTCGCAACACGGCACTCGTTCCTTCTCCAATTCTCACGGCATCTCCCGCAGCATAGCAATGTTCACCAAAGACGGCCTTTCCTTTCATCAACAATTGATTGTCCGGTATCAATCCCGTACATATATTTATAACATCTATGCCATTCAATATTCTTTCCGTACCCGGAATCGGTTTGAAATTCTCACATTCGGCAATAACAGCCCCCGTGATTCCCGTGTGATTAGCATTCGGGATCGCTTTCAACAGCACGTGAGACGTCATGATTGGTATCGCCAAACGGCGCACCCGGTTTGCTTGCACGGGGAAACCACCTTCTTTGGGCATCCCCTCAATAATCGCCTTCACGTGGGCCCCCGCTTGCATCAACTGGTAAGAAGTCAAGTAACCGATATTTCCGGCTCCCACAGTCAGTACATTCTTCCCCAACAGCGTAAGTTCGTTATTCATCATTTTCTGAACAACAGCCGCCGTGTACACCCCGGGCAAATCATCGTTTTCAAAAGCCGGCATAAACGGTACGGCCCCCGTGGCCACAACCAGATAGTCTGCATCCACGAAAAACACGGTATCCGTTTCCAAGTTTTTCACAGCCACTCGTTTCCCCTCCAAAATATCCCAAACCGTAGAATTCAAGTAAATGCCTTCCATGTTCTCTCCCGCCAAGGTTTTGGCAATATCAAATCCGCGCATACCGCCAAAACGCTTTTCTTTCTCGAAAAAGAAGAACTGGTGGGTCTGCATATTAAATTGACCACCAATCTTATCGTTATTATCAATCACGATATTATCTATTCCATATTTTTCAAATTCTTCTCTCACGGCTAATCCGGCTGGTCCTGCCCCCACGATCACCACCGTGGTACGAAGTACTTTCCTAGTATCAATCCGGTGTTCGGCATGTTGTTCGGCCATTTCCCCCTGGGCGAACTCCCGTACCTCTTTCACTCCATCCACTTTTGTCACGCAAATACGCCGGACTTTACCATCCACCAACATCTCACAAGCTCCACATTTCCCGATGCCACAGGCTAGAGAACGTCCCCGGCCATCCAGACTGTGACTATGCACGGGGTACCCGGCCTGATGCAAGGCTGCCGCAATGGTAAAACCTTTTTCTCCTTCGATTTTCTTACCGTTAAAAGTGAATACCACTTTATCTCGTTTCGGAACATCCAGAATCGGATGCGAATTAATCTTCGACATAAGTTATTGTTTTATTAGTTAGGTTATTAGATTCTTCTGCAATATAACCGATCCGAGACAAAAAAAAGCTGACTTTTGTCAGCTTTTCAAATTTATCTATTTTTTTATACTTAACTCTTTTCTCTCGTGAATGTGAATTTTCCCTCGATTCCCTGTCCATCCTTACTCACCCCAACAATCGTATCGGCATCAACCAAGATACCAAACCAACTATCCAACTCGTACTCGATCTCGTGTTCGGAATGGATAATATCAAACTCTTCGGCATCCAATTTTACCTTATGTTCTTCAAGCCTCCCCACTAAAAATTCTTGTAACATATATCCTTCCTCTCCTTCAAGCTTATCCGTAAAAATAATCCGCCCGGACAAATCATACCCCTCTTGTTTCAAAAACAACTCACCCTCGGCTACCCCATAGCCATAATCCTCTTTATATTTCCATTTACCTGTTAAATCCACCTTACTAATTTTAAATTTTAGATTTCTTCCCACGAAATCCATACTTTTTCAATCATAAATCGTAAATTAATTCGCTCTTTTCATTCTAAGCTTTTTCTATCGCTTTTGCCTCGTTCCAATACTCGTCCATTTCCTCCAAGGTCATATCCGAAAGGTTACGATCTGTTTCGTGAGCTTTCTTTTCCACGTATGAAAAACGACGAATAAATTTCTTGTTGGATTTCTCCAAAGCATCTTCCGGATTTATACCGTATAGTCTCGCCGCATTAATCATGGCAAACATGAAATCACCGAATTCTTCTTCCATACGCACTTGATCCTTCCGGGCAACCTCGACTTCCAATTCACCCAACTCCTCCCGCACCTTTTGCCATACATCCTCTTTTTGTTTCCAGTCGAACCCAACTCCCCTCACCTTATCTTGAATCCGGTATGCTTTCACTAAAGCCGGAAGAGCATCCGGCACTCCTTCCAAAACTTTATTATGACGTCCCTTCTCTTTCAACTTCAATTGTTCCCAGTTACGTAACACGTCATTCTCATCTTCGACCTTCACCTCCCCATAAATATGCGGGTGACGATAGCGCAACTTGGCACAGATCTCGTTCAAAACATCCGTCATGTCAAATTGCTCCTGTTCCTTCCCGATCAAGGCATAAAACACGATATGCATAAGCAAATCCCCCAACTCCTTTTTCACCTCCTGCATATCATTTTTCAGAATCGCATCTCCCAGCTCATAAACCTCCTCCACGGATAACGTCCGCAAAGACTCCATCGTCTGTTTATGATCCCAAGGACACTTTTCCCTCAAAGTTTCCATTATATTCAATAACTCTGCAAAAGCTTCTTCCTGTTTTGTAAAATCTTTCCCCATAACAAACTCTACTCTCGTGAAAAATTTTCAATTTCCAACTTTCAATTTTCAATTGTTTTCCCTACTTTGCACCTGCAAAAATAAGGCTTTTATTTTAAGTTTCATGATAGAGAGAAGAATAAGTATTGGAAACATTGATCCTATTGACTTTTACGGCATTAACAATGCAAAATTCATTACTTTAAAAGAATTTTTCCCAAAATTGAAGATCACCGCCAGGGGCGATGAAATCATTATTCAGGGAGAAGAAAGCGACATTGATGTCCTTGTTGCCAAAATTAATGCCCTTTTGGAACATTATAATAAATATAATATGCTCACGATCGCCAACCTGAAGAGAATTATTCTGGAAGACGAGATCGTGGAAGACCCCGAGGACCCGGCCTCAATTATTGTTTTCGGGAATAACGGAAAAATTATACGAGCCAGAACAACAAATCAACGTAAACTCGTTGATCTGGCCAAAACAAACGACCTGCTTTTTGCCTCAGGCCCGGCCGGCTCCGGTAAAACCTACACGGCAATCGCTCTTGCGGTAAAAGCATTACGCAACAAAGAGGTCAAACGGATCATTCTCAGCCGTCCGGCAGTAGAGGCAGGTGAAAGCCTTGGATTCCTGCCCGGGGACATGAAAGAGAAAGTTGATCCCTATTTGCAGCCCCTGTATGATGCACTTTCTGATATGATTCCCTCGAAAAAATTAAGCGAATATCTCGAAACGGAAATCATTCAAATTGCCCCTTTAGCATACATGAGGGGACGTACACTGAATGATGCATTTGTGATTCTCGATGAAGCTCAAAACACGACAAAAAATCAGTTAAAGATGTTCTTAACCCGTATGGGTGTCAACGCTAAATTTGTGATCACTGGAGATATGAGCCAAATAGACCTCCCCAAACAAAGTGATTCAGGATTAATTCATGCCTTCAAATTACTGCACTATATAAAAGGTATTGCATTCGTCGAATTCGACAATAGTGACATCGTTCGCCACAGGCTGGTGAAAGAGATTGTCAACGCTTACAACAACGAAGAAAAAACTAAATAACGGATCTTTAAAGCAAATAACATGGAAGCGATTGTAAAAACAAATTTCAAATTCCCGGGACAGAAAGATGAATACGTCGGTAAAGTACGCGACGTGTATAACATCAATGACGAATACCTCGTTATGTTGGTATCCGACAGAATTTCCGCTTTCGACGTAGTACTCCCGAAAGGAATACCTTACAAAGGACAAATATTGAATCAAATTGCCGCTAAATTTCTGGACGCAACGTCAGACATCGTTCCGAACTGGAAAATAGCAACACCTGATCCGATGGTGACAATTGGTCACAAATGTGAACCATTCAAAGTAGAAATGGTTATTCGCGGTTACTTGGCCGGAAGTGCATGGAGAGAATATAAAGCAGGCAAGAGAACCCTTTGCGGTTTACCTTTACCAGAAGGAATGGTTGAAAACCAGAAATTCCCGACACCTCTTGTAACTCCTACCACCAAAGCTATGGAAGGACACGATGAAAATATCTCTAAAGAAGAAATCATCTCGTCCGGATTGGTTAGTAAAGAAGATTATGAGGCCATCGAAAAATACACTCTTGCCCTTTTCCAAAGAGGAACAGAGATTGCAGCCAAAATGGGATTAATTCTCGTGGACACGAAATACGAATTCGGTAAAAAAGATGGAAAGATCTATTTGATCGACGAAATCCATACCCCGGATTCTTCCCGTTATTTCTATGCCGACGGTTACGAAGAACGCCTAGCAAAAGGAGAAAGGCAACGTCAACTATCCAAAGAATTCGTTCGTGAATGGTTGATGGATAACGGCTTTCAGGGACAAGCCGGATTATACATGGGCCCTTCTGGATGAAGGTGTTGTTCAGAGTGTTGCAGCTTCCATGGAGAATCTGGTTCTCAGTGCCTATGACCATGGTGTGTCCAGCTGTTGGATGACAGCAGCAAACCAGGCTCATATGACAAAGGATCTCAGAGATGAATTTGCACCGGGACATGGTGAACTGGTGGGAATTATAGCTTTGGGATACAATGCAGCGGAGGAGGCGCCGAAGGCACCGAAGCGGAAAGCAGATAAGTTTGTGCTGATCTGACAATCACGTTTGTGACAGAGATATTTATTTTGAATTGGCAAATTTATTGTAACTATGGGGCGTCCATGGCAATTCTACCACGGAGAGGTGTTGATTTTTAGCTGGTCATGTTATGCTGAAAAGGG